>ENA-OPAQ01000739-OPAQ01000739.1-human-gut-metagenome-genome-assembly--contig:-NODE-739-length-30312-cov-4.247182_pt1 | contig 30312 bp, 19 predicted proteins | sample MGYA00241058_ERZ501432 | MGnify/ENA primary metagenome ERZ501432 (study PRJEB25962, sample SAMEA2042570) | human gut metagenome | biome: human gut; feature: human-associated habitat; material: faeces... | reverse complement strand
AGGCCCTGTCTTTGAAGTGGGGCTGTTCCCTGTTCTGCATCTCGATTATGATCCGTTCGCCCTTGTCGGTCTCGCAATGGATATCGAAGATGACCTTCCTTCCTTGCTCTGTCTCGGGCAATCGCTCATTGTTCATTGTTCATGATCCTCAGGTCCATGATAGTATGCTCCCCTTTGAGGAGGTCGTTCAGGAACTCGATTAAAATGTCCTTGTTCATTTCCCTGCCGAATATGTGCTTGAAGCCGAAATCGGTGAAGGGGTTGATAAATTTTCCCATAGTGTTTATAGGTTTTAGTGATTAATAGGATATAGATGGTTCTTTTCCATCTTTGGCGATAAAGATACGATTTTTATTATATGGGGCATTCATTTAGGCTTTAAAAAAACACGTACGTCTTTTTTCGGAAACACCTTGTGTAGTTTGAGTGAAGACGAGATATAGTGAACGCATAAAGGATACAGCCTTAAAGCTAAAGGTGGGTTAATGAGGCTTTCCGCGTCAAATGTAAGCCATAGCTTATTTGAAAATACGGGAAACATGTGCCTGTACAGGCCCTGATAACCAAGAAACGGGCCCTCTCATTGGCTGTTGAAGTGAATAACTGACGGCTTGGGAAGTGAATAACTAATCACTTGGAAAGCCTTTTTATACCGGAACCAACAAGGTCTTCTCAGTGGCTTTGGGATGCGGTTCAGTTATCCTGCGGGGCTTTTCTATGTCGATTATTCTGTTATAGCCCTTGCGGATGGATGGTAAGCGAAGCGGCGATAATCATGACAGTTTGCGCGAAACAAGGCTGTTTGTTTGACATACCTCTTCTTTGGAGAAGTCTAACCAGAGAGAAGAAATAGGTGAAAAGGGCCTTTTTGTCTCTTATTTATAGGTAAAAGGTCGCTTTTCCGGTGAGAAAGGTGGTGTTTGCCCATGCGAATATATGCGTTAGCCGACGTAACCGTATGCATTAGGTGATACATACGGTAGTAATCCCCATCGCATACGATAGAAATTGCCTTTACATACAGGTGAATTACAGGTTTTAGCCTTAAGAGTATGAATAAGGATGAATTATTTTCTCTAGAATAAAATGGTATATTTCGTTATCTTGTTATGAAATAACTACTTGCGAATATTTTTTCTCGTTTTATAGAACTAGGTGTATAATCTCCCGGAAAATTCGATTCTCAAGGACTTTAATATACAAAGTGTCACAATGACAATCCGTAAATTCCGGATGACTCGTTTAATATAATATTAATGTACGCCTGTACATTATTAATGCTATACTATAAAAGCTGATGAATAATAGATTGAAATGATATCTGGAGTATGGAAACGACTAGTTTAAACGAACGATTCTTTTAGTCATTTGCAAAGGTACGCGTTTCTTCGATACTTGCAACCCTTCCAGACGATTTTTTTATCGCTTATTCTCTTTCTTATCAATAGGATAGGTTATCCTTCACGAAACAAGCGATTCCTTCAACAAACCTCCCGTTTCGACGCTCAAAAAACGCAAGATTTAGACGATCGTTTAGACTAGTCGTTTTTATCGACAAACGGCGATTCTCAATTAGTCTAACAGGTTGATTATCTTAATAAACACTAGTATTAATATTAATTTATTTATTATGAACAAAAAGTTTTCTACTTTTTTGGCGGGTGTCGCTCTGTTGAGTGCGATGTCTGCTAATGCGCAGAATCTTGCAAGTGCTCCGGTTGGTGCTGATGCCGCCAAGGTTGTGAAGTTGGATGAGGCTGCAAGAAAAGGTGTGTACCAAATCAGAGACGATAAGGGACAGGCTCTTGTTATTGAGAATGGCAAATATGCGTTTAAGACTGTAAGCTCATTGACAGATCTAAAGGCTTCCTTGTGGTGTGTAAAGGTAACAGAGGAAGGTTCTGGTAAAGAACCTATTTATGACTTCTTTAACAAGGCGACTGGCGAGACTTTAGCTGTTTCTGATTTAGATGCTTCGGCTATTAAGGCTGGAACATTTGCGACAACAGACTCTTTGACTGTTGGCGAGAGCTTTGGTGGTTGGGCTTTCTCTAGTACTTATGAGACTACGCTGCTAGATAACCAGCCTATGTATACGTATTATGAACCAGACTATGTGCTTCTTTTAACAAAAGGCACTAATAATGGACTTCAAGCAAAAAGAGTATTGGCTAAAGATATTAGACAGGATGCAAAATCTAAGGGTGCGGTAGAACTTACTCTGTTTAATGCCGGTACGTATGTATTGAGCGCTAGCGAGATCAATGAGTATGTGAAAGACAATAAGTTCGTTCTTACTTTTGAGAAGGATGCGAACGCAGACGTTAATCCGTTCTCTACAACTCAGTTCGTAGCGAAAGGTGTTGCTGATAAGAAAGATAGCAATACGGCACGTAATTTCGTATTCGTTACTTCCAAGGAAGACGCGAACCAATATTTGAAAGTCGATACTGCCGCTAACGGTGTTGGTATCCAGTTCTTGAAGTTTGGTTGGACAGATGAGTCTAAGGAACCTAGCAAGGATGTAGAGAACTCAAGTCTTGCGGATCAGCATAAGTTCTTATTTACCTATCGTCCTTCTACGGATAGCTTGTATATCCAAGTGATGCAGGCTCGCTATAAGAACGAGAAGACTCCGGAGAAATATTGGAATCAAGTAACAAATATCATCGACTATGGAACTACATACCACGATATCTTCTGTGCGGGAGATGAGGTAGGCGGACCTGTAGGCGCTGATAGCTTGTTCGTTAAGTTGCAGAACTTTACTGTGGCTGATAGAATCGCTACTATCGGTTTGAAACCAATTAATACGCATATTAAATACAATGCTACAAACTGTTTCGTTCAAAGCGATAAGACTTCAAAAGACAATGGTTTGTATATCATTAAGAATGCCAAGGGAGAAGTGTTGGCCGCTCCTATCCATGAAAATGATAATGTTGGTAACAATACGATCGAATGGGTGAAATTGGATGAGCAACAGCCATTGCACATGCCTGCTTATCAGTGGGTTGTTACGAAGACTTTGAGCACTGCGACTTCTTTGGCTACTTCTCCGATTACTATCACCAACCGTGAGTTCCCGAATAAGAAATGGAACAATGTTCAATTGAGATTGAATGATAAAGGTGAGATCATTGCGTCTTCTTCAGAATTTAACAATGTTACATTCGATCAGATTAAAGATTCTACTATCATCAAGGATAAGAAGTTAGGTTATAAATACCTTTCAAATAATGAGTTGATAGTAAATAAATACAAATTCAACTATTTGAATCCGTTTACTCAGGACTATTGGATCGCTAATGGTGCGGATAAGGACTCTTTGATCTACGTAAAACAAGATGCGAATGAGTATATTTTGACTGAAGGATCTACCGCTGAGTATGGTATTGATGTTGACGCTACATTATTAAAGAAGATCCCGGGACTTGCTCAATTGGAAAGAACAAACTACGTGATCGCTAAGAACAAGACGGCTAAATTAGTTAAGGCTTATGGTAGCAAGTATTCTATGGGTGCTGCTAATTATGGTACTGTAGCAGAAGTGGATACATTCTTCTTCAAAGAGAACAACCACTATGATGGCAAGCATTACTATGCGATCTTGGAGACAGCTTATGATAACACGAAGCATGCGGCATATATCGCTGATCTGAATAAAGAGACTTCTAAAGTTGGTATCGCTGATGACGGTATGACCGCAGGTTTGAAGGTTCAGTTATTGAATGAGTCTAGAACCTCCGCATTTACTGTAGAGCCTAGCGATGCTCCTTTATATCGTCGTTTCAATAAGGCGGTTCTTGGCGAGAACGTGAATGATGGCGCAGATAGCTTGGCATTCGTGGAGAGATATCGTCATGAATACTTGATGGATGAGACCAATGCTAACTTTGAGGATAAAAATGGCGTTGTTGATTATTTAGGTATCTGGAACAAGGATAAAGCGAATGGTAAGTTGGCTATGCGTATTGATACCGCATGGTTGAACCGTGGCGCAGGCAATGTTAAGCCTCAATACTTGATTTCTGTAGCACGTGATGATCAAGGTGCTATTGAGACGATTCCTTGTGATGAGGCTGATGACAAACACTTCTATATCGATGAGAATGGCAACGCTCATAAGACTGATAAATGGCATTGCCAGCATGCTAAGCCGGGACGTGCAGGTTTCGCTTATGGTAAATACTTGGTAAGCTTTGCGGACTCAGCTAGAGCAGATAAGGATAAACCATACATGGATATTAAGAATGGTTATACTCGCGTAGGTTTCGTTAAGGCAATTCATTCCGGTGATAGCTTGTATATCTTGGTGAACGAGTTCAAGAATATGAAACCGGCGGATTTGAATATTGATGAGATTATTAAGTCTTACAAAGCTGCTAAGATCGATGGTGCTTATATCGTAAACTTACAAGGTGATCAACACAAGAATGTAACGTGGTCTTTCCGTTATGTAGATCCGGACAAGGCAGCGAGTGTGACAGAAGAGGGCGAAGCTAATGCGTTCATGTTTGAGTCGAATGTTTACTCAGATAGCCCTGAGACCTCTGTAAATGGAAATGTTCCTTTAGGAAATGTTCATGGCTTGGAAAATGCGATCGCTCCTAAGTATGCAGCTTGGTTGAAGATGCAAAATGGTTGCTTGGTATTAACTCGCGGCGATTCTGATTTCAACTCTTCTAAGACCGGTGGTGATGCAGCGTTGGTATTCAATGTAGACCCAGAGGCTTCTAAGGGAGATATGGTAACTTCTAACGACGAAGTAGCTGTAGAAGGTGTATCTGTAGTAGCTGGCAACGGTACTGTAACTGTTCAAGGCGCTGCTGGTAAGTCTGTAGTTATCACTAACATCTTAGGTAAGGTTGTTGCTGAGACAGTTCTTACTTCAGACAACGCAACTATCGCTGTACCTGCTGGTATCGTAGCTGTAGCTGTTGAGGGTGAAGAGGCTGTTAAGACAATCGTTAAATAAGTAGAAAACTGATCGAATTTCCGTAAGGAAAGACACAGTTCATAAGATAGAGCTCCGTCGATGTACTTCGGCGGGGCTTTTGTGCGTTCCCCTACGAGTGTTTCATATTTAAATACAAAAACAAGGTATCTTAGTTTCATTGAGCAAGTATCCTAAGTTCATTGGCGAAGTATCTTAGGCGTATGGGGCGATGAAACTAAGATACTTTTCTCATGAGCACCTTGTGTGAGTATCGGTGTCGTCATATGCGACTACCGGCGTGGATTGTAAGGACTACTCGTGCAGGTTCTAGGCTCTACTGCCCTGTTATTCTTTCTTTTTGATAGATAAATGTCTATATGTGTGACATCCCTTTTCGGTGGAGAGCGTAAAATAGCAGAGGCTGGATGACTGTAAACGGCATTTTTCATTGAAAAAGCCCCCTTTTTGTACGTGATAAGTGGTGAAAGCCTATGCGATAGGTCGCGTTGGGCAACGCCGGTAGTGCCGATGGGCATCGTGAATAGTCAAGAATAGGGTTGTTGATACTTGTGGATGGGCATCATAACCTTGTTACGACCCAGTTCTAACCCCATAAACCCCCTCAAGCAACCCACTAAATATGAATTACAATGAATGAATTCCGCTAGAATGAAAGGCCGTTTTTCGATAAGACGCTGTCATGTAAATGATTGCTGAAATTTTTTCTCGTATTTGAGAATGAACTGTCCATCAGCCCGGAAAAATCGATTCTCCGGGACTTGATATTACAAATTGTCAAAATGGTAAACGTGGTTTAGCTATGGTTTCTCGTTAGTCATATTTATGGAATTCTTGATATGGTATATTGTTTATTCTGCTTATATTTGCGATATCATGGAAGAAAGGAAATGGTTTGAGGAGCTACCGGACTTATGTCCACCTTCGGATGCTATGGCGTGTAGTGGGGTATTTTATAGAATTGCGGAAGGAGATCCTGTGAAATCATTGGATTTCTTCTCGCAAAGAAGATGGCATGATTAAAAAGACATTCGGTGTGGCTCATTATTCTTGGTGACGATCTTATTGTTTTGATGTAAATAAGGCAAAGGTAATGATGTTATGACTAATTTGTTTTTAGATAGGATCCTAGAGTTTTATGGTGTGCCTCAAATCCTTGTGGCTAAAGATTCTTTTGGTACGCAATACTTATGCCTGCTTTTCGATGATGGGGCTGGATGCAGGTATACGGGTATTAAGATTTCATCCTCTAGGCTGGATGATTATTGGGGAGGAAGGATCGATTTAAGGACTCTTTATCTGAATCCGGAGAATGACAATGAATATTTCAATGTGTCTTATAATGATAATCATTATGAGCTACAGTCTTTTGAGGGAAAGGCCTTGCCGGAGGAAAGGCTTCCGGAAAAGGGATATTTTCATGTGGAATCACGGTCTGAGATCTATACGATAAAGGTTCCTTCCTGCGATAAAAATATATTCCAAGACATTGCCCGGAGGATGGGATGGGTCTGTATGTAACTTAAAACTTCGTTATCATTTCCAAAAAAACACCTATATACCAGCCTTATAACCCCCTATTTGATTTATTCTGCTTATATTTGCGAGTTATCAACAGTTAGGGCGATTTATCAACAAAACAAGCATTGTTTTGATTGAACCCTGTTTGGTTCAGTTTTTAATGTTTAGTTTTGCCCTCGAATTAATTAGGTATAGTATGGGAAAGATTATCGCTTTAGCAAATCAGAAAGGTGGAGTCGGGAAGACAACCACCACGATTAATCTGGCTGCGTCATTGGCCGCTCTTGAGAAAAAGGTGCTGGTCGTAGACGCTGATCCGCAGGCGAATGCCTCATCCGGTCTGGGTGTGGACATACGTAATGTAGAACTTTCTATCTATGAATGTCTGGTGAACGGTGAGGATGCGAGCGGCGCTATCACACAGACTGAAGTGGAAGGACTGGATATCATCCCCTCTCATATCGATTTGGTGGGAGCGGAGATCGAGATGCTAAACTTGGAGAATCGTGAACGGATCTTGAAGCAGATATTGACACCGCTGAAAGAGAAGTACGATTTTATCCTGATCGACTGCTCTCCTTCTTTGGGATTGATAACCGTGAATGCCTTGACAGCCGCCGATTCGGTGATCATCCCGGTACAATGCGAGTATTTCGCCTTGGAAGGTATCAGTAAGCTGTTGAACACGATCAAGATTATCAAATCAAAGCTGAACCCGGCACTGGAGATAGAGGGATTCCTCTTGACTATGTATGATTCCCGCCTGCGTTTGGCGAACCAGATTTATGAGGAAGTGAAACGTCCGTTCCGTGATTTGGTATTTACTACCGTGATCCAACGAAACGTGAAGTTGAGCGAGGCTTCCAGTTACGGTAAACCTGTCTTATTGTATGACGCGGATTCGAAAGGATCTATCAACCATATGCAGTTGGCACAGGAGATTGTTGAAAAAAATAAAGGATTATGGCAGCATTAAAAAGATCGGCGTTAGGCCGTGGATTAGACGCGTTAATTACGATGGATGACCTGAAGACAGGTGGTTCATCGTCTATTAGTGAGATCGAGTTAAGCAAGATCCAGCCTAATCCGGAACAACCTCGATCCATCTTTGAGGAAGAGACCTTGGAGGAGTTGGCTACCTCTATCCGCTCGTTAGGCGTGATACAGCCGATTACGTTGAAGGAAATCGGCCCCGAGCAATATATGATCATCTCTGGCGAACGCCGTTATCGTGCGTCGCTAAAAGCAGGTTTGGAGCGTATTCCCGCTTATATTAAGACGGCGGCCGACGAAAACGTGGTGGAGATGGCTTTGATAGAGAATATCCAACGAGAGGACTTGAACTCTATCGAAATCGCGTTAGCTTATCAAAAATTAATCGATAATTACGGCTTGACCCAAGAGGGGCTGAGCGAAAGGGTTGGAAAGAAACGTGCTACGATCGCTAATTACCTTCGTTTATTGAAACTTCCCGCCGAGATCCAAGTAGGATTGAAGGACAAGAAGATCGATATGGGACATGCCCGGGCATTGATCCCGGTGGATGATCCGGAGGTTCAATTAGCTTTATATGAGCAGATATTGGCTCAAGGACTCTCCGTTCGTAACGTGGAGGAGATGGTGCGTAATATAGCCGAGGGAATACAACCGGAATTGCCGGAAAAGAAAAAATCGGATCGTAAGCCGATACTTCCGGAAGAGTTTAAATTGCTGAAAGATCATTTGTCCCGTTACTTCAATACGAAAGTCCAGTTGACTTGCAATGAGAAGGGAAAAGGTAAAATTACGATTCCTTTCGCCACGGAAGAAGAGTTGGAGCAATTGATCGGGTTACTGGATAAATTGAAATGAGAAATCGAATCATACTCCTTTTGATCGGATTCATGTGCTATGCCGGGATGGGTAACGCACAGGAGGATAAGACGGAGAAAGCCGTTCCTGCTATAGTTTCCGATTCCGTGGAGGTAGCTGCCCCGGATTCTACCGTGCAAGCCGTCTTGATGGCGGCCGATTCGGTGGGTGTACCGGAAGTGAAGATGAAGCTGGCTTTTAAGCCGAATCCGACAAAAGCGGTCTTGTTCGCCTTGGTACCGGGTCTGGGACAGATCTATAACCGGAAATATTGGAAATTACCGATCGTTTACGGTGGCTTGATGGGATGTATGTATGCCGTGACTTGGAACAACAAGAACTATAAGGATTATTCGACGGCTTATAAGGATATCATGTATGATGCCGCTAAGAATCTGGAAAATCCGGATGCTTGGAGTAAAAGTTGGCAAGACTTGACTTCCATGGCTCCTGAGGATGCGATTAATAATTCAAATTTCAAGGATCAATTGAAAAGACAGAAGGATTATTTTCGTCGATATAGAGACTTGAGTATAATTATTACGGTCGGGGTGTATGCGTTGAGTATCGTGGATGCCTACGTGGATGCCCAGTTATTCGATTTTGATATATCACCGGATTTATCCTTGCATTTGGAGCCGGTTGTTAGTCCGAAGACGAGTGTCACGCCTCGTACTTACGGATTAAATTGCAGTCTAAAATTCTGATATACATGAAAAGATACCTGCTAGCACTCATTTGTTTAAATTGTTTGGTCTCATTGGTCTATGCGCAGGAAGAGACCCGAATTGAGGAAAAAGATACCTTAAGCTCGCTGGAGTCTGAGGTCGGATTGATTCCGGAAAGCTTGGATGCGAACGTGGATAGTTTGCTCCGTACTTGGCATGTGCAATATTTCTCAAAAAGAGAGGACTTTTGCCATGATGACGACGAGAATGTCTATTTCCCGGATTCGGTCTATATCGACCGCCTGTCTAGGCTTCCCAGCGTGATCGCTTTGCCCTATAATAATATAGTGCGTGATTGTATTGACTTATATGCGGAGCGTAAACGAAATTTAGTGCGTTATATGCTGGGGATGGCGGACTTTTATTTTCCGATAATCGAGCAGGTGTTGGATGAGCATGACCTGCCTATTGAATTGAAATATCTCGCCGTCGTGGAAAGTGCCTTGAATCCGGTAGCCCTCTCTCGTGTGGGCGCTTGTGGTTTATGGCAATTCATGCTTCCTACGGGTAAGAGCTATGGCTTGGAGATTAATAGCTTGGTGGACGAGCGCCGGGACCCCTTGAAAGCGACCGAGGCCGCTTGTAAGTATTTCAAGGATATGTACGCTATCTATGGGGATTGGAATTTAGTGCTGGCATCTTATAACTGCGGGCCGGGCAACGTGAATAAAGCGATCCGTCGTTCGGGGGGCAAGACGGACTTCTGGGATATCTTCCCTTATTTACCGAAAGAGACTCGTTCATACGTCCCCTTATTTATCGCCGCCAATTACGTCATGAATTATTATTGCGAGCATAACATCTGTCCGATGCAAACCAGCTTGCCGCTAGCCACGGATACGGTCATGGTGAATAATGCCCTACATTTGCAGCAGGTATCGGATCTATTGCAAGTAGATATTGAGACGTTGCGTGCGTTAAATCCACAATATAAAAGAGACATCGTTCCGGGTAATACCCGCCCTTCGGTTTTGAAACTACCTGCGGCGGAAACCTATGCTTTTATCGATAAAGAAGATACGGTCTATACGCATCGGATCGAGGAACTGTTGGCGAATTGCATTTCTGCGAATAACTCTAATGGCTCTTTACCAAGTGGTGCGACCCGGGAAAAAATCACCCACGTGGTATTGAGTGGTGAGAATCTTTATACGATCGCTAATCGCTATGGAGTGACAGCGAAAGATATCCGTAAATGGAACGGGCTAGGCTCCAACCGGGTAGCGAAAGGAAAACGGTTAAGATTATATGTAGATAATGGGGGTGTCGCTTTTGCCTCGGCTACCAAGACTCCGGTGAAATCAACTACCGTGACTGCGAAATCAACTGCGACAACAACGAAAAAGTCGGCTTCCGCCGCTACAAAACAGATCGCTTCCGCTAATAAAGATTTTGTCTCTTATAAGGTTAAATCGGGAGATTCGCTTTATTCGATTTCCAAGAAATACCCTGGGGTTACCGCCTCTTCCTTACAAAAGGTGAATGGGCTGTCAAGTCCGGATATCCGTCCGGGTCAAGTACTGAAGATACCGGTAGGATGATCATTCGGGGATAATTCGTCTTTAACTCTTTTTTTTCGCTTTCTTCCTGCACTGGAGAAGGATGTGAATGATTTTTTATTCCTTTGTATACGAAAAAAGATACAATCGTATGGGTTCATTGGATGAAAAGATATCAGTGGTCAAGGCTAAACCTTGGTTGGTCAGTTTGGTTTGCGCGGTGTTTATCGCCTACCCGAATTTGGCATGGATCTTTTGTGACATGAGCTATCTGGCTCCGAACGATCATCAAGGATTTTTACTCTTCTTTGGGTTCCGTTTTCTTTACTTCTGGGGACTTATTTGGTTTTTGCTGAAAAGTAACTTGAGGCATGAGGATTGTACCTCCTTCTTCGAGCGGTTGCTCTGGAATGCCCTGTACGTTTCCGGAGGCTTTGTTGTCTATAAATTGATCTCCTTCCTGACTATTAGTTATGATCGTTTTTTGAGTATCATTATCTTCCAGTTTATCGTGTTGGCGTTGTTATGTACCTTGATCGGCTATATACAAATGCTATATCACAATCAACGGGAAAAGGATCAATTGATCGAGAATCTGCGTGTCGAGAATTTGCAGAGCCGCTGCGATGCATTGGTGAACCAGATCAATCCGCATTTCTTTTTCAATTCATTGAATGGAATCTCCTCCTTGATACGGAAGAAAAACGATGAGAATACCTTGTTGTATGTTACGAAATTGTCCGATATATTCCGTTATATCCTTCAGAGTGATAAAAAGAATTTGGTACCACTGTCGGAGGAGCTTGCGTTTATAGAGGCTTTTCAGTATGTAATGGTAGTCCGTTTCGCCAATAAGCTTACTTTTACGATCGAAGTTCCCGAAGATAAGCGGAACTTGCGAATTCCCGTATTATCTTTGCTTCCGTTGGTAGAGAACGTGACGGTACATAATATTATAGACAGCGAGCACCGGATGGATATCTTGATCCGGCTGAACGAGCGAATGGAACTGGTTGTTTCTAATCCAATCTATCCGAAATTGACCTTACCGGATACGAATGGAACCGGGCTTAAGAATCTGGAGAATCGTTTCTTGCTATTAATGAATAAACAAATACGGGTAGAATCTGATGAGGATGAGTTTCAGGTATACCTACCCCTAAAATGATGCTATATGAGAATACTGATCGTAGAGGACGAGACCGCCGCCTATGAGAACTTAGCGGATATGTTGGTTACAATAGATCCCACGCTTGAGATCATGGGAAATACGGAGAGTGTCCAGCAAACGGTACGTTGGCTGCAAGCCAATCCGAGGCCGGATTTGATTTTTATGGATATTCATTTATCGGACGGTTCCGCTTTCGCTATTTTTGACCAGATAGAGGTGGAGGCACCGATTATCTTTACTACGGCGTACGATCAATATGCGATCGACGCTTTCAAAGTAAACAGCATAGACTATATCTTGAAGCCGATTAAGTCGGAAGAATTGAAAAGGGCCTTAGATAAGTTTAGCCGATGGAATCATCAAGATATCATCCATTATTTATCCCAATTAACACAGTTGTCTACTACTCCTAAATACAAGGATAAACTACTGATTCCTATTAAGGATAAATTGTTGCCTATTAGCTTGAAAGATGTGTCTTGTTTCTATACGGCTGATAAGAATACATATGTTTATTTAAAGAGTGGTAATTCGTATCCATATGCTAAAACATTGGAACAGATAATTTCTTCTTTAAGTCCTGCTGATTTTATTCGTGCGAATAAACAATTCATCATTTCTCGTGATAGCGTGAAGGACATAACAATTTGGTTTGATAGCCGTTTGCTCGTTACTTTGGATATAGAAGTGCCTGAGCGTATATATATTAGTAAAAATAAAGCATCCGAGTTTAAGTCTTGGATAGTAAGTCTGGAATAATAATTAAATAGAAATGCCGGTTCTCTTAAAGCCGGTATTTTTTTGCCCTTTTCGTGTTCAATCCCCATTTTTTCCTTTTCGTCAACAATCGGAAACTTCCTATCCGATAATTCTTCATCTTTGCAATATAAACAAGGAGATACATCAATAAGATGTAAGTTGAAATTTTGATGTTAATCCGAGTTTTATCATACACATTAGATAGGTTAATAGGTTTGTAAAAAAGGATTAGTCCGAAACAAAAGAATGTTTAGGCTATCTTCTCTAAAATGAGTGTTTGTTTTGTAAATGGTTTTGTAATAGGTAAATTGTAGGTATTATGAGAAAGTTAATTATGGCGGTAGCGGTTTTGGGAATGAGTGCTACAATGAATTTTGCGAAAGCGCAATGTGTGAATGAATATGGGAATAAAGAACCGTTTGCGGTAGAGTTTAGCCGATTGAGTTCTTATCTAGGATTGGCTCCTTACCAAATGGAGGAGGTACTTAACATTAATGATTATTTTGTACAAGAACAAAGAAAGAGTTTGAGCAAAGACCTGAAGCGTCAGGATGAACGATTGCAAAAAGCCGTGTACGGCAATTTGAAGCTGATGAAAGAGGCGTTGACTGCCGATCAGTATCGCAAGTATGTCATATTGTTAAATGTAACTAACAACAATAACCGATTAACCGGAGCTGTGACATTTACGGATATCTATTTGGCTGAGAATAAATGAGTGTAACCTTGGCTCGATGTGATGTTGATTAGAAAGGCGATCCTTGTGTCGAACAGGGATCGTCTTCTTTGCTTCTGTCCTTTTCCTTTTGGAAGTGCGCTATCAGATTTTAGCGAAAGCTTGATCCAGATCATCTATAATATCATCTATATATTCGGTTCCGATGCTCAAGCGTACGGTGGATGGTGTTATGTGCTGTTGGGCAAGTTCTTCCGGGCTCATCTGGGAATGAGTGGTCGTGTATGGATGAATGACAAGGCTCTTTACATCGGCGACATTCGCTAGTAGGGAAAATATCTCCAGTGAGTCGATGAATTTCCAAGCGGCTTCCTGCCCGCCTTTGATCTCGAAGGTGAAGATACTGCCGGCACCATTCGGGAAATATTTATTGTAAAGTTCATGGTCCGGATGGGTAGGAAGTGATGGATGATTCACTTTTTCTACTTTCGGATGTTTTGATAAATAATCCACGACTTTCAATGCGTTTGCTACATGGCGCTCCACGCGTAGGGATAAGGTCTCTAATCCTTGCAACAATATAAAAGCATTGAAAGGAGAGATCGTTGCCCCGGTATCGCGAAGAATGACCGCACGGATACGGGTGACAAAGGCGGCGGAACCTGCTACGTCCGCAAATATGGCTCCATGATAACTTGGGTCTGGTTTAGCTAATGTAGGGAACTTATCTGCATTCGCCTTCCAGTCGAAAGTACCTCCGTCTACAATTACACCTCCTAGGCTACTGCCGTGTCCTCCTATGAACTTTGTGGCGGAATGGATGACAATGTCAGCTCCATGTTCGATCGGACGAATCAAGTAGGGGGTTCCGAACGTATTGTCTACGATTAATGGAACATGGTATCGGTGAGCGACTTCCGCTACCGCATCCAGATTCGTTACGTCAGAGTTAGGATTCCCGAATGTCTCTACATAAATGGCTTTCGTGTTTTCCCGGATGGCTGCTTCTAATGCGTTTAGGTCATTTACATTGATAATCGTATTAGTAATGCCTTGGGAGGCCAGTGTATGGGTGATCAGGTTGAAGGAACCGCCATACAAATTATCGGCCGCGATAATATGATCTCCTGCCCTCACTATGTTCTGTAACGCATAGGTGACAGCCGCTGCTCCTGAAGCCACGGCCAAACCTGCCACACCTCCTTCTAAGGCAGCTACACGTGCCTCGAAAACGCCTTGCGTGGAGTTTGTCAAACGTCCGTAAATATTCCCTGCGTCACGTAGGCCGAAACGGTCTGCCGCATGTTGTGCGTTATGGAATACATAGGAAGTTGTTTGATAAATGGGTACTGCACGTGCGTCGGTTGCGGGATCCGGTTGTTCTTGTCCTACATGAAGTTGTAATGTCTCGAAATGTAACTTCTTTGTTGCCATAGTCATCTTGTTTATTTAGTTCTTATTCTGTTGGCAAATGTATGATGTGTGTGCTTTTTGGACAAGATTCGTTGAGAATATAGAAAATAATACTATTTTTAGGGCTATAAATAGAATACATCTTCGGCGAAGGACGCTGGGGAATCAATCCGATAGAATTTTTTTCTTATGAATGTTTCAGATAAGTTAGACAAGGTGGATCTGCAAATCCTCCGAACGTTACAAGATAATGCCCGGTTGACTACGAAAGAGTTGGCGGCAAGGGTCAGTCTCTCGTCAACCCCGGTGTTCGAGCGTTTAAAACGTCTTGAGAATAGTGGATATATAAAGAAGTATATAGCGGTACTAGATGCGGAGAAGCTGAATCAAGGCTTTGTTGTCTTTTGTAGCGTGAAATTGGTTCGGCTGAATAAGGATATAGCTTTTGAGTTTACCCGGATTATTCAAGAAATCCCCGAGGTAACGGAGTGCTATAATATTTCAGGCGATTATGATTACTTATTGAAGATACACGCTCCCAATATGAAATATTATCAAGAGTTTATTTTAAATGTGTTAGGAACGATCGATAGTTTGGGCTCGTTGAGAAGTACTTTTGTCATGGACGAGGTTAAACACGACTATGGGATCCATATTTAAGCAGTAGATATTCTATTTTTGTCTTTTGTTAGGGTTTCCTTCCAAATATTTGTATATATTTGTGGCTATACAGTATAAAAATGGGAGGTGTAAAACCATGGACGATACAAAGGACACAAAAGATATAAAAGAAACGGGCGAGGCTGCGTCCGTTCTCTCTGCGGACGAACAGATGATACAAGATGGGTTCAATGCGTTGTTGAACGATTATTTGAAGTCAAACCACCGCCGTAAGGTCGAACGAATCACGAAAGCTTTTAATTTCGCCAATCAAGCGCACGCCGGAGTGAAACGGCGTTCCGGCGAACCTTATATAAGGCATCCTATCGCCGTGGCTCGTATCGTATGCCGGGAGATGGGTTTGGGCTCTACCTCTATTTGCTCTGCGTTATTGCATGATGTCGTGGAAGATACCGAGTATACGGTGGAGGATATCCGGGATATGTTCGGAGACAAGATCGCCCAGATCGTGGATGGCTTGACGAAGATATCCGGTGGCATTTTTGGGGAACAGGCCTCGGCTCAAGCCGAGAACTTCCGTAAGTTGCTGCTGACTATGAGTGACGATATACGGGTGATTCTAATCAAGATCGCAGACCGTCTTCATAATATGAGGACTTTGGGTTCCATGCTTCCCGCCAAGCAATTTAAGATCGCGGGTGAGACTCTTTATCTGTATGCTCCTCTGGCGCATCGTCTGGGTCTCTTCTCGATCAAGACGGAACTGGAGGATTTGAGTTTTAAATATGAGCATCCGCAAGAATATGACTTCATCAGCGCTAAGTTGAAAGCGACAGAAGAGAGCCGTAATAAATTATTCGAACGTTTCGCCGCCCCTGTGGACGAGAAGCTGAAATCGATGGGACTTCAGTATGAGATGCGTGCCCGTGTGAAATCGGTCTATTCCATTTGGAATAAGATGGAAAGCAAGGGTGTCGCTTTCGAGGATATTTATGATATTTATGCGGTCCGCATTATTTTTGACCCGCTTCCCGGTGTGGACGAGAAAAATCAATGTTGGGATATCTACTCGGCTATTACGGATATTTACCGGATTCGTCCCGACCGTATCCGTGATTGGGTGAGCCGTCCGAAAGCGAACGGTTATCAAGCGCTTCATCTGACCGTTATGGGACCGGATGGACAATGGGTAGAGATCCAGATCCGTAGCCGCCGTATGGATGATATCGCAGAGAAAGGCTTCGCTGCCCATTGGAAATACAAGGAATCCAACGTGGAGGAGGATACGGAATTGGATAAATGGATACAAACCATTACCGAGATATTGGAGAGTCCGGACCCGAATGCGCTGGATTTCTTGGATACGATCAAACTGAACTTATTTACTTCCGAGATATTTGTTTTCACTCCGAAAGGAGATATAAAGACATTGCCCCAAGGGGCTACCGCCTTGGATTTCGCTTATGCGCTTCACTCCGATATCGGTAATAAATGTATTGGCGCTAAGGTAAACCATCGTTTGGTGCCATTGAGTCATCCGCTGTCCAGTGGAGATCAGGTGGAGGTCTTGACTTCCCGTTCTCAGGAGCCGCAACCGGAGTGGTTGAACTTCGTGACTACCGCTAAGGCTCGTGCGAAGATTGATGCCGTATTAAAGCGTGTCCGTAAAGAGGTCGCTAAGTATGGAGAGATAAAAGTTCTTGATGCCTTCAAGCGTTCGGAGCTTGAGGCGAGTACATCCAATCTGGATAAATTAGGCATGTACTTTGGATTCTCGAAACGCGAGGAATTCTTTTATGCGGTAGAGAAGGGGGATGTGGTTTTGCCCGAGAATTTAAAGAAGCTGTTGAAGGAGAAGACGGATAATGTCTTGTTTAAGTATGTGAAACAGGCGTTGGGTGTCGCTTCCAAGAAGGTGAAACAACCCGAAGAGGAGGAAGCCAAGAAAGAGAAGCCTAAATATGATAAGAAAAAGCCTTATTTATTGAAAGAGGAGGCTTTTGAGCGTAATTATGTAATTGCCGAATGTTGTAAGCCGATTCCGGGAGATGACTCTTTAGGTTTTATCAATGATGATGGAAATGTAGTAGTTCATAAACGTTCCTGCCCGATCGCCATGCGCTTGAAAAGTAGCTTTGGCGAACGTATCTTGAATACGGTTTGGAGCAGCCATATGAACGCTTCTTTTGAGGCCACGCTAGAGGTGAAAGGTCTAGACTCGATAGGCGTACTGAATACGATCACGAAAACGATTTCCGAGGATTTCAACGTGAACATCATGCGCTTGCTGATCGAGGCGAAAGACGGCGTGTTCGAAGGTAAGATAAAGATGAAAGTTCATGACGTAGAAGATATCCAGAAAATGTGCGTGACTTTGTCGAAGATACAGAATATTAAATCTGTCGGACGTGTAGCGGATTAAGTGTAGCGAAGTACTTCGCTACACTTTTGTTTTATAAAAGCTTTATCAGCCGACAATCAAATAAGTTATATAAGCTATATAACAAGCGATCAATAGGATTCCCTCCGGCCTAGTGATGGTCCGTTTCTTGAAGAAAAGGCCAAAAATATAAAGCAATACGCATGAACCGATCATGACGCCCAAATCCAGATTGGTAATGCCTTGTATGTTCATCGGCGTGATTGTCGCGCTACAACCTAATACGAAGAATATATTGAAGAGGTTGGAACCGATAACATTTCCGATCGCCATCTCCGGGTTCTTCTTTAAGGCGGCCACGACGGAAGTCGCTAACTCAGGAAGAGAGGTTCCTCCGGCCACTAAAGTCAAACCGATAATAGATTCGCTGACACCCAGTCCACGGGCGATACCAGAAGCTCCATCCACGAAAAATTGTCCTCCGTAAATCAAACCGGCCAATCCTCCAATGATGAATAAACTCGCTTTCCAAATGGGCATTATTTTAATCGTGCTCTCTCCATTTTCCTCTCCATTATGTGCGATCGCGAATGTATAGCCAAGGAAAATGGCGAAGAAGCTTAATAGTAACATTCCATCGCTACTACTGATACTATTTTGCGACGCGCCGTTGATCAAAACGTCATTCGCGCAAATAAATAATACGATTGAGGCAAGCACGCAAAGAGGGATCTCTTTGCTCAACGTACCTTTCGTGACGCAGATCGGTACGATAGCGGCCGTACAGCCGACAATCATCAAGGCGTTAAATATATTGCTTCCTACTACATTACCAATAGCGATATCTGAGCTTCCTTTCAAGGCAGATACGACACTGACCGTTAATTCCGGTGCGGAAGTCCCAAACGCCACAATAGTTAGCCCGATTACTAAGCTGGAAATATTGAAGCGTTTGGCTACCGAGGCGGCACCATCTGTCAAGGCATTAGCCCCGACTAAAATTAGTAGTAAACCGCCAATTAGTAATACGATATCCATTAGTCTTTAGAATGGCAAATCATCGATTGGATTGGCCGGTCCGAAATCAGGAGCGGATGAGGCTGGAGCCGTAGGAGCGGAAGCCGGAGCGAAATTATCCGGAGTTACTCCCATCGGAGCGGCTTGAGGAGCTGCCGCCATCGGACGGTCTACTTTCCATGCGTTGATACTGGTGAACCAGCGGCCTTGGTACTCACGGCTGTCAATGTCGAAAGAGACTGTCAATTCCTCGCCCGGCTGAATGGCCGCTTGAGCGATCTTATCCGCTCCGAATATCTGGAAGCATACTTTCTTGGGATATTGATCGTGTGTCTCTAATACGTACTCTTGTTTTTTCCATTCGTTTCCGGCTTTGCTGACACCGCCTACTTCCGGTAGGACTTGAATAATTTTTCCTGTAATTTCCATGTCTTGTATTTTATTTGCTTATGTTTTATTTAATTGGGGACGAAGGTACGGTTTTGTTCTGGTTTTATCAACAGAATAATCACACTTTCGGGGCAAAAGCATCGAATGCGTCTTTCATAGCTAACAGCTCTTCTTTGATCTGTTTCAGGCGGTTTACGATCTCTTCTTGCCGGATCGTCGTCTCTTTATTGTCCTTCAGTTTTTGCCGTGCGCCGGCCAAGGTCATCCCTCTCTCTTTAACCAGGTGGTAGATGAGGCGTACCGCGTCGATATCCTCCTGCTTATAAAAACGGGTACCTTTGCTCGTCTTCCTTGGATTGATGATATCGAACTCCTTCTCCCAAAAGCGAAGGGTGGACTCGTTCACGTCGAACATCTGCGCCACCTCGCTGATGGAAAAATAGAGCTTGAGATCTTTATTCTTTTTTAGACTCATACTGCTAATGAAGTTTAATCCATAACCTGACCATGATTCTCGGCAATCTGGATCATACGGTCGTATTCCTCAGGTGAGAGATCCATGTAATAGTATTTAGATGGGTTATCATACTTCCCTCGTACGATTACCTCATAATGCAAGTGAGGGCCGGTAGATTTCCCGGTATTTCCAACCTCGCCAATCACCTCTCCACGAGTAACCTTTTGTCCGACACGTTTCTTGAACTTACTCATATGACCGTATAAAGTCTGATAGCCGTAGCCATGATCGATAATCAAACAATTTCCGTATCCCTGTTTCCAAGCGGCGAAAGTGACAACGCCATTACCTGTCGCGTAGATCTCCGTTCCCACTTTTGCCGAGAAATCCATTCCGGAATGGAAACGAGGTGTACGGTAAATCGGGTCGATACGCACGCCATAGCCGGAAGCGGTACGACGCAGATCCTTATTGGAAATCGGCTGGATCGCCGGGATACATTTACTTCTCTCTTCTTGGTTCTTTCCTAGGGAGATCAGTTCTTCCAAGGAATTGGATTGGATATATAATTGCTTACGTAGCATATCCATCTTTTGGGTCGTGGAGACAACAAGCTCCGGATTGGACAGGCTCATCAAATGCTCGTAACGGTTTGTCCCTCCAAACCCGGCTTTCCGAACGGATTCGGGTATAGACTCAGCTTGGAAGATAGCCCGGTACAGATTCTCGTCACGCTGTTGGATATCATCCAATACGTCCAACGCATTATTTAAGCGAAGGGAAAGCACCTCGTATTGAGTTTGCAATAGGCGGTTCTCCTTACGTAACTGAGATTCCATCGGAGAGTCCACCAAATGCATCATGACGAAAAAAGTGGCTACGCCGAATGCTATTCCGGTGCTTAAATGGCGGAGAACGGTGAACAGCCGGTCTTTGCTAGATGGGTATACACGCTCATAATTGAGAGTGTTCGGATTGTATAAATAGTATGTTTTGCGACTTTTAAAGAGTTTCATCTACATTTTTTGTTATCTGAATGCACGCAAAAATAATAATTTGCAGTACTTTTGCAAATTGTTTTTCAGAATATTAACGAGAACTATATAAATAGATTATGTTGACAGCAAAAGAAATCCGTGAATCCTTCAAGCAATTCTTCGCTTCTAAGGAACACCAGATCGTGCCTTCCGCTCCAATGGTGGTAAAGGGTGACCCCACGTTGATGTTTACGAACGCGGGAATGAATCAGTTTAAAGATATTATCTTGGGCAACGTGCCCCGTAAGTATCCTCGTGTCGCGGACTCTCAGAAATGTCTTCGTGTTAGCGGTAAGCATAACGATTTAGAGGAGGTAGGGCATGATACCTATCACCATACGATGTTTGAGATGCTCGGAAACTGGTCGTTCGGAGATTATTTTAAGAAAGAGGCGATCAACTGGGCTTGGGAATACTTGGTAGAGGTATTGAAGCTGAATCCGGAGCGTTTATATGCCACCGTATTCGAGGGAAGCCCCGCCGAAGGCTTAGATCGTGATAACGAAGCTGCTGGTTATTGGGAGCAATATTTACCGAAAGATCATATTCTGAACGGTAACAAACATGATAACTTCTGGGAAATGGGGGACACGGGTCCTTGCGGTCCCTGTTCCGAGATCCATATCGACCTTCGTTCGGACGAGGAGCGTGCGGCGGTCAGCGGCGCCGATAGGGTAAATAAGGATCATCCGCAGGTAATCGAGATCTGGAATCTTGTATTTATGCAATTCAACCGTAAGGCCGATGGTTCTTTGGAACCGCTGCCGGCTAAGGTGATCGATACCGGTATGGGATTCGAGCGTCTGTGTATGGCATTGCAGGGTAAGACCTCAAATTATGATACGGACGTATTCCAACCGATTATCAAGGTAATTGCGGGAATGGCGGGTACGGCTTACGGTACGGATAAACAGCAAGACATCGCCATGCGTGTGATCGCCGACCACATCCGTACGATCGCTTTCGCTATCACGGACGGACAGTTGCCTTCCAACGCTAAGGCCGGTTATGTAATCCGTCGTATCTTGCGGCGTGCCGTTCGTTACGGTTATACGTTCTTGGATCGCAAGGAAGCGTTTATGTATAAGCTTTTGCCCGTATTGATCGAGACGATGGGCGACGCTTATCCGGAATTGATCGCTCAGAAAACCTTGATTGAGAAGGTTATCAAGGAGGAGGAAGAATCTTTCCTTCGTACCTTGGAAACCGGTATCCGTTTGCTGGATAAGAAAATGGAGGAGACGAAGGCTGCGGGCAAGACAGTCTTGAATGGCGTAGATGCCTTTACATTATATGATACCTACGGATTCCCGTTGGACTTGACGGAATTGATTCTTCGTGAGAACGGCATGGAAGCCGATATCGAGGCCTTCAATAAGGCTATGCAGAAGCAGAAAGAGCGTGCCCGTAACGCCGCCGCTATCGAGACAGGCGACTGGATCACGCTGAAAGAGGGTGAATGTAAGTTCGTGGGTTATGATTTGTTCGAATGCGAGGCAGAGATCTTGCGTTATCGCCAGATCAAACAAAAGAATAAAGTATTATACCAGATCGTTCTGGATCAAACCCCGTTCTATGCGGAAATGGGTGGACAGGTTGGTGATACGGGTTGGTTGATCGCCGATGACGAGAAGATCGACGTGATCGATACGAAACGTGAGAATAACTTGCCGGTTCATTTGGTAGCGAAACTCCCGAAAGATGTGACAGCTACTTTTACTGCGAAGATCAACGAGAAAAAGCGTATCCAGTGTGAGTGTAACCACTCTGCCACGCACCTTTTGCATGAGGCGTTGCGTGAGGTATTAGGTACGCACGTAGAGCAGAAAGGTTCGTATGTTTCGCCTGATTCTTTACGTTTCGACTTCTCTCATTTCCAGAAAGTGACGGACGAGGAAATCCGTAAGGTGGAAATATTGGTTGGAGAGAAGATCCGTGCGAACTTCCCGTTGGAAGAGCATCGCAATATGCCGATCGCCGAAGCAAAGGCGCTAGGGGCTATGGCTTTGTTCGGTGAGAAATATGGCGATGAGGTACGTGTCGTGAAATACGGAAGCTCCGTGGAGCTATGTGGTGGTACGCATATCCCGGCAACCGGTATGATCGGTTCTTTGCGCGTGATAGGAGAGAGCTCTATCGCCGCAGGAGTCCGTCGTATAGAGGCGGTTACGGCCGAGGGCGCCGAGCAATTCGTATATGCCCAGCAAGATCTGATCCGTGAGTTGCGTGCGTTGATGAACCATATGCCGAATTTGGCGCAAGCGATGAAAAAGTCTATCGAGGAGAACGCCGAGATGAAGAAACAGATCGAGGATTATATCCGTGAGAAGTCTATGCGTTTGAAAGAGGAGATCGTGGCGAAAGCTTCGGAGAGCAATGGTATCAAGGTTATGCAGTTCGTTGGTAAGGCAAATGCGGACGCTATGAAGAACGTGGCTTTCCAGATCAAGGCGGAGACAACCGATAGCTTTGTCTTTGTTGCCGGTATCATAGACGATAACAAATGCACGCTCATGCTTATGTTAAGCGATGATTTGGTGAAAGAGGGCTTGCATGCCGGTAAGATCGTGAAAGAGGCCGCTAAGCATATCCAAGGCGGTGGTGGTGGACAACCCCATTTCGCTACGGCCGGCGGTAAGAACATGGAGGGCCTTTCCATTGCGGTTGGCGCTGTGAAAGAGGCTGTTGGAGTACAGTAAAATCGGTTCGGAAGAAATTGACTTTTCTTTCGGACTTAATGATAGATTCCTTCGGATCGAATAAGAATTCCATCCGAAGGAATTTTTTTATGTCGTTTTGATAATCGGAATACATGTTTTACCTTTGTGGTCTAAGGTTTTAAATAAAAAAGATATGTCAGAGCAAAAAGTGGTTATTTGCAAGGACCTGAAATCGGAACTGCAAGATTTTCTCTCCTCTCTAAAATACGATAAGTTGTTCATCCTTATGGATACGAATACCAAAGAGAAATGTTTTCCCTTGGTAGAGGATATACCGGCCTTTCAAAAGGCGCCGATTCTCGTGATGGAAGCGGGTGATATGAATAAGGGTTTTGTCTCATTAGCCCAGATATGGACAGCTTTGTCGAATGAGGGGGCTTCCCGTAACTCCTTGCTGGTGAATTTGGGCGGCGGTATGATTACGGATATGGGTGGTTTTGCCGGCGCTACTTTCAAGCGGGGCATCCGTACGATCAATATCCCTACGACCTTGATGGCGTCCGTCGATGCTGCGGTTGGCGGTAAGACGGGTATAAACTTCAATGGGTTGAAGAACGAGGTCGGTTCTTTTTATCCCCCCTTGTGTGTATTCATCGATTGCGATTTTTTGCGCACGTTGGATCGCGATAATATCCTTTCCGGTTATGCGGAGATGATCAAGCACGGGTTGATTAGTTCGATGGAGAATTATGTGTCTGTCATGCTTTTTGATATCGACACCATGAATTATTCGTATTTGAATAGTTTGGTAGGCCAGTCGGTCGCCGTGAAAGAGCGGATCGTAGAGGAAGATCCCAAGGAACAAGGTATTCGTAAGGCATTGAATTTCGGTCATACGATCGGCCACGCTTTCGAGAGCTTGTCTTTCCTGAAAATGCGTCCGATCTTGCATGGTCATGCGGTAGCGGCGGGTATCGTGAGCGAGCTTTACCTCTCGCATAAGCTGTGTGGCTTCCCGATGGAGAAATTGAGTCAAGTCGTTTATTATATAAAAGAGTATTATCCGGCGCTCTTCTTTGACTGCACGGACTACGATACCTTATATGAGTTAATGACACATGATAAAAAGAATGAGGGCGGTATCATCAACTTCACTTTACTGAAAAATGTAGGGGATGTCCGTATCAACCAATCGGTCACCAAGGAAAAAATCTTGGAGTCTCTTGATTTTTATCGTGAAAGTTTTGGCATTTAACGGAAAAAAACTACCTTTGCACCCGTAAAATAAAAGCGGGATGTAGCTCAGCCCGGTTAGAGTACGCGTCTGGGGGGCGTGTGGTCGCTGGTTCGAATCCAGTCATCCCGACTAAAGCTGAGAGAAAAGGAGTTAAGTCTATGGCTTAACTCCTTTTTTTGCTCTTTATCACTTTCCTAAAACAATGAGGCAGTAGAAATTCCGACTCATCCGATATTCATGGGGGATAGCCTTAAATCATGACAATAGATTAAAATTGATATATTTCCGTTTGAATTTAGTGCGGTCATTCCAGCCTATTTTAGCCATTATATCTGTTAATGGTTGCTTAGTACCGACTTATCGGTGCATGCTCTGTGAGTTCAAAGTCTTTTGGGGCACGATTGTTTATCGGAGTAGGGAGGCCTAGCTGTTTGATAGAGTGCCATTGGCTGCTGAAGTGAATAACTAACGGCTTGTCGAATGAATAACTAGCGGCTATATATAGCCGCTAACTAACGGCTCGGGAAGTGAATAACTGATCACTTGGAAAGCCTTCTACGGCCTGCGAAATCAAGTATGCGTTAACCTAGAGGAGGATTTTTGGAAATTATATTATATATGTACACGTACATTAAAGAATATGATGTATATGAATAGGCTTTAGTAATACATACCAATAATATCAAGGACTGATTTATCTAATAAAACGGCTAGTATAAACGATCGTTTTAATTCGTCATTTGCAAAGGTACGCGTTTCTTTGATACCTGCAACCCTTCCGAGCTATTTTTTTCATCCCTTATTCGCTTTCTTATCAATAGGATAGCCTATCCTTTACGAAACAACCGATTCCGTAAACGAACCTCCCGTTTTCCCTCTTCAAAAACGCAAGATCTAAACGATGGTCTAGACTAGTCGTTTTGGTATGGCGAAGGATAATTAAAGAGTTGAGAGATATTTAATTAACACTATTATTAATATTTAAATTAGAGATTATGAACAAGAAGTTTTTTACTTTGGCGGTTAGTGTCCTGCTAACCTCGGCGTTTACCTCTGTCTCTGCTATTAATACAACTACATCTCCGGATAAAGTTGTAGCTGCAAATGGCACGAAGGATGATGGCCATGAATTCAAATCAGGCAAGAAGTATTATGTAGCGATGACTGCTGCTGATGGTACTTTAACTGATGGAGAATTTGTATTAGGAATAAAGAATACGGATGGAACATTAAGTGCCACAACAGCTGCTGCGGAAAATGTTAAGTTTGATGACGAGAATATTGCTCAATATCTGTGGGTGGTAGAGAAAGCTGTAGGTACGGATGGTAAGACGTATTATACATTTAAGAATCCGGAAGCCGGGGCTTATTTGAGCTTTGATAAGAGCGGTAATTTGGTGACAAAAAAAACGGAAGCGGTAGCAGGCAAGGCTGATAAGTCTATTTATTTTTATTTTGGTTCAAATGATAGTTATGACGGAAAGGGACAATTGCTTAAGTCTGCGGCTAAGGCTCCGGATAATGAATTAACTCTATCTGAAAATGGAATCGCTGTTGGTGCGACAGGTGATAATAAAATCGTTCTGTTTGAGGCCGCTGAAAATACAATGACTGCTGATGAGTTGAATAGTCAATATCTAGGAGATGGCTTCTCTTTGAAGTTCGCTAAGGAACCGACAGAAAATATTTTCAGCCAGACAGTAAAGGCATACAATTTAGCGGCGACTGTGGCTCCCAAGGCTGGTACTTATTTTGCGATATCAACACCTGCGGAAGGTATCAATACACCCGATGACTTTGAGGCTTCTACATTCATAGCGATTAACTTGGAGAAGAATTATGGCTTTAACGCCCTAGATCCTAAGGCTGGACAAGGTTATGAGTTTACGATAGTTGGTGGTAATGTGTTGAAGAAGGATGCTGACATTGAGAAAGATGAATTACCGGTAGAGAATGCGATGTTCACGGTGACAGAGAAATATCCTACAAATGATCCGGGTAAATATACTTTGACAATGTCCGCTACGGTTATTAAGGATGGAAAATATGATGCTGGACAGAATGTTGCTGTAGGTGTCGTAACGAATGCAGGCACTAATTATTTAACGACAACCTCGGTAAATGGTGCCACGGTAGCTCAGTTTGGCGCCTCTAATATTATTAAACCGGAATCGTTATTGAAGGCTGATGCTCCAGCTGTTTATCAGATCATGTTCACAAGTGGAGCAGATAAGGTAAGTGGTAACAATAGCTCAGAGTATGGTAAATATTTGCGAGTTAGTACGACTACCACCGGTGGTTCTACCACTTGGAGTTTGTTAGCTGATGGATCAGACTATACGATGATGAACGCTCCGATCGCTCAATGGACAATCGTTGGCGTAGATGAGAATGGATCATTTATCTTCCGTAACCGTGAGACAAATGTTGAGATCAAGCTAGGTTTGTATGATCAAAATAACGCTATCCTTGTTCATGGTGCTAAGATTTGTACAGGTAAATGGGATACTCCTGCAGATGTTACAGATGCGAAATTCATATATGGATATGTGAATAGAGCAAATGAGCATGTTTATTCCTCAACTCATGGCGAGATTAATGCTAAGAATATCCAATTAATCCCTGTAGAGAGTGTTGATCCGATGGCCGGTTTCTTGAATCTATCCGATGAGGCTATCGCTTATGGTCCGGTTAAATTGAATTTCAAGAAACAAGATTCCCGAATCGCCGATGATTTACTTTTGACAGTTGTTGATAATGATAAGGTTGAAGCTCATAAGCAAGAGGCCGGCTTTACTTTGTGGAATATCACTAAATTTGACAAAAGTGCAGCCGAGTTGAAAGCTGCTAAATCTGATACGATCCTGAACGTTAAGGGTTATGCTTATTGGGATGCCACTAAGAAATTAGTGAAGACTGTTGCTTCTGGTGATACGGTAGCCGTATTGTCTTATGCTTTCAATCCGGTTAATTCAGATAAATATTTGAAGGCTGATGCCTCTGCTATCGCTACCGTTACTAATTCTACTCCTATGGGTAAGTTTATATTCAAGCAGAACTTGGATGGTTCTTATTCCATGTTGAAGTCTGATAAGAAATATACCGATATGATTAAGGCTGATGGTAATGTCGCTAGCTTGAATACAGGAACAGGAAAGGTAGAGTTTAATTCTTCTACAATCTATGCTGATAAAGACAGTTATCGTGCAGTCTCCTTATTGCGTGAGGATATGGTATCCTTGAAAGGGGAGTTACGTCATGCGGCTTTCCAAGCTGTAAATGGTGGATTCATGGCTGTAGGTAAGGATATGCAGGCAGTGGTAGCTCCGGCTGACGCATCTGCGGAGAACTTGACATTCTGGTTGGATACCGCTGATGTCAATACTTACTTACCTTCGTTCTTCATCTCCAAAGGTATAGCGGAAAAGACGGAGAGAGCCTTCTTGTACAATGCGTATGACTCTGCTTATTATTATAGCACAGGTGCCGCAAGTGAGGTTAAGGATTTCAACTATATCATGAAAAACCAAGGCGAAGAAATAGTGAAAGCTATTTTCCGTCCTGCTACTTTGGTGAATGCAGATACACTGACTACTCAAGTGAAAGGTGAGACTGTGACTGTTGCGGCTGTCGCAAGTAAAGGCGTTTTGGCTGGCTTGAACAACTATAAGTTCAACATTGTATTGAAAGATGCCGCTACAGAAGGTGACTATGTGATTAGAAGCTTGTCTAATGCGCAGTATCTGTATAGTTTGAATGGAAAAATCGGTTTGACTAGCAATTTAAATGAAGCTTTGGTCGTAACCGTTGAAGATGGTATCATTCCGACCGGTAACGAGTCTATTGACAACGCTACTTCTTCTATCGTAGTAACAGGCAACGCCGGTTCTGTAACGATCCAAGGCGCTCAAGGCGAGACCGCTTATGTTCGCAACTTATTGGGTATGCCGTTGGCAGAGACAGTTGTCACTTCCGATAACGCTACGATCGCTGTTCCTGCCGGAATCGTTCTTGTAACGGTTGGCGACGAGACCGTAAAGGTTGTCGTTAAATAAGACATGTAAAGGAATAATGAAAAGATAAATCGAAAATCATTCCCGTGCGGATTATCCAAGTACCCCGAGAGGGCGAACAAGCGGGAATGGATTAATATTAATACTAAAGTAATAAATTAAAGTTCATCCGTAAGTACTTCCGTGAGGATGGAAACGGATCAAAGGCAAGGGGAGACAGTATTGCGCTGTTTCCCCTTATTTGTTGATAAGGGTAGATAAGGGCTTTGTTGGTGAAATGGACGGTATTCGATCTTTTTGATTGATATAAGGGGGATATCGTGACATACCCTTTTCGAGAGAGGTATGAAGTAGGGGAGATCGGAGGGGTATAAATAGCCTTTTTCATGCAAAAGGGCCGCTTTTTACACACGATAGGCGGTAAAAGGCAGTGCGACTAGTCGTGTTTGGCAACGCCAATAGTGCCGTTGGGCATCGTAAACAGTCATGAATAGGGTTGTTAGTACTCATGAATGGGCATCGTAACCCTGTTATATCCCTGTCGTAACTCAATGAGATAGCCCGGATAAGCTATAGGATATGAATTAGGATGAATTAAATTCGCTAGGATAAAAGGCTGTTTTTAACTAATGCGGTATAAGACAAATGATTGCTAATATTTTTTCTCATATTTGGGGATAAGCTGTACGTTTGCCCGAAAAAAGTGATTCTCCGGCAGTTGAGTTTACAAATTGACAAAATGCCAAGGTGCTTTTTTTTGTGAGCTTATAGGAAGGGCTAGATCCGAAAACAAACCTTGATTTTAGAGAATGGCATGGGATAAATTCCATGCTTGTACGTGCTTTATTCCTTCTTTGGAAGGAAGCGGCAGATCATCGAGCGAGACAACGATCTTCTCGTAATTATCCTCAATGGCCTCTAACGAGGCATATTCCCGTTCGATGGTTTCTTTGTCGATTAGTAAATAAGTGGATTGGAGATAGATAACCCTCTCTCCTTTGATAGCGACGAAATCCACCTCTTTGTTCTTTATGCTGCCTACGTATATTTGATAGCCGACCCTTAATAAATCTAGATAAATGAGGTTTTCTAGTTTATACCCAATGCCGTAGCCAAAGCCTTGATATAAATAATTGTTGAAACCTAGGTCATTGATGTAATACTTACAATTCCCGGCGATGGTCTCCTTTCCCTTGATTTGGTATTTCTCGACTTTATGTACCAAAAAAGTGTCCTCTATGTAACTAATGTAGGAGGCGATCGTATCATAGCTGGTCTTCCTTCCCGAGCTCTTGAAATAATTGGTGATATTCCGAATTGATATTAAATTAGATGCGTTATTTACCAGATAGACAAAAATGTCCTCAAGCAACTTAGCGTCTTTTATGTTTTGTCTTTGTATGATATCACGTAGTAATACGGTGTCTTTTAATGCGGATATATAATTTCTTTGTACTTCTGGTTGAGATAGATGGTATAATTCAGGCATACCACTACTTTGCATATATTCTAGGTAGTGTACCTTGTTGTTTTCTTTTTGGGTGATTCCAAGAAACTCTGTGTATGAAAAAGGATAGATGGCAAATTCCACATAACGTCCGGCTAATAACGTGGCGAGTTCTCCAGATAGCATTTTAGAGTTGGAACCACTGATGAATAACTCATATTCGGCGGTATAGTCCTGTGAGTATGAGTTGGCGAAGCGTTCCCATCCCTCTACATTTTGGATTTCGTCAATGAACAGATAGATACGACCTCGAGGATTTATTTGTTTTAAGTAGAGATTAAACAGGGAATCAAGATCTTCATTGGTTTTCAAAAAATAGAAGGCGGATAGCTCACAGTTAATGAAGAATATATTTCGGGGATTTACTCCACTATTGGCGAGATGGCTAGCTAACTGACGAAGGAGATAGCTTTTCCCT
>ENA-OPAQ01000652-OPAQ01000652.1-human-gut-metagenome-genome-assembly--contig:-NODE-652-length-34118-cov-13.545460_pt1 | contig 34118 bp, 25 predicted proteins | sample MGYA00241058_ERZ501432 | MGnify/ENA primary metagenome ERZ501432 (study PRJEB25962, sample SAMEA2042570) | human gut metagenome | biome: human gut; feature: human-associated habitat; material: faeces... | reverse complement strand
CAAGCGAAAAGTTTATTCTGAATATGTATAAAAAGGGTTATACATTGGATCAGATTGCAGATGTAGCTGAAACAGGTGTTGATGAAGTTGAGGCGATTATTAAGAAGAAGGAGCCTGCAATGGCGTAACTATCATTAGCAAAAATAAAACGTAAATTCTTGCATAACTCCATAGTATATGTTACGATTTTACTGTTGTTAAGACGAATCTAAAGGATGATGCTTGCACGCACCATCCTTTTTAAATACAGGAGTAGTAAATGGATATCAAAAGACAGGAAAGAGCGCCGATTTATGAGGCTCTTGAGGAGTTTAAGAAGAAGAGAGTGGTGCCGTTTGATGTGCCGGGACACAAGAGAGGCAGGGGAAATCCTGAGCTGGTGCATCTGCTCGGGGAAAAGTGTGTAGGGCTTGATGTCAATTCAATGAAGCCGCTTGACAATTTGTGCCATCCGGTTTCGGTAATCAGAGAGGCGGAGGAGCTTGCGGCGGATGCCTTTGGAGCGGCAAATGCTTTTCTTATGGTAGGCGGCACCACCTCTGCGGTGCAGGCCATGATTTTGTCCACCTGCAAGGCAGGAGACAAGATTATACTGCCGAGAAATGTTCATAAAAGCGCCCTTAATGCACTCGTGCTTTGCGGAGCGATACCGGTTTATGTCAATCCGCAGACGAATGCGAAGCTTGGTATTTCGCTTGGAATGGAGATTGACCAGGTGGCGAGGGCTATCGAGGAAAATCCGGATGCAAAGGCTGTGCTTGTAAACAATCCGACGTATTACGGAATCTGTTCTGACCTTAAGTCGATAGTTGCGCTGGCTCATTCGAAGGGAATCAAGGTGCTCACGGATGAGGCACATGGTACACATCTTTATTTTGGAAAGGGGCTTCCGATATCAGGAATGGCAGCCGGGGCAGACATGTCTGCGGTATCGATGCACAAATCGGGAGGAAGCCTGACACAGAGCTCGATTCTGCTCACCGGAAGGGATGTGAATGCTGATTATGTGAGGCAGATTATCAACCTCACACAGACCACGAGCGCATCGTATCTGCTATTGTCAAGCCTTGATATATCAAGAAGAAATCTGGCACTCAGAGGCGAGGAATCCTTTGCCAAGGTGGCACAGATGTCGGAGTATGCAAGGCAGGAGATTAATTCCATAGGCGGCTATTATGCGTATGGGCGTGACCTTGTAAACGGCTCAAGCATATATGATTATGATGTGACAAAGCTGTCCATCTATACGCTCGATATAGGGCTTGCCGGAATAGAGGTATATGATTTGCTGCGTGATGAGTATGATATCCAGATAGAGTTTGGAGATATCTGTAATATACTTGCGTATATATCAATCGGTGACAGAATACAGGATATAGAGAGGCTTGTAGGTGCGCTGGAGGATATCAAGCGCCTTTACAGCAAGGACAAGACCGGACTTTTGTCGGGAGAGTACATAAATCCAAAGGTGGCGGTATCGCCGCAGGAGGCGTTTTATTCGCAGAAGAAATCAGTGCGCATTATGGACGCGGTAGGCGCTGTAAGTGGTGAGTTTGTCATGTGTTATCCACCGGGAATTCCGATTCTTGCACCGGGAGAGCTTATCACAAAAGAGATTGCGCAATACATTGTCTACGCAAAGGAAAAGGGCTGTTCAATGCAGGGAACAGAGGATCCTGCGGTAGAATATCTTAAGGTATTGGAGCAGTAAACAGGAGGAAAAGCTATGCAAATGTGGTTTTCACAATATCATACTGTCAATGTCAAGCTGGATGTAAGGATACAGGAGCAGCTTTTTTCAGGGCAGAGTGATTATCAGAAAATAGATGTGTTTAAATCATATGAGTTTGGCAAAATGGTTGCGCTGGATGGCGAGATTGTTTTTTCGGACACAGATGAGTTTATATATGATGAGATGGTCACACATGTGCCGATGGCGGTCCACCCGAATGCCAAAAAGATACTTATAATAGGTGGCGGCGATGGCGGTGTGGCAAAGGAGCTCATCAAATATCCGTCTGTCGAGCATATTGATGTGGTTGAGACAGACAAGATGTTTGTCGATGTATGCAGGCGGTTTTTCCCCGAGGTAGCATGTGGACTTGAGGATGAAAGAATTTCCATGTTTTATGATGACGGTCTGCGATTCTTACGCAGAAAGCATGATGAATATGATCTGATAATCAACGATTCCACAGACCCGCTCGGACATACGGAGGGACTTTTCACAAAAGAGTTTTACGGAAGCTGTTATAAGGCACTAAAGGATGATGGAATCATGGTTTACCAGCACGGCAGTCCTTTTTATGATGAGGATGAGCTTGAGTGCCGGAAAATGCACAGAAAGGTGTATAAATCATTTCCTATAAGCAGGGTATATCAGGCACATATTCCAACCTGTCCGTCAGGCTACTGGCTGTTTGGGTTTGCATCGAAGAAATATCATCCGCTTTATGATCTTGATGCAAAAAGATGGGATGCACTGGGGCTTAAAACCTGGTATTATACAACACATTTACACAGGGGAGCCTTCATGCTTCCGAAATATGTGGAGGATTTACTCGAGGAAGAGGAAACAAAGTAAAACAAATTAGAAAAACTATATCATAACCAAAGCGAATCAGGAGGACAAAAATGAGCAGATTACTTATTATCGGATGTGGTGGAGTTGCGCAGGTGGCAATCAGAAAATGCTGCCAGAACAGCGAGGTATTTACCGAGATTATGATTGCAAGCAGAACCAAGTCAAAATGTGACGATTTAAAGGCAAAGCTTGAGGGAAAGACAAGCACAAAAATTGAGACTGCAAAGGTTGATGCCGACAAAGTGGAGGAATTAAAAGAGCTGATTAATGCATACAAGCCGGATGCGGTTTTAAATGTTGCGCTTCCGTATCAGGATCTTACAATCATGGATGCATGTCTTGCGTGTGGAGTTGACTACATCGATACTGCCAACTATGAGTGTGAGGATACTGAGGATCCAAAGTGGAGAGCAATCTACGAAAAGCGCTGCAAGGAGCTTGGATTTACGGCATATTTTGATTATTCATGGCAGTGGGCATATCAGGAGAAATTTAAGGAGGCAGGGCTTACAGCTATTCTTGGAAGCGGATTTGACCCGGGTGTGACCTCTGTTTATTCTGCATATGCGCTTAAGCATTATTTTGATGAAATACATACTATAGACATTCTCGACTGCAATGGCGGTGACCATGGATACCCGTTTGCGACAAACTTTAATCCGGAGATAAATCTGCGAGAGGTTTCTGCGAACGGCTCATACTGGACAGACGGCCACTGGGTAGAGACAAAGCCTATGGAGTGGAGAGCGCAGTACAATTTTGATCAGGTCGGAGAAAAGGATATGTATCTGCTTCACCACGAGGAGATTGAGTCACTGGCCAAAAACATTCCGGGAATAAAGAGAATCAGATTCTTCATGACCTTTGGACAGAGCTATCTCACACACATGAAGTGTCTTGAGAATGTCGGCATGCTAAGAACAGACCCGATCATGGTGGACGGAAAGGAAATAGTGCCAATACAGGTGCTTAAGGAGCTGCTTCCTGACCCTGCATCCCTGGGACCTCGCACAGTCGGAAAGACAAATATCGGATGTATTTTTACAGGTGTCAAGGACGGAAAGGAAAAGTCAATCTACATCTACAATGTATGTGACCATCAGGAGTGCTACAAGGAGGTTGAGTCGCAGGCGATTTCTTATACCACAGGTGTGCCGGCAATGATTGGTGCCATGATGGTGGTAAAGGGACTTTGGAAGAAGCCGGGAGTGTTCAATCTAGAGGAGATGGATCCGGATCCATACATGGAGGCTCTTAATAAGTTCGGACTGCCTTGGCAGGTAGTGGAGAATCCGGTTCCTGTGGATTGCTACAAGACTGAGGATGAGTCAGTACATATGGATTAGTCCGGAGGCCGGTATGAAGATAAATGAATTAAGAACTCCCTGTTATGTGATAGACGAGGGAAAATTAACTGAAAATCTTTTGATATTAAACGGTGTCATGCAAAGGACAGGTGCAAGGATTCTTCTGGCACAGAAGGCATTCAGCGCATTTTATGAATATCCTCTTATCGGCAGATATCTAAGCGGGACAACTGCAAGCGGGCTTTTTGAAGCCCGCCTTGCACATGAAGAAATGGGAAAGGAAAACCATGTATTCTGTCCCGCTTTTTTGCCGCAGGAGATGGATGAGCTGGTAGAAATATGTGACCATATTGTATTTAATTCCGTATCGCAGTATCTGCTTCACAGGGATAAAATAGAAAAGGCTGATAAAAAAATAAGTGTCGGGCTCAGAATAAACCCTGAGTGCTCCACACAGGAGGGGCATGAGATATATGACCCATGTGCGCCGGGCTCAAGGCTTGGGATAACGAAAGAGGCACTCGATAAGGCTATTAAAAAGGGGCTTGATTTATCACGTATAGAGGGCTTTCATTTTCATACGCTCTGTGAACAGGATTCGGATGCGCTCGAAACGACCCTTGCAGCGGTAGAGGAGAAATTCGGAGATTTGCTGTATGGTCTAAAGTGGCTCAATATGGGAGGCGGACACCACATCACAAGGGCAGACTATGACATTGAGAGGCTTGAAAAATGCATTATGCATATGCGTGACAAATACGACCTGGAAATCTATCTGGAGCCGGGAGAGGCAGTTGCGCTTGATGCAGGATATCTGGAGACAACGGTGCTTGATATAGTTGAAAACAATGGAATAAAGATACTCATTCTGGATACCTCCGCAGCCTGCCATATGCCGGACGTGCTTGAGATGCCGTACCGTCCGCCGCTTATGGACAGTGGCGAGCCGGGTGAGAAGAAGTATACCTACAGATTGTCCTCATGTACCTGCCTGGCAGGTGATGTGATAGGGGATTATTCATTTGACAGAGAGATAAAAACCGGCGACAGGCTGTGCTTTTGTGATATGGCAATCTACTCGATGGTCAAAAATAATACCTTTAACGGCATGCCGCTTCCGGACATTGCAGTAATGGATGAAAATAACGATTGTAAGGTTATCAGGAGATTCGAATATGAAGATTTTAAATGCAGGCTGTCCTAGAGCAGACGGCTTTTATATGCCGGCAGAGTATGCTCCACACAAGGGTACCATCATCATCTGGCCAAAGCGCCCGGGCTCATGGATTTACGGTGCCAGGCGGGCAAGAGAGGCTTTTGCGGAGGTGATATGTGCAATATCAGAGTCTGAGCAGGTATATGTGCTCGCTGAGGCAGATGTGATAGACAATGCAAGGTCTGTTGTGGAAGCTGTCAGAAAGCAGAAAAATTATCAGGAAAATTTCCCGGTGAAATATATACAAATGGAGTCAGATGATGCCTGGGCCAGAGATGTGGGGCCAACCTTCGTGAAAAATGAGGATGGTGCTGTCAGAGGAATCGACTGGTGTTTTAATGCCTGGGGCGGCAAGGTGGACGGACTGTACGCAGACTGGACAAAGGATGACAGAGTAGCAGCTTTATTTTGCAACAAAGCCGGATACGACATGTATGATGCGCATCCGTTTGTCTTAGAGGGTGGAGCCATCCACACAGACGGAGAGAAAACTGTGATAGTGACGGAAAGCTGTTTGCTAAGCAAGGGCAGAAATCCGGAATTATCGAAGTCTGAAATAGAACAGAAATTAAAGGATTATCTCGGTGCCGAAAAAATTATCTGGATTCCTTATGGAATATACAATGATGAAACCAACGAGCATGTGGACAACGTATGTGCATTTACAAGCCCGGGGCATGTGGTGCTTGCGTGGACTGATGACATGGATGACCCACAATATAAGATGTCCTCAGCGGACCTTGAAATATTGGAAAATGAAACTGATGCAAGAGGCCGGAAAATTGAGGTTCACAAGGTTTACATTCCAAAGAATCCGGTGTGTATCACAGAATATGAGCTTTCCGGCTTCACCTTTGAGGAGGGGGAGGATGAGCGAGAGGCAGGAGAACGCTTAGCGGCAAGCTATGTGAATTTTTACATCACAAACGGCGGTGTGCTCATTCCACAGTTTGGTGATGTGATGGATGAGCCTGCGCTTAAGGCAATCGGAAGCCTTTTTGAGGGAAGAAAAGTGTATCCGATATATGCGCGTGACATAATTGTCGGCGGGGGAAATATACACTGTATCACACAGCAGATACCACAGTAATTTAATTGGTTGTAATCGTTTTGCTCACATTGGAGACTTGGGAAAAGCCCATTGTGAGATGGCGGGATGAGAAAGGTGAATAGTATGAGAGAGGTTACAATTGCTGCAATTCAGATGAGCTGCAGCCGTGACGTAAAAGAAAATATTGAAAAAGCAGCAAAGCTTATAAGGGCTGCGGCAGAGGCAGGAGCACAGATAATACTTCCTTCGGAGCTATTTGAGAGACAGTATTTCTGTCAGGAGAGGCGGTACGATTATTATGACTATGCAAAGCCGCTTTCTGAAAATGATGCGGTGCAGAGCATGAAGGCACTTGCAAAGGAGCTTGGAGTGGTGATTCCTGTGAGCTTTTATGAGGCTGGAGAGGGCAGACAGCTTTTCAACTCAGTGGCGGTGATAGATGCCGACGGAGAGGTGCTTGGAATATACCGAAAGACACATATCCCGGACGATCATTATTATCAGGAGAAGTTTTACTTCACACCGGGAAATACAGGCTTTAAAGCTTTTAAGACAAGATATGCAACAATTGGAGTCGGTATATGCTGGGATCAGTGGTTCCCGGAAACGGCAAGAGGAATGGCTTTAAAGGGCGCGGAGATACTTTTTTACCCTACAGCCATAGGCAGCGAGCCGATACTGGAATGTGACAGTATGCCGCACTGGAGACGGTGCATGACCGGACATGCAGCCTGCAATCTGATGCCGGTTGTGGCGGCAAACAGGATAGGCACAGAGGAGGTTGTACCGTGTGCGGAAAACGGAAACCAGAGCTCTGCACTGACATTTTATGGTTCTTCGTTTATTACAGATGCGACCGGAGAGGTTGTTGAGCAGATGGACAGAGTATCGGAGGGCTTCATACTCCACAGTTTTGATCTGGATGAGCTGGAGAGTGAGAGAAAGAGCTGGGGACTGTTCAGGGACAGGCGGCCGGAGATGTATGGGGAGAATTAGCTTAGATTACCCTAATGATTACAAATTTATTTAAAGTTAATTTAAAACACAGGATATAGCAAAGGCGCTATATCCTGTGTTTTTTGGAGTTCCCTATTAGTGTATTAGAACATCGGAAAAAATACATATTATTGTTTCAACAGCACTTTGATGTCTTCCTCCGGTGTGGTAATAGGTGCAATCCCATAGTTTTCTACCAGAAAGTTCAGAATGTTAGGAGAAAGGAACGCCGGTAGAGAAGGACCGAGACGGATATTTTTTATACCAAGATGTAACAGTGTTAAGAGGATGCAGACTGCTTTCTGTTCATACCAGGAGAGTACAAAGGAAAGCGGAAGCTCGTTTACTGAACATCCAAATGCGTCCGCAAGTGCTATTGCAACCTGTATCGCGCCATAAGCGTCATTACACTGTCCCATATCCATCAGTCGCGGAAGACCACCAATTTCTCCGAGACTTAGATCGTTGAAACGAAATTTTCCACATGCCAGAGTCAGGACGATACTGTCAGAAGGCGTTTGTTTTACAAATTCTGTATAGTAATTTCTGCCCGGTTTGGCACCATCACAGCCGGCAACCAGGAAGAAATGACGGATAGCGCCTGATTTTACGGCCTCTATTACCGTATCCGCATGGGACAGGATTGCTGAATGACCAAAACCGGTTGTTACCTGTGTGCCGCCATTTATGCCTGTGAAGGTCTGATCCTCCTTGTAACCACCGAGCTCAAGTGCTTTTTCAATAACAGGAGTGAAATCCTTTTGTTCATCGATATGAACAGTACCCGGGAAGGCAACCACTTCTGTTGTGAACACTCTGTCGATGTAGCTGCTTTTTGGAGGCATCAGACAATTTGTGGTGTAGAGAATAGGAGCAGGAATATGATCAAATTCTTTTTGCTGATTCTGCCATGCTGTTCCGAAATTTCCTTTCAAGTGAGGGAATTTCTTTAAGAGTGGATATGCATGGGCAGGGAGCATTTCACCATGAGTGTAGATATTGATTCCCTTTCCATTTGTCTGTTCAAGCAAAAGCTGCAGGTCCTTTAAATCGTGTCCGGTTACTACGATAAAAGGTCCCTTTTCCACCGTAAGCGTAACATCTGTTGGCTCCGGTGTTCCATAGGTTTGTGTATTTGCCTTGTCTAGAAGTGCCATGCACTTTAGATTGATTTCACCTACCTTGAGAACTGTTGGGAGCAGTTCATCCATACTTTCTGCGTAACCAATCTTGAACAAGGCTTCACAGAAAAACTGATTTACCTCGGGATCTTCAAAATTCAGGACATATGCATGATAGGCATATGCAGCCATTCCGCGAATACCAAAGAGAATAAGTGACTTCAGGGAACGGATATCTTCATCAGCATTCCATAGCTGTTGCATATCATATTCGTCAGTTCGTCCACAAGGAGACTGACATTTATTACAGTCGCCAACCAGAGAGTCTTTTTCTGCTCTGACCTTTTGTATCATATCTTCAATTGCTGCATTATCAAAGCTTACATTTGTAATTGTGGTAAATAAGCCTTCGATAATGGTCTGCCAGGTCTTTTTTGAAACAGCTGATGTGTCATCGACAGCTCTCGCCAGACCAATCAGTGCGCCTGTCAATTCATCCTGTAACTGTGCAGTATCTGCCTTTTTTCCGCAGACACCTGTATTTCCGGTACAGCCGGTGCATCCGGCCGTTTGTTCACATTGAAAACAAAACATATTTTTTTCCTCCATCAGTAGTTTTTTATGTTTCTGACAGAATAATAGCGTTATAAAAACAACTTGTATGTTTGATTTCCAACATAAAGAATACTTTTGAAAAAAATTTATCTATTACAATTAGAATAGTTTTTTCTTAATCCCTTAACAATAATAAACATAGTCACAAATTCAGCTGCCGGAAAAGCAAGCCACACACCTGTCATGCCGAAGGCGGCTGAAAGTGCGAATGCGAAAATGCTTATAGCGATAAAACCACGCATGATAGATGCCGCAAATGCATATTTTACGGACTCAACGGCACTTAGGATAGCAGAACCTACTATATTGATTCCGGCAAAAATAAAGCCTGTAAAGTAAAGGCGCAGTCCGCTCTCGGCATACGAAGCAAGCCTGGCATCGTGCTCGCTGTTGAAAACAGATGTCACAAAAGGTGCAAAGGTGCATATGAACAAAATGAGCAGTGCAGCAATTAAGAGAGACGAAACGACAGCCATTCTGAGTATCGAGCCTACATTTTTTCTAAGTCCTCTGCCGTAATAGTCGCTGATAAGAGGCTGTGAACCCTGTGCTATTCCGTTGAACAAAGCTACAGCGACCAGTGATGTATTGGCAACCACACCGTATGCTGCCACGCCGATATTTCCTGCAAGCCTCAGGATAATCATATTGAAGACAATAGTTATGACACCTGATGATATTTCAGCAACAAAGGAAGAAACACCAACCTGGCAGGAGTAAAAGAGTCTCTTGACAGATGGAACCGTCGGCTTAAGCTTTACGGAGCATTTGTCTGAGCAGAAATGAATACAGCATATCATGATGCCTATAATCGGTGAAATAGCGGTAGCTAAAGCGGCTCCCTCCATACCAAGTCCAAGCGGGAACATGAGTATGTAATCAAAAACAATATTAAAAAGGCTGCTGAAAAGTGTGGCACACATGGCAATGGATGGTGCGCCATCATTTCTTACGAAAGCGTTGCACACATAGTTGCACATGAAAAACGGTGTAAAAAGCATGAAAATACGTGTATAGTTTTTACCGGTATTTATAATTGCCGAATCTCCGCCGAGCAGCCCTACGAGCCTGTCCGGGATGAAAATACCAATCAATATGAATATAACGCTTATTATAATACACCACAGCAGGGCATGAAAAAAGTAGCTCTCGCTGGATGTGTCGCCCTTATTTTTCTCTACGACATATCTGATAGCGGAGCCGACTCCGATCATTGCGCCTATGGCAAAAATCAAATTGTATACAGGCAGCACCAGATTGAGCGCGGTGATACCGTTTGAGCCGACCGCCTTTGATATAAAGAAGGTGTCGGCAAGTATATATAATGACATACCCACCATGCCGAGTATGTTTTGTGAGACATATTTTACAAATAATTTTTTCATAATAGCTATATTGTAAATGCATCTGTCATTTAAATCAATGATATTTTTGATTAGCCCGGATGTAAAAAGTTTCAAAATGAGACCTTTTGACTATTGAAATATTTTTCAAGTACATTATAATGAACATGTTGAAATAAAATTGGGATTACTAAAGGAGGATAATTATGGAAAACAATAAGCTTTCAACAGGTTTAACCGTATGGTTATGGATTATTTTCGTGGTGAATGTTCTTGCAGCAATTGGCGGTATTGTCGTTGCACTGGGTGCTTCAGTCGTAGGAGCTGCTTTAGGATTAGGTTCGATATATGTCGTACTGAGTTTCATTGGCGTTATACTACAGATTGTCATAACTGTTTCTATCGGTATTTTGCTTTTCGCACACAAAAAGATTGGTTTGGTGCTTATTTTTGCATTTGCAGCCCTGGGATTCATTGTAAGTATGGTTACATATGCCGTTACAGCACAGCTTGGTGTTGGTAATATTGTCAAAGCAATTATTTCAGCCATTCTTATGCCGGTTATTACATATTTATTTGCAAAGAACGACATTGCAAATGGCACAATAGCTTAGAGCAATAAAAAATAAGATGAAAATTAAATAATGTTTTATTAATCCGCTATACGATAGGTGAGTATAGCGGATTTTTAAGTTTGCGCGCCATGGGCGCGCTCTAACGGGTGCAAATCCCGAACACTCCTAGATAGTGGGAAGTGTATAGCCGAACAGCAAGGGTGTCTACCGTGAGGTAGAATCTGAAGGAAGCTGTAAGCAAATCTCTGGTACGACGAACAGAAATCACATATAAGGCTAGGCTACGAGAGATAAGTTGGCTTAAAGCAAGAAGAACAAAAAAGCAAGTAAATGTAGAAAATCAGGCAATAAAGCTTCTGTCAAAAGAAGAATTGATCAGGAAAATAGAGGTGATTAAAAAAGAACTGAGATCCTATACCTGGCGAGACTTGGAAACAAATGGTAAGTTTGCTAAGAATGATAAACTCTCCTTCATTACGGATGACATGCTTATAGCAGGATGCGATATAGGCAGTGAGACTCATTATATCAGGGCGATCGATGTCAGAGGAAGGGAGCTAAGCAGCGGGGCATTCGAGTTCAGCAATACTTCAGAAGGCTTTGCGAATGCCAAGGCATGGGTGCTGGCACTTGCGGCAAAAAACGATAAGAAACAGATAGTGCTGGGTCTTGAACCGACAGGTCACTACTGGTTTGCGTTGGCTGCATGGATGATTTCAAACGGAATCAGCGTTGTCCAGGTAAATCCATATGCTGTAAAGCAGAGTAAAGAAATAGAAGACAATAGCCAGCTCAAGGATGACAGAAAAGATCCGAAACTGATCGCAAATCTTGTGAAAGATGGAACCTACGGAATGCCTTATCTTCCAGAAAAAGTTTACGCAGACATGAGAAGGCTCTCCATGTTCAGGGATTAGCTTACCGAAGACAGGATAAGAAATATCAATCGTCTTCACAGGGAATTAAAAATCTATTTCCCAGAATACATGGACGCATTTGGAAAAATAGATGGAGCATTTACTTTGGAAGTACTGAAAATATCAGCTATCCCATCGGATATCACAGCACTGGGAGCAGAAGGCATAAAAAATATCTGGCACAATGTAAAACTAAGAGGACGCGGTTACAGCAGAGCCAATGAAATCGTGAGCTATGCAGAAAAAAGTGTGGGATTAACGGATGGAACGGATGCAGGGCGTGAGGCAGTGAAATGGTATGCAGAACAGATCCTGAGACTGGATGAACAGCTCGCAGAGATTGAAAGTGCTCTACATGAAAAATGCAGGGAAATACCTTATGCAGAGAACATCCTTGCAATCAATGGTGTAGGAGAAAACATTCTGGCAGGAATACTGGCGGAACTAGGAGACATCAGCAGGTTTGATGATGTAAAGGAAATCCAGAAGTTAAGTGGAATGGGGCTGGTGGCATGCAGTTCAGGAAAGCATAAAGGACAGACAAAGATCAGCCACAGAGGACGCAAGAGACTGCGTTACTGGCTGTTTCAGGCGGCAAAGTCAGCAGTGTCGCATGCGGATGAATTCAAACAGCTGCATGAGTATTACACAACCCGAAGCAACAATCCACTGAAAAAGATGCAGTCACTGGTTGTGATAGCCTGCAAGATACTGAGGGTGATTTACACAATTCTGAAGACAGGGACAACTTATGATTCACAGAAACTATTGAAAGATATCAAACATCCGGCAGCTTCACAGGCACCAATGGCAGCATAGTAAATAAAAGAAGCAAATCCAGAACTCTGTCGAGTGGCTGATGGAATGCATCGGAGACTGGACAGGGTTCTGGAATAGAAACCCGTAAATGATGGAGTCCGTAACGGACTGCATCTGTAAAAGGCCAACAAGAATCTGAGATGGTATAGCGTCCACTGAGTAAATCAGTACCACGACAGGTGAATGCAGGTCAGTAACAATCAAACATAAAAACAAGAGCTGTAGCCGGCATCGTTTTTTTCCGTGGGGCATGCCCCCGTTTAGGAGCTTGGCTGGCACTCAGTGAATGGTAGATGCTACGAAGGAAGTTGGGACATGATCCCCTTAGACACGGAAGGTTCATCATCATAGTTGAACAGAGGGAAAATAGCCTTTATAAAGCAAACTAAAAGGATGCTTTATTAGCTATACTTATTTATCAGCTATTCGGTACATGACACTACGATATCCATCACTCTCGGCTTTTGTTTGAGGTAAAATAAAAATCGTCAAAGCCAGTAAAATCAATAGATTTAGGATTGACAGAATAGGAGAAATGAATGAAGAAAATAATAAGAATATTATTTGTATGCTTGTTTTTTATTGCATTAATTTTTATAGGCAAGAATGTATTAAAGGATGGCAAAGAACGGGAATATATAAAGTCTGACAAGTATTATGAGGAAAACATAGAAAATATAAATATAAATGAAGTTAACTTCAAATTTCTCCAAGTAAATGAAGTTGCTAATGTCAATGAAGCATTTTATAAGAAATATGATTCTTATAAAGAAGTAGTGGTGGAAGATAACAAGAATTATGATGTTTTTGAAAAATATACGAAGGTAGATGTTGCATTTGACCAAGGATATTCTGGAATGCGATGTTACTTAAATGAAGATGAAAGTTTCGGTGGAGCTTATTTCCGATATACATTTGAATATGAAACAAATGACGAAAATCTTGTGGATTCTTCTATTGAAGTATATATAACGGCTGAACCGTTAGAAAAGTTTGAAGGTTTATTACCAACTATTGAAGAGGCTGATGAAGGGAATGTATATAGTATATATGATAACATTCTCTATTATATGGAAAATGATGATAATATGAGCTTATTTAAAACTAATATATGTACAGTTGTTTTTGATGGTTCTAAGTACAGTTATTTTTGTGGTGTTATAGATGGCGAGAAAGAATCTTATATCAATAAATATTGTAATGTTTTATATAACTTTTTTCAACAAATGTATAAATGATAAAACTATAAAAATTATAGTAATTTATGAAATGAATCTACAAGACATATAGTATTTCATAAATTAAAGAAGGTTACCAATTTGTTGGTTGGTATGAGAATGATAAATTAATTTCGCAAGAAACACAATATCGTTTTTGTGTAGAAAAAGATACCCTTTTAGTTGCAAAATTTGAAAAAGATGGAGAATCAGCGAACCCAGAAAATCCAGCGAACCCAGAAAATCCAGCGAACCCAGAAAATCCTGATTCGGGAAAAGATAATAATACAGGTAATAATTCTGGTTCGGGAATAAATGAAAATGGAGGAGAAAAGATAGAATCTGTTTCAACAGGAGACGAATCTGCAGTTGGATTTTGTAGTCTAATGGCTGTAATCATGGTAAGTATAGTGATGTGTATGGCATTTACAAAAATAAGACGTAAAAAGCAGAGAAATTAAGGAGCCACATAAATGTTCAGAAAAACGTATAAAGTAGTAGTATTAGCAATTGTTCTTGGAGTTCTATTAAATGCTTGTAGTAAAAGACAAGCAGTAACCGAGGAATATAATACAATAAGTGATTTGGCATATTCTGAAAAATGTAAAATTGAACCAAGCATATATATTGAAGAAAAAACAGGATTTGTTCCATATATTGTATTAACTAATGATTATAATGGTAAAACACTTTTGTTAAGAAAAGAAATTCTTCCAGAGAATAGAAGAGTTAGTGATTATTCGGCTTACTATGAAGAAAGTGAAATTGATAATTACTTAATGGGAGAGTTTTTTGATAATTTACCTATTCAAACTCGTTGCTTAATTCAAGATTCGGAAATAGAGATTTTAGATGAACGATGCTTGAATCAAATAGATGATAGCGTGATAACTATTGTAAGAAAAGTGTTTTTGTTGTCTTTTACTGAACTTGGATATAAAAAAAATGGGCATGTCGGAGTTGAAGGGGTGCCATTGTTGTATTTTAAAGATAATAAGAATCGTTTTGCTACTACGAATAATGGAAAGTTTACTGTAAGTTGGTGGTTAAGAAGTGCGGATTCTACATATGATTCTTGTGTATATGCAGTAGGACCGGAAGGTGAAATTGGAAGCACGAATGCATACGATATGAATGGTATCAGACCAGCATTTTGTGTTGACGGTAAGCAAGAAATATATAAAGAAGAAGGCAGATATATTTTAAAATAACATAACTTATTTATATTAAAGTGATTATGTTATTTTGAAAGAATTATTGAAATTCATTTGCCTGTGCTTATCTAAACGTTAATTGGCTACATTTTGGCTACAAGATTTTTATAAAGCACTAATTCCTCAGCAAAAATAAGCTACTTTAGACAACAGAACCGCACAAATTAGTTTCAAATAATCGAATATCACGAAACCAAAGTCCGTGATGGTGGACGTACAGTAGAATCTGGACGTGTTGCTACAGGTATCGAGTAATCATTGAACACTTAATGAGTGCGTAAGCGCGAAGTTAGTGAGAAAGTTGTTCTGTGAGCGTTGCGAGCAGAACAACCTTCTGATAACAAATATAGTAAAATTAAGGCTTCCGAGATTTTTCGGATAATCGAGCTATAATGAGATTATTTGGTTTTTACTATACGTCTGTTGGAAGCATTATTCTATTCTTTATAATTGCAACAATTATTTCATACCCATTTAGTTTGCTTGCTGATGTGTTACCAAAAGCATTGCTTATGCTTGAAAAGATAGATAAACAATCTGCTGTTATTATGTATCTTTTGTTAGATACATTTGCGACATTTATGGGATTGAGAATCGTAGACTATTTCATGCAGTCCATTTCAGCGACTACTATTTCAATTATTATTGTCTCTTTCGTATTTGCTTTGTTTGGAGTAAGCGATTTTAATAATAAGAGGAAAGGTTGATAAACCCCAGTTCTCAAATGACGAAATCTATAGCATTTAATAACTGTTATATTTTGTTATGGAAAACTCGTTAATCCATTGAAAATGCTAAACTTTTCATTGGTGTTCTCTCCATCACATCTTGTATCGTGTTATATCATTTTACCCTTGATTATGAACCCTCATAAGGGAAAATACAAGTGAAAGAAAATCTGGCGGCAACTAATAACAAATTATAAAAATGGCAATTGTAACTGGATGAAATGCTTTTAATACATTGTCGGTTATAATGACGATGTTACTGCGTTTTTTGCAAAAGTGCAAAAGATATAAAAGAGGTGGAAAATTATTGAAATATAACGAATTATATCATACAATAGTAGTGTTTTTGTACAAGTCAATTTGATAGAAAAGGGGGAGCGCAGGAACTGTAGCAGCTGTTCTTATCGTTGGAGGAACAATTGCAGAAGATGTGATTACAGGTGGTGGCGGAATTGCAGATGATGCCGCATCATTCTATCTTGCATACAGGTTGATGTTTGGACTATAACAAAGGAGATTTTTTATGTCGTTTAATTCACAGTTTAAACTTATTTTTGGTGAAACATTTCAAACAGAGGGTTTTCGATATTGCTCAAAATTGAATGTTTTTGTTAAAATGCTCAACGAAGATTTGATGGCTTTTTTTGGAGTAAAAACAGCTCCGGCATGGAATAAAGGGGCAAAAGGATTTTTCCTTACTGCAGGAATTATTTCTACCTATCATTCTTCTATCGATAAAAAATCAATATTGTATGCTGGACAGGATTTAAATTCATTCCTTCCACGAAATGAAGCAAGAGTAAGTTTTGAATATACCGAAGATACAATGGAAGAGATTATTTCAGCGACGGCTTTATATGTGAAGGAACGTTTGATGCCTATATTCAATCGAGTTTATGATTTAGATTCTTTTATTGATTTTTTAAAGGAATATTCGATTAATAAATTGCGCGCATGTGATACTTTTGAAGGGGAATCTCTTGTCTTGATTAAAACAGATAACCATGATGATTTTCAAACGTATTTCCAGCAGCATCTGGATGAATTATACGCACAAATTGATGCAGGAAATGTTGGTGATGGCTATACGAAAGAAATGGCTTATGATGATTTGTTTCATGGTATTATCGAAAGTATTGTATATCCTCGGGATAAAGTATATTCTGACAAGAGTTTATATAATGAGGCGCTGGAAGAGGCTGAGAGAAGAAAAAGTGAAAATATGAAAAAATTATATAGCTATCAAATATTGAAGAGCTGATTACTATAGCAATTAATCAAATTGATTTCAATAATGGAAGTTTAGTGTGATTTCTTGATGATGAGTGTTCTGAACTTCATTTTTGAAAAAATTAAGCAATGAAATTGAGGGGCGATTATCTCGCCCCTTTATCTTTGCTTTGATAAGGTCGATTGGCGTTCTGGTTGTCAGACTTTTCCTGATACCTTTTTATTTTGTCGTGTATGGTTTCGAACTTTGGAATAACTTTCTCTCCGTATGCTTCTTCCCACTTAGAACGTTCTTTCTGATATGCGTCAAAGGCACGCTGTGCAGTATAGAATGCTGTGTAGAAGTCTTGTACTGTTGCAAATTCATGCTGTCTGACGATATTGGATAATCTGGCTTTGAGAGTTCGAATCTCTTCCTCTTTGGTGGAAATCTTGCTTTCAAGCTCTTTTTCTTAGTAAGTAAATCGTTTTCAGTATGGAGAACTTTATCAGCGGAATTTTTACAGAGAGGTAATGGAAAAGAATCGGGTGCATTACGAGTATTACCATTTGGGAATGACAGAAAATGTGCCGGAGTTTGAAGGTTTCCATTTCCACACATTAAGGCATACCTACACGACAAACCTCTTATCCAACGGGGCTCAGCCTAAGGATGTGCAGGAACTGTTAGGACACTCAGACGTGAGTACCATCATGAATGTCTATGCCCATGCTACAAGGGAAGCAAAGCGGACTTCCGCAAGACTTCTTGATAAAGTGGCAGGCAATGATTAAAAAACTATTGACATTTTGTTACTGGAGTAGTGGAAAATACTTCAATGTAAGCAGATTTTAACACACTTTCAGATGGAAGAATCGCATGAATATAGCGAAAGAGTAAGAAAAAGCGACCGGCACATGGGGATTGGCCCGCCCGGCAGAGGTGCTCCTGAAAGAGCGACTAGCGCAGCGGCTTAGATACTGTAGAATTATGCCCATGAAACGCAGAAATGCCCCGGCATGGACGCCGGGGCAAGGAGAAAACGCGCCATGGACGGCGCGTTTCGACGGTTTCGTCAAGCATAGAAAATCTAAAAAGCATAATTCGTACAGTACCTTAGCTGCGTAGCGTTAGCTCGTCGGGAGCACCTCTGCCGGAGGCAAATTCCCCGTGCGCCGGTCGTCTTCCCGTATTATTGAAAAATACCAAGCAATTCACACTTACTGCGCAGCATCAGGAGCCACATACGAGTATGCATTGGACATCTTTGCAGCATTGTTTGTCAGAGTGACAGCCTCTCTGTAGTAGGCAACAACAGGAGTGCCCTTATCCACAGCGTTGAACAGCTGCTCTGCAAAAGCAGGCGGCACATTGATACATCCGTGTGAGCCGGAGGTTTTGTAAATTGTTCCTCCGAAGGTATCACGCCAGCTGGCATCATGGATACCTATATTGTAGGCAAACGGCATGAAATAGCTGACAGGAGAAGAGTATCCCTCGCCGACAAGAGTAGCATTTCTCTGCTTGTAAACAATCTTGTATACACCATCTACGGAACCATTCTGACGGGCGAGATTACCTGATACGAAATCAGACTCCATCTGGAGAGCACCATCCTTGTAATACCACATGTGCTGCTTTGTGTAGTCAATCTCTATGTATGTATTACCTATGTCGTCAGCACCGCGGTAGAGAGCAGTCTGCTCGTAAACAGGTTCTCTTTCCACTGGCCTGCCTCCCTCTAAATCTGAAAGGAGCTGGGCTTTCTCTTTTTTCTTGCTGACTACCCATCCGTAGTCACCACCACCTATTTCAATAGTGTCACCGGACGATGTCTTGAATGAGCGTTTGCGGCCGAAGGTGTTATACTTGGAAGCAAGCTGCTGGACATATTTAGTGACCTTGGCATCATCTATGTTCACGTTGCCGTCATCTGAGATGCTTAGCATATCAAGGATTTTGGCTGAGTCAAGCTTCTCATCGGCACCTTCAATTTTGTATGTGACGGTTGAAGCAGTGTATTTGTCGAGAGCCTCTTTTTCATTTTTGATTGTATCGCTTTCCTTTGTGATTTTTGGAGCTTCATAACAGTCATCACTTAAGGTAAGCTTTGGAAGCTCGTTGTCCAGGGCGTCCTTTACTTCGGCAAGGATGCTGTCATATATCGGTTTGCAGCCATTTTTCTCTTCAATCACATCGTATTTGCCGTCTTTTATCTCGATGTGGGCATCCTCCGGATTTTCAATGTAGTCATCACTGAAAATATCAAGAGCCTTGAGCTTTTCAGCCAAAGTGGCATCGTCATATTTGGACGAACCCTTTAGAGTATAGTTTTGAGCTTTGAAGAGACTGACAGGCCATGTAAAAGCATTCTGGCTTTTTAGGATTTGCTCCTCGTCACCGTTTGAGACATATTCATAGGAAAAATCAGGTCCCTTAAGTGAAAAGCTGTTGCCTTTTCTATCAGTGATTGTGAGCAGATAGTCGCGGCTTAGGGCTGTATTTTTTTCTAATGCCTCTTTTGCAGTTTTCCCTGCGTATTTTACAGAGTTAATCTTTGTGTTGAACAGATAGTGGCTGCTAAAATAAAAGGCAAAGCCAAGATAAACAGCCAAAAGCACACCAAGCACAACGGCGCAGGTTATAAGCACTTTTTTCTTCATGTAAATCGACCTCCTTGGAGATATGCTGTTGCTGCCCACACCGGGGGTGTAGGCGGCAGCTAAAATCAGTTACATTTGTGAAGATGTGACACATCCATATAGTCAGGCAGACCATCCTTGTAGGCTACAGCGGTTTCTCCCTGAATAAGTGGCTTTAAGTATTCGATAAGCTCAGGCTTCACATCATTGCCCGCATCATTGATCCACTCTCTTGGCACAGACTTGGCCTCGTTTGCGATATCCTTGATAGCAGAATATGTGTATTCCACCTGATAAGGATTATTTGAGATGCGCTTTAAGCATACCATTGATGCGGTCACACCATCTGCTGCAATAGTGACACCCTTTTTACCCTGAGCAAAAGATTCCTCGATATCGGTTAATGATGCAAGATGTGAGGCACAGCGCTGGAGCACGTTTACCTCTACTGAGCGAACCTTGACACCGATGTTTTCTTTAACAATGAACTCAAGAGCCTTTCCGGCACCGCTTAGCTGCTGGTGTCCGAACTGGTCGCATGAGGCATTTGATGATGTAATGTATGAGCCGTCTGCGTCATGTATTCCTTCGGATACGGCAACTATCACATTGTTAGTGTGCGTAAGGGCTTCTTTTATATCGGCAACAAATTTGTCCTTGTCGAAATCCACCTCAGGCAGATAGATGAACTGAGGCGCTGTATTGTATTCATTACGTGCGAGAGCGGAAGCGGCAGTGAGCCATCCTGCGTCACGTCCCATGATTTCAACGATTGTCACACTTTTAACAGCATAGATAAAGGTATCATGGGCTATCTCGAGCATGCTTGATGCTATATATTTGGCGGCAGAGCCAAAGCCCGGAGTGTGGTCTGTCATGCACAGATCATTGTCGATGGTTTTTGGAATCCCTATAATTTTCACATCACTGTTGATTTTTTTTGCATAATCGGATAACTTTAATACGGTATCCATCGAATCATTTCCACCGATGTAAAAGAAAGCCTTTACGGAGAGCTTATCAAACTGGTGGAAGATGTATACATATGGTGAATCATCATCCTTGTAATCAGGGAGCTTGTGACGGCATGAGCCAAGATACATGGCAGGTGTGGTCTTGAGCTTTTCAAGATTAGCATCATCTGCAAAAATATCTGACAGATTGAGATAATTCTCATTTAATATGCCGAGTATTCCGTTTACGGCGCCATAGCAGATATCGTATTTCTCGGAGCTTTTTACTCCTGCGATGACTCCTGCAAGGCTTGCGTTGATTGCAACAGTTGGGCCGCCTGACTGGGCGACGATACAGTTTGACTGATTCATTGTAATCTCCTTATTGTGTATTTTAACTATTCTCTTCTGTAAGAATAGTTATGATATAATTTGAAAATGACTACTGAAGGCGCATGGCATATGCACCGCATAATCATATAGATTGTAGTATCAAACATTATTTTTAGCAAGGGTTAAAATGAAAAATATGAATAAATACGAAAATTGCTTATTGTGTCCCAGAAAATGTGGCATAAACAGAAGAACCGGACAAACAGGCGTATGTGGCGTTTCATCTGAAATAAAGGTGGCGCGCGCAGCACTTCATTACTGGGAGGAGCCATGCATATCAGGAAAAAGAGGAAGCGGGGCAGTTTTTTTCTCAGGCTGCAGCCTGCACTGCGTGTTCTGCCAGAACAGGGAGATTTCTGACGGAAAAGAGGGAAAGGTAATCAGTAAAGAGAGGCTGAGTGATATCTTCATGGAACTGGCGGGCAAAGGCGCAAATAATATTAATCTGGTCACACCGGGGCAGTATATCCCTGATATAGTGTGGGCGGTAAACGATGCAAAAAGCCGTGGCATGAAGCTTCCTATTATATACAATACGAGCGGATATGAAAATGTGACAGAGCTAAAGCTGCTTGAGGGCATAGTGGATGTGTATCTTCCGGATTTTAAATATATGGACAGTACGCTTTCGGCAAGGTATTCAAGGGCAAAAGATTATCCGTCTGTCGCAAAGCAGGCGCTTTCAGAGATGGTCAGGCAGCAGCCGGATGTCGTGATTGACGATGCGACAGGACTCATACAAAAGGGAGTTATTGTGCGACAGCTTCTACTGCCGGGACATGTGAATGATGCAAAGGCTGTACTTAAGTACCTGTATGATACATATCATGATCACGTATATATAAGCATGATGAGCCAGTTTACGCCGATTGCACTAAAGGATTATCCTGAGATAAACCGCACAGTGACAAAGAGAGAGTATGAAAGACTTGTTAACTGTGCCCTCGAAATAGGAATCACGAATGCATTTATACAGGAGGGGGACGTGGCAAAGGACAGCTTCATTCCGGCATTTGACTGTGAGGGGGTATGATATTTACCGTTTTTCTTAATAAAATAGTAAGAATTGGCAGGCAAAAATGACTGGATTTTGTGATGCCGGTGTAGTACTATGGTTATGTGATATTTTTTAACTGTGAAGGTACTGAACAGTTACGATATTTTGTTATTACTCACATTCCGGTGTGACAGACGATAATGTTTTTAATCACACAGGATACATTATTCAATAGAGGATACATTGATGAAAAATATAGGAGAACAGCAGATAATAATTGAATGTCCGAATACTATCTTTCATCTATACATTGACAGTGAGGATGAGCTTTCAAAGGTTAAGGTGTTTATGAACAATATGAAGAATGTTGATTCGATAAGTCTGCATGATATATACAACTGGTGCAATAGACAGCATGTGCAGTACACGACGACATTTAATTATGACAGTAAAATGACCTGGACAGAAATGATAAAATCCTACATATTTTACTTCAGACAGAAGCTTAGATATGTAAATAATAGTGATAGGATGATAGAAACATGAGATACCCTGAATTTCTAAAGGATAGAGGAACAATAGGCTTTGTGGCGCCTTCGATGGGCTGTACAACAGAGCCGTACAGGAGTGCCTTTGACAATGCCATTAAAAGGTTTCACAGCATGGGTTATAAGACGATAGAGGGACCTAACTGCAGATGCGACAGTGGCATAGGTATCAGCAATACACCTAAGAAGTGCGCAGAAGAGCTGAACGAGAGCTATGCTTCTGTTGACAGTGATGTGCTTATATCCTGTGGTGGTGGCGAGCTGATGTGCGAGGTAGTGCCTTATATTGATTTTGAGCGCGTGAAGCAGTCAAAGCCGAAATGGTACATGGGCTATTCCGACAACACTAATTTCACATTTTTGGAGGCTACTATTGCAGATACAGCAGGTATTTACGGGCCGTGTGCGGGCAGCTTTGGCATGGAGGTGTGGCATGAGTCACTTACCGATGCATTTAATCTGCTTTGTGGCAGGAAGCTTTCATTTACCAATTACCCTATGTGGGAGAAGGAATCGATAAAGGATGAGAATGCTCCGTTTGTGGGCTACAACCTGACTGAAAAGTCGTGCATCAGCTCTATTCCTGCGGTGGCAAAGGAAAGCAGGCTTACCATGAGAGGCAGGCTGCTTGGTGGCTGCATGGATTGTCTTATCAATCTGCTTGGCACATCGTTTGACCATGTAAGGGAATTTAATGAGCGCTACAGTGATGATGGTATCATATGGTTCCTTGAAGCTTGTGACCTTAATGTGATGGGCATGAGAAGGGCTATGTGGCAGATGAAAAATGCAGGATGGTTTTCAAATGTAAAGGGCTTTCTTATCGGACGTCCGGCGCACTTCGGAGAGGAAATGTTTGGCATAGACCACAGACAGGCGCTTTCATCACTGCTTAGAGATTTTAATGTGCCAATCATCATGGATCTGGATATAGGTCATATGTCGCCGATGATGCCTGTGGTATGCGGAAGCATGGCAGATGTCAGCTTCGACGGAAGCAGCTTTACAATTTCGTATGATATAGAGCAGTAGATTGGAGGAAAAATGATTAGATTAATAAAGAAAAAAGCAAAGAGTATTGTATGTAGCGTGCTTGCTGCGGTGACACTGTTTACAATGAATCCGGCTGTATTTGCAACAGAGACAGCTACGCAGACTGATACGGTTTCAAGCGTTGATGTATCGGGCAGTGACAGCAGTGACGCAGCTGATAATAGTAACACAGACAGCACACCGACAGCCGGCAGTGAGACAAACGACAAGGTGACCATCAGCAAAAATGATAAGCCATACTTAAGCCTTGGAGCAGACCTCACACCGGATCAGAGAGCGACAGTGCTTGGATTTATGGGAATCGAGCTCACTGATCTGGACAAATACGATGTGGTCTATGTAAATAATGATGAGGAGCACAAGTACCTCGATTCATACATCAGCAAGAGCGAGATTGGCACAAGGTCACTTTCCTCAGTACTCATTACAGAGGATAAAAAGGGTGCGGGTCTTAGTGTTTCCACACACAATATCAATTACTGTACGGTAGGAATGTACAAGAATGCGCTTGCCACAGCAGGCATAGCTGATGCTAAAATCATAGTCGCAGGACCTTTCCCTATTTCCGGAACGGCAGCACTTGTAGGCACACTAAAGGCATACGAGGAGATGACAGGCAAGAAGCTTGACGACAAGGTGACAGACGCAGCGATGGATGAGCTTGTCACAACAGGAGAGCTAAACAAGAGCATTGACGGCGATTCACAGGATATAGAGGCAATGATTGCAGAACTAAAGAAGCAGCTTGCCGATGGAAGGCTCAAGGATGAGAGCCAGATAAAGGATGCGATAAAGGAGGCTGCAAAGGATTACGACCTGAAGCTTTCTGATGATGATATTGCAAAGCTGACATCGCTTCTTATGAAGCTTAAGGATGCCAATATCGACTGGGATTCAGTCATTAACCAGGCACAGGACTGGGCATCAAAGCTTGGCGATAAGATAAATGACCCGGGCTTCTGGGAAAAGATTGGTAACTTTTTCATGGATTTATGGGATAAGATAAAATCTCTGTTCAGCTAGAAAAAGCTACAGGAGACAGTAAGAATAAGCAGAATATGAATCAGGAAACTCCCTGAAACGTAAGCATGAGCTACACGTTGAAGGGAGTTTTTTATATTATGATTAAAGGGTCAAAAGGTATCATCGATGCATGCTTGCATGCAATTCGATGTATACCTTAAAAAAAATAATAAATTTCTGCCGAATACATTGATACAAAGGTCATATTCTATTATAATTAAATGGATAATGGATTAATGTAAACAATGCACATAAGAAAGAGGGGATTTGATGATAAAGATAAATAAATTTCTGGCAGCCTCTGTCGTTACATTGTCATTAGCCGCATGTGACCTGGCACCATACAGCAGCATAGCAGTCTATGCGGATCAGGCGGCTAAGGTTGTGTGTGATGAGAGATACTGGGTAGCGGCGAGAAGCGGACCGGGCACAGAGTATGAGCTGGAGCACAAGCTTTCAAACGGCAAGGATATTACTATTCTTGAGCAGACCACAGGTGCAGACGGCAAGGTGTGGTACAAGGCAAAGTACAATCTGGCAGCAAATAATGAGGAGTGTGTCAGCTATATAAGGTCTGATTTTGTATCAGCAGGTACAGCTGCATCAGACAATGCGCAGACAGGGGATGCTTCGGCAGACACCGGCAATGCGGATGCCATACAGCAGAATAATGAGGAGCAGCTTGCCATTGCAACCGCATCGGGAGCATATGCTACAGGTACGATTACAGGTGGCAATGTGTATGTCCGCAATGCAGCAGGCACATCCGGCACTACCAAGGTTGTCTCACTCAACTGGAACCATCAGGTTGACATAATTGGAGAGACCAGGGTAAACGGTGTGGTCTGGTATAATGTCAAGGGTACTTTAAACGGCAAGGCATTTACGGGCTGGACTATCAGTACATACATAAAGGTGACATACAATAATAGCGGAGACAATACTGATTTTGTCACGGCTATGAAGAATGCAGGCTTTACTGACAGCTATATTCCAAACCTTACAGCACTTCACAATAAGTATCCAAGCTGGACATTTGAGGCTGTAAATACAGGTTTGAATTGGGATACGGTGATTGAAAATGAAAGTGTAAACGGACTTAATCTGGTATCCAAATCAGCAGACAATGCCAAGAAATCCACAGCTGCAGGAGCATATAACTGGTCAACAAATACGTGGGTTGAGTACGAACCGGGATGGGTGTCAGCAAGCAGTGCCTATATTGCTTATCTCATGGATCCAAGGAATTTTCTTGATGAGACCAATATTTTTCAGTTTCAGAGTCTGGCATACAGTCCGAATGAGGCACTTGAAGGTGTCAAGTCAATAGTAAAAGGCACATTTATGGAGGGAACAAAGACCTATTCCAACAATGGTGAGAAAATCAATTATGCAAGCACATTCATGGATGTGGCAAAGAGCAGTGGAGTAAGTGCATACCATATAGCATCGCGTTTAAAGCAGGAGCAGGGACAAAAGGGAACGAGTCCTCTTATCTCGGGTACATATTCCGGATACGAAGGATATTATAATTATTTTAATTTTAATGCAACCGGAAACACGAAGGATAAGATTTATAAAAATGGTCTGTCTTTTGCCAAGAAGCAGGGCTGGAATACAAGAGTAAAGTCCATAAGCGGCGGAGCTGTAAAGGTGGGCAGCAATTATATAAATAAGGGTCAAAATACACTGTATTTTGAGAAGTTTAATGTAGTAAATAAAAGCTCGCTGTATTTCCATCAGTACATGGGCAATGCCACAGCGGCTCTTACTGAGGGACAGAGTCTGGCTAAAGGATATTCAGACAAGAATCAGGCTTTTGTATTTAAAATACCTGTATACAACAATATGCCATCGTCAGCAGTGGGCTTCGATAAAGCTGGCGATACCAATAACTATCTGCAGTCGCTTGCGATAAGCGGTGTAACACTCACACCGGCCTTCAATGGAGCGACAACAAGCTATTCAGCAGTTGTTTCAAATGCTATAAGCTCAGTGACTGTTTCGGCAGATGCAGTTTCAGAAAATAGTGGTGTTTCAGGCACAGGAAGCTATTCGCTTGCTGTCGGAAATAATACAATTAAGGTAAATTGCAAGTCGCAAAGCGGTGATACAAGAACATACACTATCAATATAAACAGGCAGGCGGCATCTGCAAATAATGCAGGTGGCAATAATAATCAGAACAATAATAACCAAAATAATACAGATGTAAACATAACATCAGGTAAATACAGTATAGGTACTTATATTACAGGCATTGAGCCTGGAACCGGTGCAGCTGATTTTGTGAAGAATATAGCAGTATCAGCATCAGGTACTGTAAAGCTTCTGACAAGCTCAGGCTCAGAAAACAGCGGAAAGGTTGCAACAGGCAATAAAGTGGCTGTTTATGATGCTTCGGGTAACCTGAAAAAGACATATGATATTGTTGTATATGGAGATATTAATGGTGACGGTGCTGTAAATGCCCTTGATATGATTAAGCTCAACAGACATATTTTAGGAAAGGGAACACTCACAGGTGCTTATCTGGAGGCAGCTGATGCCAACAGAAAGGGCGATGGTGGAAATGCCCTTGATATGATAATCATGAACAGACACATACTGGGCAAATCAAAGATATCGCAGAATTAGAAATGTGAGGAAAAATATGAAGAAATTATTTGGATGTATATTATCACTTGTTATGGCGGTGATGCTTGTTTTCACACCTGCCGAGCATGTATATGCGCAGGGACTTGGCCTCAGTGTCAGCTCAAGCTCTATAACTGTTGGAAAAACAGTTAAGGTGACTGTTTCCATGCCGTCTGGATATTTTGGCACTGTAGTTATCTCAAGTTCTGACGAGGGAGTACTGAGTAACGGAGGGGATGGTGTGGCCAATATTGGTGACGCCGCAGGATATCCCACATCGCAGTCATTTTCATTTACGGCGAAGGCTGCAGGAAGCTGCACTATAAAGGCATATTGTACAGTTGTAGGAGATGCAGAGGCCAACGATGCCGGAGGTATAATTACCGGTGCCAGCACGAAGGTGACGGTAACAAGTGCTTCATCAAACAACGATTCAAACAGCAACAAGGATAACAAGGACAATTCCGGCAGCAATACCGGCAATGACAGCAATGCAAATAAAGATAATGAAAACAAAGAGGAAAAGAAATCCTCAAACGCATCTCTTGGTTCGCTGGTTATCTCAGCAGGTACGCTTTCACCTGAGTTTTCTGCTGCGACAAAGGATTACACAGCTACGGTAGATTACAGCTGTTCAAGCCTTGCGGTTACAGCAAATCCGGCTGATTCCAAGGCGAGTGTGACATCAGTCACAGGCAATGATTCACTTGAGGTTGGAGAGAATATGGTCAGCGTTGTTGTGACAGCAGAGGACGGCAGCACAAGCACATACAATATAGTTGTTACCAGAAGAGCCGAGGATGATCCGGAGAATGCAGATAAGCAGGATAACTGGAAGAAGTTCGATATAAATGGCACAGAGTGGACTATGGTAAATGACATTCCGGAGGATGTTGTTCCTGAAGGCTTTGAGCACTCAAAGACAGTGATTGACGGACTTGAATACAATACCCTTCATGGCACCTTTGGCGATGTCACGCTTGTGTATTTACAGTCGGAAAGCGGCAATGGGCTTTTTGTATATGATGCAGCACAGAATGCAGCATATGAGTTTGTCCGTATCAATTCAGAGTCGCATTTTATAGTGGTTTTACTGCCTAAGGTGGATGATGTGCCTGAAGGATATAATGAGATATCGCTCTCTATAGAGGGCAAGGGTGTGGCAACAGCCTACCAGACCAAAGTCGAAAAAACCGATGATCAGACAAAGGATTTTTACCTCGTATACGCTATGAATGACAATGGTGAGAGTGGCTGGTACACATATGATAGTGTAGATGGCACATATATGAGAACCAAGCTCAGTACACCTACAGTGGCACAGGATGAAAACGATACAACAAAGAGCGAGCTTGTCCCGGGAATTGCCAATAAATATCTTGTTTTAGCTGCAATACTGGTTCTTATTATCATTATTCTGTTACTGTTGCTTATTGTATCAGCTGTGAAAAACAGAAAATATAAGGCAATGGACTATCATGATGACGATGATGATGTAGATGATGCAGCAGAAGATGTATCAAATGAAGCTTTGGAAGAAACAACTGATGAAACTGCGGACGAGATAGCAGATGAGCTGGAAGAAGAGGTTACAGAAGAGCCGTTAGATGAAGTGGCAGAAGAAGCTGCAGAAGAAACAGCAGATGAAGCTGTAGAAGAGCCGGCAGATGAAGTCGCAGAAGAAACAGCGGAAGATGCTGCAGATGAGCAAAAGATGGCTACGGATGAAAATATATCAAATGCATCCTATGTCGGAAGAACCGTAGAAATTACACCTGATTCTAAGAAAGCTGTTGAGAATGAAAACTCTGAGTTTGATTTAAAAGACGATTCAAGGCAGGAAAACGTTTCTGACACAGAAAACGATGCTGATGAGGATGCTTTAAAGAATCAGCTTCAAATGGCACTTGATGGCTTTGTCAATGAGGGAAATAAGCCGTCTGAGACTATAGACAGCAGTGCAAAGGATGATAATGAAGATGACAGCGAAGATGATGATTTGCAGTTCATCGACTTAAATTAGTGAATATGACTGGAGGATATGACTTGAAACCATATACAAGTAAGGCTAAAAAAGCAATAGATTTGGCTGCACGTATATCAAAGAAAATGAATTACAGCTATGTTGGAACAGAGCACATACTGGCTGGCCTTATAAAAGAGGGCACCGGTGTGGCAGCTGAGATTCTAACAGCCTGCAATGTGGAATATGATAAGCTTATTTCGATGATTGAAGACCTGATTTCACCGGGGGATAACATCGAAGTGATGGACAGGGATGGCTATTCACCAAGGACACAGAGAGTATTGGAGCGTGCATCGGAGGAAGCCGATAGATTTGAGTGCAATGAGATAGGTACAGAACACTTGCTGATGGCTATAGTACTGCAGGGAGACTGTGCAGCTGCAAGACTTTTAAACACCATGGGTGTTAACAGTCAGAAGATGTTTATAGATATTCTTGGTGCGATGGGGGAGGATCCGTCTGCATACAGGGATCTGATGAAAAGCTACGGTACATCATACAATTCTGCGACTCCTGTATTAGATCAGTATTCCAGAGATTTGACAGATATGGCAGAGGCAGGGCTTCTTGACCCTGTTATAGGCAGAAAAAAGGAGATGGAGCGTGTTATCCAGATACTTTGCCGCCGTGGCAAAAACAATCCATGTCTGATTGGAGAGCCGGGAGTGGGCAAGACCGCTATAGTAGAAGGACTTGCGCAGGATATAGTCAGTGGCAATGTTCCGGATATTCTTTTGGGAAAGAGACTGGTTTCTCTTGATATGTCCGGGCTTGTAGCCAAATCAAAGTATCGTGGTGAGTTTGAGGAGCGTATCAAGAAGGTGATAAGCGAGGTTTCAAATGCCAAAAATGTACTGCTTTTCATTGATGAGCTTCACACTATAATAGGTGCAGGAGGAGCAGAAGGCTCGTTAGATGCATCTAACATATTAAAGCCTGCGCTTGCCAGAGGTGAGGTACAGGTAATCGGCGCCACTACCATAGAAGAGTACCGCAAATACGTGGAAAAGGATGCTGCGCTTGAGCGCCGTTTCCAGCCGGTGATGGTTGAGGAGCCGGGTGTGGATGAGACAATAGAGATACTCACAGGATTAAAGGGACTCTATGAAAAGCATCATGGTGTCATCATAACAGATGAGGGTGTGAAAGCAGCAGTAAACCTTTCTGCACGATATATAAATGACAGATTTTTACCTGATAAGGCGATAGACCTGATGGATGAAGCGGCAGCCAGGATAAGGCTTAAGAATCTGACATCATCTGACGAGCTGCTTGCTCTGAAAAAAGAGATAACAGATAAGCAGAACCAGGTGGAAAATGCTTTATCGAATGGAGATCTCGCAGCTGCCGGCGCGCTTATGTCAGAAAAGGAAGTGCTTGAAAATAAACAGCAGAAGCTTATCAGAAAGAACCGTCGCACAGGAGCCAAAAATCAGCCTGTAGTCGGCGAAAATGAGATAGCGGATGTAGTATCGGGATGGACCAAAATACCTGTAAATAAGCTTACAGAGTCAGAGGCAGGACGACTTGCAAAGCTTGAACAGATACTTCACAAGCGTGTAATAGGACAGGAGGAGGCTGTTTCTGCTGTCGCAAAGGCAGTCAGACGAGGCCGGGTTGGTTTAAAGGATCCTAAGAAGCCGATTGGCTCATTCCTGTTTTTGGGACCGACAGGAGTAGGTAAGACGGAGGTGTCAAAGGCGCTTGCTGAGGCTGTCTTTGGCAAAGAAGATGCCATGATACGTGTTGACATGTCAGAGTACATGGAAAAGCATAGTGTTTCAAAGATGATTGGTTCACCACCGGGATATGTGGGCCATGAGGAGGGCGGACAGCTCTCAGAGAAGGTCAGACGCAATCCTTTTTCTGTTATACTGTTTGATGAGATAGAAAAAGCACATCCTGATGTGTTCAATATACTTTTACAGGTGCTTGATGATGGTAGAATCACTGATTCACAGGGGCGCACGGTTGATTTCAAGAATACAATAATCATCATGACATCAAATGCAGGAGCTTCTTCTATTATAGAACCAAAGCGCCTTGGCTTTGGCGCTGGTGAGGATGAAAAGCAGGATCACGAGCGTATGAAGAACAGTGTCATGGAGGAGGTCCGCCGTATATTTAAACCTGAGTTTTTGAACCGAATCGACGAGACTATTGTATTTAGAGCTCTCAACAAGGATGACATGAAACATATAGTGACACTTCTTGTAAAGGAGCTTAAGAAACGCTGTAAAGAACAGCTTGATATAGAGCTCACAGTGCGCGACAGTGCAAAATCCTTTATCGTGGACAAAGCCTATGACAGAAAATATGGCGCAAGACCTCTTAAACGAAAGCTTCAGGAGGAGATTGAAGACCGTATGTCAGAGGATATTATTACCGGCAAAATTAAGCGCGGCAATAAGGTAATAATTTCTACGAAAAACAAACAAATTTCATTGACTGTTGAGTAGAATTGGATTTATAATTAATATATCAATATAGCTACGGGAGGATAAAAATGGCTGTAATAAGTGAATTAATCCGTACTGAGGAAAACGGAAAGCTCAGCTTCGGAGATTATACATTGGCTGCAAAGGCAAAGCTTGACAATTTTGAGAAGGATGGAGATATCTACAAGGTAAAGACCTTTAAGGAGATTACAAAGCTCGAAAGAAACGGACTCTTTGTATACGAGTCTGTTCCGGGAACAGCGGTTATGGATTTCGAGGAGACTGCTGATACAGTGACATTTACTGTGGAGGGACCTGAGGATGCTCAGATTACTCTTGGCCTTGAAGAGGAGACAGAGTACGAAATTGATATAGCTGGAGCTGTTGCAGGTACTATGAAGACAAATCTCGGCGGCAAGCTCAGCTTAAGCGTAGAGCTTGAGGGTGTTGATTCAGTCGATATCAAAGTATCAAGAAAATAGAGCATATTTTTAGCCCGGTGAAAGCCGGGCTTTTTGTATTTTATAAAGGAGAACAATATGGCAAAAGGAAAGACCTCTGTATTTTTCTGCCAGGAATGTGGTTATGAATCGGCAAAATGGATGGGACAGTGCCCGGCCTGTAAGGAATGGAATACATTTGTAGAGGAAACCGTAGATAAAAAGTCGATAAGCTCGTCGGGAAAAGTAAAAAAAGAATCAAAGGCGGCACAGGTTCTGCCTCTTTCGGCAGTAAAAAGCGAGAAAGAGGAGCGTATAGTGACAGGTATAGCCGAGTTTGACAGAGTGCTTGGTGGAGGAATTGTGAGGGGGTCACTTGTGCTTGTGGGAGGAGATCCGGGGATAGGAAAATCCACGCTTCTACTTCAGGTATGCAGGGAACTTTCACAAAAAAAGGTGCCATTACTTTATGTGTCAGGTGAGGAATCCCTGCATCAGATAAAGATGCGTGCCGACAGACTTGGCGATTTTACGGATTCACTGGAGCTTTTATGTGAGACGAGTCTTGATATAGCAAAGGACGTGATTCAACGAAAAAAACCGGAGGTTGTTGTAATAGATTCCATCCAGACTATGTACAATGAGGAGATAGCGTCGGCACCGGGCAGTGTCTCACAGGTCAGGGAGACAACCGGAGTGCTTATGCAGCTTGCAAAGACTCTGGGTATTTCTGTTTTTATAGTAGGACATGTGACAAAGGATGGTGCGGTTGCGGGGCCGAGGACGTTAGAGCATATGGTTGATACGGTGCTTTATTTTGAGGGTGACAGGTATGAGTCGTACAGGATACTTAGAGGTGTTAAGAACAGATTTGGTTCGACCAATGAGATAGGCGTATTTGAAATGAAGTCGGAGGGACTTGTTGAGGTGGAAAATCCGTCGGAGTATATGCTTAGCGGTAAGCCCGAGGGAGCATCAGGATCAATTGTCACATGTTCCATAGAGGGAAGCCGCCCGATACTTCTCGAGATACAGGCTCTTGTATGTCACAGCTTTTTTAATAATCCAAGGCGTACAGCAAATGGTACAGATTATAATAAAGTAAATCTACTCATGGCGGTCCTTGAAAAAAGAGCCAACCTGTCACTGTCAGACTGTGACGCTTATGTGAATATAGCAGGCGGTATAAGGATGAACGAACCGGCGATAGACCTTGGGATAGTGCTTGCAATCGCATCAAGCAAAAAGGATATTATAGTGCGTGAGGATACCATATGCTTTGGAGAGGTGGGCTTAAGCGGAGAGGTGCGCGGAGTTACCATGTCCGAGCAGCGTGTTGCTGAGGCAAAGAAGCTTGGCTTTAAAAAGTGTATTGTTCCCAAAGTGTGTCTTGCAGGAGTGTCGCATATTAGTGGAATTGAGATTGTTGGTGTGGCAAATATCAAGGAAGCGATAGAGGCTGTCAGATAGTAATTGTGAGAATTGCATATAATAAACAGACAATTTAGAAAATTTGTGTTTTTTAAGATAGTTTTACTACTTTAATTAATTGCAGTAAATCCGTTGACATATGTGTGCCGGGATGATATTATATCAAAGCTGACTCGCGGGACACATTGAGTTGTAGAGCTTGTGAGTTACATTTTACAGACATGACTTTATAGATACTGCTTTGAAAATAAGTTGAAAAAGTTATGAAAAAAGTTCTTGACAAATGAAAAACATTTTGATAGAATAAATAAGCTGTCGCAAGACAGAGAACTTAAAACAGAGTTCAAAAAATAAAAAAGTTCTTGACAAACGAACAGCGATTTGATAAAATAATCAAGCTGTCGCAAGAGAGCAAAACAAAGAACATTGATAACTGAACAGTGAGAAACCTTGAAAGATTTTGAGAATCAATCAGAACGCTTCAATGAAAATTGAAGACCTTTAAAACAGTAAATTCAGATTCTATCTGAATGAACGAATTAGCCAAGTTTAACTTGACTGAGATCAACTTTTAACATGAGAGTTTGATCCTGGCTCAGGATGAACGCTGGCGGCGTGCTTAAC
>ENA-OPAQ01000608-OPAQ01000608.1-human-gut-metagenome-genome-assembly--contig:-NODE-608-length-35983-cov-4.109413_pt1 | contig 35983 bp, 44 predicted proteins | sample MGYA00241058_ERZ501432 | MGnify/ENA primary metagenome ERZ501432 (study PRJEB25962, sample SAMEA2042570) | human gut metagenome | biome: human gut; feature: human-associated habitat; material: faeces... | reverse complement strand
GCACCGGTGGAAGAAGTAGTTGCACCGGTGGAAGAAGTAGTTGCACCGGTGGAAGAACCAGCACCAGCCCCTAAAGCACCTGCGGCACCCGTAGAGAAGTCCGCTAAGACCGAAACGGAGCACACAATAGACGAGTGTAAGCAATGGGCGATGAAGGCTCTAAACGCAAAGAAACGTCCCTTAGTGCAAGAAGCATTTGAACAGGTAGGCGCAACGTCTTTCCCAACGCTTAAGGAATCTATGTTTGCGGAATTCATCGAATACATCTCAACTCGTTTGTAATGGGACACGCAGAAAGAGATCACGCGATTTTATCGCCGAGTAGCGCGAAACGATGGATCAATTGTACCCCATCGGCGCTACTGGCGGAAGCCGCAGGCAGCAAGTCAAGCGTTTACGCCGAAGAGGGCACGCTAGCCCACGAAATAGCCGAATATGCTTTGACTAAATACTTGGAAGGAGCATACGATCCGATCATAGACGAAGCCCCGCCAATCAAAGACGAACATCTTAAAAACCCGCTGTTTAGTATCGATATGGCGAATTACATTCGCGACTATTGCGATTATGTTATTGGTGAAAATTATGAGATGCAGAAGGCGGACGGTTTAAGCAAAATGTTCCTAGAGCGTAAAGTAGACATTACAGACTTCGCGCCGGATTCGTTCGGATCGGTAGACGTTACGCTAGTATCTGACAAGACGATACACATCATAGATTTGAAGTACGGAGCGGGCGTGAAGGTGTACGCCGACATGAACGAACAGATGTTAATGTACGCCCTTGGAACTCTTAAGAGCCTGGAATCGGATCATATCGAGAAAATTCGAATGACTATCGCACAAGTCAGATTAGACCACTACGACACGTTCGAAATGTCTAAGAAGGATTTGTTAGCGTGGGCGGAGAAAGTCCTAAAACCAGCCGCAAAAATGGCGATACAGGGTGCAGGAAAACAGGTTATCGGAAGTTGGTGCGGTTTTTGCCCGGTTAAAGCGCAATGCAGGGCGCAACGCGATGCAATACTCGCAGATTTCGACGAAAAGCCCGAACCTCTGTTATTGTCTGACGAGGAGGTAGTAGACCTAATTGGCAAGATCGACACGTACAAAAGTTGGATTGAATCAGTTAATAAGTACGTATACGATAGAGCGATACAGGGATACAAATGGGAGGGTTACGAGCTCGTGGCGGGTAGATCCAGCCGAGTTATCAAGGACGAGGCAAAGATACGCCAAGCGCTTCTAAACGAGTTCCTCGAGGACGAGGTTTTAAACATCAAGTTAAAGGGTATCGGAGATCTCGAAAAGCTGGTAGGCGAAAAGGTATTTAGCGCGAGGTTCGGAGACGCGATCGAATCACGACCCGGTGCGCCAAAGCTAGTGCCGGAAAGCGCTAAGGGCGTGGAATACAGCCCGCTTTGCGACTTCGACGTAGAAGGCTAACAGACGTTAAAAAACAATTAAATAGTGTATAAACGGTTTGAAGTTTAAAATAAAGTAATATCTTTGAACCGAATTAAAATCTTAAAAATTATGAGTAGAAAATTGATCTTAAAAAACGTGCGTTTCTCTTATGTAAGAGTTTTTGAACCGGAACAATATCAGGGTGTGGGCGAATCTAATTATAGTGTTGTACTTTTGATCCCTAAGACTGACACCGCACTAGTTAAGCAAATTAATGACGCGGTTAAGGCAGAAGCACAGGATTATTTTTCAAGGGACCCGAAATTTAAGGGACGCGTACCGGAAAATTACAAAAGCCCATTACGGGATGGCGACGCGCCGGAGAAAGAAGGACAAGCCGGATATGAAGGTATGTACTACATTACCGCAAAACGCAAAGAGGAACACGGGCAACCGATCGTAATCGACAAAGGTAAACGCCCGATCACGGTGAAGGAGGATATGTATTCCGGCTCTTGGGGCGTGGCTTCCATCTCATTGTACGGTTACAATATGAGCGCCGACAACCGCGGTATTACAGCCGGATTGAACGGAATACAGAAAGTAACCGATGATGATAGGCTGGACGGCGGATCAAGCGTCAACGACTTCGAGAATTTGGAGGACGAAAACGACGATCTAGCAGATTTCAACTAAAACAAGTATAAACAATTAAATTAATTATTAATCAATCTCGTTAAAACAAGTGTAAAATGATTTTCAAAAGCCGTGCCGAGTAGAAGCGGCACGGCTTTAACTTTAAAAACCCCTAGAAGACATGAAACCAATTTTTATAGATTTTGAAACTTATTCAAGCGAGGACATTAAGAGCGGCGGCGCGTACAGATACACGCAATCGCCGGACTTCGAGATACTCCTTATCGGCTACGCGGTCGGCGCAGGACCTGTTCATATCGTTGATATGACTAGATTAGATGCCTACGATCAATTTGCGGACTTCACCAACTTGATACTAGATGAACAATACACGATCGTAGCGCACAATGCACAATTTGAACGCTTGTGTTTGAAGGCATACGGCATAGACATTCCCGCGGAACGTTTCTTGTGTACCGCAACTATGGCATTATACGCCGGATTCCCCGAAAGCCTGGGAAACCTTTCTAAAGCACTGGACTTGAAAGAGGGCAAAAAAGGTACGGGTCTAGCCCTGATAAAATTCTTTTGCCAACCACAGAAGCCGACTAAAGCGAACCCGGAAGATTACCGGAATTATTCGAAAGACTTTCCCGATAAATGGGAGGAGTTTATAGATTATCTACGTTATGATATTCTTTCAGAACGTGAAGCACTGGCGCGCCTTGACTACTGTAATTTCCCACAGTCAGAAATAGACCTGTATAGACTGGACCAGGACATTAACGACAACGGGATCGCCGTTGACATGGAACTAGCCGAACGCGCGGACGCTCTGAACGAGGAATTTTGCGAAGAGTTGAAAAACCGGATTAAGACGAAGTACGGTATATCTTCTTTAAAATCTACATTACAACTTAAGGATTTTGTATTGATCCAAACCGGAAAAAACTTTGATTCATTCCGCAAAGAGGACATAGACGCTATCATAGCCGAGTGCGATAACGAGCGAGTAGACGAGGTTTTGAACGCCCGGAAGATCATAAACAAGACGAGCAACGCCAAGTATACCGCGATGCGCAATTGCGTGTGCTTCGACGGACGCGTACACGGTTTATATAGATTTTACGGCGCGGGACGTACTGGCAGATGGGCGGGGAGATTGGTTCAGATGCAAAATTTACCACGTAACTACATACACGACCTGGACGGAGCGCGCGAGAACGTTAAACATATGTGTTTGCAGGACTTCGAACTGTTTTGGGGGAATGTGCCTGACACGTTATCGCAGCTTATCAGAACCACGTTTGTAGCCCCCGAGGGAACTACGTTCCATATCGCCGACTATTCAGCCATCGAAGCCCGCGTACTGGCTTGTCTTTGCCGTGAAGAGTGGCGCATAGATGCTTTCAGACATAGCAAGGACATCTACGCCGTTTCCGCTAGTATGACGTTCGGACTACCAGTAGAAGAGTGCGGAAAAGGAACGCATTACCGCCAGCAGGGTAAGGTAACCGAGCTTGCATTAGGCTATGGCGGTTGGGTGGGCGCTATGTCTACGATGGACTATGAAAAGGCAATTGACCCGGCGTTGTACAAGGATATTATATTGAGATGGCGCGCGGCTTCTCCACGTGTCGTAGAGTTTTGGGAAGCCCTAGACAGCCGGGCGAAACTCTGTATCAGGAACAAAAAGGACGTGCAAGTTATCCGGTACGGTGTGCACGTTTGTACATTTCAATGGTTTAAAGAAAATAATTCTCTAGCAATTTTATTACCTTCGGGGCGCCGTTTGTTTTACCCGTTTTGCCGGATCACCACAAAAAACGTGCACGGACGTGATCGCGAGGTGATTACGTACAAGGGGCAAGACCTTACCGGAAAGTGGGCGGATCTAGACACATACGGCGGAAAGCTAACCGAGAATATAACGCAGGCAGTCAGCCGTGACCTATTGGCATACGGTATGCAAGAGATTGTAAAACGTTACCCGGCTGTTAAGATCGTGGGGCATATCCACGACGAAACCGTTAACGAAACGCCTTTAGATGATTTTGGCGAGCCAACCGTGTCACTTAAAGAGATTTGCGAAGCCATGGCAGCTACGCCAAAATGGGCGGACGCTTTCGGTATTCCGTTGAAGGCAGAAGGATTCACTAGTAATTATTATAAGAAAGATTAACATGGAAAAATACACCTTATCGCTTGCAGGTTCTTCGGCTTCATTGAAGTGGAAAGCCGTACGCATGACTTGGGGAGCGTTTTTGGAAAGACTAGGAACGCCCGTTATTACTAACGAAACTGTACGCGAGTTCGATAGACTGGACAAGCCCTCCAAATCGTCTTTGAAGGACGTAGGCGGATTCATGGCTGGCGAGCTTTCCGGTTCGCAAAGACTTAAGAAAGCGGTTATGTCCCGCTCTATGATTACGCTAGACGTAGACTTTGGCGATGATCTTTTCCCGTTCGATTTTGCGGATCGCTTTCCGGGCGTGGCGGCAGCTATTTATACCACTAGATCAGACCGTCCCGGATCGCGCCGTTACCGTCTTATCATGCCGTTTAAAGAAGAAGTTACAGACGTTACTATGTACGAAGCCGCGGCGCGTAAAGTAGCCGAGTTGTTAGGTATCGATTTATTCGACAAAACAACGTTTCAGCCGGAACGTATGATGTACTGGCAATCTCTTTCCAAAGATCAAACCGGGCTTTTCGAAGTGTTCGAAGGTGAGCCGATCAGCGCGGAGTATCTAATAGGTTTGTACGGAGACAATGAAGAATGGCGCGACGTGCGCAAATGGGCATTCCATTCAGAGGTAGAACGTGATACCCGCGCCGTTATTAGTAAGGCGATGGCGAAAGACCCCCGCGATAAAGAAGGTTTGGTAGGCGCGTTTTGCCGCTCGTACACGATACAGGCAGCAATAGACAAGTACCTATCGGACGTTTACGCAGAAGCGGAAAACGGACGTTATACGTACGTTCTTGGATCGGGCGCTGCCGGGCTGGTAGTGTATGATGATGTACTTTGTTTTTCTCACCACTCAACCGACCCGATCGGAGACGGACACGCGTACAACGCCTATGATTTGGTACGTGTGCACAAGTTCGGGCATCTGGGTAAGGAAGACAGCACCCGCGAGATGAACAAGCTAATTTGCGCCGATAAAGAGTGCGTTAAAGATGTGGTAGCCGTGGACGATGATCTAGCCGACTTCGAAGAATACACGGATGATGTTAAGAGCGACGCGCAGACCGCCGAAGAACTTGTTTGGGATTTAGACCGCAAAGGTGATAAATTATGTACCGTTCGCAACTTCGTTAACGCTTTCAAGTGCGATCCGCTATTAAATGATCTGTTAGCATACGACTTATTTCTTGATACGATTGTGTACACCCGGACACCGTTCTTCTCGAAAGACATCAAGAAGGGCGATATGCTGGACGACACAGCAGTAGCGATTATCCGTGGACGTATAGAGGATTTGCACGGTATTTATAATGACAGCAAATTAACCGATGCACTGGAAAAGGTTTGCAGCGATAACGCTTTCCACCCCATCAAGAAGTACCTGGAGGCGCAAAAATGGGACGGCGTGAAACGTATTGATAATTTCTTAGTTGACTACATGGGCGCAGAGCCTAGTATATACGTGTCCGAGGCGTTCCGCAAAATGTTGGTTGCAGCTGTTACTAGAGTGTACGAGCCGGGACGTAAATTTGATACGGCGCTTGTTATGTATTCAGGACAGGGCGCGGGAAAGTCCACGCTTATACAGTCCCTTTCAAAAGGTTGGTTTAATGATTCGCTAACCGATATATCTGGTCAAAAAGCGTACGAAGCGATACAACACGCTTGGATCGTGGAGCTAGCCGAGTTGTCAGCCCTTCGCCGTTCGGACGTGGAAGCCACGAAGAACTTCATAAGCAAGCGCGAAGATACGTACCGTAGCGCGTACGCCCGCCGCGTCAAGACACACCGCAGACAGTGCGTATTTTTCGGGTCTACTAATGACGACGAGTTTTTGAAGGACAAAACCGGAAACCGCCGTTTCTTTCCGATCGAGGTACGCGCCAACAAGAACACACACAAGCTGTTTGAAAAGTCTTTTGAGGACACAGTAGACCAACTTTGGGCGGAAGCGATGGAACTGTACATGTTGGGCGAAAGCCTTGTTTTGTCTGACGAAGCCGAAGCGATCGCCAACGAGGGACGCGAAGAATTTACAGAAGAAAGCCCTCTAGTAGGTATTATAGAGAACTACGTGGACAGGCTTTTCCCGGCTGACTACGAAGAGCGCACCGAACAACAACGCGCGGACTTTCTATCGGGCGGTTTGGGCGAGATCGGCGACACGGTTAAAAACGAGTTTTGTTTAATGGAACTTTGGGTGGATGCGCTGGGACGCCGGAAAGAAGATTATACAAGCGCGAAGGGGCGCGAACTGGCAACAGCCATGAGACAGTTAGGCGGATGGTATAAAGGAAAGTTAAAAAGAACCAAACTATACGGCGCACAAGTAATTTATATCCGTAAAGGGAGCAAGGAAAGCAAAAAATTACTATCTTTGTAATGCAAAACTTTCTTTTCTAATTTTTAAGGTTAATACTTTTAGGGTGGTTTTTCAGTTAAAAAGGCTTTCGTAGTGATACGCGAGCCTTTTTTATTATTATTATAAAATATACCCAAAAACATTTGGTGTATCAAAATAAAGTATTACCTTTGTTGTACCGAATTAAAATTTTTGCCATTAAAATTAGTGCCATTTAAAGAGTTAGATGGTTAAAAAGGCTTTCGTAGTGATACGCGAGACTTTATTTTTGTTAATATCTCAAAGTTTTTTGAGAAAAGTTTTGGTAGTCCAGAATTATATCGTATCTTTGAAGTGTCAAAAGGAAATAAACCAATTAAAAATTAAAGATATGAAAGCAACTATTGAATTAACAAGAAGAACCGCTCTAGAGGATGTAATAATCAGAAATGACAATTCCGAAAAGTCACGGATGATCCAGGAAAAACAAAAAGCACTTGAAAACGCTAAAGAAAACGCCGAATATTACAGGTCCATAGGGCAAAATGAGTTTGCAGATAATGAAGATAGTAGGGCGCGTTTATTGGAAAGACAAATCAAATCATTAAAAAATTAATAACCCGGCGGGGTAACACCCGCCATAACACTAAAAAGATATGAAACAATTTGTAGTTTACACGTTTTGGGCGATCCTATTTGTATTATTCATTTTGTTGTGCTGCGAGCCGACCACTAACATTTAAAAAATATGATACAGATATTGAGAGCTAATATAGTAACCACAACGGGAACTATTGTAAGGGACTACGCAGAAGTAGCGGACGAGCCGGGATTGTACCTGGTATCCGATTTGGAGGCAGAACGACAATACATCGCCGACTGTTACACAGCAGAAGGGTACACCGTAAAACGGGTTAATTTAATGTATATATCAAAATAACAAAATTATGAGTAACAAAAAGAAATTAAAATCGAGGGACGGCGCAACCCGGATAACACCGGATAAGTCTTTTAACGGTCAATTCATGGGAGTGTACAAGCTCCAAGTATATGATAAGTGTCACGATCTTTGGGAAGACGTAAAAGGGTGCGGCAACATTACTTGGGGTAAAGCCGTAAGAGCACGGAAAAATTATGTAGCACTGCGGGCGGCGTGCAAAGCGGCAAACGGCGCGACCTTGCGTATTAATGTACCGACGGATGAAGTCCACAGAAACTAGCGAAAAGGTATTCGAACGTACTATGTCTAGGTACGTCGAGAATAATGGAGGGATGGCGGTTAAACTGCTATCCCAATTTATTAACGGTTTGCCGGATCGAATGTACTTGTTACCGGGCGGTACGGTTATCTTTGTCGAATTCAAGTCTACGGGCTGCAAGCCCAGACCGATACAGCGTGTTATACTCGACCGGATCGCCGCGCTTGACTTCAATGTGCGTGTAGTGTCGAACCCCGACGAGTACAACGATTTGAAGGACTTGATAGACTTTTATGTTAACGGGCGTTAACTCATGGCGGTTAGTGCGAATTGATGTTAATAGTTTATCCTATATTTTGGTGGTCTGATGATTAGTCGTATCTTTGAAATGTCAAAAGGAAATAACCACTTAAAAATTAGAAATATGAAAAAGTATTATGTAAACGGACAGGAGATCACGGAACAAGAAGCAAAAGCTATCGAAGCAAGAAACGCCGAATATATGAGTAGCACTGATTTTTCCCTATGGGCTAAATGCGAGTTCATTACAGTAGTAACCAAATAAAAATTAATCGGGCGGGTCACACCGCCCACAACACCAAAAAGTATGAAAAAGTTAGTAAGTATTTTAGCAGTATTGTTTATCACAGTTAGCGCGATGGCGCAAGTATCAACCGCAGGCGGGAGCCTAAAGACGCTTAAGTCTTTCCGTCTTGGAACGTGTAAGATCGTAGAGGTCACGAAGGGCGAGGCGGTAACGTATCAGATCACCGGACAGCTAGCCGGAACTAGTTCCCTGGAAATGGATATAGACCTAGGCGACGCAGAGGCAGCGGTTAAGACGCTATTAAGCCTAGCCGAGTACAAACCATCAAGCAGCAACGAGATAGTGCACCTTAACAACCCGGCGGGACACACCGCACGTTTCCCAAAGATGGCGGGTGTATGGCAGATATTCAGCCCAGGCAACCAATTCACGGTCAACGTATCACGTAACGAGCTTAAGAAGATGGCGGAAGCAATAACCAATAATAAGTAAAACCATGGAAGTATATAGAAACAACAACGGGCAATTACTCAAAGTAACAAAAGCCCAAAACGGGCGGATCATAGCGAAGTGCGGAAACGAAACGAAGAGTTTCGAGAACGAAAAGCAATTTAACGTGCACCTATATAACAAGGGTTTTCACCTTGCAATGACAGACCGCGCCACGCTATTTGCGCGTCGATTCGAAGAATATGATAACTTATCAGCGTTTATTGATATGATCCCCAACAAGGAGTTAGCCTTTCAGAAAAACGGAGCTATTTACACGTGTTGGTTTTTAGCGTTCAAACTTAATGGAATGGTAGAAGTTAAGGCTAATACCGATTTCTCATATACGAACGAGTTAGGATATAAAGCCGTGACATTGAACATTTCAGATTTAATTGTAATTCAAGGAGATATTTAATTATGATAACTAAAAAGGAGATTCAGAAACACGGTGAAATGTCCCCACGAATAGCGGAGATAACAACCGATAAGCCTTATACTGTCGGGCGGTTCATTGACGAGGTTCTAAAGGCTGAAACGATTAAGACGACCGGAGCGTTTTACGTCGGGGACGAAAAGATAGAATATGAAAAGGGAGAGCTTTTAATCCCGATACCTAAATCCGTTGCGGATAAAGTGATAAGCAAGGCAACCTTATACGAATTTTTTGGGGAGCTAGAATATAAAATTTTAATTAATACCGATATGGTAGACTTCAACAAAAAACTAAAGGTAGACCGCATCAACCTGTTTTGCGACGTGGTTACGAAAATGGCGAACGGCACGCCCGCCGAGGGATACGCGATCGGAGACGCTATCAAGCAATTACCGGAGAACCTGCAACAGTATCTAATATCAGAGGTACCAGATAACATATTACGAAGAGAGTACGCACGAAGGGAGCTTCACATAGGAGACAACGTAGTGTTTGAAGGGGCTGACACAATAGCCGAGGTCTACAAGGAAGAAGTGTTCAACGCTAACCGGGCGGAAGCCCTGAAGGACTTGTTAGGGATTAAATCACAGTTCCCCGATATACTGGACGTTATCGCCGAGGTCCTTAAATGCTTCCCGGAGAGATACACGCTAGACGATATTTACGATATGTTGTATAAAAGCGATTTGGGATTATGAAACAGTTAAAATGCAAATACGGGTATCACCTGGAATACACTGGAATCATATTAGATTTTATAGTAGTAGACGGAAATGTACGGGCGGTAGTTTGTAACAGTGGTAATGGGAGCGTGACTATCCAACCACTCCATATAATAACAATATTAGACTTATGAGTGAAGGTTTTATAAGGTCCGCTTCCTACACTAACGAGTGGTACACACCAAAATTCATTATAGACAGTTTAGGCGAATTTGATTTAGACCCGTGTGCTCCTAGTGTACCGCTATTCAAGACCGCGGAAGTGATGTATAACGAGTTCGACGACGGACTAGCGCAAAAATGGGAGGGGCGCGTATGGCTTAACCCGCCTTATTCACGCCCGTTAATAACCAAGTTTGTGCGGCGGATGGTGGAGCACAACCGCGGAACGGCTTTAATTTTCTCAAGGACTGACACGGAATTGTTTCACACGGAAGTGTTCGGCAAGGCATCCGCCGTTAAGTTCCTCAAGGGTAGGATCAAGTTTCTAAAGCCGGACGGCACGGAAGCCGGATCGCCCGGATGCGGTAGCGTGTTAATCGCGTACGGTGAAGAGGACGCGAACATATTAGAATGTAATGAACTGGAAGGAAAATTTATAAGGTTATGAAGGTTATGAAGGAATATAAAGTAGGTGAGGTATTCACCACGGACGAAGGAAAGACCGTTCAATGCGCGAGGAGTAACGGTTTATGTACAGGGTGCGCTTTCCTCACAAACATAGACGGCGATCCGCAGTGTAAGGCAATGGATATAGATTGCTCCGAGTGTTCACGCGAGGACGGGCAACACGTTATTTTTGAAGAACTGGAAGAACTTAAGGAGAACACTTCGGGATACCCGCCGTTCAGCCCCGACAGAGAGTACCATCTGTTTGAGCGTTTCCAACACAACGGAGTAGTAGCCGAGTGCCGCAAATTTGAGCTGTTCAATCCGTGCCGGGATTGTGCTATTTACCCGTGCGCCGATAGTTATAATAATTGCATGGCGTTCAAACGTACGGATAAGGTAAGCGTGTTTTATAAAAAACTGGAGGATGTTACAGAGAAGTAATCTACACGGATACCAGCGTACCGCCGTCGAGCACATCAAGCAGCACCCGGACGCGGCTCTATTCCTTGATATGGGACTAGGAAAGACGGTAAGCACGCTAACAGCCGTAGCCGATCTAATAAACGAGTTCGAGGTAACTAAGGTTTTGATCGTAGCGCCAAAGCGCGTCGCCGAAATGACATGGGGGGACGAGATCGAGAACTGGGCGCACATCCGTCACCTGCGTTTGTCAGTCATTAAGGGCACGGCTAAGCAACGCGAGATCGCCGCACGGGCGGAAGCTGACGTTTACACGGTGAGCCGCGACAATCTCGTATGGCTCTTGCAGATGTGGGGCGGGTCGAAAATGCCGTACGACATGTTAGTACTAGACGAACTATCTTCTTTCAAGAACCATCAGTCTAAACGCTTTAAAGCCGCGAAGATTATCCGCCGGAGCGTCAGCCGGGTGGTGGGTCTGACCGGTACGCCCGCACCGAACGGATTAATAGACCTATGGGCGCAAATGTATTTAGTCGATGGCGGGCAACGGTTAGGAAAGACGATAACCGATTACAGGGCTAACTACTTCAGACCGGGAGCGCAAAACGGCGGGATCGTTTACGAGTACAAACCGCTTGCAACAACCGAGGCGGTATTAGGTGAGAAGATAGCGGACATAACTCTTTCAATGAAGGCGTTAGACTTCCTGGATATGCCGGAACTTACATACGTGAACAACTATGTAGAACTATCCGCCAAAGTGAAGAAGATGTACGACAAGTTTGAAGAAGAACAGGTTTTGCAGCTACTAAGGGATTCCAACTACGACTATGCCGAGATCACCGCACTAAGCGCCGCCGCCCTATCAAACAAGCTCTTGCAGTTCGCGGGCGGCGCTGTTTACGACGCGGACCGGAACGTACGAACCGTGCACGACGAGAAGCTGGAAACGTTGGTTGAGATGGTGGAAGCCGCGAACGGGTCGCCCGTGCTGGTGGCGTACAACTTCCAGCATGAGAAGGCGCGGATACTGGAAGCCTTGAAAGGTTTTGGTGCGGAAGCCCTGGAAGGAGTGGAGAGCGTACGCAGGTGGAACGATGGGGGGATACCCGTATTAGTGACACACCCGGCTAGCGCGGGTCACGGTCTGAACATGCAGAAGGGAGGAAACCGGATCATCTGGTACGGTACTACTTGGAGCTTGGAGTTATACCAGCAGTTCAACGCGCGGTTATGGCGGCAGGGACAGAAGAATAGCGTGTTTGTCCACCACATCGTAACGAAGGGCACGATAGACGAGCGGGTCATAGCCGCGCTAAGCGGAAAGGCGGATACACAAAACGGCTTAATGGATATGGTTAAGGAACTGATTAAAAAATATAGAGTATGAAGAAGTCAAATTATAAGGTGGGTGGTATAGTCGCATTAGTCGACGGAGTGCATTACAAATACCTAGGGTTTAACAGAAGACTGGGGAGTTATTTGTACGAGCCGATAGGGCCTCAAGTAGTTTCTATATTCTGCACCTTGACAGATGAAGCGTGCGAGAAGTGCAAGCTAAATAAAGGTACCGTACCTTTCGCATGGAAAATGGATGTTAATGTAACAAAAATAGAGAAATTATGAAAACAACAAATTACAAAAAATTATTAGAGTGGTGGATGGCTTCGAACCGGTGGAAACATTTCCTTTTTGCCATCCCGTTAGGCGCGGTGTGTGGTGCTCCGTTCACTACGGGCGTAGGTTTGGGCATGGAAGTTAAGGATCATTTGTACGGCGGGAAAGCCGACTTCGTAGATTTCCTCCTAACCGCGGTTGGCGGGGCGATCGGGCACGGCGTTATGCTGGTGTTAGGGCTGGACTATTTGATAGGGTATTTAATCAATTTAATATTTTAAGTTATGGAAACAGCAATAGTAGCCCTTATTATATCAGCGGCATCAAGTTTTATCGGTATGGCGGGGGCTGCGGTTTTTGATAAGCCCCGTCTGGTAGATTTTTTCTATCTGTTGTGTATGGCGCTTGGATGGGCGGCCCTTGTGTTAAGCTTTATAGGAATGTTATTAAATTAAAAGTTATGGAAAATATGAATTACTTATTTGAGATGAGACAGATTGAAGAGATGCAGAAAGCAACGGGCCGTTTCAAGACAGCCCTAGGGAAAGAGGGTAAACCGCAGTGCGAACGTATTACAAAGATCGCGCCCGATAAAGTGGAGGTTTACGCCGAGCGCATACCGAGGAACGCGAAGGAAATAACGACCATTACGATATACCGGAAGAAGGAGCCGCAACAACGGGTGGACTTATCGAGAGTTGAGGCGCTCCGTTTGATCGGTGAACTTAAAGAAGCGTTGAAACTATGAAGGACGGATTGAAAATGCTGGGGCAAATGGTCCTGGCAATTGTGGCGGGGATCGCGCTTGGTTGTGTTTTAGTATGTATCTTAAATAACTTATAATATGCCGACACCATATATAAAGAAGAAACAGAGAAGGGTTTTATTAGTTGAGGACATGGCGCGCGTTTATAATCTTCATGCGTTTTTTATATTCAACTGGCTTGAGGCGAACGGCGTGAAGTACGCCAAAGTGAAGGGCAAACCGTTTCACATGGTAAACGCCGAGATATTCTGTGAGGTGATCCGGGATATAATTTACGAGGCAAGCAAGGTACGGGACGACAGGAACACCCGAACCGATCCCGAACGCATACCGACAGTAGAGAATATGTTATACCGTGACAAGGACAAGAAGCGCGTGGGGCCTTACGAGAATGACGATATAGAACGCCCGATATATCCGAGCAAAGACACCGAGACGAACAAATACGGCATAGAGGTTTCAATGCTGTACAGGGTGAATATGTACTGTGATGGTAGCAGGACACTAGACAAGATGAACCACCGTACTTTGAGATGGGAAAACATAGAAAGGGCGGAGAAGTGGAAGTGTAAAGAAATTTTGAACGACTGGAAAGTTCTATACGGGTTGGTTATGTAGGAATTGAGGGGTTAATGTATAAAAACGTTAATCCCTTTTTTAGTTAAAATCGTTAACACGCTTTTGGTGCACTTCGGAAAAAACTTTGTGAGAGAAAACTTTTTAGAGAGAATGCTCGAATTTAACGGTATTTTAACTAAAAAGCGTGTTTTTGACAAAAAAGTAGTGAAAAACCTCTTTTACATTGCCATTTCATGTTTTACACCTGACCAGCCCCCCAGGACGCAGAACGCATTTTTCAAGTTTTTGATGTAAATGGTTAAAATTTGTATCTTTCACACTTAACATGCTTATTTATAGTACTTTATACTGTAATATAGTGTATTTGTAAAAGATATAAAGATATATACTAGTTAGTAACTATTAATAAGTATATATATAGTTAACATAAATATACTATTGTTATTTTAAATAATTAATTTGGGGTATTTTTTAAAATATATCTATAAGGGAAAACGTCTTTTTATCTTTTCATCGTTTACACTAGGTCTGAAACGCCCTGTTCATCGGGGTTTTGGGTGTAAACGATAGTTTTGATAGGCGTAAATGACGCGTTTTGGGCGGAAAAAGCGTATTTTTGTATAGTTGTAAATAAAAATTGTATGGCTATAAAGAAGAAAGAAATTATAGAAACTAAGGAGGCGGTGCAGCTGCCAAAAGTCGAGAAGGTTAGACCGGATTACGCGCACTTCCATCTAGCCCCCACATACGCGACTACCAAGTATTTGGCGGATTCGTTCAACTACACCAAGTGTTACCAGCTAGCTACGGCGCACTTCGGTCAAACGCCGATATGGCAAGAGCCGGAAGAACTGTGGGAAGCCTACGCGATTTACTCGGCTTGGTGCGAGGCTACGCCAGTTATAACACAAGAGGCGGTCAAGTCCGGCAACATGGCGGGGACGCTCTACGAAGTGCCGAAGAAGCATCTTCAATCGGAAGGTGAGTTCTGTATGTTCCTGGGGGCAAGTCCCGGGTATTTAAATAAGAGACGGTCCGTATACGCCGAGAACCTTAAGGAGTTCGATCTGACGATATGCGCGGACTTTATAGAAGTGATTGATAAGATACGCGATGCCATCGCGCAGGACCTCGATCAAGGCGCGACGGTGGGACAGTTCGACGCTAATTATGTTCGCGCCCTGCGGGGCATTAAAACGCAGATGGACTACACGTCTAACGGCGAAGCCATCAAGGGCGGCTTGACCGTGAACGTAACCGATCCGAAAGTACGCGCAAAGGTTAGTTCGATTAAGAACTTTAAAAAGGATCACAAGGAGGACGATAAATAATGAATTGTACCTATGTATTTAACAAGATGATAGAGCCGTTTTGCGATCCCTATATAAGAGGTATCGCGAGCAAAGGCGGTACGCGTTCCTCTAAGACGTGGAGTGTGTTACAGCTCCTCTATTTGGTTGCTAACGAAAGTACCGAGCCTCTGATGATCTCTTGCGTTACCGACACGCTCCCAGCCGTGAAGCGCGGTATGTTCCGTGACTTCCAGAACATGCTGCTAGACGAGGGGGTCTGGGACGATAACGCCCTCAACAAGTCCGATCTGATCTACACGGTGAAGCCGGGCGTCTGCATCGAGTTTTTCGGGTGTGACAACGCGTCGAAGGTACACGGTCCGGCGCGTGACATTCTTTTCATCAACGAGGCGCAACGGGTACCCCGCGAGATATTCCGGCAGTTGGACGTGCGTACCACGCTTAAGGTTATCATTGACTTCAACCCGGTGCGGCGCTTCTGGGGCGAGACGGACTTCACAGGCGACAAGTACGTAACGATCCACTCAACCTATAAGGATAACCCGTACCTATCCAAGCAGCAAATAGAGGCGATCGAACGGAACGCCAAGGACGCCAATTGGTGGCGCGTGTACGGTGAAGGGCTGACAGGCGGGCTGGAAGGGCTCGTATATCCCCAAATTGAGACGATCGACGCTTTGCCGGAGGATTTGTCGGGTGAGGACGTAAAGTTCGTTACAGGGCTTGATTTTGGCTTCCAGAACGACCCGACCGCTATCGTCAAAATCTACATGCGGGGAATGAACCTGTACATAGACGAGGTTTGTTACGAGACGAAGATGCTGAACCGCACGATTGCCGAGCGTCTCAAGGACGAAGGACTGCACCGGACCATGACGATATGCGACAACGCGGAGCAGAAGTCGATCATAGAGCTACGCGGGCTAGGCTGCAACACGTTTCCCTGTATCAAGGGCAAAGGGTCGATCAAGGCGGGCATACAGCAGGTGAAACAGTTCAATATATTCGTGACGAAGCGTAGTACGAACGTGCTGGACGAGGCTGACAATTATACGTACGTCAAGGACAACCTGACGGACACATATACGAACGAGCCGATAGACGCCTATAACCACGCTTGGGACGCCATCCGTTACGGCGTTGACTACCTTATACGTAAATACCGCCCGAAGTACGCGAGAAATGATTAGATTTGCATAAATTTAAAAACATAAAGAAATGGAAGATTTTAAGAAGAGACTTATCGTAGAACGTGAAGAACTGGACGACAAACTTGCAAAACTTGAAGCATTCATCGGATCTCCCCGTTTTGAAAACCTAGACGAACGTAACCGGGAACTGTTGGTATCTCAATGCGGTGCCATGCGTCAATATTCGGATATTCTGGCTGAACGGATCGGCATCCTGTTGTGAGATTAGACGACCGAGTGCGCATTAAATACGATTACGCCGGGACAGTCACAGACGTTGGGGTGCTGGGCGTGGTCGTACAATGGGACGGGTCGAACGTTGAAGAGTGGCATTATTACGAGGAACTAGAACTGATTGAATATGAGTAAAACAGCGTTTTATGGTGTGGAGTGGCTGATCCTGAACGAGCAAACCAACTGGCAAGGAAAGATTAAAAACGTCTTTCGTCGCTTGTGGTGGAAAATATGTAGGCGTTACAACGCCAAGCAATTGGAATTTATTTGTAACTTGCATCCGAATTACAAGGGCGCCCTAACTTCCGACCAAGCAGCGACATTAAACGCGGTGGCGGAGTACGTCAAGGGTGACCCTTTTATAGTTAAAAATAGAAATCTCGTGTACCGCATACCGCGTATCGAGGACGTAACGCTATGGCAGGTTATCGAGGCTAGGCGCTCCGAGACGGCGAGCGAGAAGGTGACGAAGTGGTGTACGCCGATAGAGCACGAGCCAAGCGAATACGCGCCGGATAACATCTACCATTTGCTGTGTGCTATGAAGTACATCAAGGAGCAGATAGAGATCGCGGACGGGCTGGAAAAACGCCTATTCCCTTTCGATGCCGGGAGCACACCGGAAGATGATCCGATCAAGGAGGCGAAGAACGTCCTGACGCTCGTACAGGCTACGGCGGAATTGTTCAAATGCACGTTCGAGGAGGCGAAGCGGATCAACTATCTGGATGCGATGTTGGCACTATCTAAGCGTCACGAAGAGAACGAGAAACAAAAGGCAGAGATGAAAAAACATTATAAATCATAACGTTATGGGTTTAAAAAAGTATGAGATCATTACAGTAGGGAGCGACAAGAGGGTACGCGCCCTTCGTTCGTGGCGGGTGCAAGACCGGTACGTCAATATTGGCGACGTGGGCGGCATCGTGTACGACGAGAAAACATTATCGCAGGACGGCGCGTGCTGGCTGTTTAGGGGCAACTTTAACTTTCCTGGCGCACGGATCGGAGGAGATTCGATCGTAGACGTAGGAGAGGCAGCACCGGACGTGACCGGATCGGCTAACCTTGACATTTTAGGGACTAGTACCGTAGTTGGTGCGCCTGTTAAGTTTACCGTTGGTTTAGGCGCGGTAGACGGGCTAGTGTTATCGGCGGCGGACTTTGAGCAGGGAAATCTAAGCTATTCAGCGGGTACAAACTGGGATACTTGGAAAGCGGGGAGCGCAAGCAGTGTCAGGTTAAAAGCCCCGATTTTTATGGGCGGGGTAGCCGCTACCCTGAAACTGGGTGTGCCGGGATACACGGTACAGGCGTACGTTTTGGATCGTGACGGCGTAGGTTTAACAGCTACGGCGGCAACTAACACTGGGGCGGGTGTAACGTTGGCAGTTCCAGCAGGTCAGTATTTCACGCTAAGACTGGCGAAGAACCCGACGGCGAGTATCGCTCCGGCTGACGCGACGGCGGCACAAATCAAGTTCACCGGAACGTATGAAACTAAGTTAGTCATAGTTGATTCACGTCTAGAACTGAATCCGGCGAACGGTTCTGGGATCATCACAATAAGACCCGGAGGAACTTATACAGTAGCGTCGGGCGTAAAATACCCCGATAGCGTTATACAGAATTCTAAGGTGGTTATAAATTCTCACATGTCAACGGCGCGTATGGTCCGCCTGCTAACTGAACTTGTGAATGTAAGCGCCTCGATCGACGCGACAACAGCAGACGCGCAGGCGGTAGGTATTTATCGTGACGTTTACAATTTGGCGTTTACAGGTAATGTTACATCCAATTGGAACGAGGCGGCGCGCTCACTGATTCAGGCGTACGACTGTGATAACTTCGCCGTATCGTCTACGATCTTTCCGGGTCTGGCATCAGCGCAAACGGCTAACACGCCGTTCATTTTCCAAGGTTGTAACGTTCCAAACGGCAGGTTCTACCATCATGCGCAGATAGCCAACACGTACAAGAACATTGATTTTGCAAAGGCTCAATCTGATTTGGGCAAAGCTATCGCATCCGGTGAAATACTTGCTAGTTCGGAAGTTGAAGGAATGTACCGTTTGTATTCTACAACCGGGTCATTGTTCGGCGCATTGGCAGAAGCACACGATAGTGTCAAGTCTCTAAACATGACAGGCGGCGCAGCAACATACGGCACAACCATCTACGCCGACGCGTATCTTAAGGGCGCGTTTGATTTCGCAGGTACTAACGTGTTCGGTAACAAAGTGCGTAGCCACCCATTGGCACGGGTTCTGAACGTTCAACCGCGGGTGGTTCAAGGGAATTTCAGTGCCACATCAGTGGGTGCAACGATTGGTGCCATAGTTACCATACCGCAATTTGTAAGTACGCCGATCCCGTTCCGCGTTAATGGCGCTAAAGGTCTGACTGTTAACAATTTGCCCGCGGGATTCGTGGCGCTTTTGTTCCTAGTAGATCAAAATAATGTTATAACGAGATTTGGATCGGGGGCGGAAGCATTACCCGCGGAGGCGCTGACTGACATGAAGGCATTTGTCAGATTTTCCAAATCTGACGGTAGCCCGATCACGCCCGCAGACCTTGCAGGCGTAACCGTAACGGTGTACAACGGTTGTAAGATCGTGAACACAGGAGCAACGGCTGTTAACATGAAAGGCAATATCAGAGTAGAGGATAATGCTACACTCGTCAATGCTAGTGTCACAGGTTCGGGCTATTTCGGAAGTAACTCTGTTGCGTCTGGGCTACTTATAGCTGGTTCTGTTTTTATGAATGACAATGCTAAGTTTATCAAAACAGCGGGAACAAATGTCATACGAAATTTGCGCGTAACCGAAAATGGAAGCGTCAATCTGGGAGATGTAGCAACGCTAGGAGTGGTGCAGGTTGCCGATAACGCCGTTCTATCGCCAACCGGAATCGGTTCAGTAGAGTGCGATCTCTTTATGGGCGATAACGCTTCTTTAACGTCCTCCGTAACTATTTCGGGAGTGTTGAGAATGAAGGACGATGCAAAAGTAAACGCGGGGACTTTAACCACATACGGAGATATAACCCTCTGCGGATCGTACAACCAAACGACCGCAAAAGGCTGGACAGGCAAACGTGTAATTGATTCGCAGAACGCGCCTACTTATGACGATAACGTAAAAACTCAATATGACTTTTAAAGGGATATTGGATCAGGTTGGAACATGGGGGGCGCAACACGCGCTTCCCGTATTCTTCGGAGATGAAGCCACACGTAATCGACTGGCGAACGATATAACGGGTGATTTTATCTTTGTGGACATTCCGGGCGGTAGGCAGGACTATAACGACTACGCCGCCGAACCGTTCTCGATCGCCGTACTTATCCAAGTACTGGGCACGTCGTTCTACGAAACTGACAGCTCGTCCGAGATCGACGTACTGGATAGGACGTTTACCATTATAACCGACATAGCGAAGAAGGCGGTTTGCCTGTACGAGTCCGAGGGCGCGGCGGTAACCAAGCGCCAAAACATTTATGACAGTCCCAAATCAGGCTGGGAGATAACTCTTAATCTATCTGAATAATGGCACGTAACGCGATACTGGAAATAGAAGTACTACTAACCAAGCTACGAGACGACATAGAAGCGTCTTACAAGGCTAAAGGGCTTATGGCGTCCGGTAACTTTGCCAAAGAACTTAAGTTGGTTGTAAGCGGCAACAATGCTAAGATAACCGCGCCTCGGTATGTAGGCGCGATGGAAGGCGGACGCATTGCGGGTAAACGCCCGCCGTTGTGGATCATTCGTAAATGGATAGAGGACAAGAACAAGCAGGGAGCTACCATACCGTTAACCGCCGCGTATCCGATTGCGAAGGCTATCGGCGAGTTCGGGATCAAGGTACCCAACAGCCACAACCCTGGCGGCGTGGTATCCGATGTGCTTAACCCGGCTAGGGTGCTAAAGTTGCAAAACGAGATAGTAACTATAATTAGATACGCTATTATTGACACTTTAAATATTAAATAATGAATGTACAAATACCGATAGCGGGTTTAACACTAAGTGACGGTCAGACATACAACGGTCAGTTACCCGTGTGGGCTACGCGCCCTTTGATGATCCGGGTGACGCCGGACTTCATAAGCGGCAATGAGTACCCGGTGTATGTCCGTGTATCAAACGGTGGAGCGATCAAGAAGGAAATAACGTTCCCCTATCAGGAGGAAGTGTATTTAGACCTATCATTTGCCGCTCCGTTGCTAAGACGCGCAGACCGCAACAAATCAGAGGGTGATCCGGCGTTCCCGCAACAGGAGGTGGAAATATGGAGTTCTAACCCCGCCAATAAAATAACGCTTCCCATGTTTCATTGTGATGAAACGTACTGGGACACTTTGGGCGTTGACGGCGCGCTTCCCCAACCGCCCAAACCGCGCATACCTAACCAGACGCTAGACATCTACTTCCCCTACCGGATTCATCCGTTGGACGCGTTCCAAGTAGAGGTAGAACCCGTAACGGGCGCGCCGTCTGACGTGATCTTCCCTACTACCTACGTACTGGGAAATACGATCGACATAAAGTATATTAAGAAGCTGACGATTAAAAATGTTTGGGGGTCTGGTCTGGATCAGGTGATTAACTACGAGGACAAGTTATATACTGATGTGATCTATGATGAGAGCCTGCAATGTGCATTGAGGGCTAGATGGAACATGCGCAACGGGCAGTGGTTTTGGGCTGCGTTCAAGGATTATTTTTGGTCTAACAAGTTCACATCTATTAGAGGACGTGGGGGCGTAACGGAACAAGCGGAACTAACCATTAACTTAGAGTATGGCGAAGAGTGGTATAACGTCTACCAGGAGTTGCTGGTGTCGTCTAATGTCGTGTTTGACTTGAACCTTCCCGGCATAAACCAATACCAGAACAAGCGGTTCAGAGCCGAGGTTATGGGCGACACCGGCGCGCGGTGGTCAAACAGTACTAAGACGTACAGACAGCAAGTAAGGTTCAGGACAACCGAGCTAACGGACAATTACATGTTCCCGCTAGCACCGGACCAACCGCCTACACCGTCGATCGCGTTTAGCGCGCAGAAAAACCCGTGGACGGTCGGCGCGGCGTATGCGGAAGGACTAGTTAACAACATTTACAGCAATGCGGCATGGGAGGTACAGAGTAAACCGGACTGGTTCGCCTTCGGTGATATGATAACATTAACAGCGAATGACTTCGAACAAGGCGGGCTAACAGGCGCGCCCGGAACGTCTTACGAGGACATGAAATTTGCCTCTAACGGTTATATAAGATCGAAGAACCCCATTCCTATATACGGAAAACCCGTATTCATTAGGGCGTTTGTTCCCGGATTCAATGTAACCATGTACTCTTTTGACGCAAATATGGCATATATTGCAGGGGATAATTTAATATCTGGGGCGAATCAAACTAAAACCGTAAATATAAGCGGAGCGGTCTACGCTATTTTTAGGTTGCAGAAAGAGCCGCTGTCAAATATCGTTCCGACTGACGCAACAGCCGCGCAAATCGGTGTGTCTGACAACAGTATATACACCCGGATTGGAGAAGCCGGAACACAATATGTATACGGCACAATAGCCCCCAACACCGGCGATGCTAGAACGGGTAACCTCGTATTGAAGAGCAAGGCAGGGTCCGCCACTTACACAATACCGATCAATCAGGCAGGAGCTACGGGAAGTATAACCGCCACGCCGTCTACGATCGCCGCGGGCTACATTCATATACCGGTTACGGTTGCCCTGACATCTTTGGGTACGTGGTCTATTTCGCAGCGTGACCCATGGATAACGCCTAGCCAATACGATGGACCGAACGGCGCAACCAACGTAACGTTAAGGATTGCGGATAACGCTACGAACGATCCGAGAACCGGGACAATAACATTCTATAATCAGCTGACGCAACAGATCGCAGTAGTCACGGTTAATCAGGGAGGCGCGCCAACTGTTATAGCCATATACCCAGCAAGGGTAACCGCGCCAAAAACGTCTGGGACTGTTAAGCAGGTAGCTTGCGGATCTACAAACGGTTGGGCGATGACCGAGAAGCCGTCTTGGGTGGCGGTTTCCCCTAATAACGGCGCGGCGGGAGTTGTACCTATTGATATTACATACACCGCCAACAGCACCGGAACGAAACGTAGCGGGTATCTGAAAGTAACAGAAAACGTCACAGGCGAGATCGCAATTTGTATAATTGAACAGGAGGGATAAGATGAAAATAGTATCATTAAGAGTTAACGGTTACGACATAGACGGACTAGATAACGCAACGGTCAAAATCACATTAAACAACATTTCCCCAGTTACCATGACTGGGGATAGCGTTGCTTTTAGCGCGACGGTCAAAGTGCCTAGAACGCCCGATAATGACCGGACGTTTATAGGGCTTAACAAAGGGCTTTTGAATTGCGAATACTATTCGGCGCAACTGCAAGTAGCGTCCATCCCGTTCAAGTATTACGCTTATGTGTCCGACGAGCCAACGGAATTTTACGCCAAGGTATCCGCGACAGAAACGGAGTACACGATCAACTTGATTGAGAGTACGGACAAGTGGGCGGACGTGAGCAAACCTATATCGACGTTACCCGATTTTAGCCTCGTGAAGGATGGGGGGATAAATTTAAGCGCCGCCAACCTTGCAAAGATAGTCCGCCAATATGTTGACTTTCCGCAAATAACATTCCCGCCGATTAACCCGTTTTACAACCCTGGCGGTTTGCTTCCGCAGCCGGAAGACGCCGCCGTGCTGGCGCCCACCATGGTTTGCGCCCGTGGCAGTATCACGTGGCAGGACAACGTGGCGACTGGCACGGTTAAGCTGGTACCCAAAGACAGCACCAAGGGTCGCGGGGGGTATAAGTATCCGGACACCGCGGCGGTTGTGTTGGACAACTCACAGATATATATGTACGCTTCGTACTTTGGTGACCGTTCGGGGGGCGGAGCGGCGGGATTCCTGATTTCGGCGGGGGCGAACCAGCAGTTCCGGATGATCGTAGAATACAAGGGAGACGTAATACCGACTACGAAGCCCGTTATAACTCTACGTGGCGTTACTTCGACGATGGGGCGGTCAATGTCCTACTACGGGAGCATAACCGACCGTATTTGGATTTACGTTACGGAGGATAATGCGCAAATGACGGTTTACCCTAAACAGGACGCGTATATGCAACTGGCGGCGACTATCGGGGGCGTGACACGTACAGATTATTTCAGATTCCCTGACGGCTACGACCCGGAGGAGCTGATAAGATGCGGAGCGGGGCAAGTGGTGTATGATGCGGCTATTAAGCCCCAGTACGATTCGGTCACCAACGTGGCAATCGATTTCCCCTATACTGATGTAAAAAACATAGTAGATGACATGTGCGCGGCGTGGCACTGGCGGAAAATTTATCGCAACGGTACGTTACGTGTAGAGCCAGTAGTAGACGCTGATTTAAGAGACGGGACAAGTGCGGCGTGGACACGTGTACACGATTGGAGCGATAAGCTACGCAGCGTAGAGACCGTAGACGTGCCGGACGAGTTCGCGGATCAATATGTGTGCACGGTAGGCTCGGAAAAATTCAGTTACTCCAACGGACCCGGAACGGTAACGCCTGTTAAGGACGCTTACAAATCGTCTGTTAAATTCTCCTATAATAGCCGGGTATTCCCGATCATGGGGCTAACCGCCGCGTTCGCCAAACCTAGCAGCTATAATTACAATTATACGTTTGTTAAGAACATATACTATCCGTATATCAACCGGCATTTCAAAATGTTCAGGTCACGGGTGCAGGTGAAGATCAAGGCACAATTAGAATATGCGGACGTGGAAAACCTTCGGTTAGGGGATGCGTACTACTTCTCCCAGCTAAACAGCTATTTCTACATAAAATCGTTAGGTGAATTTGACGTGTCAACCGGAGATTGCAAGCTATCTTTGTACAAAATGGATTTAAAATAGATTAATATGGCGGATCAAGTAACATTATTAGACCTCAATTTCGGCACTTCTGAAGCCGAGAGGGGGCTGGACGCGTTAATAGCCAAGAGTATAGCCCTTGCAAAAACTAAGAAGGATTTGCAAGCGGCGTACGCCTCCGAGAAGAAGGAGCTAGACGCGCTAAACCAGAACTACGCGGACGGACTTGTGCAACAAGACAAGTACGACGCGACCGTTAAGAAGCTGAATAAATCTCTTATTGAGACGCAGAAGGCGATCCTAGACAACACGGAAGCCAACAGGCAGAACAACGCGGAGATCAAGAGCACTAAAACGCTGCTGGACAACGAGGCTACGAGCGTCAACGCGCTACGCGCCCAACTGGCGCAAAACACCACCGAGCTGAACAAGATGAGCGAGGCGCAACGGACTACCAGCAAGGAAGGGCAAGACTTAACCGAGCAGACCAAAGCGTTATCGGACAAACTAAAGGAGCTTGAAAAGTCGGTAGGCGACAACCGACGTAACGTGGGTAACTACGCCGAGAGCGTCAAGGATGGCATACTCCAAACGCAGGGACTGACAGGAGGCACGGGTGCGCTGGTGGGACAAATGAAAAGCGGTATTGCTGGCGTACAGGCGTTTAACGCGGCTCTGAAAGCGAACCCTATTATATTCGTCGTGTCGCTCGTCTTAACTCTTATCGGTATTATCGAAAAGCTGATGAAACGTAACAGCGAGCTAGCGACTAGCTTAAATGCGGCGTTCGCGCCGTTTAAGGTCGTTTTCGGGCGCTTGCTGGACTGGATAACCGGATTGTTTGAAGGCGTAGCCTTCCTTCTTGAAAACCTTGCTAAGGGCGTTACATGGCTTCTGGATAAGTTAGGGCTTATCAGTGAAGAGACGAAGAGGGCAGCGGCGGAAGGCGCACGGTTGGCAGCCCAAACGCAGAAGATTTACCAAGCTGAAACGGCGGCACTCGTACCTATGGCACAGATGCGGCGCGAGATGGAAGAACTTAAGACGCTGGCGGCGGATCAAAACAAATCAGCAGCGGAACGTACTAAATTGCTAGAACAAGCTAGGGACAAGTTACACGCTATCCGAGATATGGAGTTGTCCGTACTGGACGCTAAGTATAAACAGATAAAAGCCGAGAACCAACTAGGCTACACTAGTGACGAGGACGCACGGAAAGAACAGGAAGCCCTCGCAGCACTGGAAGCAGCGCGCGCCCAATATGCCACACAGGAAAAAGAAATGGCGGGGCAGGTGTCCGGTTTCATAAAGCAAGAGAGGGACAAGCAGGCGCAAGCGGCACAAGCGGCGGCGGCGAAGTCAGCGAAGGCGGCAGAAGACGCGGCAAAGAGAGAAGCAGACGCGCAGAAGAAGGCGCAGGACGCGATCAAGGCGGCGCAGGAAGCACAGCTCAAAAAATACTCGGAAGCAGTTACCGCGATGCAGCTAGATATAGCACAGCGCGAAATAGAAGGGGCTAAAATATCATTGCAGGAATTGCAAGCGGTTAACGATCAGAAGATAGAGATTGAGACGTACAGACGGGCGCAGGGTCTTATCGGTGAACAAGAATACATTAACAACGTTCGCCAACTCGAGTTGGAATATGCCGCAGAAGTCAAGGCCCGGAAGGATGAAGAAGACCAGCAAGAACGAGACCGTCAAGCTATGAACTTGGAAAACGAGCGATCATTAGCCGATATGAAAATGGCTAATGATCTGGAAAGCCAACTTGCGAGACTGGATGCGCAAAAAGCGGCGGAGATCGCGAACGCGGAAGCCATCGGGGCGGAAACAACCGCGATAACCGAGCGTTTCGAGATCATGAAGGATGAACTAAAACGTAAATACTATAACGCGCAATTAGAGATGGCAGCGGGCACAGCCGGACAACTCTCAAGCCTGTTAGGCGAAGAGAGCGCGGCGGGAAAGGCATTTGCCACGGCGCAAGCACTTATCAATACTTATTTAGGCGCGTCTAAAGCACTGGCGCAGGGCGGTATCTGGGGTATCGCGCAGGCGGCTATCGTAGTGGCGGCGGGTATGAAGAACGTTATGAGCATCAACAAGACCAAAGAGCCGGACACTAAGATTAACACAAGCGTTCGCAAATACGCGAAGGGTGGGCAAATCTACGGAGCTAGCCATGCGGCGGGGGGCGTGACGTTCACCGGGTCGAACGGGCAGCAGTTCGAAGCCGAGGGCGGCGAGAATATGTATATTTTGAACCGTAAAGCGTCGGGCGCGATCAATGCGCTAAGCGCGCTAAACATGGAGTACGGCGGGCGTTCTTTCGGATCGTCGGGCGTGTACCGGTACGCCAATGGGGGAAAAATAGACATTGGCAGCGGATCGACTATGACGTTACCAAACAATTTCAGCCTGTCAAATGACAGCCTTCAAAAACTGGCGGCGATCATGTACGATTCAGTGGCTAGCGTCCCGCCCCCACGGGTGGCTGTAACCGACATAGACGCCGGACAACAGCAGTATAATAGCGTACAAGTAGCGGCTAACCTGTAAATCGTAGGTGAAGCCGTGGCTTCGTGCCGCATAATAATATATCTTTGTAACGATAATAAGGTAATAGAATGAAAAAATTTGAAAAATTACGCATTATAGAGGCGGGCGAAACTGCCAACAGCTACGAAGAGGGGGGAAAGACTTATAAATTAGTCATCTCTGCAATTGCCTTCCCTTCGCTAGTGGCGGTTGGAAATTCCCGCCCGATCCATGCGCGCCGTACACACAACGGCGCCGACTTGCTAGATGGGTATGTAGGCTATTTTACCAACTTCCAACACGACGAGACAGCAGTTTACGCTGACCTGATTATGTCGGAAGCACTGGAAACGGCGTACCCTAGCGAGTTTAATTTTATGGTTGCCATGATCGAGAAGGAGCCGGATCTTATCGGCGTATCAGTCAATCAGGTTGACGTTAAGGAACTGGACGACGAGACAGGAATAGCAACCGTGGTAGAAGTTCGTGAATTATTTAGTGCCGATTTGGTGGGTCTACCCGCGGCTACTAGTTCTTTATTTAATAACAATTTAAACAATTTATCAATGAGTAAATTTTGGACGAATTTGGCAAAGCTAGTAAAGACTACTAAACTAGCTAGGGAAACCGTCACAACCAAAGAGGGGAAAGAGCTTGTTATCATCGCACAAGGCGAGCAGGCGGCTCTAGGTGACGAGGTGCAGGACGCCGAGGGCAACCCGGTAGAAGATGGTGACTACTACATTTCAATTGGGGAGGGTGAGGACATGATTATATCAGTCGTTGCCGGAAAGATTTCCGATGTGAAAGAAGTTGAGAGCGAAGAGAAACGCGAAGAAGGGGGGCAAGAAGAACTTGCAGAAGAGACGGAAGAGAAACCGAAAGACGAGAAGAAAACGTCTACACCGGAAGAGCTTGCAACACTTCGCAGAGAAGTTACCGAACTAAAGGCAACCGTTTCAAGCCTCAAAACTCAACTAAGCAAACGTACCGGAACACCCGCGGCATCAAAGACCGAGGTAAAGACCGATAAGAAGGGCGAAAGCAAGTTGAGCCGTGAAGCCGTTCAGGCAGCGGCAGCAGCTATGCGCAAAAAATTCAATTACTAAACCAATAAAATATTAAAATTATGGCATTTTCATTTAGTGACTTAAACAAGTTGAATATCAACACCCTTTCGGACGTTATCACATTAACGCTGGGACTAGAGGGTGAATTGGAGAGAGGCGTAACCGTTCTTTCCGGAATTGAAAAGGGCTTCCCGATCGTGTCGTTTACAGCCGTAGACAAGGCAGTAAGACGTTCAAGCGGTTGCGATAGCAAATATACTTATAGCTCCGTGAGCGATAAGGTGAAATATTACGATCACGCGCAAATTGAGCTTCCTATCGTGGTTTGTCTGCAGGACCTTTGGGGCAAAATGGTAGCGAAAGGCGTACATTTGTCGGCTGATTTCGACCAAACACAATTGGCGGCATTCATGCAAAACGAGATTCTCAAAGTATTGGAGGCTGACATGTTGCGTCTTACTTGGTTGGACGGTCTGAAAGCATCTGATGCAGCAGGAGTTTACACCGTTTTCAAAAATGGCGGTATCATCAAGCAGATGCAGAACAGCGCACAGGAGATCAAAACCCTTGTTCCGTCGGGCACATCACAGAACGTATTGGATTGCCTGAAATGGTGTATCGACAACCAGCGCCCGGACATGTTGGAGGAGAGCGAGTTCTTCGTATCCAGCGACATTATGCGCGCTTACAAGGACTTGGTAGAAAACAAAGACAATCATTTGGCGCAGGCTAATTTCGAGGACGGCAAACCCGCTTATTACTTCGAAGGCTACAAGCTGATTGAATTGCGCCACGTGTCCAATAGCGCGAAAGCGGACGCATTGAAAGTTCAGAGTTTTATTGTGTTCGGTCCAAAACGTAACATGCAGTTGGCGTTGGAAGATTCCACACTGGATATTGCGCCGTTCATGAGAGACGCAAAGGATCGCAAATATTATAGTACTACTGTATTTGCAGCAGACGCGATGCTTGCAGTTCCTGAATTTACTAAAATGTGCCTGGCAACAGGCGTTTAAAAACAAAAATAAATGGCTTGCATAAAGACATTAAATAAAGCAATTACCTACGACTGCCAACCCGGTAGCGTAGGTATCGCTGAAATGTATCTTATTAACTTTGACGACGTAACCTCCGCAACCGTTGATGGCAACAACTCCATAACGGCTATAACGCTAAAATCAGGGGCGAAGACAGTCCCGGTTGAATGTTATAAGAATGGTGCGAAATTGACGGAAGCTTTGAAGTTATCAGACGTTTCGGCAGGTTTGGATCAGTCCGTTATGTTCACTATATATAACAAAGATGGCTTTGTAATTAATACAACTGTGTCGGCTTTGTTATCAGGGCGTTTCATGGCGGCTATCAAGTTGAATGACATAAATACCGCGCCGATTATGGCGGGTTTAAAATGTGGGCTTGAAATTTCACAAGCTGATATGGATTCTAATGCGGCAGGCGGTTTTACAACGATCACGATTAAAACGCCGGACGATGCTAGAGGAGAAAATAGGATATCAATCGCTTCGGCAGCGTGGAAGACAATCACAGCCGCAAAACTTGTATAATATGGGATGCTTATCTAAATTAAATAAGGCGATCTTAGTTGATTGCGACGGAGGGGCGACAGGCGTAGCCGAGATGCTTCTTATCAATTTTGCAGATATAGCGACAAAGGGCGTAGTGGAAGGGGTAGCCACTATTACACTAGCAGGCGGTGCAAAGGCTGTGTTAGTTGAGAGTAACAAGAAGGGTGTGAACGCTACGGAAGAACTGAAACAGAACGACAACGCGCCGACAGCATTGACGCAGGCGGTTACGTTTACACTGTATCAGGGAAACCCGAACGGTACGTTGATAGTTAATCAGATTTTAAACGGTACGTTTTTAGCTATTGCCAAAAGTAAGGCAGGACGCACACGCGTTTACGGTCTTAACTACGGTCTGACTATGTCGGCATTTACCGAGGATATGAACGCGAACGGCGGCTTCACGACCATTACGCTATCCACACCGGAAAATGTGATTGGTGAAATGCGTGTAAGTTTCGCGGATGCTTCGTATACGACATTGAGAAACGCGGCGATTGTAACGGAATAAAGGAGGTGAAATTATGGCATGTATTAAAAAAATAGGGTCTGATGTACTTTTCGATTGCGCTAATTTAGGGGCGGTCGGTGGAACTGGTGAAATAGATGAGGCGATTATCATAAATTCGTCCGATATCGCCACAGTTTCGGAGACTGGAAGCATAGGAACAATCACGATGCAGACAGGGAAGAAGGGGTATGTAATAAACTCCGTTAATAATTCCATCATGTATCAGGACGCGATCAAGGTTAACGACATTGTACCGCCGGGAGAGGATCAAAGCGTTATTATCAAGGTTTTAAGGTCTCCGGGCGGTTTGGCAGGTTACCGCGAAGTAGTTAGCCAGTTGGTGGGCGGAAATTACAGAATAGCCGCTAAAACAAAATCAGGCGAGTATCTCCTGGCGGGCGCGTTTTGCGGTTTAGAGGCATCAGACCTTGCAACCGATTCAAGCACTGGCGGAGTATCAACCGTGACGCTTAAAACGCCGGAGGGCGCGACGGGTGACAAACTTGTAACCCTCACTAAAGCCGCTTATGACGGTCTAAAGATACCTAAAGTTTAAAAACAGTTTAATTTATTAAAAGATGGAAAAAATTACAGATATAGGGCAAATCGTTTCGCTCTGCGAATTGATGACACATTTGAAACTGAATATCGCATGCGGGGCTGACAGGTTATTTGCGCAACGCTGGTACGATGAACAGTACGCGACTGGAAAGCACACGCGTTACGTGATGAAGCCGGGACTATTCATCAACTCGATCGAAGACGGAAGAGTGTACCGCGCTTTCAATACGTCCGATGAGAAAGCTATTGAGCTGATGGAAGCAAGCGAAGATTACAAGGACTATTTCATAGACTTGCAGTCGGAAGCCGTGACGATCCCCGAAGTAGACGAGGGCGAAGTAGTAGAACCGGAAGAACCTGTTGAACAGCCGGAAGCTGAACCGGAAGCGGTAGCCCTGGCGGCAGAGGAGGAACTGACAGAGGAGGAGATCGCAGCGGCAAAACGCAGCGAGGCAGCGAAGAAGGCAGCAGCCACACGCGCCGCAAATAAGGCAGCCGCAGAAGGTCTGAAGGAGTTCGAAGAATAATAAAACTAAATTGGTATGATAGCAGCAAAGAGAATAGAATTGTTAGTGCGGAAGGCGTTGAATTTAACGCCCCGCGCTAGCGAGGGCATAGTTAGTTACGACATAGATAATTTGTACCCTCAACGGATCGCAAACCTTATAGACGCTAGCAAAACGGCTACGGCGTGTTGCGACAAGGCGAAAGAAAACATCATTTGTGAGGGATTCGTTAACGAAGAGTTTGCAGCTAAGACGAACGAGCACGGACAGGACATGAACGACGTTTTAGAGTTCGTGGCGGACGAGATACCAAGATACAGAGGTTACGGATTAATAGTACAATACGGCGGCGATGGTCGCCCTTTGTACTGTTATCCCGTGCCATTTGGCTACATTCGCGCCGTTCTAAATGATGACTACAAGCGAGATTCTATCGTGCGCAAATGGCGCGTGTTTGATAACTGGGATCGCGAGAACCTTAAGGACACTAACAGCAAGACGGGTGTGGTATACCCCAATTTCGATCCAAAGAATTTTTGGAAAGAATGCGAGGAGTACGGAGGTATTGAAAACCATCCGGGACAATTGTATTACGCTAACTTCTCAAACCGCCGCCCTTATCCGATCAGCCCGTTTCACGCGGTACAGCCCGAAATGGGGGCGGAACACGGAAACGCCCTGTACGTCGAGAACGTTCTAGCACGTGGTTTCCACGCTTGCAGCGTCTTATCTCACGGGCAATTCCAAAGCGACGAGGAGCAAAACGAGTTCCGCGAAGCCGTTCAAGAAATGATGGGCGTAGAAGGAACTGGCGCGGTGCTTACCGTACGGGACGAGAACGTAGGAATATCCGAAAAACCGTTTATCCGTATAGACCAGGTGGGAACGCCTATTGATTCCGATCTGTATAAGTCGTATTGCGAACCGTTGCGGAAAGACATTGCCATTTCCTGTTTTACTATTCCGATCCCGCTTATTGATTCTTCGCTTATCAGCTTCTCGAACGCGTCGGGTGAGGTGGTTAAGGAAATGCAGCGCGTTTACCGCCGATCATTGTCCCGTGTCCGTGATAAGGTTTCCCGTGACCTGGCGTATATATTCGATTTAGACCCGGAAATAACTAAGATTAAAAATGATTTGGAAGGTGGCGCGTTAGCCGTTCCGGCTACACCCGCCGATCAAGTAAAAACAGATTAAAATGGCATATCCTATTCAACAATTACGCGATCTCTTTTCGATCGCCAAGGACGTTAAAGACGATGACCTGCAAAAGGCATTCTACGAGGCTGACATGCTGGATATGTCCCCACAGTTACAGCGGGTATTCGAGGAGATTCCCGCCGAGTACCTCGAGGACACGCCTACACTTACAGGAGCAAAAAAAGTATTGTGCTACTATGCCTTCGCGCGCTACTTGCAGACAAGCGAGCAGCAGAGCACGGCGGGCGGGCTGAAAATACAAAACTATAATGGGAGCTACGTACTAGCCGACAATACCAAAGCAAAACGTTTTGAGGCGGAGCGCGGCAAAGCTGATTTATTTATAGTCCCGTTAATCAAGGCGTTTAAGACCGCCGGACTGATTAAAGAGGAATGTTCACACAGGGTACAATCTAGGATATGTTTGATAAAGTAATGGATGGAGTATTTGATACAGCACGCGTAGCTTCGATCGCGTTCCTACTAACAGTTACCAATGATGTAATGACGTTTTTTGTCCTGATAGTATTATTCGGCACATTGAATTTTATAGTAGGGCTTATTGCAGGTTTAAGGGCGGGCGAAAAATACAGCCACAAAAAAGCGTTTCACGCGTTTTTTGAGTACGCGATAGCCACCATAGTTATATTATTCACGGCGGCAGGCGCGCGTCTTATTGAACCGAACGGGAATTATACGGACCTGTTGCGGTTACTTACAACGCTTTTCGCGCTTGTGTATTCGAAGAACATTATCCGTAATTTTAAGCAGATCCAACCGGATAATGAGTTTATCGCAGTACTGGATATAATTATTAATACGAAGTATTTAGACTTCACAAAACACTTGAAAAATGGTAAACTTCACAATTCAAGAACTGACCGCATCAACAACGGCGAAGGCGAAGAAGATCAACAACGACCCGACGCCGGAAGTGTTGGAGAATCTGAAACAGTTAATCAATAATGTACTAGACCCGTTACGGAACGCCTACGGCAAACCAATCGTCGTTACAAGCGGGTACAGATCGCCCTCCCTCAACGCGGCGGTGAAAGGCTCTAAGACGTCGCAGCACATGAAGGGGCAGGCGGCGGACATTACAGCGGGAAGCAAACAGGAGAATAAGAAACTCTTCGAGATGGTGCAAAAACTGAATTTGCCGTTTTGCCAGCTTATCGACGAAAGGAATTTCTCCTGGGTGCACATCTCATATGATAAGAACAACGTTAAACGTCAAATCTTACACTTATGAAGATAACATTGGATAAGATATTATTGTGTTTGCTTGTCCTTCTAGCCATTTTATTGTATGCATCATACAAGACAGTACAGAAGCAGAGAATAGAGCTAGAGAGGCAGGAAAACAACCTTACCGCGCTTAATTCCAAAGCCGTAGCATTCAAGACTACGGCGGGCGATTATGCGGAAGAGGCTAGGCAACTGAAATTGGAGAAGAGCGAGCTGGAATTATACAATGCTGATCTATATAATAAGGTACGCGAGGCAGGGATAAAGATTAGGGAACTAAAGAACTCGACCCGTACCGAGGTGGTAACGAAGATCGACACGGTTATTAAGACGGTACACGTCGGGGACATCAGAACCGCAAAGTACAACGACGGTTGGAACAATATAGAAATAGCCGCCGGACCGGATACGACTAAAATAGATTTTAATAGCGTTGATACGCTGGACGTGATCGGATCGGTAAGGCAAAAAAAGTTTCTTTTCTTCAAAATTGGGAAACCGATCCAAAAAATCACAGTTTCGAATAAAAACCCAAAATCGAAGATTCACGTGAATTTTTCAGCCGATTTCGGCAAATAATGCTTTTCATCTTTTATAAATGCCCTTCCATCTTTTGCACTAAAAAACTTAAAACGCTGATTCTTAACGAGTTGGCGTTTTTGCTTGTGAATGATTAAAATTTGTATCTTTTGCACTTAACTCACTAATGGCTAGTACTTTATCTATCAATATATATCTAATGTAAAAGATGTAAAGATGTTATATAGAGATTAGAATGAAAAAGTAGTATAACCTATAAAATACGTAAATATATGAATTAATATGTGAATGAATTTATAGAAATATTTGATTTTAAACTTTATAGAAAACTATCATATATCTTATACATTCCACCCGTTTTTGCCGCCTAACTAGCTGATACGCAATTAGTTAAGGGCGTAAAGATCCACTTAAAAAAGGGCTATTTGTCGTTTACACCGTTATCAAACCTTCAAAACAGTTAATCAGAGTTAAATTACTAAGGTTTTTTGGGAAATAGTTTTGTAGTCCAAAATAAAGCATTACCTTTGTAACATCGAAAGAGAAATGAGAGCGTCGCCAATCGTAACCAAAGGACGCGAGACGGGAAACACGGATGGTATCCCAGTTCATTTGAAAAGAAGGTGCGGTTTCCGCTTAATTGAAGCTATAAAGCCCGAATCTCCGACGATAAATAACTGAAAAGCCCTAATAAACTTATTATCCTATTCCTAGACGGAGAACCGGATTAAATATTACTAGATATGGCAGAGATAAACATTTATAGATTAGAAGCGTTCTTTTACAAAATGATACGGGAGAAGATTAAAGCGTGCAAAACGATAGGCGAGGTTACAATGTTATACGGCTATCCGGGCAACTCGAAAATGGTGTTCAATGATTTGCAACGAGAAGAAGAAGCCGGAAAAAAGTTTAAGTATAAAATCCGAGGCTTTATTATTCCACACGCCAAACGGTACGAAAGCATTTTCGAACAAGCCCGGCGCGCCGCTTATTCTGATCACGTACAAACTTATCGAACGTCTGACAAATTGAATTTTAAATTTAACGAAAAGATGAAATGGAAAAAGTAGAACTTATCACAGTGGCGGAAGCCGCCCGGATCGCCGAGGTTACGGAAAACGCGATACGCTATCAACTCAATGCGGGAAAGCTCACCCGTTACGAGAACGGCGTAGGAAAAATCAGAGTGAACAAAAATGAGCTATTAGAAACAATTTTTAATTTTAAGAAAAAATGAAAGTAGTAATTGAATTAATTGGAAACGAGAGTAGAGAAAGCCTGTTAGCAACCTCTAACTATTTGCGCGAGCTGGCAGGAGAAGCCGTGCCGGAAGTAACGGAAGCCAAAGTTTACGGACCTGATGACGAAACAACCGCGAACGCAAAAACCGACCTTGACAAGTTGGCGGACGCAGTTGTAGAAGCAACCAAAGTGCGCGAAGAATCCGCGCCAGTTAAGACCGTAGCCGAACACGTGGAGGAGGAACGCGCTAAGACACGGGCTAAGCGTGCCGTAAAGCCGGCACCGGTGGAAGAAGTAGTTGCACCGGTGGAAGAAGTAGTTGCACCGGTGGAAG
>ENA-OPAQ01000570-OPAQ01000570.1-human-gut-metagenome-genome-assembly--contig:-NODE-570-length-37922-cov-16.454697_pt1 | contig 37922 bp, 38 predicted proteins | sample MGYA00241058_ERZ501432 | MGnify/ENA primary metagenome ERZ501432 (study PRJEB25962, sample SAMEA2042570) | human gut metagenome | biome: human gut; feature: human-associated habitat; material: faeces... | reverse complement strand
AGCAAGGCGGTCGGTGCGCTCCTCCAGCATCAGCAGGTACGACCCGGACAGCAGCTGTGCGGCGGCAGCGGCCTTCTGCTGGGGCGTCCCAAATGCAACGCAGTCTGTCAGGTGCTCGATGGTCTCGGTCATGTGGAGGGCTTCCACGAACCGCTCGTCCAGCGGTTCTTCCGGGCTGGCGGGCTTGTAGCGCTCCTGCCAGTCGTGCAACAGGTCGAGATAATCGGTCAGTCCCCACAGGCAGTAGGCGATGTCTGCCCACTGCTCGTCTGTCAGGCCACGCTTGGGCGGCAGCAGGGCGATGGCATTGGCGGGTGGCTTGTCTGGGTCAAGCCCGAAGTCGTGTATCAGCTTCTCGGCGGCTTGCCGGGGGTTCAGGTCAAACAGCTTGGCGGTGAGGTCGATGGCATCTCCATTGGCTCCGCAGCCAAAGCAGTAATAATAGGTGTCGTTCAGCTTCATGCTGGGGTCGCTGTCGGAATGGAACGGACAGCACACCATGCCATGGCGGTCGGGCTCCATGCCGTACATCTCTCCCACCTGCCGAACGGTGATGGCGGACTTGATCTTTTGATATAAACTCAAAATTTCTCCTTTGCTCAAAGGCTCTGGCACGGATCGATTTGATCTCTGCCACGTTCAAAGCCGGTCTCCCTTGCTGCCTCCCGACAGGAAATCTTTTTGGACTCTGTGTCGGCCCCATGCAGGGCGCTCGCTCCCCCGATGGGAGGTCTTGGCGGTCTGGGCAGTTCGGACGGTCATTCTGTTGTCAAGGTTCTGTTATGAAAGATATTTCAGAGGGCTTTCGCGGGAAGCCCTTAATATGTTCGCTGCTGGGGAGTTATATGTTTTCTTTCTGTCTATAGGATAGCACTGCAATGGCCGCTGTGCCGTATATCCATAATGTCGGAAAACAGGTGCAGAAACTGCAAAATTCCACGCTTATGGACAGGAACCGCCGGAAGTGGTATACTGTGCAAAAAACATCGGAGGTGCGACCATGAACATCAAGCTGACACTGGGAGAACGGCTCAAAGACCTGCGTGTGGAGCGGAATCTGAAGCTGGAAACGCTGGCAGAGCAGACGGGTCTGTCCAAATCGGCACTGTCGAAATATGAGAGCGACGATGTGACCGACCTCAGCATTTACGCCGTGACAACGCTGGCTGAGTTCTATGGCGTGACCACGGATTACCTGCTGGGTGTGACGGAAAACAAAAAACGCCCAGATGCAGTCCTTTCGGACTTGCATCTGAGCGATGGCGCAGTGGACGTATTAAGGAATGGAAAATTCAATCATCGGCTGCTGTGTGAGCTGATCGTGCATGAGAATTTCCAGCGGTTCATGACCGATCTGGAGATCTATGTGGATGGATATGTCAGCGCAAACATTCAAAACCTCAATGCTGGTCTGGAAGCGACCCGGCAAATGCTGAAAAAGAAGTATGCAGCAGATGAAAATGATCTGTACATGAGCACCTTGAAGCTGGGGCAGATCGATGAAGATGAGTACTTTGGCCGGGTCTTGTATGACGAGTTGGTGGCTATCCTGAAGAACATCAAGACGGAACACCGCAAGGACAAGACCACTTCGGATGGTTCAATGATCGATAACCTGATGAAGGAACTGGAGGATGCACAGAAACTTGAAGGGTCTGCGGATGAAAAGAAGATCCGAACGGCATTGAAGGCAATCGGCATCAACTACGATAAGCTGACAGAAGATGAAAGAAAGCTGATAAAGAAGATTCTTTATAAAACGGCAATGCTGAAACCGGGGACACTTGCAGGCAACCGGGGCAAGCACAGACGCTGATCATTTGCCCTGCGCCTGATACCATTCATTGAAGTAACGGTCGCCTGCGTCTGCGTTACTGCCGGGAGTGCTCTGCGATTTCAAGAATGTGTTGTATAGAGAGCTGTACCCTCGCAGGGGTGTGATTTCCTGCACATCCTTGATGTTGCGATACTGCAGAACCTCGAACTCGTTGCGATAATTGAGATATGCGATGATCTTATCGGCTTTAATCGTGGCCTGATAAACATGGACAGGCAGTTGGTAAAGGAAATTATTACGACGTGCGAACCACTCAGCAACATCGTAAGAGAGTGACCACGAGAGCGAGAGAGGCGCGCGGCTGATGTCGCTGCTAGAGCCACGGTAAATCGTAAAAGTATCGAGATCGCGTACGCTTTCCGGCAGGGCATCGCGCCAATTTTCAGGGCGGATGATCCTTGCCCGGCGAACGTATTTCCGAATAATGGGAGAATGGTCGCCGTGGTTGTCGTAATGCTCCAAGGCAAAACGGCACTTGGCCTCCAACGGCATAAAATCCTCGCAAACATATAGCAGATCTTCCATCATTCGAGCATCGTAGAACGAAGAACGCTCAAAGGTATCCCAGTCTTGGTCGTGGGCGGCTTGAACCGCTTTTTGGAACTGGGCATCAAGATAGGGGTCGTTCCGATAAATCATAACACGAGTCGCCTCCTTGTCGTTTTGATGGGGTGGATGGGCTATGAAAAATAATACTACAAAAACTATGGGATGCATAGCCTTTGCAAGAAATATTCTTCGAAGAAACGACAAAGAGTGCTGCTAATACAGGGCGGGAAACGCTGCTGCGGCAGGAAGGAAAACGCACACCATTGGTTCCTCTGCAAGCCTGCGCTGGGTGGGCAAAGACCGTCAACTGCCACGCCCATCCGCGCATCCTTCTGCCACAGAACAGGTGCTTGCCGGAGCCTCTCGCAGCCCCTTTTCCGCGTCAGCCGGAACCAAGGTGTAACACACTAGACTTTGCAGGCAAAGTCGTGTGCCAAAGGGGTGCTGCGGCCCCTTTGGAAACCCAAGAGAAACGCCTATCAACTGCGCTGCTCGTCCTCGGCCAGTGCGCTGATCCGCTTGCCCATGGCCTTGACCAGAGGAACGACGAGCGCATTCCCCATGGTGAAATAGCGCAGTCGTTCCGGCATCCCGGCTGTCCAATCATTCGGGAAGCCGTTGAGCCGTTCGCATTCGATGGGCGTTAGCGTACGCAGACGTTGGGTCCGTGGGTCTGCGACTACATGGGTGCTGCGGGAAACGGAGCCTTCGCTGGTGAGCATCGTGATGAAGTTCTTCCAGATCGTCATTTCCATCGTGGTGGGCATGGCGGCAGGCTGCATCCCCATCGTGGGCTACAACATGGGCGCGGAGAAAAAGCTCCGTGTGCGGGAGCTGTTCACCAAGCTGCTGGTGGCCGAGGCGCTGGTGGGCGCGGTGGCGCTTGTGCTGGCAGAGGGCTTTCCCCGGCAGCTCATCGCCATTTTCGGTGCGGCCAACGAGAGCAGCTACTACACCGATTTCGCCATTAAAGCCTTCCGCACCTATCTCTGTATGATGATCCTCGCCTGCGTCAACAAGGCGTGCTTTATCTTCTTGCAGGCGGTGGGTAAGGCGCTCTCGTCCACGCTGCTGTCCATATTCCGTGAAGTGGTGTTCGGCGTGGGCTTTGCCCTGCTGTTGCCGGTGTTCTTCGGCTTGGACGGCGTGCTGTATTCCATGCCGGTGTCGGATATTCTGACTTTTATCATCTCGGCGATCATCATCGTGAAAACCTATCGGGAATTGAATACGGAAGGAGTGCAAACCGCATGAAAAACAGAGTTATCACCATCAGCCGCGAATTTGGCAGCGGCGGACGCACCATCGGCAAAAAGGTGGCGGAAAAGCTGGGCATCCCCTGCTATGACGCGGAGATCATTGAGAAGATGGCAAAGGAGACCGGCTTCGCACCGGACTATGTGAAGGAGGCGGGAGAGTACGCTCCCGGCAGCTTCCTGTCCTCGGCCTTTTCCAACCGGATGTTCGGCCCCACCAACGAGGACATTCTCTGGGAGCATCAGTACAAGGTCATCACGGACCTTGCCGCAAAAGGGTCCTGCGTCATTGTGGGCCGCTGCGCGGACTACATTTTGCAGGACACGGCGGACTGCCTGAAGGTCTTTATCCATGCGGATCTGGCGTTCCGTGCCAAGCGCATCGTGGAGGTCTACGGTGAGCGGGAGCAGTCTCCGGAGGAGCGTTTGCGGGATAAGGATAAGCGCCGCGCGGCGTATCACCGCTTCTACACCAACGTGAAGTGGGGTCATGCCCAGAACTACCACCTGACGCTGGACAGCGGCGTCATCGGCATCGACAAGGGCGTGGACATCATCGCGCAGCTGTATTGAAAACTTTCCAGAAAAAACGTTTGCAACTCGTTAAAATATAAGTATACTCAAGGTATCATGGGAGTGCATCCGGTGCGGTGGGCGTTGGCGGCAGACTGGCGCACACAGGCTGTTTGTTCACTGATCATCTCTCTGAAAAAGGGCATTCGTTCTGACCGGGCGGAGGCTAAGGGAGGTGAAATCAATGAAGCGCGTAAAGGCAGCGTGCATCTTGCAGACGTTGGTCTTTTCACAGAAGGACGATTGCGGTCTGACCCATGAACAGCAACTCAAGGCAAACCATGGCGAAGTGAATCGCTATAAGGCAACCATGGACAGAAGCCGTATCCGGTATCAGATTACCGAGGAGACCGAGCAGGCTGATGGTTCTGTGCTGGTCCGCGTCCGCAAACAGTACAATGACAAAGCTGATGTAAGTGAATACTTCAACTAACAACAAGCCCGCCTGATTTGATCAGGCGGGCTTGTGATAGAAAGCGTGGGTATGATGAGTGATATTTATGAGCTTGAACAGATCCGGCGGCGCATTTCAGAGCGTTATCGGAGCGATCCCAACATTCGCATCAATGTTTCCCTCCGGCAGCCGAAGCTGCGTCTGAGCAATGTTCCGGTGAAGATCACGGGCGTTTACCGGCACATCTTTCAGGTGGAGGAAGCCTCACCCGGACAGACGAAGCGCCATGCGCTGCAATAGGATGCTCCCGATATCTGTCCGAATCTGTCCATATATTGCTTGACTCCGATATTTTGGTGCAAATGCAATACTGTTCTGAATCACACACAGGGCTTTCATAGTGCCGGCCGATGAGTTTTTTCGGGGCTGCCTCTTTTGAGACAGCCCCCTTTTATATCCGTCAAGTCAATTGGATCTGTATATCGGCCGGACGGCGCCCTGGCCGCTGTATGCAGGGCGCGTCCGGCATGTCGATATGCTTACAGGGGGTCATCCGCATTCTGCCAGCGCCATGGCAACATCTGGTGCCGTTTCCAGCGTCTCAACGAGCCGGATCAAAGCTTTCTTCTGTTCCTCGCCGCAGGCCTTGCCGACAAGGCCGCTGAATTTCCGGCACATGTCCTCGAAACTCATGGGATTTTTGGGATCGCCCGGCGCATAGCGGACAGTCTTTTGATACCGGGTACCGTTCCGCACTTCAATTTCGATCTCACTGTAATTGACCTCAGCCGCATCGTCGCTGATCTTGACCGCCCGGGTACTGGTAAGCGACATCAGGCGAATGATCTCCGCATTTTGAATATGTTCCTCGCAGAAAGCCTCTGTGCCCACTTCACCGAACAGCAGCGCTGCCGCCACACAGTACTGCATGCTGAATTTGCAGCCGTAAACTGTTTTCGGCGCATGGTTGTCCGTGATGTCCAGCGCCGTCGGATAGGCGGAGAGCGAGATGGAGCGGATCTCCTCCGGTTTGATCGGATGCTCCTCTCGCAGGAGCAGGGCACCGCTGATCAGTGCATGGATCCAGCGGCAGCAGGCGTAGGGCTTGAAGGAGGTCTCTTCAATCTGAAAGCTTTTTCCCAGGCCCTCCGTGATACGTTCGATCCGGGGCTCCTTCATCATGGCCCGGCAGAAGCCTTTTTCTCCCTCCAGGATCTTTTGGGCGGCCGTAAAGCCCTCTTTGGAAAGATAGGCTGCCAGTACGCCGTTATAGGCCGCCTTTCCCGCATGGAGGGTCTTGCTGTTGGCTCCGTCCCGCAGGAACTCAAACAAGCCCGCGGCCTGGGTCCCGGCGGAACCAAAGCAATGGACCATCTGGTCCGTGTCCAGCCCCAGCAGCTTTCCCGCCGCCGCTGCCGCGCCGAAGGTGCCGGAGGTGGACGTTGTATGCCAATAGTAATACGAATCCGGGAGCACCGCCTCTGCCACACGGACCATGACCTCATATCCAGCCACGATGGCAGTGATCAGGTCCTTCCCTGATGCGCCGGTCCGCTCCGCCACAGCCAGAGCCGCCGGGATCACCACTGGACCCGGATGCCCGTAACAGGCGTTCACAACATCATCCATGTCCAGCGCGTGAGCGGCCGTGCCGTTGCAGGCCGCCGCATTCAGGACGCTGGTTTGGACAGGCTCCCGGCCAAAGACAGTCACATTTCCCGCCGCCGGGTTTTCCGTCAGCAGCACCTGCCGCATGATCTGTGCCGGGCGCTCCCCGGAACCGCCGATACAGCAGCCCAGGAAATCCAACACACACTTTTTCGCCATCTCAATGGCGTTGGGCGTCAGGTCCTCATAGCGCAGTTCCGTGACATATCGCGCCAATTCTCTGGTTTCTTCCATATGCTCCTCCCTTTCTTTTCCGTCAAATCTTCCGGACTCCGGCATCATTCCTTGATATATACGAATCCGTCCATGATCCTCCGGGCGGTGCGGGAATTGCCCACGTTCCGAAATACCACGTTGTCTCCGTCGTAATCCGCTAGGGTATTCACCGGCATGGCTCCCGCCGGATGGCCGATGCGCATCACCGTTTTCTCCCGGGCGTTTTCCACCTGCTGGAACACCAGCGTGCCGGGGATCTTGGCCGCTGCCGCTGTGCAGATGGAGCCGGTCCCGGCGTAGGTCTTATGCATGATGCCCATGAACATCAGCCGGGCGGTAAAGTCCATCTCCTCCCCTTTCACCGTCTTTCCCGTGGTGAAGTCCACATAATCCGCAGGCGGACCCACGAATGCCAGCAGAGGCAGGGGCGTTTTCACATCCTCCGCCTTTTGGGCAAAGCCCAATTTCACTGCGGCAGCCGCCCGGCAGGCCTCCAGCATCTTCAGCGTCTCGGGGTTCTCGTCCACTTCCGCGGGCGTTTCCGTGCCGGTGAGGCCCAGGTCTTTGGCCCGGACAAACACCAGCGGATTGGCCATATCCACAAAACTCATCCGGATCACGCCATAGCCCGGGACGTCCACCTCATCCACCGGGTTTCCGGTGGGGAGCAGCTTCCCGGTGACGGACCCCACGGTTTGTGAGAAATCGATCCTGATCTCAGCGCCGGTGCCGGGGACGCCGGGGATGGCAAAGTCTCCGTATACCGCAGGCTCACCGTCCTCCATGGGTACTTCCTCCACAAGAATCTTTCTGCTGTTGGTGTTGTATACCCGTACCGTTGTGACAGGCTCCCGGGCCTTCACCAAACCCATCAGGATGGCAAAGGGTCCCACACCCGCGGAGATATTTCCGCAGTTTCCATTGAAATGCACCTTAGCCTCATGGATCTCCACCTGGCCAAAGGTATAATCCACGTCCGCGCCCTCCACGGAAGGCGGACCAATAATCGCCACCTTGCTAGTCAGCGGGTCCGCTCCGCCCAAGCCGTCAATCTGACGGGGGTCCGGACTGCCGAAGATCTTCAGGATGACCTGCTCCCGCTCCGCAGGGTCCTGGGGCAGGTCGTTTTCCAGCAGATACACGCCTTTGCTGGTGCCCGCCCGCATGACCATGCAGCGGATTCTCTTCTGAAGTGCCATCAGGTGCCTCCTTTCTTAAAACGCCAATGTGTAGGAGTAGAGCAGTCCCGCAAGGACGCCCACGCCGATCATGATCAGCTGCCAATTGAAGAATTTGGCCCGCAGTGCGTCATCATGCACGCCCGCCTGGATCAGTCCACCGCCGGAGGAGAAGGGCGACACGCCGGTCAGGAACGCCGCCGCAACGACGATGGCATACACCTTGCCGGGATTCACACCGGCAACCGCCGCCAAAGCCGGCACCATGGGGAAGATCGTGGGCATGACCACACCGTAGCCGCTTCCGAACACAGACAGGCAGCAGCCGGTCAGCAGCACCACAGACGGGATCCAGAAGGCAGGCACGTTCTCTCCCACCCAGGTGGTCAGGGCATCGATGACTCCGGCCTTTGTGGCCACGCCCATCAACACGCTGACACCGCAGATCGTAATGAGGGTCGCCCAGGGGACCTTCGCAAACGCCTTTTTCGCATCGCCCAGCTTGAAAGCCAGAACGAACAGCGAGGCGATCACAGAGGCAAAGCCGATGTCTGCGTACTTGTTCATAGCGGCCAGCCAGCCCACGTTGGGGAACACCTTCACCAGCAGCGCGGGTCCGATGACCACCACGATGACGCACAGCAGGATCAGCAGGTTCGCCTTCTGCTGCTTGGAGAAGGCCTCGGGTTTCTCCATCTCCAGGGCCCGCACCCGATAGCCTTTCAGAACCACGAAGAGCAGTACCAGCATCAATGTGTAGAGGACCAGCATGTTGAAAAAGGCACCGTCCGTATAGGCGATCACAGCCTCCGCGTCAAAGCCGTCCTTGCTGATCAGGCCCTGGATGATGACACCGCCGGAGCTGTAGCGGAAGTTGGAACCCACTGAGGCGCCATAGGCCGCCGCCAGACCGCCCAGGAAGGGATGGAATCCGGCAGTCGTTGCGACAGAGACACCCACAGGCACCATCAGTGCCAGGATGGCGTAGAGCCCCGCGCCCATGGCCGCCAGCCCCATGGAGATGAAATAGATCACAAAAGGCAGCAGGAACGGCACTTTCCGGGCCGCGTAGATCACCTTTTTGCTGATCAATTCCAGTGTACCATCTTCTGTGGCAAAGCTGTAGAAAAACGTCACTGCGAAGAAGAGGAAAAAGAGCTGGGTGGGCAGCAGGGCGCAGACCTCCTTAGGCTTCAGACCCAGGCCGAAGCAACCGATCAGGTACGCGAAGGCAAACGCATAGAGTCCGATGTTGATCTTCGTTGCGAAGCCCAACAGGACCGCTGCCACAATGGCAATGATCGTAATGGTGATGATATTCATAGTACATCCTCCGTATCTTGCTTTTCCTGTTCGACAGTCAGATATACCCAGGGGCGCTCTTCCCGGTCCCTGGCCTCAAAAGCGAGGATTTTTTCTTTCTTTTCCAAGGTAAGGCCCACGTTATCCAGTCCCTCCATCAGGAGATAGCGCTGCATATCCCCAACAGAGAAGGGCAGAACGTGGCCCGTGGCCAGGATGATGTTCCGGTTCACCAGGTCCACGGTGGTCGCCTCCCCTTTTTCAGAAAGGGCCGCCAGCTCGGTCAGGTCCTTCTTGTCCACCTTGATGGGCAGAATTCCCTGATTCACGCAGTTTTTGAAGAAGATCCCGCCGAATGTGGTCCCGATGACGCAACGGATCCCCATGCCAGCGATGGCCTCAGGTGCGTTCTCCCGGGAGCTGCCGCAGCCGAAGTTTTCTCCGCACAGCAGGATCTTCGCATGGCGAAACCGCTCCTGGTTCAGGGGGAACTCCGGGTTCGGGACCCGAGCGTCTCCGTCGCCGTCCAGAAAGCGCAGCGGCTCGAAGCCGTACTTCTCGATCTCGTCTCCATGGAAAAGGATGCGCTTCATGGGCGCGATGATGTCCGTATCAATGTTGGGGAGCAGAAGCGGCGCAGCCACGCTCCGGATCACAGTCAATTTCTCCATGGCTGCCTCCTACTTCACAAAATTCCCGGTGTCCACGATGACACCGGCGATTGCCGCCAGAGCCGCCGTGGTGGGGCTGGCCAGATGGGTCCGGGATTTGGGCCCCTGACGCCCCATAAAGTTTCGGTTGGTGGTGGACACGCACCGGTTGCCCGGTGCCACGCGCTCACCGTTGCAGCCTCCGCACAGGGAACACCCGGGCTCCCCCCACAGGAATCCGGCTTCCCGGAACACCTGGTGCAGCCCCAAGGCCTCCGCCTGGCGCTTCACCTCCATAGAACCGGGAACGATCCAGGCCTCCACACCTGCAGCCACATGTCTTCCCTCCACGACCTGCGCTGCCCGCCGCAGGTTGGACAGCCGCCCGTTAGAGCAGGAACCGATGAACACCCGTTGCACCGGCACCCCCAGCATAGAGGCGCCAGGCCGGAGGTCCATGTAATCCATGGCCTTGCGGAAGGCGTCTTCTTTTCCCGTGGCCGGCGCCGCCGGGATGTTCCCGGCAAGGGGGATGGTCTGTTCCGGGCTGACGCCCCAGCTGATCTGCGGTGTGACCTGGGAAATATCAACCGCCAGGTCCACATCAAACGCCGCGTCTGGGTCTGTTTTCAGGGTCTTTGCATATTCCGCCAGTCTGCGGAACAGTTCCCCTTTCGGAGTGAATTCCCGCCCCTCCAGGTACGTCAGTGTCTTATCATCCGGTGCAATGATGGCATACTCCGATCCCATTTCCACCGTCAGATTGCAAATGGTCATGCGGTCCTCCATCTCCATGGCGCTGACGGCGTCTCCGCTGTACTCGACCGCATATCCCGCGCCAAAGCCCGCGCCGAACCGGGCGATGAGGTAGAGGATCACATCCATGGCCTCCACCGCCGGTCCGGGGGTCCCCTCCAGCCGTAGCCGCATGAGCTTTGGCTTGCGGGCCACAATGGTCTGAGTCGTCACCGCATGGTACAGTTCACTGGTTCCCACGCCCCAGGCCATCGCGCCTATGGCGCCATGAGTGCAGGTATGGCTGTCCCCGCACACCGCCGTGATTCCCGGCAGTGACAGGCCTGTTTCAGGTCCCACCACATGCACCACGCCCTGCCTGGGGTCGCCCAGGTCGAACATCCGGATGTCAAACTCCCGGCTGAGCTGGCGAAAAGATGGCATATAAGCCTGAGAGACCGGAGAGCTCTCCATTGTGCGGCCGGGGCAGCTGGCCAGCGTGTGGTCCGGCACGGATACCGTGAGAGCCGGATTCCATGGCCGGTATCCTTTTTTCTTCATCATGCGGTAGGCCATGGTGCCGCTGAGGTCATGGCCATAGCACCGGTCGATATGCAGCAGGTCGCTGCCGTCCTCCATGTGCTCCACCACGTGGGCATCCCAGATCTTTTCAAAAATCGTCTGTGTCATACGCATTATTTCCCTGCAGAATATTTCTGGTCCACATCAAAATAGTACTGCACCTGCATCACATCCAGCAGGTGGTCGAAGTAGGCCCCCATATCGGCCTCCGGTGCGTTCCCGGTCTGCGCGAAACGCCGGGCCGCCTCTTCATAGGCCATCCAGCCCAGACTCATGGGACCGGAATTCAGAACCAGCGGGAAGGTCCCGAAATCGTTGCAGCGGTCCATGGGCAGGTTAGGCACATTATTGAACACGCAGGCATACTTGGAAAGGCGCTTGCGGTACTGCTCCACATCTTCCAGCGTCTTGATGCCATCCACGAACACCATGTCCGCGCCAGCCTCCACATAGGAGCCCAGCCGGTCCTCCACGTCATCCCAGCCGTTCACTGCCAGGGCGTCGGTGCGGGCGATGATGATCAGATCCGGGTCCACCCGTGCGTCCACAGCTGCCTTGATCTTGTTAGTTGCCTCCTCCTTATCGATCAGCTGCTTGTTGGCCATGTATCCGCAGCGCTTGGGCCAGCGCTGGTCTTCCAGGTGAAGGGCCGCCACACCGGCGTGCTCGTATTCCTGAACGGTCCGCATAACATTGGTGTAATTGCCGTAGCCGGTGTCTGCGTCGGCGATCACTGGCAGGCCGCAGGACCGGTCAATGATCCGTACTCTCTGGGAGATCTCCGTCAATGTGATCAAGCCCACATCTGCCAGTCCGTGAGTGGCCGCCGTGCCGAAGCCGGTCAGATACACTGCCTCATTCCCTGTTTTTTCCGCCAAAATCGCGGTCATGCCGTCATATACGAACGGCGCGTAAACGGTCTTTTCCTTCAGCTTCCTGCGCAGAAGCTGTCTCTTTGTCTCTGCCATAAGTCTCTTCCTTTCTGATACTGCTTTTACACGCGTGACTCCCGGGCGGTGTCCTGCCAAAAAGTATACCGTCGGTTTACTTAAAATATAATCTTCTCAGTCGGCTTTGTCAACATATTTTTTTACCTTTCTCCCTTTATCTCTGTGAAAACAGCATAAATAACAAATTTCGGGAGAAAAAATTGTTGAGAATTCCAAGCAAAAAAAGGCGCCCGAAAGGATACCTTTCGGGCGCCTGCTTCATTTCCATCCAATTCGGGGCCCGCCTATGCCTCCATGCACTGGCGGAACATATCGATCTCCATCTGGATCAGCGTCTCCGGTGTGGTCTCTGTCAGATTGCGGTTCGTCCCCTTGTGTGCCTGGATAAATGCCCCTTTATTGACCGCGGAAATATAGTGCGTCAGAGATTCCGCCGTATAATCCGCCATGGTTCCCCTGAGCTGGATACCGCGAATATGATCTGCCGTATACTGGAAAATCATATTGTTCCACCCCAAAATGCGCTCCACCAGATCCGGCGGTAGGTTGTTCAGCCAATTCTCGTCATTCACAGACCACAGCATCTTCATGAACGGCAGATTCTGCCGAGTATAGTCAAAAATCGTGCGGATGCAGGTAATCAGGGCCTCCTCCGGCCGCGGACAAGCCGACAGCACTTTTGTGAGTTCCACATAGTGGTTTTGCTGATACTTCTCAAACAGGGACGAAATCAGCGCATCTTTTGATTCAAAATATTTATATACCGTGCGTTTACTTAATCCGGCGGCCTCCGCGATCTCATTCATAGAAACCGCCGCGAAGGACCGTTGGGAAAACAGCTCAACAGCCGCGCACTCAATAGAGAGTTTATTGATCGCCTTCCGCTTTTCTTGATTCATAAAGTCCTCTTCCGCATCATTATGCTGCAAAATGTAACCGTATGATTTCATCATAGCAGGGTGCTTTGCATTTTGCAACTGTTTTTCCGGTTTTTTTAGGGCCCCTTCCCACTCCCCGCCGGGCGAAACGCCTGTGCCTACGCGCCAGTTCCGCGCGTTTTCTCCGGACCAGTTCCCGCTCCGGATCATTCCTGGAAAGGTCGGTCAGGTTAAACTGTTCATAATTGGTGAATCAGAAATAGCGGTTCCGCAGGTTAAAGACGCCGTATTCCCGCAGTGTTTTCAAAGAGCGCTTCCCTACCGGCTGCGTTCGGTCAGGGATATCAAACAGGGGGCAGGGTGATAAAGCCCATGTGTACCAGCGTCAAAAAATCCTGTTCCTCCGCCAGATGCAGCACCAGCGGCTGGTCGATCATCTGGTTCCCGAGGATCACTGCCGTCTGGCACTAGAGCACTCTTTCCGTCATCCCCGTCCGCACGGGGTCTTCGTGGGAGAGGCCACAGAGGCATAGAGGCTGTTGGCATAGGGTTTTCGAAAATAGACGCACTCCGCCGTGGGCCTCATCAGGACGCCGGAGAGCTGAGGCAGGATGTTCAGACAGGTTTCCGCCTGCCGGGAGCAGGTCCCCGATCTGCTCCACCGCCCTTTTCAGACCGCCCCGATGAATTTTTTCGTGGCTGCCTCTTTTGAGACAGCCCCTTTGCTTTGATGCCAAGAGCAGATGTACTTGTCATATGACAAGTGATAATCGGCGCTCCATCGCTTATTTCATCAGAAAAAATTTCAGATTTTTTGCTTAGTACCTTTTTAAGCGGATTCTAATCCGTTATAATAATCGCATCAACCTAACTATGTGATGTTCGAGGTACCGCTACGCTTGCCTGCCCTCCTCTGCGTGTGCTTGTGCAATTGTGATGCGCGGCTCAGACCGCGGAATTGTTGCCGGTGGAATCGTTTGGAATGAGCTCTTTGCCGATGCGTGTAAATCCTTCGAGGAATGTGCTAGCGTCATCAATGTTTGCTGTCACGGAGTATGCTGTTCCGTTCTTCGAGGTAACGCACTTTCCAATGCCGCCGAGGAAATCGCCAATTGACGCACCGGTTACACCACTCTCGTTAACCGTCATACCCGATACCGTGCAGTCGGTGATGGTCACGCTGCCGTTTCCGCCATAATCACGGGAATGCTCAGCTTTTATTCCAGTATGTGCGAAAAGATGTTTCCCGTGTCGCAGCCTTTGACGGATGACACTCTTCTGGAGCTGTGCTTTGCGGTGGCGCTGCCTGCCATTGCCAGCGGCATCGTATTCAACATCGGGGCATCCACCGGCGGCACCGAAATTGTAGCGATGATCTTACACAAGTACACCAAAGTGGAGATCGGCAGGGCTCTGCTGCTCAGCGATATCGGCACGGTGCTGTTTGCGGCTTGCATTTACGGCCCGCAGACCGGGATGTACTGCGTGCTGGGACTCATCGGGCGCAGCACCATCGTGGATACAGCCATCGAGAGCCTGAATCTCCGCAAGGTGTGTACGGTCATTACCTCAAGGCCGGAGCCCATCCGGCATTTCGTTACGGAAACACTGGGACGCACAGCGACCCAGCAGAACGCCACCGGCGTGTACACCGGCGAGCCCCGCACCATGATCATGGTGGCGCTGACCCGGCGGCAGGCAGGGCTGCTGCGGGATTTCCTGCGCCGGGAGGACCCGGAGGCCTTTCTGACCATTGTTAACTCCAGCGAGATCATCGGCAAAGGGTTCCAGTCGGTCTGAAAATGCAGAATGCCCGCCCACTCTGGCTTTTCCACAGATGGGCGGGCATCATTTATATGGTAAATGGTGATTTACGCTGACTTTCTGGGATTTACGCTGAAAATACGCTGACTTGGTATGGTTTGCGCTGAATTTACGCTGAAAACGCGCAATCGCGCGAACAAAGCGCGAATAAATCCGGCTGACCGCGAATAAACCGCGAACAAAAATCGCACGGGCGTGCATTCTTCATGCGTGGGAAGGTGCGACATGAAAGTGAGAACCTGCAAAAATAAACTGTAATACGATTGAATTTCGGAAAAGTGAAATCGCACGCTGGAATGCACGCCGTGCAATTCAGTCTGACAAGAGGTGGAAAGAAAAACGCGCGCCGCGCGATTAGCGATTTTGCCGCGCGTTTTCTAAGGCTCAATCTTCCAGCCTGCTATGGTCACAACCCAGCGACAGATAGTGCTCCATCTCCCCTCTCAGCACCATCTGTGCATACTCCAAGGGTTTGTTCCACAGCAGCCAGTCCAGCTCTGCCCGCTGTGCCGGGGTGTTGCCGTACTCGTCCTCCACGGCGATGCAGTCGATGGCAACGGTGGAGCCATCCGCGAACAGGGCTTCCACCCGGTTGGTGTCCATGTTGTAGCGGCAGGAAAGCAATTTCGTCATAATAGTATCCTCCAAGACTTGATTTATGATGTGCGGTCGCTCGAACCAATGCCGTCAAGTCGTTGTCGGATAAGTCGATTTTTTATTTGTCTGGGAGTAAGTGCACGGTTTCTGCACGGTTTTTGCACGGTTTCAAAACGTGCAAAGGGTGCAAATCGTTGCAAAATCGGACAAAGGGTGCAGAAACTTGAAGCTCAAAACCTGCGATGCATCGCAAAGAAACTACGTCAAAACGTAACTTCCAAAAATTGAGGGAATCGCCCGGCGTGCGCTACGAATCAGTAGGCCGGGGGTTCGAGTCCCTTCCATCGCACCAAGAAAAACCAGAACACGTTTGTGTTCTGGTTTTTCTTTTTGTCAGCACGATGGAAGGGGCTCGAACAGGGCGGCGGCGCGCAGCGCCGCAAGCAAAGCCACTTAGCCTGCGGGTCCCAACACGTAGGAATGTCTACCGTGGAAGCTGTGAAATCGAAAGATTTCATGGCTTTTTTGTTTTGTAAGCCATGAGTGCACGGTTGCGGAAAGAGCGAGAGCTATATCCAGAAGATTCAAGACGGAAAAGATGAAATTTCATATTGACAAGACATCAAGACAAGTATATAATCGAACATGGAAACAACAAGGCATCGCGGCGAAAAGCGTTCGAATGCCGCTTTGGATAGAAACAGGTTAAGGAGATATTCAATGACTCAGAGACAAAAAGGTGCTCTTTATATGATCTTGTCTGCATTGTGCTTTGCATCCATGCAGGTGGTGGTGCGGCTGAGCCGCGAGATCCCCACGATGGAGCAGATCTTCATGCGGAATTCGTTCGTGCTGATCGTTTCGGCAATCATCATTCTGCGCAAAAAGGGCTCGCTGTTTGGCCCGGCCAAGTATCAGCCCTATCTGTTCGGGCGGTCGTTCTTTGGCTTTCTGGGCCTGATCACCCTGTTTTATGCCTCCAGCCATGCGGCGCAGGGCGATGTGACGATCCTGAACAAAACTTCCCCTATCTGGGTCACCATTCTGGCCGTCATCTTTATGAAAGAAAAGCTGCCCAAGATCCAGATCCCGGCGCTGGCACTTTCCATGGTGGGTGCCTTTATCGTGTTCCGCCCCAGCTTTGAGTCCAACCCCTTCCCGCTGGTGGTGGCATTTTTGTCGGCCGTGACCTCCGGTGTCGCCTACACCTTTCTCTCCTTCTTTAAGGGCAAGGTGGACGGCCTGACGGTCATGATGCACTTTTCCACCTTCAGCGCCATTGCTTCTATCCCCTTCATGCTGAAGGATTTTGTGGTACCCAGCTTCAAGCAGGCGGTGCTGCTGCTGCTCATCGGCGTGTTCGGCTCTTTGGGACAGGCCTTTATCACCTATGCCTATCGCTTTGCTCCGGCCTCGGAGATCAGCATCTACAACTACTCCGGCATCATCTTCAGCATGATCCTGGGCTTCTTTATTTTGGGCGAGCCGGTAAAATTTACCTCTGTGATCGGCGGCGCACTGGTGGCAGCCGCTTCTGTTATGGTCTATGTTTATAACAACCGCAGCAATAAGAAGGCAGGTGACGAAACTACGAAATAATCATTGCCCCCAAAGCAAAAGTATGCTATGATACAAATGAATAGCATACAGAACTCTTTCTCGTTGTTTGGCAACTTATCAACCTGAGAAACCAAAAAACGAACGGAGAGTTTTACTATGTGGACGAAAAAAGAAAGATTTGAAGCAGTTCTGAACCATGAGTTGGCAGACCGTCCGCCGGTATCGGCGTGGCGTCATTTCACCGAGAAGGAGCACAGCGGCGCGGACCTCTTTGTAGAAACGATGCTGAAGTGGCAGAACACCTACGACTGGGACTATGTCAAGCTGCAGCCGCGTGCTTCCTACTATGAGGAGGCATGGGGCGGTCAGTTCGACTACAACGACTACGAGGGTGTTTTGCCCAAGGTGGTAAAGGGCCCCATTAGCGGTGTGGCAGATCTGGAAAAGATCACGGTGCTGCCGGGCGATCAGGGTGTGTTTGCAGAGCAGATCGAGGTCATTCAGAAGATGAAGGCTGGTCTGAACGAGGACATCCCCATGTTCCAGACCATGATGTGCCCCACCAGCGTCCTGCAGAAGCTGTGCGCCGTCAACCCCATTGGCCGTTACCGCGCCGCAAGCCGTGACGACCTGATGATGACCCTGATGCATGAGCAGCCGGAGCGGATCCACAAGACCCTGCAGAACATCACCGATACGATGGCCGATTATTCTAAGCACCTCATCGAGGATGCAGGCCTGTACGGTGTGTTCTACGGTGCCACCGGCCTGTCCCGTTCCACCTACATGACCAAGGAGGAGTGGGAAGAGTTTGTCAAACCCTATGATCTGCAGATGATGGAGGCGCTGAAGCCCTGCAAGATCATGGTCCATGCCTGCGGCCTTGAGGTGAACCCGGAGTATTTTGCGCACTACCCCATCGACATCCTGCACTGGCCCGAGAGCGCTACCGGCAACCCCAAGCTGGACACCGCACCCCAGTGGCTGGACAAGTCCATCACTCCGATGGGCGGCTGTGACGAGCGGCTGTTCGGTCAGCACAAGGCCGAGGAGATCGCTGCGCTGACCCGAAACACCCTGAAGCGGATGAAGGACATCCCCTTTGTGCTGGCACCGGACTGCTCGCTGGCCACCAATACCTATGATGAGGAGCTGCGCGCCTTTATCGAGGCGGCACATTCCAACGATTGATCTTCTTTTTTCACTTCCTCCTGTCTGTATGCTGACCGATTGCATGAATAGAGAGTTTTGTCTGTCTGCAAGCTGTGAAAGAGCGGACAGGAGATGGGAAGAGAGGAAAGATTATGGCGGACGAGAACTACTCCTATGCGCCCAAATACGTTCAGATCCAGAACTATATCCTGCAAAAGATTGAGTCTGGCGAGTACACGGCCGGGGACAAGATCCCTTCAGAGATCGAGCTTGCCAGACAGTTTGATGTCAGCCGCCTGACGGTGAATACTGCCGTTAAGGAGCTGGCCAACAGCGGCATCGTGGAGCGGGTGCAGGGCAAGGGTACCTTTGTCCGGTTTGTCCCGGGTCAGTCCTTTTCCAGCCCCATGGCATTTTCCGGCGGCATCAAGATCGCACCCTTTGAACACTCCAACAACAAGCCGCACCGCCTGCTGGAGCATGGGGTCATCAAGGCGGATGCTGCTTTGTGCCAGAAGCTGGGCCTGACGGCAGAAAACCCCTATGTCTATAAGATCGTTCGCTGTGTGGATGTGAGCAGCGAGGTGGATGAGGTGGATTACAGCTATGTCCCGCTGTCGGTGTGCAAGGATCACACGTTTGACTGCGAGGCGCTGAAGACCTTTTTCCTGCACGATTATATCTGCCGCTATTTCAATGAAAAGCCGACCCACATCCGCATTTTTGTGGACACGCCCCTTACCTCGGATATGGAGCTTTCTCTGCTGAACGCGCCGCCGGAGAAGCTGTTCAGCTGGGATACCTTCTTATATCACGGGAATCAGGTGCTGGCGGTCACCACCACGGTCTCCATGCCCAAGGAGAACCGTCCCTTCATCACGCTGGAATTCTGAGCGTTTTCTCTCCGCCAAACAAAATATGTACCTGAAGGCTGCTGCACAGTGCGCTGTGCAGCAGCCTTTTTTGCGTGGAGATGGTTCGATACGCTTTGGGACGGAGCTGCGTGGCAGATCCGTCCTGTTTTTACAAAAAGGGACTGTTTTTGGCAGAACAGAGAATTTTCAACGAATAAATTGGGACTACTCACAATTTACAACAGAGAACATCACGATTATACTTACGTCAGGTTGATAAGTTGTCTTTACATATAGACAATAAAACGTCTTGAAAAACCACCGCACAAATCGTACAATTTCATTTGGAGGTATCACTGTTATGACAACACAAGCGATCATTACCTGCGTTATCCTTGTGATCACCATGGTCCTGCTGATCTCTCAGAAGGTCCCGCTGGTCATCCTCGGCGCGGCCATCCCCGCAGCACTGGCCGCCACCGGCGTTATCAATGCCGGCAGCGCCTACACCGAGTTCGGCAACACCACCATCGTGTTCTTCATGGGTCTGGTGGTCGTTGGCGAGGCCTTCTTCAAGACCGGTCTGGCCGACTTTATCGGCGGCAAGATCATCGGTCTGCTGGGCAAGACCGAAAAGGGCCTGCTGCTGGGTACCGGCCTTGTGGCCGGCGGCCTGTCCGCATTCCTGAACGATACCGGCTCCACTGCCTGTCTGATGCCCATCGTCAGCTCCATGGCCTCCAAGGCTGGCGTCAAGAAGTCCAAGCTGCTGATGGCTCTGGCGTTCTTCGCCTCTCTGGGCGGCACCATCACGCTGGTGGGTACCACCCCCCACATCGTGGCAAACGGCATCCTGAAGGATATGGGCCTGCGGGAGTTCGGCTTCTTCGAGTACACCAAGATCGGCCTGCCCCTGCTGGTGTGCGGCATACTGTACATGTGCTTCTGCGGCACAAAGCTGCTGCCGGATAAGGACATCGAGATCAAGGGCGGTGACCGCACGGCAGAGTACGACACCAAAAAGATGGTTCTGGTCGCTGTGATCTTCATCGGTGTTCTGGTTGCTATGGCTACCAGCATCGTCCCCATGCACATTGCAGGCGTCATCGGCGCGATCCTCGTCGTCGTCACCGGCTGCATCAGCCTGGACGAGGCCGTCAAGGCCTTCCCCACCTCCACCATCTTCATCGTCGGCGGTATCTTCCCCCTGAGCAAGGCTCTGGTCAGCAGCGGCGCTGCTGAGTACCTGGTCAACGCCATCAGCCCCGTGCTGAGCAACCTGCCTCCCATCATTCTGCTGGGCGCCATCACCTTCCTGATGCTGCTGACCACCCAGTTCCTGATGAACTCCTCTGCCACCGTTCTGGTGCTGCCCATCGCCATCATGCTGTGCCAGGCCGCAGGCATCAATCCGCTGGCCGGTGCCATGTCCGTGTCTGTGTGCGCCTCCGGTGCCTTTGTTACCCCCTTCGGCACTGCACCCAACCTGCTGGTCTGGGAAGCAGGCGGCTACTCTGTGAAGGACTACCTCAAGTGCGGCTTCCCCATGCTGATCATCTTCGGTGTCGTCACCACCGCTCTGTGCGCAGTGTTCTACCTGTAAGTACGCTGTAAAAAAGAAAACCGAGGTTTTAGAATGGAAAAGACGGATAAGAGATACCAGGCTTATATTGATATTCTGCGGGAGGAGCTGATCCCGGCTATGGGCTGTACCGAGCCTATCGCCGTGGCCTATGCCGCCGCTGCTGCCCGCAATACGCTGGGCGAGCTGCCGGACAAAGTGCTGGTGGAAGCCAGCGGCAGCATGATCAAAAACGTCAAGTCGGTCATCGTACCCAACACGGATAACATGAAGGGTCTGGAAGCCGCCGCTGCTGCGGGCATCGTAGCCGGCAAGCAGGAAAAGAAGCTGGAGGTCATTGCCGATGTGACCCCGGAGCAGACCAAAGCCATCCGCGCATATCTTGACCAGACGGATATCAAGGTGCGGCACGTTGAGAATGGCGTCACCTTTGACATCATCCTCACGGTCTGGAAGGGTGAGCATTCCGCACAGGTGCGCATTGCGGTGTTCCATACCAATATCGTCCATGTGGAAAAGGACGGCGAGGTACTGGTGGACATTCCGGTACACGGAGATAGCGAGGAGACCCTGACCGACCGCAGCCTGCTGGATATGGAGCATATCTGGGACTTTGCCAACACGGTGGACGTGGAGGATGTCCGTTCCATTCTGGAACCGCAGATCCGGTGCAACATGGCCATTGCCGAGGAGGGTCTGCGCGGCAACTACGGTGCCAACATCGGCAGTGTGCTGCTGGATATGGAGGGCAATGATGTAAGAGTCCGTGCCAAGGCATACGCCGCAGCCGGTTCCGATGCCCGCATGAACGGCTGTGAGCAGCCGGTGGTCATCAACTCCGGCAGCGGCAATCAGGGCATTACTACCTCTGTACCGGTCATCGTCTATGCCCGGGAGCTGGGCGTGAGTGACGAAAAGCTTCTGCGGGCGCTGACCCTCTCCAACCTGACCACCATCCACGAAAAGACCCCCATTGGCCGCCTGTCTGCCTACTGCGGCGCTATCAGCGCGGGCGCTGGTGCGGGTGCCGGTATCGCCTATCTCTGCGGTGGTGACTATGATGCCGTCATCCATACGGTCGTCAATGCACTGGCAGTGGTTTCCGGCGTTATCTGCGATGGCGCCAAGGCCTCCTGCGCAGCAAAGATCGCAACTGCGGTGGAGGCAGGTCTGCTGGGCTACAATATGTACATCCGCGGCAATCAGTTCCGCGCTGGTGACGGCATTGTGGCCAAGGGCGTAGAAAACTCCCTCAAGAATGTGGGCCGTCTTGGCAAGCAGGGCATGAAGGAGACCAACAACGAGATCATTGCTATCATGGTGGGCTGCTGATTCTGCTTATCGCGATTTTCAAAAATAGTGCCTATCAAAATGGCATATTTGCGATATGCAGTTTGCGGATGTTGCTTGTGCATTAAAAACGCAAACTGCTATAGTAACGCTATTTTCAATGCTGTATGAGGTCAAAGTCAACCTGAGCGAGTTTCTCTCCCATTCATGACATACTCCTACTTGCCATAGATCATACCTCTACCTTCTACTTGCCACGGGATCTCAGACAGCCTTTCTCCTTAAATAGCAAAGCCGCACTCCGGATCTGCTCGGAGTGCGGCTTTGCTTATGCTGTCAGTGGCACCCGCCCCCGCAGTGGGAGCCGCAGCTGTGGCCCTCGTCGTGGTCGTGGTGGGTGCAGTGGATGTCCGGGTCGAAGACCAGCTTCCCGGCCAGATAGTCGGCCACGGCGGCGTCTGCATCGCCGGAAAGGCCGCCGAACAGCTGGATGCCGGCCTGCATCAGCGCCATCTGCGCCCCGGTGCCGATGCCGCCGCAGAGCAGGACGTCTGCGCCATGCTGTACGAGAAAGCCCGCCAGTGCGCCATGGCCCTGACCATTCGTCGGGATGACCTCGGTGCGCAGGAGCTGGCCGTTTTCGGCCTCATAGAACTTGAACTGTGCGGAGCGGCCAAAGTGCTGGAACACCTGACCGTCTTCGAATGGGACTGCGATTTTCATGAGAACGTCTCCTTTACTGCTTGTTTTGTACAGCCTCCCGGATGCTCTTTGCCAGCTTTTTGGCGTCCAGAGGTTTGACGATGCGCTGGGTCTTGCCGCGCACGAGGCCGGCGTAGTTGACGACCCGGGCCGTACCCTGTATCTTGCCCACCAGCACGAGGACACCGAAAAACAGGCTGATCAGGATGGCTGTGAGAAGGACGGTGAAAAGCTGGATGATATGTTGAAATTTCACAAGTGGTGCGGGTCTGCCACGGCTCATAGTTCTCCGCATTCGAGCTTTCTGCGCACCTCGTGGAGCGAAGCACACTCGCAGGTATAGATCCTGCGCATCTCGTCGGTGGCGGGCGAGAGGTCGGGGACCATCACGGTGACAAAGCCCCCTGCCGCGCCGGCCCGGACGCCGTTGTAGCTGTCCTCGAGCACCATCGTCTTTGCAGGCTCGGTGCCGAGTTTCTGCGCCGCCAGCAGGAAGATGTCCGGCGCGGGCTTGGAGCGGGTCAGGTGCTCGCCCGAGATGACGGCCTTGAAGTAATGGCCGAGGCCCCAGTGTTCCAGATGTCCCTCGATGACGGTCATGGGGCTGGAAGACGCCACCGCCATGGGGATGTGATGTTCGTCCAGCCAGGCCAGAAGCTCGTCGAGGCCGGGCATTTTGGGGACAGGCTTGTTGAAGGCTTCATAGGCCAGCCGGTACAGCTCCTCCACGATGCCCATGGCGGGGCAGTCCTCGCCGTAGAAGCGCCGCAGCACGTCGCAGCTGCCAGCCTTGGTGGTGCCGCGGGCAGCCTGCGAGAGGCCGTCCTTGCAGGGCAGGCCGAATTTTGCCAGTGCCGGCTCCCAGCAGATGTTCCAGATGCGCTCGGTGTCGAACATCAGCCCGTCCATATCAAAAATAACACCCTGTATCATAACGCAAGCTCCTTTTGGCGAAAAATCTACACACATACTCTATTGTACCATGTTTTTCCGCTTTTGAACACCGATAAGGTCATAATTTGTGGCAACTTGACTGCCCCAAAGATGAAACATTTTTCGGTTGCTTGCAAATCCGTTTCACGGCATTATAATAGAAAACAACATTCGGCATATTTGGCGCAGGGCGTGCAGCCCGCGCGGCGCTGTGTGAGATCAGAAAAGAGGGAAATTTATCATGTTGGACATCAAGATCACTCGTACTACCTGCCCGAAGGAAAAGCCGCAGGACGAGTCTAAGCTGGGTTTTGGCAAGAAGTTCACCGACCATATGTTCGTTATGGACTACACCGAGGGCGAGGGCTGGCATGACGCCCGCATCGTCCCCTACGCACCCTTCCCGCTGGACCCTGCTACGGTCGTGTTCCACTATGCACAGGAGATCTTCGAGGGCATGAAGGCTTACCGCACTGCGGATGACACCATCCAGCTGTTCCGCCCCGAGTGCAACGCAAAGCGTATGCAGGACTCTGCTGACCGTCTGTGCATCCCCAAGATCCCTGTTGAGGATTACATCCAGGCCGTCGAGGCTCTGGTGGATGTGGACCGTGACTGGGTGCCTCACTCTGACGGCGCTTCCCTGTACATCCGTCCCTTCGTGTTCGCAAACGATGTGGGTCTGGGCGTCCACGCTTCCAAGCACTACATCTTCTGCATCATCTGCGCTCCGTCGGGCGCTTACTACGCCGAGGGCATCAACCCCGTGCGCATCTACGTCGAAGACGAGTACATCCGTGCCGCTCCCGGTCTGACCGGCTTCACCAAGTGCGGCGGCAACTACGCTGCTTCCATCAAGGCCGGCGAGCTGGCTGAGGAGCAGGGCTACGCTCAGGTGCTGTGGCTGGACGGCGTCGAGAAGAAGTACGTCGAGGAAGTCGGCAGCATGAACATTATGTTCAAGATCGACGGCAAGGTCTACACCGCCGCCACCGTCGGCACCGTCCTGCCCGGCGTCACCCGCCGCAGCTGCATCGAGCTGCTGAAGGACTGGGGCTATGAGGTCATCGAGGGCAAGCTGGCCATCGCCGACATCATGCAGGCTGCCCGCGACGGCAAGCTGGAAGAGGTCTTCGGCACCGGCACCGCCGCTGTCGTCTCCCCCGTCAAGGAGCTGGTCTGGAAGGGTGAGCACGCCTACATCGGCGACGGCAGCATCGGCCCTGTCACCCAGAAGCTCTATGACACCATGACCGGTATGCAGTGGGGCAAGATCCCCGATACCAAGGGCTGGATCGTCCCTGTGGAGAAGAAGTACTAAGAGCTGAAAGGCTTATGAACGCCGCCCGGCTGTGCGCCCGGCGGCGTTTGCTGTATCCGGTGCGGATTGCAATTCTCTGCCGCGGGTGATACACTTAAAGTACACCTGAAAAACGAGAGGGAATGAAAAGATGATAAAGAAGTGGAGCATCCGCTACCCCGCTGTGGGCGGCGAAGAAGAGCGTCGGGCCTATGTCTATCTGCCCACCATGTACGAGGCTGACCCGGACCGGCGGTATCCGGTGCTGTATATGTTCGACGGGCAGAACGTGTTTTTCGACGAGGACGCCACCTACGGCAAGAGCTGGGGCGTGGCCGACTATCTGGACTACACCGATACGCCCCTCATCGTGGCGGCGGTGGAGTGCAACGCCGGTGCCAACAATGAGCGTCTGGTGGAGTATTCGCCCTACCGCTTCGACGATAAGCAGTACGGCCACTTCGACGGCAAAGGCAAGGACACCCTGAACTGGTTCGTCCACGAGTTCAAGCCCTGCATCGACGCCAACTACCGCACCCAGCCCGACCGGGCTCATACCTTCATCGGCGGCAGCTCCATGGGCGGCCTCATGAGCCTGTACGCTCTTTTGCAGTACAGCGACGTGTTTGGCCGTGCGGCGGCGCTCTCGCCCTCGCTGTGGGTAGCTCCGGAGGCGCTGACGGCGCTGGTGGGCCGCTGCAAGCTGGCCCCGGGTACCGTGCTCTACATGGATTACGGCTCCAGAGAGATGGGCAACCACGACGGGATGCGGAAAGGCTTCGGCGAGATGTGCAGCAGGATCTTTGCCCGGGGCATCAACCTGACGGCCCGCGTCGTGCCGGGCGGAGACCACAGCGAAGCCAGCTGGGAAAAGCAGCTGCCCTTTGTGTTCCACACCCTGATGTACGAGCTTGATTGAACCAAACGGAGGAGGAAAGCATATGGAGATGCAGTATTTTAAGGAATACAGCCCGGCGCTGGGCCGGGAGATGGAGTGCAAAGTCTACGGACACGGGGGACGGCCCATGCTGTACATCCCCTGTCAGGACGGCCGCTTCTTCGACTTCGAGGACTTCCACATGGCCGACACCCTTGCACCCTGGATCGAGTCGGGCCAGCTCATGGTCATGTCCATCGACACGCTGGACAAGGAGACCTGGTCGGACACCAATGGCGACCCTTACTGGCGCATCCGCCGGTATGAGCAGTGGCTGCATTATATCGTGGACGAGGCTGTCCCCAAGCTGCGCTATCTGTCCAAGGAGCGCAACGGCTGGGATGACCTGCCCGGCGTCATCGCCTTTGGCTGCAGCCTCGGCGCGACCCATGCGGTCAACCTTTACCTCCGCTGGCCCGACATCTTCTGCGGCTGTCTGGCCCTCAGCGGCATCTACACCGCCCACTACGGCTTCGGCGACTACATGGATGAGCTGGTGTACATGAACTCTCCCGTGGACTATATGCGCAACTTCCCGGAGGATCACCCCTATATGGAGCTGTACCGGAACCAGAAGGCTGTCATCTGCTGCGGTCAGGGCGCATGGGAGCAGCCCGACACCACCTGGATGCTCAAGCGCATCTTCGAGGCAAAGAACATCCCTGTCTGGGTGGACCTGTGGGGCCACGACGTCAAGCACGACTGGGATTGGTGGTATAAGCAGGCGGTTTATTACATGCCGTATATTTTGGGGTGAGAGAAAACCTCTCCGTCACGCCTACGGCGTGCCACCTCCCCTAATGAGGGGAGGCTTTGGCATAACGGAAAGCTTCATCTCTTCGCCAGAGGCTCCCCTCGGTAGGGGAGCTGTCGAGCGTTAGCGAGACTGAGAGGTTTCTCTACAGCAAATAGAGGATATTCAAGGAAAGAAGACGCGAAATTATGCAGAATTTTATTTTTATCTCCCCGAACTTCCCGACGAACTACTGGCAGTTCTGCCGGGAGCTGAAGAACAACGGCATGAACGTGCTGGGCATCGGCGACCAGCCCTACGATGAGCTGAAGCCGGAGCTGAAGGACAGCCTGAACGAGTACTACAAGGTCGGCAGCCTCGAGAATTACGACGAAGTCTACCGCGCTGTGGCCTTCTTCATCTTCAAGTATGGCCGCATCGACTGGCTGGAGTCCAACAACGAATACTGGCTGGAGCGGGACGCTGCCCTGCGCACCGACTTCCACATCACCTCCGGCTTCCAGACCGAGGATATGCCCCGCATCAAGTACAAGAGCAAGATGAAGGAGTACTACCGGAAGGCCGGTATCGCCACCGCCCGCTACCACATGGTGGACGATCTCAACGGCTGCAGGGCTTTCATCAAGCAGGTGGGCTATCCTGTGGTGGTCAAGCCCGACAACGGCGTGGGCGCTTCCGACACCCACAGGCTGTCCAATGACGAAGAGCTGAAGACCTTCCTCGCCTGCAAGGCCGAGGATCACCCGGACGTCTCCTACATCATGGAGGAGTTCGTCCGCGCCGAGGTCAACAGCTACGACGCCATCATCGACGCCTCCGGCAACCCCATCTTTGAGGCCGGCAATGTCAGCCCCATGTCCATCATGGACATCGTGAACGACAACGACAACTCCATCTACTACATCATCAAGGACCTGCCCGAGGACACCCGCGCCGCAGGCCGTGCCGTCGTCAAGAGCTTCGGCGTCAAGAGCCGCTTCGTCCACTTCGAGTTCTTCCGGATGACCGAGAACCAGGCCAGCATGGGCGAAAAGGGCCAGATCGTAGCCCTCGAAGTCAATATGCGCCCCTGCGGCGGCTTCACCCCCGATATGATAAACTTCGCCCGCTCCACCAACGTCTATAAGATCTGGGCCGACATGATCGCCTTCGGCGGCACCGATATGCCCGTGGGCGAGCACTACTACTGCCCCTTCGCCGGCCGCCGCGACGGCAAGAACTTCGTGTACAGCCATGAGCAGATCATGCAGAAGTACCAGAAGAACATGAAGATGGTGGACCGCATCCCCGACGCCCTCTCCGGCGCGATGGGCAACCAGATGTACGTCGCCACCTTCTCCACCCGCGAGGAGATGGAGCAGTTCTACTCTGATGTTCTGGCCGTCACCGACGGTGATGCTGCCGCCGCACAGGCCGCGCTTTCCCAGGTGCTGGCTCTGGGCGAGCCCACCACCAAGGCCCTGACCCCGAAGCCCAACCTCAGCCCGGCGGTCAAGCCCACCACAGCCGTGACCAAGATCCCCACCCGCGCCGTCACCAAGACCAGCCGCAAGGGCCGGAAGTAATTTCCACAAAAACTTTACAAACCGCAGCCGCAGAGGGAAAGAAACGCCTCTGCGGCTGTTTTTTGACATGGGGGCAAATGTGATGATTGACAGTGCCCCGGAAAAAGTTGTAAGATAATGCAAATGCAAAAGAGGAAAAACGCCTTTGCAAAATGAGCTGAAAGACAGGAGAATTTTCTATGAAGCTGTATCAGAAACTTACTTCTCTGCTGGTGGCTGCAGTGATGGCCGCCGTGCTGATGCCGGTGTGCATGGCTGCTCCCGGCGACTCCGTTGAGACCCGCATCAACAACGCACTCGCACAGCGCACCGGCGCAGAGCTGTATCAGGAGATCGTCACCACTGCCCCCGATGGCACCGCCCAGACCATGATCGCAGCCCGCAGCAACGGCAACGCTTATATCAAGATGGATATGGGCGACGCCGGCAGTCTGGTCTATATCCTGAAAGACGGTCAGGGCTATCTGGTGGACGATGCATCCAGGATGGCCGTCAAGGGCGAAGTACCCACTGTGAGCGCAAGCGAGGCAATCTCCGCTGACAAAGGCGAAGCACAGGAGATCCCCTGCACCGTGACCACCGTGAATGTGAACGGTCAGGACTGCGAGGCCCTGTCCTACACTGTCACCGATGCCAACGGCCAGACGGCCACCGTTTCCTACTGCCTGGTCGGCGATGACCTCAAGTATGTCGTTACCGATGCTGCCGAGGGCCGCACCATCGTGGAGTACCGCGTCACGAGCACCACGGTGGACCAGAATCTCTTCAATATCCCTGCGGATTATCAGATCCTGACGCAGGCAGAGTTTGAAGCGGCACAGGCCAACCACTGAGAAATTTTTCTGTAGAATATGGGAGCTGCTGCGTCATGCGGCGGCTCCTTTTTGTTGTCCGCCGCCCGGGAATGTGCTATACTGTGTGCAACAGAATGCATGAGAGAATGAGGAGAACCCCCTATGAAAATACCCGCAAACGGCTTTACCCACGCAGGCAAGTTCCATGCCGACGACGTGTTCGCCACTGCCCTGCTCCAGATCCTCCGCCCGGATATTAAAATAACCCGCGGCTTCGTGGTGCCGGATGACTTCGACGGCATCGTGTACGACATCGGCTTTGGCATGTTCGACCACCATCAGGAGCCCCGCGAGACCCGCCCCAACGGCATCCCTTACGCGGCCTTCGGCCTGCTGTGGCAGGTGCTCGGCCCCGGCCTTGTAGGCGAGCGTCAGGCCCGGCTCATTGATGAGAACTTCATCCAGCCCCTCGATCTGAACGACAATACCGGCGAGCAGAACAGCCTCTGTGACGCCATCGGCTTCTTCAACCCCGTGTGGGACTCGAAAGAGGACCAGGACGCCTGCTTCTTCAAGGCGGTGGCCGTGGCAAAGCAGATCCTGGAGAACCAGATCGAGAGCGCCAACGCCGTCAACCGCGCCGACGAGAAGGTCCAGCAGGCATACAAAAATTCCCGCGACGGCATCGTGGTGCTGCCCTGCTATCTGCCCTGGAAGAACGGGCTGTACAAGACCGACGCCCTTTTCGTCATCTACCCCAGCCAGCGGGGCGGCTGGAGCGCCCAGTGCGTCACCGACCACAAGACCAAAAAGCCCAAGCTCCCCTTCCCCCAGAGCTGGGCCGGCCAGCCGCAGGAGGTCATCGAGCAGAAAAGCGGCATCGAGGGCATCAGCTTCTGCCACGCCAGCCGCTTCCTCATCACGGCCAAGGACAAGGAGACGGCCCTTGCCGCCTGCCGTCAGGTGCTGAAGAACAATGGCCGCATCTGAGAAGCCGGAAAAGACAGCTTACGTCTACATGGTGCGCTGCGCGGGCGGCCAGCTTTATACCGGCTGGACGAACGACCCGGAAGCCCGCCTCAAGGCCCACCAGAGCGGCAAAGGCGCAAAGTATACCCGCACCCATACGGCACTGGGCTTTGCCTACCTGGAAGCATGTGCGGACAAGTCCGCCGCCCTCCGGCGGGAGATCGCCCTCAAAAAGCTGACGAAGGCCCAGAAAGAGGCCCTCTGCGCCGGGTGGACGGCTGAAAAAGAATAAATAAAAACACGAACGCCGTGCCGTGCCGGAACTGGGCCGTCAACCCCGTGCCGACGGCGGACAGAATGTATAAAACGGACTGTATACAGCATGCATATACAAACTGAAAATGCATAAAATTTGTATATATTTAGAAAATAATGCATAAACATACAAAATAACAGAAAAGGACCGCCAAATCTGCACAAGGTTTGGCGGTTTTCTGCATTGACGGAAAAACCGCTTGGCGTATAATAAAAGCGTACTCAGAAAGACAAGACGTCGAGCGCCCCGGGAGGGATGCCCGGGCGGCAAACGAAAGTATAAAAAGTGTAATAAACAAAGGAGCGATCATCATGAAAAAGGAAGATATTAAGAAAGTTGTTCTGGCTTACTCTGGCGGTCTGGATACCTCCATCATCATTCCCTGGCTGAAAGAGAATTACAACAACTGCGAAGTCATCGCTGTCTCCGGCGACGTGGGTCAGGGTACTGAGCTGGACGGTCTGGAAGAGAAGGCCAAGGCTACCGGCGCTTCCAAGCTGTACGTCCTCGACCTGAAGAAGGACTTCGTCGAGAACTACATCTTCCCCACCCTGAAGTTCGGCGCAAAGTATGAGGACTACCTGCTGGGCACCAGCTTCGCACGTCCCTGCATCGCAAAGGCTCTGGCCGACATCGCCATCAAGGAGGGCGCAGACGCCATCTGCCACGGCTGCACCGGAAAGGGCAACGACCAGGTGCGTTTCGAGCTGACCCTGAAGGCCCTCTGCCCCGATATGGCCATCATCGCTCCCTGGCGTGAGTGGGACATCAAGAGCCGTGACGAGGAGATCGACTACGCCGAGGCACACAACATCCCCCTGAAGATCAACCGTGAGACCAACTACTCCAAGGATAAGAACCTGTGGCACCTGAGCCATGAGGGTCTCGACCTCGAGAGTCCGGCCAACGAGCCTCAGTACAATAAGCCCGGCTTCCTGGAGCTGGGTGTCAGCCCCGAGCAGGCTCCCGACACCCCGACCTACATCACCCTCCACTTCGAGAAGGGCATCCCCACTGCCGTTGACGGCAAGGAGATGGGCGCTGTCGAGCTGGTCGAGTACCTGAACAAGGTCGGCGGCGAGAACGGCATCGGCCTGCTGGACATCGTCGAGAACCGTCTGGTGGGCATGAAGAGCCGCGGCGTGTACGAGACTCCCGGCGGTGCGATCCTGTACAAGGCCATCAATGTTCTGGAGACCATCACTCTGGACAAGGAGAGCGCACACTTCAAGGCTCAGCTGGCTCAGAAGTACGCCGACATCGTTTACAACGGCCAGTGGTTCACCCCGCTGCGTGAGGCGCTGGATGCCTTTGCTGACAGCCTCGAGAAGACCGTCACCGGCGACGTCAAGCTGAAGCTCTACAAGGGCAACATGATCAACGCCGGCGTCACCTCTCCGTATACCCTGTACGATGAGCAGACCGCTTCCTTCGGTGAGGATGAGGATTACAATCAGGCAGATGCTGCCGGTTTCATCAACCTGTTCGGCCTGTCCATCAAGGAGCGCGCAAAGCTGTCCAAGAACTGGCCCGAGGTCAAGGAATAACCTGCTTACCATCCCCTTTGGCGTGTTTTTTACACTTTCACGCTGAAGGCTCAAATTACCGGCATCATTGCTGGCGGCACCGCCGCGGGAGCTTTTTCCCCTGCGGCGGCTTTGCCGTTTTTAGAAGAAATAAAATGAGCGGCAAAAACTCCTTCCGTCAAACCCTGACGGGTTTGCCAGCTCCCTCAGTGAGGGAGCCTCTGGCGAAGAGGTGAAGCTTTCCGCACCGCCAAGGCCTCCCTCCTTGAGGGAGGTGTCACCGAAGGTGACGGAAGGAGTCTCGGCGAGCCGCCTATCAGTAAAGGATAAAACTATGGCAGAACAACTTTGGAAGGGCCGTTTCTCCAAGGCGGTCGATTCCCGCGTCAACGACTTCAACTCTTCCATCCGCTTCGACCAGCGGATGATCGCGCAGGATATGCGCGGCAGCGGCGTCCACGCCGCCATGCTGGCAAAGCAGGGCATCATCTCCGAGAAGGACTGCGAGGATATTCTGAGCGGTCTGGCCTCCATCGCGGATGACCTGGCCTCCGGCGCTCTCACCATCGACCCCAACGCCGAGGATGTCCATACCTTCGTGGAGCAGACCCTCACCGCCCGCATCGGCGACGCCGGCAAACGCCTCCACACCGGCCGCAGCCGGAACGACCAGGTGGCGCTGGACATCCGCCTGACTCTGCGGGACTACAGCCACACCCTGCAGGCTTACATCGTGGAGCTGGTCAAGGTCATCTGCAGGAAGGCCGCCGAGAACACCACCGCCGTCATGCCCGGATACACCCACCTGCAGCGCGCCCAGCCCATCACCTTCGGCCACGCCCTGATGGCCTATGCATGGATGCTGCTGCGCGATCTGCAGCGCTTCGAGGACGCCACCGCCCGGATGGACGCCCAGTGTCCGCTGGGCTCCGGCGCTCTGGCCGGTACGACCTACCCGCTGGACCGTCAGTTCACCGCCGAAAAGCTGGGCTTTGCGGCACCCTGCCCCAACAGCCTTGACGGCGTGTCCGACCGTGACTTCTGCATCGAGCTGGTAAACGCCATCTCCATCTGCATGATGCACCTGTCCCGCCTGTCCGAAGAGATCATCCTCTGGTGCAGCTGGGAGTTCAAGTTCATCGAGCTGGACGACGCCTTCACCACCGGCTCGTCCATCATGCCCCAGAAGAAGAACCCCGACGTCACCGAGCTCATCCGCGGCAAGACGGGCCGTGTCTACGGCGATCTGAACACCCTGCTGGTCATGATGAAGGGCATCCCCCTCGCTTACAACAAGGATATGCAGGAGGACAAAGAGGCCATCTTCGACGCTGTCGATACGCTGGAGCTCTGCCTCAAGACCGTGACCCCGATGCTGGATACCATGAAGACCCTGCCCGCCAATATGCGCCGGGCCGCTGCCAAGGGTTTCATCAACGCCACCGACTGCGCCGACTATCTGACCAAGAAGGGAATGCCCTTCCGCGACGCCTACAAGCTCACCGGCCGCATGGTCTCCGACTGCATCAGCAAGGATAAGACCCTCGAAGAGCTGACCCTCGATGAGTTCAAGGGCTACAGCGCTCTGTTCGAAAACGACATCTACGACGCCATCGACCTCATCAAGTGCTGCGAGGGCCGCACCAGCTACGGCGGTCCCAGCGAGGCCAGCGTCAAGAAGCAGATCGAGCTGGCAAGCGCCCAGCTCGGCACATGGGAGGCGGCAAACGCATGAGCGTAAAAGTCTTTATCGACGGTTCTTCCGGCACCACCGGTCTGCGCATTGCCGACCGTCTGGCCGCCCGGCCTGACATCGAGCTGCTGAGCATCTCGGCTGAGGGCCGCAAGGATGTGAACGAGCGGGCAAAGGTCATCAATTCCGCCGACCTTGCCTTCCTCTGCCTGCCCGATGCGGCCTCCAAAGAGGTCATGCCTCTGCTCCGCCCGGACGTCAGGGTGCTGGACACCTCCACGGCCTTCCGCACCGACACGGCCTGGGACTACGGCTTCCCGGAGCTGAAGGGCCAGAAGGAGAAGATCAAAAATTCGTATCGTGTGGCGATCCCCGGCTGCTATGCCAGCGGCTTTATCAGCATTGCGCGGCCTCTGGTGGAGCTGGGGCTGGCCCCGGCGGACTATCCGTTCAGCTGCACCGGCATTTCAGGCTACTCCGGCGGCGGCAAGAAGATGATCGCCGAGTACGAGAACGCCGACCGTCCGGCTCACAGCAAGCTGGATGCGCCCAAGAGCTACGGTCTGGGCCTCGCTCATAAGCATCTGCCCGAGATGCAGAAGATCAGCGGCCTCGCCCACACCCCTGCCTTTGTGCCGGTGGTGTGCGATTATTACAGCGGGATGCAGGTCCTCGTTCCGCTGGACCTCAAGCTGGCTGGCACCAGCGCCGAGGCGGTGGCCGCAGGCATTGCGGACTATTACAAGGAGGGCGCGACCGTTTCCGTCCACGCCCTCAACGAGCCGCTTCCCGAGAACGGTCTGTACTCCAACGCCCTGTCCGGCAGCGACAGGATGGAGCTGTACATGACCGTCAACGCAGCGGGCGACCAGATGATGCTGGTGTCCCTGTTCGACAATCTGGGCAAAGGCTCTTCCGGCGCAGCCATCCAGTGCATGAATCTGATGCTGGGCCTGCCGGAGACCCAGGGGCTGGAATAAAAAACTCCCTTCGTCTGCTCACGATGTTCGCATCCACCTCCCTCGAAGAGGGAGGCTTTTGCAGCTGATGGTTACGCAAAGGCTCCCTCCATGAGGGAGCTGGCACGGCGAATGCCGTGACTGAGGGAGTATTTCTTTGTGGGAAAGGAAGATCATTATGCAGTATCAAGAAGTTGCGGGCGGCATCTGCGCGCCCAAGGGTTTTGCAGCAGCCGGTGTCCATTGCGGCATCCGGGCAAATCACAGTGAAAAGTACGATCTGGCGCTCATCAAGGCCGACGTCCGCTGCGCCGCCGCCGGTGTTTACACCACCAACAAGGTCTGCGGCGCACCCATCAAGGTAGACCGTGCCCACCTGACGGACGGCTATGCACAGGCCATCGTGGTCAACAGCGGCAACGCCAACACCTGCGCCGCCAACGGCGTGGCACTGGCGGAGGAATGCTGTGAGCTGGTGGGCAAGGCGCTGAACATCGACGCAAAGGATGTCCTGCCCTCTTCTACCGGCGTTATCGGCCAGCCGATGGTCATCGACCCCTTTGCCCGGGGCATCCCTGCTGCCGCCGCCAAGCTGGCGGCTGACGCACAGGGCAGCACCGACGCGGCGACGGCCATCATGACCACCGACACCCACAAGAAGGAATATGCCATCCAGTTTGAGCTGGGCGGCAAGACCTGCACGGTGGGCGCCATCGGCAAGGGCAGCGGCATGATCGCCCCCAACATGGCCACCATGCTGGCATTCTACACCACCGACGCCGCCGTTTCCCCCGCCCTGCTGGAAAAGGCCCTCAAGACCGTCGTTCCCGGGACCTACAACCAGATGAGCGTCGATCTGGACACGTCCACCAACGATACCCTCATCATCATGGCCTCCGGCCTTGCGGGCAACCCGGAGATCACCGAGGAAAACGCCGACTACGACGCCTTTGTGGCCGCACTGACCGCCATCGCCGAGCATATGTGCGCTGAGCACGCCGGTGACGGCGAGGGCGCGACCCACCTCATCACCTGCGAAGTCACCCACGCCCCCGACCTCAAGACGGCCCGCGCCGTCAGCCGCAGCGTGGTCTGCTCCAACCTCTTCAAAGCCGCTGTCTTTGGCCGGGACGCCAACTGGGGCCGCATCCTCTGCGCCATCGGCTATACCCCCGGGGATTTTTCCATCGATAAGGTCTGCGTCTGGCTGTCCAGCGCCGCCGGTGAGGTCTACGTCTGCGAGAACGCCGCCTACCACCCCTACAGCGAGGACGAGGCCGCAAAGGTCCTGGCCGAGCACGATATTCTGGTCAAGGTGGATATGGGGACCGGCGACGCCAGCGCCAAGGCATGGGGTTGCGATCTGACCTATGACTATGTGAAGATCAACGGCGACTACCGCACCTGAGAAGGAGAACAGCAATGAAAAACGAAGAAATGGCCCTCCTTTTCTCGGAGGCGACCCCTTATATCCAGAAGTACCACGGCAAGACCATGGTCATCAAATACGGCGGCAACGCCATGATCAACGAGACGCTGAAAAACGCGGTCATGAACGACCTCGTCACCCTGACCCTGCTGGGCGTGCGGGTGGTTCTGGTACACGGCGGCGGCCCTGCCATCAATGAGATGCTCAAAAAAGTGGGCGTCGAGAGCCGCTTTGCGGGCGGCCTGCGCGTCACCGACGACGCCACCATGGAGATCGTCCAGCAGGTGCTGGCCGGTAAGGTGAACAAAGACCTCGTGGCAAAGCTGCGGGGCCGCGGCGTCGGCCTCTGCGGCATGGACGGCCAGATGCTCCGCTGCACCGAGCTTGACCCTCAGCTGGGCCATGTGGGAGAGATCGTCCACGTGGACCCGACGCTGATCTCCAGCCTGCTGGACAGCGGCTATATCCCCGTTATTGCAACGGTGGGCATGGACGACCTGGGCCAGGCTTATAACGTCAACGCTGACACCGCCGCCGCACAGATCGCCATCGCGCTCAAGGCCGAAAAACTCGTCTCCATGACTGATATTGCGGGCCTGCTGCGGGATAAGGAAGATGAATCCACCCTCATCCCCGAGGTGGAGGTCTCCGAGATCGAGGGCTACAAGTCCGCCGGCATCATCGCGGGCGGCATGATCCCCAAGATCGGCGGCATGGCCGATGCGATCTATCAGGGCGTCCACGAGGCTGTCATCATTGATGGCCGCGTGCCGCACTCCATCCTGCTGGAGCTGTTCTCCGACCGTGGCTCCGGTACCCGCTTCTATCGCCGCAGCCATCACGAATAAGGGTTGCGTGATGCGCCGGAGTGCCCTATAATAATGGATAAGAACACTTTCCGATATGCCAAGGCCTCCCCTCGATAGGGAAGGTGGCACGCCGCCAGCCGTGACGGAGGGGTTTAGCCTCGCTGCGATTCACGGCTAGGCTCTCCTTCGTACAACCTCTCAGGCGCTTCGCGCCAGCTCCCCTTGTAGGGGAGCCTTTGGCAAAGAGGGAAAGTATGTGGCTCCACCGTCAGGAGGTAGATATTATGGATTCCGAAAAAGTCATCAAGCGGGACAATGAGTATGTCCTGCATACCTACGCACGCAACCCCATCGTCCTCGAGAAGGGCCACGGCCTCTATGCCGAAGGCCCCGAGGGGCAGAAGTATCTCGACTTCACCAGCGGCATCGGCGTCAACAGCCTGGGCTACTGCGATATGACCTGGGCCGAGGCCGTCTCCGGGCAGGCACACAAGCTTCAGCACACCTCCAACCTCTACTATACCGCCCCCTGCGGCAAGCTGGCCAAAAAGCTCTGCAAGCGCACCGGCATGAGCAAGGTGTTCTTCGGCAACTCGGGCGCAGAGGCCAACGAGGGTGCCATCAAGGCCGCCCGCAAGTACAGCTTCGACAAATACGGTGCTGACCGCTACAACGTCATCACGCTGGTCAACAGCTTCCATGGCCGTACCATTGCTACCCTGACCGCCACCGGACAGGGCGTGTTCCACAACTACTTCGGCCCCTTCAACGAGGGCTTCCAGTACGTCAAGGCCGGCGACATCGACGCCCTGACCGAGATGGTGGACCGCCACACCTGCGCTGTCATGCTGGAACTGGTACAGGGCGAGGGCGGTGTTGTGGCGCTGGAACCCGAGTATGTGCAGGCTGTCCGCGCCCTCTGCGACGAAAAAGACCTCGTCCTCATCGTGGACGAGGTGCAGACCGGCGTGGGCCGCACCGGCACCTTCCTGTGCTGTGAGCACTACAACCTCCAGCCCGATGTCGTCACGCTGGCCAAGGGTCTGGGCGGCGGTCTGCCGATTGGCGCTGTCCTGATGAATGAGAAAGTCGCTGCCGGTATGGGACCCAGCAGCCATGGCTCCACGTTCGGCGGAAACCCGGTGGTCTGCGCCGGTGCGAATGTCGTCGTGGACCGGATGGACGCCAGCTTCCTCGCCAACGTCAACGAGCGGGCCGTCCAGCTGCGCACCGGTCTGGAAAAGCTGCCCCGCGTCAAGAGCCTCTCGGGCATCGGCCTGATGGTCGGCATCGAGTTCCTCGAGGGCATCAAGGCCGCTGACGTGCTGGCCGCCTGCCGCGAAAAGGGCCTGCTGGTGCTTACCGCAAAGACCCGCCTCCGCCTGCTGCCGCCGCTGACTCTGACTGCCCACGATGTGGAGATGGCGCTGGATATTCTGGGCAGCGTCCTCGCGGAGATGGACCCCAGCAAAACGGAGGAGCAGGCATGAAGCATCTGCTGAAAATGAGTGACCTCACCCCTGACGAGGTGGCCCACATCCTTGATGTGGCCGATGAGCTGAAAGCGCAGCAGAAGGCCGGAGGCACCGAACCTCTGCTCAAGGGCAAG
>ENA-OPAQ01000526-OPAQ01000526.1-human-gut-metagenome-genome-assembly--contig:-NODE-526-length-39688-cov-12.068327_pt1 | contig 39688 bp, 28 predicted proteins | sample MGYA00241058_ERZ501432 | MGnify/ENA primary metagenome ERZ501432 (study PRJEB25962, sample SAMEA2042570) | human gut metagenome | biome: human gut; feature: human-associated habitat; material: faeces... | reverse complement strand
TTTGTTGCTCAGGTACTTATAAAATAAGTTAAACTAAAATGCTGCGGAATTTAGGATACATAAACATTGCAAATATCATGAAAAAATTATACCCAATGTCTACGACAACAGCTACTATGACTATTAGTCCAAGTACTCTTAATCATGTAATTCAATTGACCCCGATAATACTATAACTGTAAATATTTAATATTCGCCTACCATGAAAATAAAAGTTGGTTTGATAGGGTTCGGCAGAATGGGGCAAATGTATTGGGAGGAAATGCAGAAAAGCGGTCGATGGGACATCGCATATATCTGTGATACCGATCCGGCCTCCCGAGAATTGGCAAGAAACTTTTCCCCTTCATCCAGAATCATATCCGATGAACAAGAAATCTTTGACGACCAGAGTGTAGAAGCTGTTGGTCTTTTTGCATTGGCAAATTCCAGAAAAGAACAAATAGAGAAAGCTGTCCGAAGCCATAAGCACATCCTGACGGAGAAACCCATTGCCGATACCATTGACAAGGAATGGGAAATTGTGGACCTGATTGAAAAGTATGACCGCATTGCTGCTGTCAACCTTTATCTGCGCAACTCCTGGTATCACCAGGCTATGAAGCAGTTTATCGATGAAGGCGAAATTGGCGAACTGGCCATCTTGCGCATCTGCCACATGACTCCGGGATTGGCGCCGGGCGAGGGACACGAATATGAGGGTCCCGCCTACCACGACTGCGGCATGCACTACATAGACATTGCCCGCTGGTATGCCGACAGTGAATACAAGACCTGGCATGCGCAAGGCATGCGGATGTGGGACTACAAGGACCCTTGGTGGGTACAGTGCCACGGTACGTTCGAGAACGGCATCGCCTTCGATGTCACACAGGGATTCGTCTATGGACAACTCTCCAGAAACCAGACTCATAATGCATATACGGACATTATTGGTACAAAAGGTATCGTGCGCATGACGCATGATTTCCGGACTGCCGTGGTGGAGCTTCATGGCGTGAACCGTACGCTTCGTCTGGAGAAGCCGTTTGGCGGGAAGAATCTGGATAAGCTATGCAATATTATGGCTGACTCCATCGAGAGCGGGAAACGCGATCCGAGATTGCCGCAGATGCGAGACTCGGCCATTGCTTCCCAATACGGATGGACCTTCCTGGAGGATGCGCGCCGCCACGACCTGCCTGGCATAGGCGACTTGCAGACGCTGGAGGAAATTAGGGAGCGCCGGAGGCATATGAAGGAAGGTTACGGACTGCTCCGTCCGAAGAAGACGGTAGTCTGATGCCTATTGTAATGAGAAGTGTTTTAAAACTTAATTATATTAACCGATTTTAAAATCTAAAGAACCATGTCGAAATTTACAAGAAGAGAGTTTCTTAAGACCGGAGGTTTAGCTTTGGCGGGTCTTACCATTGCTCCAAGCAGCATTTTGGGTAAGAGTCACGGACACGTACCTCCCAGTGACCGTTTGAACATTGCTGCCGTAGGTATCGGTGGTATGGGACACACTAACATTAATCATGTGAAGGCTACGGAAAATATCGTGGCGCTGTGTGACGTAGACTGGCGCTACGCGAAAGGTGTGTTCGATGAGCTTCCCAATGCGAAGAAGTATTGGGATTATCGTAAGATGTACGATGAGATGGGCAAGGATATCGATGCCGTTATCATCGCTACGGCCGACCATACACATGCCATCATCACTGCTGATGCCATGACGATGGGCAAACATGTATATTGCCAGAAACCGTTGACGCACTCTGTATACGAGTCCCGTCTGCTTACCCGCCTGGCCGCTTCTACGGGAGTAGTTACTCAGATGGGTAACCAGGGTTCTTCGGACGAAGGTACCGACTTGGTATGCGAGTGGATATGGAACGGCGAAATCGGTGACGTGACAAAGGTGGAATGTGCTACCGACCGGCCCATCTGGCCGCAAGGATTGAATGTTCCCGAGAAGGAAGACCGCATTCCCAAAACTCTGAACTGGGATTTGTTCACCGGTCCTGCCAAGATGAATCCGTATAACGAAATCTATCATCCCTGGAACTGGCGCGGATGGTGGGATTATGGTACGGGTGCTTTGGGCGATATGGCTTGTCACATCCTGCACCAGCCGTTCAGAGCTTTGAAGTTGTTGTATCCTACCAAGGTAGAAGGTTCGTCTACATTGTTGCTCAATGCCTGCGCTCCGCAAGCACAGCACGTGAAGCTGACTTTCCCCGCACGTGAAAATATGCCGAAGGTGGCTATGCCCGAAGTGGAAGTTCACTGGTATGATGGTGGCATGATGCCCGACCGTCCGAAAGGCTTCCCCGAAGGAAAGCAACTGATGCAGAGCGGTGGCGGTCTGACTATCTTCCACGGAACGAAGGATACGCTGATTTGCGGTTGCTACGGACAGAACCCGTGGTTACTTTCTGGCCGCGTGCCCAATGCACCGAAGGTTTGCCGCCGTGTACCGAAGGCTATGAATGGCGGTCATGAGATGGACTGGGTACGTGCTTGTAAGGAAAGTCCTTCCAGCCGCGTAATGCCTAAGTCTGACTTCTCCGAAGCAGGACCGATGAACGAAATGGTGGCAATGGGTGTATTGGCTATCCGTCTGCAGGGCCTGAACAAGACACTGGAATGGGACGGAGCCAACATGCGCTTTACCAATATTGGCGACGACGAGACATTGCGTACAGTCATCAAGGACGGCTTCAAGATACACAACGGCCATCCAAGCTTCGACAAGACATGGACAGATCCGGTAAATGCCAAAGCTTTTGCAGAAGAGCTCATCAAGCATAACTACCGCGAAGGCTGGAAATTGCCTGATATGCCTAGATAAACATTAAAAGGGGCATCAGAACTTGTTTTCTGATGCTCATAAACGAATACTAATCATTTAATTTTTCAGATTATGAAGAAAATATATTATCCTTTGGCTTGTTGCCTTATCGGAGGTATGCTCGCCTCTTGCGGTGGCGGTGCAAAGAAATCGAACGCTACGGAAGAAGCCGCAGCTCCTACTACTACTGCGGTGTCTTACTCCAAGTCTTTGAAAGCGCCTGAAACGGACAGTCTGAATCTGCCGATTGATGCGGACGGTTATATTACTATTTTTGATGGAAAGAGCCTGGACGGATGGCGTGGATACGGTAAGGATAAAGTGCCTTCCAGGTGGATTATTGAGGATGGTTGCCTCAAATTCTGTGGAACCGGTACCGGTGAAGGACAGACCGGTGAAGGTGGTGACTTGATTTTCGCCCATAAGTTCAAGAATTTTGAGTTGGAACTGGAATGGAAAATTTCGAAAGGTGGTAACTCCGGTATCTTCTATCTGGCTCAGGAAGTTACTTCAAAGGATAAGGACGGCAACGAAGTGCTGGAACCCATCTATATCTCTGCTCCTGAATTCCAGGTGTTGGACAACGCCAATCATCCGGATGCCAAGCTGGGTAAGGACAACAACCGTCAGGCTGCTTCCTTGTATGATATGATTCCTGCTGTTCCGCAGAACGCCAAACCTTTCGGTGAATGGAATAAGGCCAAGATTATGGTATACAAAGGCACTGTAGTTCACGGACAGAACGATGAAAATGTACTGGAGTATCACTTGTGGACCAAGCAGTGGACTGATATGCTCCAAGCCAGCAAGTTCAGCGAAGAAAAATGGCCTTTGGCTTTTGAACTGTTGAACAACTGTGGTGGCGAAAACCATGAAGGCTTTATCGGTGTACAGGATCATGGTGATGATGTTTGGTACCGCAACATCCGTGTAAAGGTTCTCGACTGATTCCTTCTAAAAAGATAGTACTATGAGAATCAAACATATGATGATTTTGTCAGCACTGTGTTTATCCATGATGGCCACAAGCTGTAGCAGCCAGAGTAGGGAAACGACGCCGGAAACAACGAAAAAGGAAGTTGCCATACAGCTCTACTCTGTGAGGGACTTGGTGAAGGACGGCAGTAACCTCGACCAGATTCTGAAGGATTTGGCTGATATGGGCTATACCAGTGTGGAGGCCGCCAACTACAATGACGGTAAGTTCTACGGCAAGACTCCCCAGGAGTTCAAGCAGATGGTGGAAAAGAGCGGTATGACCGTGCTTTCTTCGCACACTACCCACGGGTTGTCGGACGAGGAACTGGCTTCGGGCGACTTTACGGAAGCCTTGAAATGGTGGGATCAGTGCATTGCTGCCCATAAGGAGGCCGGTATGGAGTATATCGTGACTCCGTATCTCTCCGTTCCCAAGACATTGAAAGATTTGCAGACCTACTGCGACTATTACAATGAAGTGGGCAAGCGCTGCCAGGCTGCCGGTTTGAAATACGGTTACCACAATCATGCCCATGAATTCCAGAAAGTGGAAGACAAGGAGCTGATGCTGGACTACATGCTGCAACACACCAATCCCGAATATGTATTCTTCCAGATGGACGTTTACTGGGTAGTGCGCGGCCAGAACAGCCCGGTGGATTACTTCAACAAGTATCCCGGACGCTTCACCATGCTCCATATCAAGGATCACCGCGAGATTGGGCAGAGTGGTATGGTAGGTTATGATGCTATCTTCAAGAATACGGATACTGCTGGCGTGCGCCACATCGTAGCTGAGATTGAGAAATACAGCTGCCCCGTAGAAGAGAGTGTGAAGCAGAGTCTTGACTACTTGCTTGATGCTCCTTTCGTGAAGGCATCGTATAGCAAATAAAACATGATGGCGGCTATTCATTCATAAGCTCGGCCGCATCATTTTCTTGACGCGGGCACAACCGGATGAAGAATCCAGGGTGCTCGCGTTTTTTTACTTCCTTCCGAAGTCGGCCGGAATTTCCCCCCATTGCTTTGTCTCCCATTTTAGGATGCGGGTGGTGTAGGTGTTTTCGCGCAACCACTTCTCTGCACGTTCTATTAGGTGGAAAAGCTCTTCGGTCTTGGCGTCACGCGGCAGTTTGGTTTTGCATTTTTTCTGTTTTATCCAGTTGATGGCGTTTACGCTGTCACTGTAGATGGGCATGTCGAAACCTTTCTGTTTCAACAAGGCAAGTCCGTGGACAATGGCGAGGAATTCGCCGATATTGTTGGTTCCATACATCGGCCCGAAGTGAAAGATTTCCTGACGGCTGGCGACGTGTACTCCCCGGTACTCCATGGCACCGGGATTTCCGCTGCAGGCGGCGTCTACGGCAAGGCTGTTTTCTGCGACGGCGGCAGGAAGGGGAGCGTCGGCGCCGGGAATAGTCTTGGCAGGAGAAGGGGCCGACCGCTTGATGTACGCGTACGGCGAAGAGGCAAAGGCTTTTTCCGCTTCCTCGCGTGATTCGAACGACTTGTATTTTGCTCCTTCGTAGCCTTTGGTCTGCAGTTGGCAGTCTGTCCAGGAAGTGTAGATACCCGGGCTGACTCCCGCCCATACGACGTAATATTTTTCTTTCTTCATAACTGCGGACAAAGGTAAAAAAGAAAATCCGAACAACTTAACTCTTTCATTTGTTTCTTTGTATGGCGGATATAAAATAAAGAAGAGAAGACTCAATAAAAAAAGAAAGGACAAAAAATGAAGAGAACATTTGCAGAGGCCATGGCGCATCGCCGTAGTTATTACTCTATCGGCAGCGATTCGCCAGTACTGGATGAAGAAATAGTACACATTATTCGTGAAGCCGTAAAGAATGTGCCGTCAGCTTTCAATTCACAGTCTACAAGAATTGTATTGCTGCTGGGCGACGAACATAAGAAATTGTGGAACATTGTGAAGGAAACCCTGAAAGCACGTATCTCTGCCGAGGCTTTTGCCAAGACGGAAGCCAAGATTGACGGCTGCTTTGCCAGCGGACACGGTACTGTGCTCTATTTTGAAGACACTTCTGTAGTCAAGAAGCTGCAGGAAGCATTCCCTTCCTATAAGGATAATTTCCCCACTTGGTCACAGCACACCTCCGCTATGCACCAGTTTGCCATCTGGACTATGCTGGAAGATATGGGGTTGGGCGCCTCCCTGCAACACTATAACCCCTTGATTGACGACGAGGTACGCCGCACCTGGAACCTGCCCGGCGACTGGATGATGATTGCACAGATGCCCTTCGGTACACCCACCGGTGAACCAGGAGAAAAGGAATTCGAAGATTTAAGCAAGCGTATCAAAATTTTTCTCTGATACAGAGGCGTTTTCAGCTTGGAATTGCTACCTTTGCAGGAAACCTGTAACTCGTAGCAGATATGATGCGTATTTTCTTGACCGGCTACATGGGAGCCGGTAAAACTACTTTAGGAAAGGCTTTTGCCCGCGAAATGAATGTGCCGTTCATTGACTTGGACTGGTACATCGAAGAACGTTTTCACAAATCAATCCGTGAATTGTTCACCGAGCGGGGAGAAGCCTCTTTTCGTGAATTGGAGCGAAACATGCTGCATGAAGTAGGGGAATTTGAGGATGTCGTGGTTTCTACCGGTGGCGGTACTCCTTGTTTTTTTGACAATATGGAGTATATGAACGGTTGCGGGCAGACGGTGTTCCTGGATGTACACCCCGATATTCTGTTCCGCCGGCTCCGGGTGGCGAAGCAGCAGCGCCCCATCCTGCAAGGCAAGACGGACGAAGATTTGCGCACCTTCATTGTGGAGGCGCTGGATAAGCGTGCGCCTTTCTACTCGCAGGCCCGTTATCGCTTTGATGCCGGTTATCTGGAGAGTCGCAGCCAGATTAGCGAATCCGTGCAACGGTTACGCCAACTTTTAGGACTTTAATCCCTTGTAAATGTGTATTTTTCAGTCCGATGAGCTGGATGTATTAGATTTATGTGTATTTTTGTCGCCCCTTTTATAAAACACACTATAGTGGGAAAATAGTAAATTGTAAATAGTCTAATAGTAAATGTACTGATGAGAAAATGGCGTATTGAAGATTCAGAAGAGCTGTACAACATAACTGGTTGGGGCACTTCGTACTTTAGTATCAATGACAAAGGTCATGTTGTGGTGACACCGCGTAAGGATGGGGTTGCCGTCGATTTAAAAGAGTTGGTGGACAAGTTGCAGTTGCGCGATGTAGCGGCTCCGGTATTGGTGCGTTTTCCCGATATTCTGGACAACCGAATCGAGAAGGTGTCCTGCTGCTTCAGACAGGCCGCCGATGAGTATGGGTATAAAGGAGAGAACTTTATTATCTATCCCATCAAAGTGAATCAGATGCGTCCTGTGGTGGAAGAGATGATTAACCATGGGAAGAAGTTCAATCTAGGTCTGGAAGCGGGTTCAAAGCCGGAGTTGCATGCTGTGATAGGGGTCAATACAGACCCGGACTCCCTCGTGGTCTGTAACGGATATAAGGACGAGAGCTTCATTGAATTGGCACTGTTGGCGCAGAAAATGGGCAAACGCATTTTTCTTGTTGTAGAGAAACTTAATGAGTTGAATCTTATTGCCAAGATGGCGAAGCAATTGAAAGTGAAACCCAACATTGGAATTCGCATAAAATTGGCTTCCAGTGGAAGTGGCAAATGGGAAGAAAGTGGGGGAGATGCCAGCAAGTTCGGACTGACATCCAGTGAACTGCTTGAAGCGCTGGACTTCCTGGAGAAAAAGGACATGAAGGACTGTCTGAAGCTGATACATTTCCATATCGGCAGTCAGATAACCAAGATACGCCGCATCAAGAATGCCTTGCGTGAAGCTTCGCAATTCTTTGTGCAGCTGAACAAGATGGGATTCAACATCGAATTCGTGGATACCGGTGGCGGTATGGGAGTTGATTATGACGGTACACGTTCTTCAAGCAGCGAAAGCTCCGTCAACTATTCCATCCAGGAATATGTCAACGATGTGGTGTCGACATTTGTTGATGCTGCCAACAAACACGGCTTTCCTCATCCCAATATCATTACCGAAACGGGACGTAGCTTGACTGCCCATCACTCCGTGCTTATCTTTGAAGTACTGGAAACGGCTTCCCTGCCCGAAATGGATGACGACTGGGAACCGGGAGAGGATGCCCACGAACTGGTGAAGGAACTGTATGACATCTGGGACAACCTGAGTCAGCGCAGCATGCTGGAACCCTGGCACGATGCACAGCAGATACGCGAAGAGGCACTCGACCTTTTCAGTCATGGCATCGTCGACTTGAATACGCGCGCGCAGATAGAGAAACTCTATTGGAGTATCTGCCGCGAAATTAACTCCATTGCCAGCGGCATGAAGCATTGCCCCGAGGAATTCCGCAAGTTGAGCAAGCTGCTTGCCGACAAGTATTTCTGTAATTTTTCGCTGTTCCAGTCATTGCCCGATTCCTGGGCCATCGACCAGATGTTCCCCATCATGCCCATACAGCGGCTGGATGAAAGACCCGACCGCGAGGCTACTTTGCAGGATATGACTTGCGACTCTGACGGTAAAATAGCTAATTTCGTCAGCTCGCGTGCCGATACGACGACCCTGCCGCTGCACTCGTTGCGCGACAAGGAGCACTATTATCTGGCGGTTTTCCTCGTAGGGGCCTATCAGGAGATTCTGGGAGATATGCACAATCTGTTCGGTGATACGAATGCTGTGCATGTGTCTGTCAATTCCAAAGGCTACACCATTGACCAACTGATTGATGGAGAGACGGTGGCAGAGGTGCTGGACTACGTGCAATATAATCCTAAGAAACTGGTACGTACGCTGGAAACTTGGGTGACGCAATCCGTCAAGGAAGGGCGTATCTCTGTGGAAGAAGGAAAGGAATTCTTGTCTAATTACCGTTCCGGACTGTACGGATATACTTATTTGGAATAAAATGGAGAAACTGACTGTAATAAAGGTGGGTGGCAAGATTGTAGAAGAGGAAGCCACCCTCTATAAGTTATTGGATGACTTTGCAGCCATCGAAGGCTACAAGGTCTTGGTACATGGAGGCGGACGCTCAGCTACGAAGCTCGCCGCCCAACTGGGGATTGAAAGCAAAATGGTGAATGGCCGTCGTATCACTGATGCCGAAACGCTGAAAGTGGTAACAATGGTGTATGGCGGGCTGGTGAATAAGAATATCGTCGCTGGCTTGCAGGCGCGCGGTGTCAATGCACTGGGCTTGACGGGAGCCGATATGGATGTAATCCGTTCGGTTAAGCGTCCCGTGAAGGAGGTGGACTATGGGTTTGTGGGCGATGTGAAGCAGGTGAATGCTGCTTTTTTGGCAGACCTCATTCATAAGGGTGTGGTTCCCGTGATGGCTCCGCTGACGCACGATGGAGAGGGGCACATGCTGAATACGAATGCCGACACCATTGCCGGAGAGACTGCCAAGGCTTTGGCGGGCTTGTTCGATGTTACTTTGGTATTCTGCTTTGAGAAGAAAGGGGTGCTGCGTGACGAGAACGACGATGATAGCGTGATTCCACAGATAACACCGGAGGAATTCAAGCAATATGTAGCCGATGGAGTGATTCAAGGTGGCATGATTCCAAAATTGGAGAACTCTTTCGAGGCGTTGAATGCGGGTGTGTCCGAAGTCGTAATCACTTTAGCATCAGCCATCAACGGGAACAGTGGAACCCGTATCCGAAAATAATTCAAAAAAAATGGCAATAGGCTGTAACTTTCTGAATACTTAACCGTCAATTTATTAGAGATGCAAGAACTCAGCTTTCGCAATGACATTCTCCCGCTGAAGGATAAGCTTTTTCGGTTAGCCTTAAGAATTACGTTTGATAGGGCAGAGGCAGAGGACGTTGTGCAGGAAACGCTGATAAGGGTTTGGAACAAGCGTGACGAGTGGTCGCAGTTTGGTTCTATTGAAGCCTATTGCTTGACTGTGGCAAGAAATCTGGCGATAGACCGTAGCGAGCGAAAAGACTCCCGTACCGTGGAGCTACTCCCCGAAATGGAGCAAGTCTCCGATGCATCGAGCCCTTACGAAAAGCTGGTGAACAAGGAACGGATGGCGTTGATACATCGGTTGATGAGCAAGCTTCCCGAAAAACAGCGGTTGATTATGCAGCTTAGGGATGTGGAAGGTAAGAGCTATAAAGAAATAGCAGCGGTCCTGAACTTGACCGAGGAGCAGGTAAAAGTGAACCTCTTCAGGGCGCGGCAAAAAGTAAAACAAACGTTTATTGATATAGAAGGTTATGGACTCTAAATATATAGAACAACTCTTGGAACGCTACTGGCAGTGCGAAACTTCTTTGGAAGAGGAAGCATGCCTGCGTGCTTTCTTTAGCGGTAACGATGTTCCCGGACACTTGCTTCGCTACAAGGACTTGTTCGTATATCAGCAGCTTCAGCAGGAAGTGCATTTGGGTGAGGATTTTGATGCCCGGGTGCTTGCCGAAGTAGAAGTTCCGGTGGTCAAGGCAAAGCGCATGACATTGACCGCACGTTTCATGCCGTTGTTCAAAGCCGCTGCAGTAGTGGCAGTGGTCCTTTCTATGGGGAATGTGATGCAACATTCATTTTTCTCGGATGTAGAGGAGGTGGCCGCAGCCGATACTATCGGTAAACAGATTTCCGCACCGTCGGTAGCTCTTTCGGGAGATGTGCCCGTGTCTCATGAAAAGCAGGTAATGGATAGCCTGCGTCGGGTGGACAAGGGTCTGGAAATCAGTGAATAGATATTTTCATTTGCTTTTAAAATAACATTTTCATTTGCTTTAAACATAATAGTTAGTGTGCTTTATTAAAACAACTTGAGGCTGTGAAGTTTCAATTCTCTCAAAATCTTATAAAAACTAACTAAAATAGAAGGGACGCCGCGTGATGCAGCGTCCCTTTATTGTTCTTATGCGTTTGATAGGATGGAGATGGAAGGACATCCGTTCAATAAAATGGTGAAGAGCTTCCTCTCGGAAGCCCTTCACCATTTCGTTAATATATATTTCAGAGAGAATTCGGTTTAGGCTCAATTAATCTTAAAACCTATATTTCCTATTTAATCTATGTTTTCTATGTTAGAGTTTATACAGTCCTTTCTTGGGATAGTCCAGTTCCGGATTACCCTTGTAGCCTACACTGCCGCTTCCGCTGGTGCGTACTTTCAGGAAATCTGTGGCATGGCACTTGATGTCGCCTGAACCGGCAACACTGGCAGATGCTTTCTTGGCAACGAAATCGGAAGCAAGCAAATCACCCGAACCTGCCACGCTGTATTCAGCTTCTTGGGTACTGCCGCTCAGGATGGCGGTACCCGAACCGGCAACGGATGCTCTGGTGAAGTTGGCGGTTACGTTATTCAGCTTCATGTCACCTGAACCTGCAACGGATACTTGGAGGTCATTGCAAGTGATGTTGCTGCTATTGATGTCTCCCGAGCCTGCGATGGAAATATCGAGGTCTGTGCAGGAGATGTTGTTTCCACTGATGTCACCCGAACCAGCCACAGAGATTTTGAGGTCATCCGTCTTCAGTCCGTTTTTCAGTTCCACGTCTCCCGAACCTGCCACGGCAATGCCGTTCAGCTTTTCTGCGGACACACGTACTTCCAGTTTATTATAGGATACGCTGACGTTCTTCTTGAAGCCGATATAGAGGGTATTGTCCTTGACACGGATATCCAGTAAGTCTACAATGTTGTCCGAGGTGTATACTTCCACTGTCGGTTTGCCGGACTTCTGCGTGTAGGTCACGTCGGGGCTGCCGGCTACACTCAGCTTGGTGAAGTTGTCCACTTTTATGTCTTTGGTTACATAATTCTTGCTTGCCTTGACCGTCTTGCTGCCGAAGCCTCCGGAACGGTATGTGTGTTGTTGTGAACAAGCGGTTGTACTGAATGCCAATAAGGCGATTGCGATAAATGTTGTTAGAGCTTTCATATTCTTTTGTTTTTTGTGATTCAGTATTTATTAGTTAGACGTGATCTACCTTGAAAAAGTTGCATATAAAAATGCTTTTTTCAAAGGACGCTCGGTCATCATACTTTAATCAATTATTGTGCCATAAGTGTAAAATGTTGATTATTAAAGGATAGTCGCTTTTGTGTAGTGTTCATTATCGGACACTCCGTCCGCTTTTGTCAGGTATTTGCTTGCGTTTTTGGACGATTCTTTGTTCATTTGCAAAGCCTCTTCCCGCCCCTTTCCTATGGGAGAGGCTTTGATTTATGACAGTAAACCGCATTATAGAAGATAAAGAGCTTGGTCCTTTGTTTGTCCGGGTCAATGCCCGGGCACGGCGCCTCACTTTCCGTACAAAGGAGGACGGAATTTACGTGACTGTGCCTCCCCGGACTTCCCTTGCCGAGATAGAGAATGCCATCGAGCAGCTTCGTCCGCGTCTGAAGGCTGCCATACAGAAGCAGGTCAGAAAGCTGATTGATTTGGATTACCGCATTGATACGGAGTTCTTTAAACTGACATTGGTCAGCGGACAACGGGAACGGTTCTTGTCCCGTTCGGAATTGGGGGAAATGCAGATAATCTGTCCTCCTGATGCCGATTTCTCGGATGAGAAGCTGCAGGCTTGGCTGCGCAATGTAATTGAGGAAGCTTTACGGCGAAATGCGAAAATTGTTCTTCCGCCCCGTCTGTATATGCTTTCCATGCAGCACAACCTTCCTTACAAGAGTGTGAAGATAAATTCCAGCAGCGGGCGTTGGGGAAGCTGTTCGGCACAAGGCAATATCAACCTTTCCTATTATCTGGTACTTCTTCCCAAGCATCTGATAGACTACGTGCTACTGCACGAACTGGCACATACCCGCGAGATGAATCACGGGGAGCGTTTCTGGGATTTGCTCGACCGGATGACTGATGGAAAGGCACAAGCATTGAGAGCGGAGCTTCGGAAATATCAAACGAAAATAAATGGTTAGAGATTAGTATGGACGGTAAGTAGTTCCTTGTTTTACAGACAGTGATACTGCAAAACTACTGCATACCTCTTGCACTGTCACTGCAGGAGTTGTGTAATGTCTTTGCAGTAGCACTGCAAAAGTTATGTGATGTCTTTGTAGTGGCTGTTGGTAAGCCAGGAAAAAGCTTGTTGACTCCGAAATATGAGAGCAAAATGCTTCACAACTTTTTATCCCTAATTTTTTGCCAGCTGCTTCACCTCTTCCCCTTCCTTCTCGAACCGGTATTCGCCCCCTTTTTCGCTTAGCTCAAATAAGGAAAGCTTTTCAGTTGCATTGTTTACAATCATGAGTGCGTTTTGCTCGGCAAAACGTTTCACTTCGATGGTGAAAGGTTCTTCTGCAATGGTGCGGTTCACTAGCAGGCTGTCGTTGATGAATATGGAAGTGGAATCTCCGGCAAATCCTTTCGTCAGTGTGATGGTGTATGTCTCGATGAAGTTGCGTTCTCCTTCTTTCCGTTGTTGCAGCCTCATGCTCATGTAGACAAAGATGACAACTACAAAAATCACGGCGAAAGCAAGGATGCCGTTGCCTATCATAAACTGCTTGTTGGTATTCAGTCGGTGTGCCATGGATAAAAAGGTTTTTTAAGAATGGTACAAATGTAATGAATAAATTTGAACCGACCGGCTTTTTACTTGCTGTATTCGCTCGGCGTCGTCCCAAATTGTTTCTTGAAGCTGGTCGAGAAATGGGACAGTGTACTGAATCCCGTCATGTCCGCTATCTCTGAGATGGTATATTTCCCTTCCTTTATCAATTTGGCGGCACGGTTCAGCTTGTAGGTCTTGAAGAATACGCTGGGGTTCTCACCCGTCAGCCCCTTTACCTTGTAATAGAATTTGGTGCGGGAGATTTTCAGCAGCTCGGTCATGCGCGCCACGTCCAGTTCCGGATTGGAGAGTTCGTTTTCCATCAGGTGGTAAAGTTCGGTCATGAAGGTGTTGTCTTGCGGGGAGAGCACGTTCTCCTCAATCTCATCCGTTTGGGTGGAACGGCTCAGGAGACTGCGCACTTTCTCACGGTTCTTCAGCTGGGATTTGATAAGCGCCAGCAGGTAGTTGGGCTCGAAAGGTTTCGTTACGTAGGCATCTGCACCGGTATTCAGACCTTCCACCTGGTTCTCTACAGTAGCTTTGGCTGTTACCAGTATCACGGGGATGTGGCATAGTTGCAAGTCTTCCTTTATCTGTCGGCAGAGGTCGTAACCGTTTCTTCCGGGCATCACTACATCGCTCAGTACGAGGTCGGGAGCTTCTTCGCTCATGGCTTTGAAGGCGCTGTCGGCATCGAAGCGGCAGACAACTTTGTAGACGGGAGAAAGCAGGGCCTTCAGGTAGTGGGCCACTTCCGTATCATCGTCTACCACCAGCAGGGTTTGCTTTTGTTGCCGGATGCTCTCTGTGTTTTCCAGTTGATACTGTTCTTCCGTTTGTATCGGAAACGCCTTGTTCTGTTCTTCTTCGGGGAGGGTACATTCTTCGGGGGTATAGGAGAGGTCATTCACCGGCAGCAGCAGGGTGAAGACGGCTCCGCTTCCTTCGGTACGGTTACCGGCTTTCAGATAGCCGTGATGCAGCAGCGCCAGGCTGCGGGCATAGTACAAGCCGATGCCGGTTCCCCAGTTATAGGTGCCTTTGGATTGATTGTCCAGTTGGTAGTAGCGTTCGAATACCTTCTCCAACTGTTCCTCGGGGATTCCGTTCCCGCTGTCGGCCACGGCAACTTTGACGTATTGCGTGTCGATGTCTTTGTCGGTCAGCGTAAAGAGACGCGCAGCCTCTTCGCGGGTAATGACGTCGAAGCACAGTTCCACTTTCCCACCGTTCGGAGTGAACTTCAAGGCGTTTGAAAGCAGGTTTCCTACAATCTTGTCCAGCTTGTCCACGTCCAGCCACATGAGGAAAGTATCCTCCAGGCCATAAGTGTTCAGTGCGATGCCTTTCTCGTTGGCGTTGATGCGGAAAATATCTACAAAGCGTTGCAGTTGCGAGATGATGTCAGTCCGTTTCACTCGCAGCTTCAGGGTGTCATTCTCCAGTTTGTTGAAGTCCATCAGCTGGTTCACCAGACGGAGCATGCGCCCCACACTGCGTTGTACGATGTAAAGCAGTTGTTTGTTTTCTCCCTCTATTTTGGGACTTTCGCAAAGTTGTGTTACCGGACCCGAAATCATGGTGAGTGGGGTGCGGAACTCGTGCGAGATGTTGGCAAAGAAACTCATGTTCATGCGGTTCACCCGTTGTTCCTGGTCCTTCTCCAGTTTGGCGCGTCGGGCGGTTTCTTTTTCCTGCTTAATGCGTAGCCAGGCACGGATGAAGATACCGATGATGGCGGCGGCAATGAGCAGATAGGTGCACCATGCCCACCATGTTTGCCAAGGGGCGGGCTTTACGATGACGCGTATGGAATTTTCCCTTTCTACAATGCTCTTGTCGTTATTGGTTATTTTAACTTTGAAGGTGTAGGTACCGGCAGGCAGATTGGCATAGTAGGCCTCGCGGTTGTTGCGGGCATCAATCCAATATTTGTCGAAACCGTCCATCTTGTAATAATAATGTACGCGTTCGTATTCGCAGTAGTCCAGTGCGGCAAAGGAGATGCTGAAACCATTCTGATTGTGGTCCAGGCAGATGTCCGGTCGGTAGGAAAGGTGCTTGTCTACACTTTTGCTGTCTTGTGGGCGTGCCAACCGGTTGTGTATCTTCAAATCCTCGAAGAGCAGTGGAATTTCCCGTTTGGTACTTACGTCCATAGGGTTGAAGAAAGTCAGCCCGTGCGTACCGCCAAAAACCAGTGTCCCGTCGGGCAGGCGGCATGAAGAACGGTCGTAAAACTGATTGCCGCCTATGCCGTCGGCGGCATAGTAGTTGGTAAATTTCCCTACGGTGCGGTCATATTTGCCCAGCCCGTATTGTGTGCCTGCCCATATATTGCCTTGTGCATCTTCCTCAATGCAAGAGATGTCCCGGCAGGGTGTACCCTCTATGGTCTCGATTTTTCCGGTGGCGGCAGAATAGTGCAGCAGTCCGTTGCTGACGGTTCCAATCCATACATCTCCACGACTGTCTTCGAAGATGTCGGTAGGGATGAATACTGAACGTTGGATACAAGCTTGCCAGTCGGTGTTCTCGAATGGTACTTCAGCGCTTTCCCAATTGTCGGGATTGATTTGCATGACTGGGGTCATGAAGGCAGTGGCCCACATCTTTCCGTTGTTGAGTGGAAGGAGTCCGGGTATGAAGGTTCCCGTCCAGGAAAATACTTTTGTTTGGACAAATTCTTTTTCTTCACGCTTTTTGGCGTAAAGTTTGGGGCTGTGTGTACCCACCCAAATTGTTCCACGGCTATCTTGTGCAAACGACAGTGGTAGGAAGATGTCATGAATAGCCTCTGTCTTCAATATGCCGTTTTTATAGCTGCATTTCATCACCTTGCTCGCATAGAGGGCCGCCAGCCAGATGTAGCCCTCATCATCTACGAATACGCGTGTGATGTCCGGTTTGTCGGTAGCGCTTTTTCCCGGAAGTCCAGCCGAGTCCACTTCTTTCACTGCGTGGCTGTCCATGTTGTAAACGTACAGCCCGTCTATCATGGTGGCCATCCAGAGATTTCGCTCCTTGTCCACTGCCACGGACAGCACTGACTTCCGGTTCAGGTATGAACTGAGATGGTTGTTGGTGTTGAAACGTTCTTTGTAGTTATAGCGCACGACATACCCTTGGTCTACAGAGCCTATCCATAGGTTTTTCTGTGAGTCGGTAAACATGGTGCTTATCTTGAAGTGAGGCACTTCGAAGGGAAAACCGTTTTCGCTCTGATGTATCACGTATCCTTCCACGTAGTTGTAGAGAAACATTCCTTGTTGGTCGGTATTCAGCAACAAGCTGTTGCTGCCGTAAGGGTGGATGTAATTGACGTTGGCATGCAGCAGCGGATGGCTCCGGAGGGCTTGGGGTGTTTCCTTGAACTTGTGCGTATGTGTGTCGAACAATGTTATCTGGCGGTTTCCCGCCAGCCATAGGATTCCGTTAGCCTGCATGAAGAAGTAGGTGGGAGAAAAGCCCTGCATTGGAATGGAGTCTTCCAGTGCCAGTGTGGAGGAGTTGTAGCGGCGCAGAGACAGCGGGGTCACTGCCCACAGTTTGTTGCTCTGGTCTATGAAGCAGCGGTTGTTGAAGGTATAGTTCGGGTCGAATATCTTGATGGGTACGTCAAATTTATGTGTTTGCGGATTATATACGGCAAGGTTGTGCATCATGTTCAGAAAAATCTTTCCGTCTTTGTTTTCAAGTATCTGGATGCCGTTCTTGTTGGGGAAGTCCAGTGGGATATTTTGGAAATTATCTTTGTCCGTGTATAGGCTGGTTCCATTTACGGTGACTACCCACAACCGGCCTTGTGAATCGCGGAAGAGGTCGTTGATTTGATTATCGGGTATATCCAGTGAGTCATCCGTACAGTAATACTGATGATATTCATGTACATTATATTTGTTCACCCCTCGTGAAGTTCCTATCCAAATGTGTCCTTGTGCATCTTCGGCAAAGGCGGTGACCTTCTGGTTGGAGAGGTCATTGGTGATGACCGGGCTTTCGATGCTGCCTTCCGGTGCGGTCTTTGTGTCCGACGGGTTGCATGCGGTGATTAAACACAATAGAAGTAGGTATTTAATGTATTTCATAATATATAGTGTAGACTAAAAGCATTGGCATGTCATCCATTTGTTTTGTTCAACGAATCTCTGCATTACGATGCGAAAATACTCATAAAAATTGAGAGAGAGACTGCCGGAGAGCATGTTTTGAACAAATCTGCAAACATTTGAACATTGGAGAAAGCTGTTTTGAACATCGGGGAAAGCCGTTTGGATAACGTAGAAAATCCTTCTGGGGAGAATGTGCTAATATTGCAATCATAAAAACATAAAACTAATACATAATATGAAAAAGCAATTCTTGTCAGTGTTAGCATTCACCGCCATCCTACTTTCCTCGTGCGGAGGGACAGCTAAAATAGAGAAAGCATCTGCTTGTGGGCAGGAGGGGGAGATTACGGCTTCTTCGGCAACCGCCATTGCCGAGACCGAATCAGGAAAAGTAGCCGGATATGTGGAAAATGGTATCTATATATATAAAGGTATCCCATATGCCAAAGCCGAACGTTTTATGCCGCCCGTGGCCGCTGATAAATGGGAAGGCGTCCGCAGCAGCCGTGCCTATGGCCCTACTTGTCCGCAAGGCAAGCGCATGGGATGGTACAGCGACGAACAGGCGTTTGCCTTCAACTGGGATGACGGTTATCCTGACGAGAATTGTCTGCGGGTGAATATCTGGACACCGGGACTGAAAGACGGGAAGAAACGCCCCGTCATGGTGTGGCTGCATGGTGGAGGTTATTCCGCCGGCAGTGGTCAGGAGCTTCCCTCGTATGACGGAACAAATCTGGCAAAGAAAGGGGATGCAGTGGTTGTGACGCTGAATCATCGTCTCAACGTCCTGGGTTTTCTCGACCTTTCCGCCTATGGCGATAAATATGCAAAATCGGGCAATGCCGGACTGCTTGACTTGGTGGCGGCACTGCAATGGGTGAATAAGAATATAGAATCTTTTGGCGGAGATGCCCGGAATGTTACCATTTTCGGTCAGTCCGGTGGGGGAGGCAAGGTCTCTACGTTGCTTGCCACACCGTCGGCGAGAGGCTTGTTCCATAAAGCCATTGTACAAAGCGGATCTATGCTTCGTACGATGGAGCAAAAGTATTCTCGTCGCATTGGCAGTGCGGTTATGGAGGAGCTGGGACTGAATGCTTCGCAGATAGATGAATTACAGAAAGTACCTTACGACAAATTGCTTGCCGCAGGCGAAAAGGCCGTTGCCAAAATGCGTGTAGAGGCTGATAAAGAAGGAGTGGCTTCTTTTATCTTTGGCTGGGCTCCCACGGTAGATGGCGATGTGCTGCCAGCACAGCCTTTCGACCCTCAGGCTCCGGTGCAAAGCAAGGACATTCCGGTGATGATAGGCACTACCCTGCACGAGTTTACCGCAAGCACTTACTTCCCGCCTTTGCGGAGCATGACGAAGGAGCAGGTTGTGGAGCAGATTAAAAAGAAATATGGTGAACGTACGGATGATTTTCTGAAAGCTTTTGAGCAGGCCTACCCCGGTTATCAGCCCAAGGACCTGGTGGATGTGGACTTCATTTTCCGCCCCGGCGCAGTGGAGCAGGCCAAACTGAAGTCGGCACAGCAAGGTGCACCGGTCTATATGTATATGTTTGCTTGGGAATCGCCCGTGATGGACGGAATACTCCGCAGCACGCATTGTATGGAGATTCCTTTTGTGTTCAACAATGTCGTGCGCCATGCTTCGATGACCGGAGGCGGAAAGGCGGCACAAGTGCTGGCGGACAAGATGAGCAGTGCGTGGCTGAACTTTGCCCGTACGGGGAATCCCAATACTGAAGGTTTGCCCGAGTGGGAACCTTATACAGCTGATAAGGGAGCAACGATGATTTTCGATAATGATTGTGGCATGAAGTACAATCATGACAAGGAACTGCTTGAGGTGGTGATGACCTTTCCGGTGCGTGGATTCTGACATTTTTTTAAGAGCCCTTTTTATTATTAACATAAATCTAATATTTAATCAAATGAAACAAAATCTGAAACAAACAGCTCGGGAGAGATTTGCGGCTATGACACTCTTCCTATTGATTTGTCTCCCTTTCAGTCTGGTACAAGCTCAGACGGTGAAGGTGAATGGTAGAGTTACTGATGACCTGAACGAACCGATGATTGGCGTGAGTATCGTTGAGAAAGGTACTGCCAACGGTTGTATTACCGACATTGATGGTAACTATACTCTGAATGTGAAGCAAGGGGCTACCCTTGTGTATTCTTATATCGGCTATGTCGCTCTTGAACGGAAAGCCGTAGCGGGAGTAATGAACATCATCTTAAAAGAAGACGCTCAGGCATTGGACGAAGTAGTTGTAGTGGGATATGGTGTACAGAAGAAAAGTTCAGTGACGGGTGCCATCTCGCAGGTGAAGTCCGAGGATATCCAGAATCGTTCTATAACCCGTGCCGAAGAAGCCTTACAAGGCAAGACGGCCGGGGTACAGCTGGTGTCTACTACTTCTCAGCCGGGTTCATCACCTACTATCCGTATCCGTGGTTTCTCTTCCAATGGAACATCTGACCCCTTGTATGTAGTGGATGGACTTATCGTCAACGATTTAAGCTCTATCGACCCTAATAATATCAAGAGTATGGAGGTATTGAAGGATGCCGCTTCGGCAGCCATCTATGGTGCCCAGGCTGGTAATGGTGTTGTATTGATTACGACCAAAAGTGGAAGTCAGGGTACTAGTAGTATCTCTTACGATTTCCAGTATTCTATCAACAGCCTAGCACGTCGTCCTGAATTGTTGAATTCTCAGGAGTACCTTACACAGATGAAGGAAGCTGACCCTACTTTTACTGACGTTAATATTCGAGAGTTGATAAGCAATGGTGTATGGGATGGAGTGTCGTCAACAGATTGGTATGATGTGGCATTTAATGCTTCTCCTGCTTCCCGTCATACAGTCACCTTTCAAGGTGCCAATGACAAAGGCTCATATTTCTTGTCACTTAATAATTTGTATGATAATGGTATCATTCGTGAGGACCGTGATACCTACAAGCGCCTTTCTGTCATGCTGAATGCTGACTACAAGATCAAGCCTTGGCTGAAAGTGGGTACTACTGCCAATTATGCCAATTATACGAGCAAAGCCATCAGTGATGGTAGTGGTGGAACTTCTTATGTAAGTATGATAGCTACTGTTATGACCTTGGCTCCTTACATTGCTGATACTTATCCGGCTGACGCTTTGCCCACACAGATGCAAGCACAGATAGCTAATGGTTTTACACTTTTACAGAATGCCAATGGTGATTATTACAGCTGTTTGGGCACAATGGAACAAGTACATCCGATGGTGGCTATCCGTATGAACGACAAGAAGAATACGGGCAACAGCCTGATGGGTACCCTATATGCCAATTTTACTCCGATTAAGGATTTAGTGTTCACCACTCGTTTGGGTTATCGTATTGCCACGGATAATACTTACACTCACAACAATTTGTATTATGGTTCTGCCTCAGCTTCAAATAAAGACAGAAACGGCGTAACTCGCACCAGCTTATCTACTACTTATTACCAATGGGAGAACTTTGTCAACTATAATACCACCTTGTTGGATACACATAATATCTCTGCCATGTTGGGTATGTCTTATTCGCAGTCTGACCAGATTTATGTGTCTGCTGGTGTAGACAAGATAGCCAAAGATAACCTTTTGTATGCGGATGTGGACTGGCCGGCCGGCGATGCGGTAAAAAGTACCGGTGGACATAATTATATTTACCGCAAACTGTCTTACTTTGGTCGTGTGGGTTATGACTATAAGAACCGCTACATGGCTCAGTTTGCCATGCGTGCTGACGCTGCTGATGCTTCTGTATTGCCTCCGACGAATCGCTGGGGATACTTTCCTTCTGCTTCGGTGGGATGGACTATATCCAATGAAGACTTTTTTGCAGAGAACAATCACACTCCTATTACATTTCTGAAAGTGAGGAGCAGTTGGGGACAGAATGGTAGTACAAGTAATCTGAGTGGGTATAAATATTCTAATGCCTTGATTACGAATGCAGCTGGGTATCCTTTCAGCAATAGTAAAATAAATTATATGACATCTGCTCAGCCTTCCCAACTTTATAATCCTGATTTGAAGTGGGAAACTTCTGAGCAATTGAATATTGGTCTTGACCTTCGCGCTTTCAAGGACCGCTTTTCTTTGAGTATGGATTGGTATAAGAAGAAAACGAAAGATTTGATTGTATCTAACATTATTATTCCGTATGAGGCAGGAAATTCTGCTGCTCCTATGAATGCTGGTAATGTAGTAAATGAAGGTTTTGAGCTGGAAGCTTCTTGGCGCGATAATATTGGAGATTTTAGCTATTCGGTTTCAGGAAACATCGCTACGTTGAAGAATGAAGTTACTTACCTTGATCCACACGTTAGTGGTGGACGTATTGAAGGAAGTACTACAATGGCTTCCAATGGTTCATTCTCTGCTTTTGAGGAAGGTTTTCCGGTATGGTATTTCCGTGGTTATCAAGTAGACCATTTGAATGAAAACGGTGATCCCGTATTCAGAGATAATGATGGTAATGGTTCTATCAATGCCAATGACAAGGCTATGATTGGCAAACCAATGCCGGATTTTACTTATGGTCTTACGTTGACAGCCAGCTACAAAAACTTTGACTTGTCGGTATTTGGTAATGGTTCGGTAGGTAATGATGTGTTTATGTCCTACAGCTATAACCGGATTCTGTATTCGTTGAAAGAGATGTACGATCAGCGTTGGACGCCACAAAATCTTTCTGCCAAATATGCTCGTCCGCAACTGACGAATGCGGATAAATACGGTTTGTCTGATGCTTATGTTTTCGATGGCTCTTATTTCCGTATCAAGCAAATTCAGTTGGGATATACCTTCCCAAAACAATGGACAAAGAAAATCATGATAGACAACTTACGTGTCTATGCATCTTTGGATAACTTTTTCTTGTTTACCAAATATCCTGGACTCGATCCTGAAGTGTCTTCTACTACCACAAGTGGTATGGGGGTAGACTATGGTAACTATCCGACAACAAAAAAGGTAGTATTTGGATTATCGGTAACATTTTAATATATAACCTTTTGAATATTAATAAACTTATGAAAAGAGAAATATTATTGGGATTAATGGCAGGTGTGATCTCGTTTACATCTTGCGACGTTGACTTATTGGACATTCCACAGCAAGGTGTGACAAATGAAGAGGCTTTTTATAAAACTGACCAGGATTGTGAAGAGGCTATTGCTGCCGTTTATCGTTCGTGGCGTACGGCTTTCTCCGGAGGCCATAGAGGAGCTTCGCAATATGCCAACGGCTTTTTCGTGAAGAATCTTTTGGCAGATGATTTTAATACAGGAGGTTCACGATCAGACCAGACTTATGCACAGGAAATATTTGAAAGTGCAGCCATGCCTACTAATGGCTGGATAGAGACTTATTATAAGGATCTGTATACTACGATCTATTTATGTAACCTGGTGATAGAAAAATTCAATTCAGAGGACAGTGTCATTAAAGCTCGCAATATTGCTGAAGCTAAGTTCTATCGTGCGCTTTGCTATTTTGAACTGACTACTCTTTGGGGTAATCCTCCTTTGGTAGATAGGGTGTTGAAGAATTCGGAAGAATATAAAGTGTCTAATTCTACACGTGAAAAATTGTGGGAGTTTATTGAAACAGATTTGACGGAAGCTATTAATTCCGGTGTGCTTACTTCGAAAACTAGTGTGGATGATAAGGATGGATGTACCCGTGCTACTTTGGAAGCAGCCAAGACATTATTGGGCAAGTCTTACTTATACCAACAAAAATTTACTGATGCTAAAAGTCTGTTCAAGGATGTTATTGGTTCTGGTAAGTATGATTTGGAAGACGATATCAATATTTTCTATCATACAGCAGGAAATGGAAGTAAGGAATATGTATTGGAGTGTACCCGTCATTATGATACTGCTAATATGTATGCACAAGGTGGCTGGTATGGTATTTTGGCTAACTGGGCGTTTGGTTATGGGTTTATAGCAGGTCCGGAATCGTCCTCTCATTTTAGATTTAATGCAACCAGTGGCTATAGTTATTTCAATCCTACTAAATCGTTGTATGAGGCTTATGTAGCAGAAGAAGGAGTGGATGGGTATCGTGTAAGTAGCTGGATTCGTACCTTTGAACAAGTTGTAGGAATGAACATTGGTATAAATTCTACAGCAAATAGATATGGCAATGAGGGCTATTTCCGTTTGAAATGGTTGGCAAGCTTAGATGACGAAAATGTGTCATATTGGTGCGGTAATCAGAGCTGTACACCGGTTATTCGCTATGCTGATGTCTTGCTGATGATGGCAGAATGCTGTATTCAAACAAACGATCCTGATGCCGATATTTATCTGAATAAAGTACGTACAAGAGCTCAATTGCCTTCTAAGTCAAATGTTACGATGGATGACTTAAAGCTGGAACGTCGGTTAGAACTTGCTATGGAAGCAGTGCGTTTCCAAGACTTGATACGTTGGGGAGATGCACCTATTGTGTTGGCTGATAAAGGTAAGAAATTGCCAAACTTCCTTATAGTTCCTAAAGAAGGAAATGATTTGACTACTGCTAAAGGTATATATAATGCTCAGTATGATACTTCTGTATCTTATACAGAGAATGAAAGAGAATTGGCAGGTTGGACACCTAATCGTGATGAATTACTGCCATATCCGGAAAATGAGATTGAGGTAAATCCTAATATTGTTCAAAACCCGGGATATTGATGTGGATTGATGATATAGCCTCTCTCTTTTTGCTGGGGGGAGGCTGTCTCTAGTTTATATGAAAGTTGATTATGTAGTTTATAATGTATTATCTGTGTCAAGAGATTCTTAAATATATGATTATGAAGAAAGGTTTATTATTTATAGTTGTTCTATTTTCTTTTGTGGGAACATGGTCACAAGTTGTTTTCAAGAATGATGAGGTGACTGTATCTAAGCTGAAAGATAAAACATGGGTGTTTGAAACATGGGATTTTACTACTATGTATTTGTTGGAGGGTAATGATAAAGCTGCATTGATTGATGCGGGTACTCGTTGCGCTGATTTGGATAAGATTGTAGAGAGTATCACTAATAAACCTTATGATGTCATTATCACTCACGCACATCCGGATCATGCTGGGTGTATCGGCTATTTCGACGAGGTTTGGATGCATCGTAACGATAGTATACTTATCAAGGAACGAACAGTGAACTATACTGGTAAGGTACGTTATATGGAGGAAGGACAAGTATTTGATTTGGGAGGACGTAAACTGGAAGTTATGCTGATGGCAGGACATACACCGGGTTCTATTGTTCTTCTTGACCGTGAACAAGGAGATTGTTATTCGGGTGATGCTTTCGGCTCAGGAGAGGTATGGTTGCAATGTGTACCAATGTCTCCAATAGAAACTTTTTATCAATCTTGTTGTCGTATGGAGAAACTGATGACGGATGGAAGTATCAGTAGAATATGGTGTGGACATTATCCATATTTAAAGAATTATCTGTCTCTAAGCTATATTCAGACTATGAAAAAAATGTCCCGCCGGTTGGCTGATGGAGAACAAAATGGAGCCAGACCATACAATAATTTTGCAATTCCGCAACCCTCTACAACTCGTAGCATATCTGACGGTTTTTGCAAGATTGTTTATGATGTCAGAAACATTGTCATTAAAAGGAAAAGTATTGACTCGCATCATGCAATTATATTGGATCGTCTCCCCAAAGTAGAGCAAGAAGCATATATGTATCGTGATACTTGTACGCAGGTTGATGGCCGTTTTGCGGGCTTTTCTCCTTTTTTCCTTATATATCCGGATAAACGTTGTGACGTAACTCAAGCTGAATCCTTGATTAAGGAGATGGGGATGGATAGTATTCTACATAAATTTTCTGCATCGGTATGTGTTATGAATCCTTTGGGTAATACTTATGATATGGAAAAAGATTTGTCGGCTTTCCAAACTTTTTTTAAAGGTATGCGTGTTGTTAATAATCTAAAAGTTATAGGTATTGGACAAGGAGCAACTTTTGTGAACAAGGCCATAGCACGGAACGCTGAGGCTGTGGCTGGTATAGTTACTATTGGCGGTAATCCTGGCAAGTATGAACTAGATGATTGTCCTGTACCGACATTCGTTGCTGGTGCTAGAAGTAAACAGGTGACCAACTCTTATGTAAAACTTAATAAGGCTGTTAAGACTGCAGTAAAGGGCAACCTAACATTCTATGTCAATACAGATGAAGAACTGTTGCAAGTAGTTTCATCGAGCGATACAAGTGCATCGTTGAAAGAGACTTTTTTGGAAGCTTGGGTTCAAGTGTTGTCTAAAAACTATCGTTTTAATAATTATAAACATACATGGTATATGGGAGGTACTCCTGAAAAGTATGGAACTTATGAGCTTGAACCATATATCATGCCTGAAGAGTGGGGGATAACTCGGCGGGTTATGGAAACGAATTTGCTGGGTACTGGAACTTTTTTGTGGTATGAATTTCATCCTGAAGCAACATTGAAAGCGCCTAGAGGAACTGTACCTTTATTGCTCTTGCTGCATGGCAATGAGAATGATCCGCGTACACAAGCTGAGACCTCTGGTTTCATTGAACTCTGCGCAAAAGAAAATTTTGTAGTTGTGGAACTTGAATGGCAGGGTAGTAAAGATTATGCCCGGATGGGTATGGATGGTATTGAACAGGTTGTATATTATTTGTTGAAGACTTATCCTCAGCTTGATGCTTCACGTGTCTACACAGAAGGTTTGTCTGCTGGATCTGCCACTTCTACAGGATTAGGAATACGAAAATCATATCTGTTTGCTGCGGTAGGTGGCTTTTCGGCAGGTATATTGCCTGGAAGTTACCGGTTTGATTGTGATCGGCAATCTTTGTTGGGTGAAGCGATCCAAAAGAGTGGTGCAGTAGAAATGCCCTATTTTTCTGCAACAGGAACCAGTGATACTGTAGTACCATTTATAAATAAAGATAATTGGCAGAAGAATGCTTTTTTTGCTGCATGGCAAATATATCAGATTATGAATGGTATGTCGGTTACAGAACGTCCAGATTTTAGTAAGGACACTATTTTTGGTATTACTCTTGAGAATCGTGAAACAATTTGGACGAATAAAGGTATTTCGATGGAAACTGGTGTGTTGAGTAAAAATGGGGTACCTCTTATTCAGATGGTTGCGGTCAATGATTATGGACATTGGAATTTTAAACCTGCAGCAAAAATGATGTGGGATTATTTTATGCAATTCTCACGTGATCCACAAACGAAGGAGCTTATTTATCATGGAAGAAAATAATAAAGTTGATGTCTTGATATAATATATAGTGAAGCATTAGAGATGTTTTATAAAAATGATGCGAAATAGGTATCTTTTTTATTGAAACAACGGTCTTCCCTCCCACCTAACTTAGATTGCTTGTACGTGAATGTATGGGTGACGGCGATGAACGATGGTACGAAGCTAAACTAATAATTAAATTAATTTGTAAATGAAAAAATAAAGAATATGAACTTGAGGCGGTATATGTTATTTGCCGTACTGCTTCTGTATTGTCTCTCTTTCAGTTAGGCGCAAACCTAAGCCTTGAAAGTGGCAGGTATAGTGACGGACAACCTAAATGAACAGATGATTGGTGTAAGTATTCTGGAGAAAGGCACTACTAACGCTTGTATTACCAATATTGACGGTGATTACTTTTTGAATGTGAAGAATACTGGTAAGTTAATGGAACGTGAAGCTGTATAGTTATATGTTAAGGCTCCCAAGAGTGGTATGGGCAAGCCTGCCAAGGAGTTGAAGGCCTTCGGCAAAACTGCCTTGCTCCAGTCGGGCGAGAGCCAGGCACTGATTCTGACTTGGAACGTGATGGGCATGGCTTCCTTCAACGATAAAATCAATGCTTGGGAATTGGCAAAAGGTGAATACAAGTGGATGGTAGCTGCCTCCTTTGCAGACATACGTTGTATCGTCACCCAAAAGGTTGCCAAAGCACGAAAGGATAAGGCAAACGATGCAATGAAGTTGCTGTTGTCTTGAATGAGGTTAGAGCTAGCGGTAAGTATAAACTTTATGATGGAAATTATGAGGATATCTTGACCTACAAGGCTGAGTATAATTGTGAAAGTATGCTCGAAAGTAACCGTATTTTTGATGCAAGTAATTCCATGGATGAGTTCAGTTTCTTTGAGGTGATGAATCATTGGCGCACTGATAAGTTGGATATGTCTGGCTCTAACAATCAGTTTAATGGTACCGGATGGGGATTTATGGTTCCTCAGAAAAAGTTGTATGATGCATTTGTTCAGGAAGAGGGTGTAGATGGTTATCGGTTGAATCAGACAATGAAAACCTATGACCAAATTTCTCAATTAGGTGTCAAGGTTGCCAAAGGGCAGAGTTTGATTAATGAAGGTTATTTCATGTGGAAGCGTCGCTTCTCGAATGTAGAATCTCCTGCTGGGTTCTGGTGTTCATATAATAACTATCGTTGGATGCGTTATGCTGAAGTCTTGTTACTGGCGGCTGAAGCAAACCTGAAGGATGGCAATCAATCTGAAGCTGATGCTTGCTTGAATGAGGTGCGTCAGCGTGCAAGATTGGATGCCAAGACAGCTACCCTGGATGCCATTAAATTGGAAAAGAGACTGGAACTCTGTTCTGAATATACCCGTTATCAGGATATTATCCGTTGGAAAGATGCGGAGGCTTTGCTTAAGGATCAGGGTGAAAGAACACCTATCTTGTCAAATAAGGCAGGAAAAGATGAGCCGGATAATGTAGCGGTAGAATACATTCAGTATAACAAGGATAAAACGCGTTATGGTTTCAAGGAAAGACATTATTTGTTGCCTATTCCGGCAAAGGAAATCCGCTTGAATCCGAATATGGAACAAAATGCAGGTTGGTAAAGCGCATAAAGAATCAAAATCTAACTTCGTCATCTGATGCAGATAGACAAAATTAGATTTTTCTAACTGATTAATTGTTTGTAGAAGAAGTCCCCCGTGGAAATCATCTAATTGTACGGGGGCTTCTTTTGTGGCTTTTTAAATATAATATATATGAGAAGATTGTCAATTACTTTATTTTCACTCTGTCTGGCATCTGCCTTGACTGCACAGACGACCGGTTCGAATCAGTCAGTCAGACTGCGTGCCGATAATATCGACGAAGTAGTCAGTGCCATGACCCTCGAAGAGAAGGTACACCTCGTTATCGGTTGTGGAATGTCGATGGGAAGTGATACCAAGTTTCCCGGAACAGCGGGACGTACTTACGACATTCCCCGACTGGGTATCCCTTCCGCCTATCTTGCCGACGGACCGCACCGGTTGGCGATGGCTGCCAAGCGGGAATTCGACAGCCGTACTTATCATGCTACGGAATTTCCTTCCAGCACCACGGTGGCAGCAACTTTCAATCCGGATGCAGCCCACAAGGTGGGACGTACTTTGGGTACGGAGGTGAAGGATTATGGTTTGGATGTGTTGCTGGCACCGGGTGTCAACCTGATGCGAAATGTGCTCTGCGGACGTAACCATGAATATTATTCGGAAGATCCGGTGCTGACCGGCAAAATGGCTGCTGCTTATATCAACGGAATCCAGAGCCGGGGGACAGGTACCTGCCTGAAACACTTTGCCGTAAACAACCAGGAGACCAACCGCAATAACAACGACTCTCGCCTGACACAACGCCCCTTGCGCGAGCTGTATTTGAAGTGCTTTGAGATTGCTGTCAAAGAGTCTCAGCCCTGGAGCGTGATGACCGCCTACAATAAGGTGAACGGCAAATATACCTGCGAGGACCGTGAACTGACAGAAGACATCCTCCGCGACGAATGGGGATTCAAGGGACTGGTGATGTCCGACTGGAATGCCGGAAAAGATGCCGTGACCTCCATCGTAGCAGGAAACGATATGCTTCAACCGGGGCAGGACCGCCAGTATAAAGCTATTTTGAAAGCCGTAGAGAGTGGTACACTGGATTTGGCACTCCTCGACCGCAGCGTGAAGCGTGTGCTGGAGTTTGTGGTCAAGAGCCATACCTTTGCCGGCTACGAGTATCCCAATAAAACCGACTTGGAGGCTCATGCGCAAGTAGACCGTGAGATAGGTGCGGAAGGTATCGTGCTGCTGGATAACAAGCAGGCGCTACCCATGGCTGCCGGCATCAAAAAAGTGGCCCTTTATGGAACTACTTCCTATGACATGGTTCCTGCCGGCATGGGCTTTGGCAGTACGGGCATCGGTTATTACACGGTTTCTATGGTAGAAGGTTTGCGCAATGCGGGCTACACCGTGGACAAAGAATTGCTGAACCGCTACAAGAAGCATATGGCCGACGAGCAGAAACGGCTTTTTCCTCACGGAAAACCACCTTTCGCCTTTACTCCGCTGCCCCGTGCCGAGGAGTTCCTGCCCACTGCCGAGGAACTGGTTGCACAAGTGAAAGCCAACGACATTGCCGTGCTTACGCTGGGGCGTGTCAGTGGCGAGGGCTGTGACCGCCGTGTGGAAGATTTCCTTCTGAAGGAGAACGAATTGGCTCTGATTAAGCAGGTGTCTGCCGCTTATCATGCTGCAGGCAAGAAACTGGTGGTGGTTCTCAACATCTGCAGCCCGGTGGAAACTGCTTCTTGGAAGGGACTGGCAGATGCAGTGGTTTGTGCCTTCCAGCCGGGACAAGAGGTGGGCAATTGTATCACGGATATCCTGACCGGAGAGGTGAATCCTTCGGGCAAGTTACCCATGACGTTTGCCGTGAAATATGGCGATGCGCCGTCGGATGCTAACTTCCCTTTTGATTACGAGTTCAAGATGCCGTCGTTTGCTATGGGTACCGGTATGAATTTCAAGTCGAACAAGAAAGAGGAGAAACCGAAGGAACCGGAAAAAAATGTGGATTTCACTAACTATGAAGAGGGAATCTATGTGGGTTATCGCTATTTCGACACTTTCGGTAAAGAGGTTTCCTATCCGTTCGGTCATGGTTTGAGCTATACTGCTTTTGAATATGCGGTAGAGAGCGCCAAAATGGATGCCGACCGCTGCGAGTTGAAGATGAACGTGAAGAACATCGGCAAGGTGGCAGGGCGTGAAGCCGTACAACTCTATGTGAAAGCTCCGAATGGGGGACTTGACAAGCCTGCCAAGGAGTTGAAGGCCTTCGGCAAAACTGCCTTGCTCCAGCCGGGCGAGAGCCAGACACTGATTCTGACTTGGAACGTGATGGACATGGCTTCCTTTAATGAGAAAAACAGCTCTTGGGAGTTGGCTAAGGGTGAATATCAGTGGATGGTTGCCGCATCTTCGGCCGATGTGCGTTGTACAGCGGTACAGAGGGTGACAAAGGCACGCAAGCAGAAAGTGCATGATGCCATGCGGGCGCAAGTGCCTGTGGCTGTGCATCCGATGGTGAAGAGATGAGGGGTATATGCGTGAAAAACTGATATATATCAATTAGTTTTAGAATGGAAAACACTTATTTTGTAGTACATTTTTAAATCGATACCATGAAAAGATTGATACTCTCTCTTTTAGCCGTCTGCTTGCTGTGGATGGCAAATGCACAAAATCCTGCATGGGGACCGCAAAGCAAGGTAGTGACCGACAGCATTTACAGCCAGGTATTGAAAGCACACCGTGCCTACACCATCTATCTGCCGCAAAGCTATAGCAATGAAACGGATAGGAAATATCCTATCCTCTATTTGCTGCACGGCATGTCGGGGGTGAATACCAGTTGGTTTACAGACCAACGTGTGAAGGACGTGATGGACCAGTTGGTGGCATCGGGCGAGGCTTGCGAGATGATTATCGTCAGCCCCAATGCCGGAGGAAATCCGGCCACTTGCTGGAACGGCTACTTCAACATGCCGGGATGGGCTTACGAAGATTTCTTCTATAAGGAGTTCCTTCCTTATATAGAGAAGACCTACCGGGTGAAAGGTGATAAGCAGCATCGTGCCATTGCCGGACTTTCTATGGGCGGAGGTGGAACGACGAGCTATGCACAACGCTATCCGGATATGTATTGTGCTGCCTATGCCATGAGTGCTTTGATGAACATCCCCGTCAGTGGTGAGGAGGTGGGAAAAGATCCCGACCCCACAAACAAGATGGCTGTGCTGACGCGTTCTGTGCAGGAACATAGTTGCATCAGGTATGTGGTTGAGGCAGATGATGCGCGTAAGGCACAGCTTCGTACAGTACAGTGGTTTGTGGATTGCGGAGATGATGACTTTCTGCTGGACCGTAATATAGAGTTTTTCCAAGCGATGCGTAATGCCGGTATCCCTTGCCAGTTCCGTGTGCGGGATGGCGGACATACCAGCGAATATTGGCATTCGGCACTTTATATGTGCCTGCCTTTTGTAAGTCGCTGCTTTGCTAAATAATAAAAATCTAATTCATTCAATATAAGAAATTATGAAAAGATTATTAAGTTTGGCAGCTATGCTGCTGGTCTGCTGTGTCACCCTTTTTGCACAGCAAGCTCTTTGGGGAGGTGCGGCAGTTGTCTCTCCTGATATTCATGAAGACAACACGGTTACTTTTCGCTTGAAAGCTCCTAAGGCTGTAAGGGTGCAGATTACCGGTGATTTTCTGCCTCCACAAACTATTAAGACCCCTCGTGGCGATTATGATGCACCGGGCATTGCCGATTTGACAGAGGGGAAGGACGGCGTTTGGGAATTTACTACTCCCGAACCGTTGAAGCCGGAACTTTATGGATACTCCTTTATTGTAGACGGATTGAGAATGATGGACCCGAGCAATGTTTACATGATTCGGGATGTGGCTACCGTGACCAATGTATTTATCATCGGTGGGGACCGTGCCGATTTGTATAAAGTGAATAAGGTACCTCATGGAACGGTAAGTCGCATGTGGTACAATAGTCCTTCGCTGGGAATGGACCGCCGTCTGACGATTTACACTCCGGCTGGTTATGAAACCAGCGGCAAGCGTTATCCGGTATTCTATCTGCTTCATGGTGCAGGTGGTGATGAGGAAGCTTGGATTGCTCTTGGCCGTACTTCGCAGATATTGGATAATCTTATCGCACAGGGCAAGGCTCAACCTATGATTGTAGTGATGACCAACGGCAATGCTTGGCAAGATGCTGCTGCAGGTGAGTCTCCCAAGGGGTTTGTTGCCCCATCCATGCGTCCCGACGAAAGAGCGAAAGTGGCAGAAGGTGCTTTTGAACTCTCGTTCCCCGAAATCGTGAAGTTCGTAGAGAAGAATTTCCGCACTCTTGCCAATAAGAAGAACCGTGCCATTGCCGGGCTTTCTATGGGTAGTTTCCACTCTTGCAATATTTCCAAGTATTACCCGGACATGTTCGACTATGTAGGTCTTTTCTCCGGTGCAAGTACCGGAAACGATAAATCAACTTGTCCGGTCTATACCGACTTTGAAGGTAAGCTGAAGACTCAGTTTGCCAAGAAACCGGCCCTTTACTTCATCGCATGCGGCAAGACGGACTTTGTTTATAAAGGTGTGGCCGACTTTCGCAAGTTGCTTGATGACAATGGTTATAAGTACGAGTATCTTGAAACGGGCGAGGGCCATATCTGGAGGAACTGGCGCATCTATCTGACGGAGTTCGTGCCGAAGTTGTTCAAATAAGAGGATTCGGTATAACTAATTTAATAACAAAATAACATACGTATCATGAAAAGAATTTCTATTTTGTCAGCTCTGTTGCTGATGTGTGCGATGACTTTCGCGCAACAAGCTCTCTGGGGAGGCGCTCCTGTGGTCTCACCTGAGATACACGACAACAATACAGTAACTTTCCGCTTGAAGGCGCCGAAAGCCGTAAAGGTGCAAGTAACCGGCGACTTCCTGCCTACGCAGAAAATCAAGACTCCTTTTGGTGAATTTGATGGTCCGGGTGTGGCAGATTTGAAAGAGAACAAGGACGGTGTGTGGGAATTCACTACTCCCGAACCGCTGAAACCGGAACTCTACAGCTACACTTTTCTGGTAGACGGACTGAAGATTAATGACCCTGCCAATGTCTATATGATTCGAGACGTGGCAAACGTGACGAATGTATTCATCATCGGTGGTGACGAGCGCATCGACCTCTACAAAGTGAATAAGGTTCCTCATGGAACGGTATCTAAGGTATGGTACAACAGCCCTACGTTGGGTATGGACCGCCGCCTGACTGTCTATACGCCTGCCGGATATGAGACAAGCGGCAAGCGCTACCCCGTCTTCTACCTGCTACACGGCATGGGTGGCGACGAGAACGCATGGAGCGAACTGGGACGTACGGCACAGATTCTGGATAACCTCATCGCCCAAGGCAAGGCCAAGCCGATGATTGTAGTAATGACCAACGGTAACGCTGCGTTGGAGGCTGCTCCGGGTGAATCGTCACTGGGTTTTGCCGCTCCCAGCATGAATCTGCCCAAGACAATGGAAGGTTCTTTCGAAACGGCTTTCCCCGACGTGGTGAAATTCATTGATAAGACTTACCGTACACAGGCCAACAAGAAGGGGCGTGCCATTGCTGGTCTCTCTATGGGAGGTTTCCACTCCATGCACATCTCCAAGCAATATCCGGACATGTTCGACTATGTAGGGCTGTTCTCGGCTGCCATCATGCCCAACAAAGATGTGAAGTCTCCGATTTATGACAACCTTGAAGCCAAACTGAAAACCCAGTTTGCCAAGAAACCGGCACTCTATTACATCGCTATCGGTAATAAAGACTTCTTGTTCCAGGCCAATAACGACTACCGCAAGATGTTGGACGAGAAGGGTTACAAATATGAATATTATGAAACCGGAGAAGGTCATATCTGGAAGAACTGGCGTATTTACCTGACTGAATTCGCACCGAAGATATTTAAATAAGATTATGAAGAAGAATATCATATCCATGGCAGCAGCAATGGCTGTTTTGTCAGCTTGCGGACCGGGTGTGCCGCAGCTTGGAAAGTCCTCTCTGGATGAGGTGATTGGCGCCATGACCTTGGAAGAAAAGGCGCATCTGGTAGTGGGTACCGGTATGGCAGGTTTCTCGGGTGACAGTGCCGTAATCGGTGCAACGAGAAAGCTGGTGCCGGGTGCGGCAGGAACCACATATCCGATTGAGCGCCTCGGCATTCCCGCTGTGGTGCTGGCTGATGGTCCCGCTGGACTGCGTATCGACCCCAAGCGTGAGGGAGATTCTGCTACGTACTATTGTACTCATTTCCCTATCGGAACTTTGCTCGCCTCTACCTGGGACCAGGAACTGGTGGAAAGTGTAGGTCAGTCTATCGGTAACGAAGTGCTGGAATACGGTGCGGACGTGCTGTTGGCTCCGGCGCTGAACATTCACCGTAACCCGCTTTGCGGACGTAACTTCGAGTATTATTCCGAAGACCCGTTGGTGTCGGGTAAGATTGCCGCTGCCTACGTACGTGGTGTGCAGAGCAACGGTGTGGGTACCAGTATCAAGCACTTTGCTGTGAACAACCAGGAAACCAACCGTATGGCTACGGATGCGCATGTATCTCCACGCGCCTTGCGCGAAATCTACTTGAAAGGATTCGAGATTGCCGTGAAGGAATCCGCTCCTTGGACCGTGATGTCCTCATACAACTACCTGAACGGTGTCTATACTTCGGAAAACAAGGAGTTGCAGACAACGATGCTGCGTGACGAATGGGGCTTCAAGGGTATGGTGATGACCGACTGGTTCGGTGGTAAAGATGCTGTGGCACAGATGGTGGCGGGCAACGACATGTTGCAGCCCGGTCTGCCCAAGCAGTACGAAGCCATCGTGAAGGGTGTGCAGGACGGAGCGTTGGACGAAGCCATTCTCAATCAGAATGTGAAGCGCATTTTGGAAATGATTCTCCAGACTCCCCATTTCAAGGGATATAAATATTCCAACAAGCCTGATTTGAAAGCACATGCTGCCGTTACCCGCCAGTCGGCGACAGAAGGTATGGTATTGCTGAAGAACGATAACGGTGCTCTGCCACTGGCAGCCGACGTGAAGAACGTGGCACTCTTTGGTTGTACTTCCTATGACTTCATTGCCGGAGGTACGGGCTCGGGCAACGTGAACCGCGCTTATACCGTTTCGCTATTGGACGGCTTGAAGAATGCCGGCTATGTGGTGGATGAAGCGCTGAAGAATAGCTATGAAGCTTACCTGAAAGCAGAGAAAGAACGTCTGGCCAAAGATAAGAAAGAGTGGTTTATGCCCGACGAGCGTCCTGCTGAGATGGCTGTGTCCGCACAAGTTATCCGCGAGCAGGTTGCCAAGGCCGATGTGGCACTGGTGACGCTGGGACGTACCTCCGGTGAGTTTCTCGACCGTATGGTAGCCGACTTCAACCTCACCAAAGAGGAGCAGAGCATGTTGAAAGCAGTGTCCGATGCTTTCCACGCTGCCGGAAAGAAGGTAGTGGTGGTACTTAATATCGGTGGTGTGATTGAAACTGCTTCTTGGAAGTCTGTTCCCGATGCCATCCTTTGTGCATGGCAGGCAGGCCAGGAGGGAGGAAACAGTGTGGCTGACGTGCTGAGTGGCAAGGCTTCTCCTTCGGGCAAGCTGACAATGACTTTCCCGGTGAAGTTTGAAGATGCCGCTTCTTCCGCCAACTTCCCGATAGACATGCGCGTAAGCACCGACCTCGTGAACAAGGGCGGGAAGAAGAACGACGTGAAGGATGTGGATTATACCAATTATGAGGAGGATATCTACGTAGGTTACCGTTACTTTGACACCTTTGGCAAGCAGGTTTCCTATCCTTTCGGTTACGGTCTTTCCTATACCACTTTTGCTTATGACAAGGCTGCTGTCAAGGCAGACAACGGCGTCTATACCGTATCTGTGGAAGTGAAGAACACCGGTAAGGTAGCAGGTAAGGAAGTGGTTCAGCTTTATGTATCCGCTCCCGATGCTGCAGACGCCAACAAACCCGAAAAGGAACTGAAAGCTTTTGCCAAGACTAAGGAACTGAAACCGGGCGAAACTACTGTGGTGACGCTGAAAGTGAATGCTGCCGACCTGGCTTCCTATGATGAGGCTGCATCGGCATGGGTGGTAACTCCCGGAAACTACAAGTTCCTCGTCGGGGCTTCCTCACGCGACATCAAGGCTACGCTGGAGGCTGAAGTAGCTGCCGCAACGCAGAAGACGAACGACATCCTGAAACTTCAGGAACCGATGAATCTCTTGAAGAGATGAGAGTAGGATTGTCTGAAAAGATAACAAATCATACCCTAAAAAACATCCTGTTGTATCCTTTGGTATGGCAGGATGTTCTTATCTTTGTGCCTCGTATAAACAGATAGTGCAACTATTATAAACCAATATCACAACCATGAGTAAAAAGTTAATCTTATCTTTAGCCCTATCAGGGTTAGTACTTACTGCTACGGCGCAGACCACTGTTGCGCCTGCCATTCCAAGAGACGAGAAAATAGAACAGCAGATTGAGACTTTGCTGAAGAAGATGACGCTTGACGAGAAAGTCGGTCAGATGTGCGAACTCACTATCGACCTCCTGCAGAAACGCGCCAATCCCTTTGCCGGTCTCGACCCGAAGAACATCACGGTGAAGGACCTGCAAAAAATCATCAAGAGATACAAGCTTGAAAAGGAATTCAAGCTGGGCAAGGAGATGCCTTCGCAGGATGTGATGATGAAGCTCTATATGCGTATCCAAGGCATTGAGAATGCCAAGGGCTTCCAGTTGGACGAGGCGATGCTCGACTCTGTCATCGGAAAATACAAAGTAGGCTCCATCTTGAACGTGCCCAACGGTGTGGCACAGAGCGTGGAGAAGTGGCAGGAAATCATCAAACGCATTCAGGAGAAATCCATGGAGGTGATGGGTATTCCTTGTGTGTACGGTGTAGACCAGATACACGGAACTACCTATACGCTGGGCGGTACTTTCTTTCCGCAAGGCGTCAATATGGGAGCTACCTTCAATCGTGAACTGACACGTGAGGGTGCACGTATCTCTGCCTACGAAACAAAGGCGGGAAGCATCCCCTGGACGTATGCCCCGGTGACCGACCTCGGACGTGACCCGCGCTGGCCGCGTATGTGGGAAAACTATGGTGAAGACGCCTACGTCAATGCCGAAATGGGACGTGAAGCCATTATCGGTTTCCAGGGAGAGAACCCCAACCTGATTGGCGGGAACAACGTTGCCGCTTGTATGAAGCATTATATGGGTTATGGTGTCCCCGTTTCCGGTAAGGACCGTACGCCGTCTTCCATCACCGAGCAGGATATGCGTGAGAAGCATTTTGCTCCTTATCTGGAAATGGTGAAGGCAGGTGCCCTCTCCGTGATGGTGAACTCCGCCATGAACAACGGCCTGCCTTTCCATGCCAACTATGAGCTGCTGACCAAGTGGCTGAAAAAAGACCTCAACTGGGACGGTATGATCGTGACCGACTGGGCGGACATTAACAACCTTTATAGCCGCGACCACATTGCCAAGGACAAGAAGGAAGCCATCAAGCTCGCCATCAATGCCGGTATCGACATGTCTATGGACCCGTACGACTGGAAGTTCTGTACACTCTTGAAAGAACTGGTGGAAGAAGGTGAAGTTCCCATGAGCCGTATAGACGATGCTGTGCGTCGTGTGCTGCGTTTGAAATGCCGTCTCAACCTATTTGAAAAGCCCTATTATGACTTGAAAGACTTCCCGTTGTTCGGTAGTGCGGAACATGCCGCTGCTGCATTGCAGGCTGCCGAAGAGTCTTTGGTACTCCTGAAGAATACAGACGGTATATTGCCGTTGGCAAAAGGCAAGAAACTGCTGGTTACCGGTCCGAATGCCAACTCCATGCGTTGCCTCAATGGCGGCTGGTCTTATTCATGGCAGGGCGACAAGGCCGACGAGCATGCAGGTCAATATAATACCATTCTCGAGGCTTTCACCAATAAATTCGGTGCGGACAATATCATCTACGAAGCCGGTGTCACTTATAAGCAAGGTGGCAACTGGTGGGAAGAAAACACTCCGGAGATAGAGAAAGCTGTAGCAGCCGCTGCCGGTGCCGACTACATCGTTGCCTGCATCGGTGAGAACTCTTACTGCGAGACTCCGGGTAACCTGACGAACCTCTTCCTCTCCCAGAACCAGCTCGATTTGGTGAAGGCTCTTGCCAAAACCGGGAAGCCCATCATTCTGGTGTTGAATGAAGGCCGTCCTCGCCTGATTGCTGACATCGAGCCTTTGGCTAAGGCTGTTGTCAATACTATGCTTCCGGGCAATTACGGCGGTGATGCGTTGGCAAACCTCATTGCCGGCGACGCCAACTTCAGCGGAAAGATGCCTTTCACTTATCCGAAGGAAATCAACTCTCTGATTACGTACGACTACAAACCGTGCGAACACATCGGAAAGCAGATGGAAGGCGCTTATAACTACGATGCGCAAGTATCTGTACAGTGGGCGTTCGGTTATGGATTGAGTTATACTACTTTTGCATACAGTAACCTCAAGGTGGATAAGTCGGACTTTACCGCTGATGATGTGCTTACTTTCACTGTAGATGTGAAGAATACCGGTGACCGTGTCGGCAAGGAGAGCGTGTTGCTCTTCAGCAGTGACCTCGTTGCCTCCCTTACTCCCGATACCCGCCGTCTTCGCGCTTTCGAGAAAGTGGAACTGAAACCGGGCGAGACAAAGACCGTGACTCTGAAACTGAAAGGCTCCGACCTTGCTTTCGTAGGCTATGATGGCAAGTGGATTCTGGAGAAAGGTGACTTCCGCATCCAGACGGGTGACCAGACTGTGAACGTGGTTTGTACGGATACCAAGAAGTGGGAGACTCCGAATAAGTGATACGACAAGGTCTTTTAGACCTTTAGAACCATAGTAAAAGGGCCGATAGCATGAAACAAGCTATCGGCCTTTTATTTTTCCGCGTTGTCTTTCAACAGTATCTTTTTTCCGCTTGTACCTCCTTACTTCTTTTCCTGAAACAATAGAGATTGTACGCATGAGATGTACATCTCATGTTGTTCGAGATGTACATCTCGTTGTGCTTGACATGTGCATCTCATGCAGTATGGAACGTGATAATTCGTAAGCATTCGGCCTCGTGCGTGTTTCTCTCCAAGTTATAATAAAGTCAAAAGC
>ENA-OPAQ01000426-OPAQ01000426.1-human-gut-metagenome-genome-assembly--contig:-NODE-426-length-45730-cov-59.891188_pt1 | contig 45730 bp, 68 predicted proteins | sample MGYA00241058_ERZ501432 | MGnify/ENA primary metagenome ERZ501432 (study PRJEB25962, sample SAMEA2042570) | human gut metagenome | biome: human gut; feature: human-associated habitat; material: faeces... | reverse complement strand
TCATTTCATTTTCATTATTCTAATTTTATTGATTGTGACTAACAAATAGAATTTAGAAAATTGCGCAAATGCCTGTAAATACAGTGTTTTTGGCACTATTATATTAGGAAACAATATTTTTATTTGTGACTAACGTGTGACTAACGATAACAGTCTAAAACTTCCGAAATGATACAAAATATGTTTTATAAATAAAGTTCCCGGGGAATTAACCCCGGGATGTTTTTATATGGCAATCAAATCTTTCCATGTGACGGGCCCACAGACTCCGTCCACTTCCAGAACATCTTTCCTAGATTCTTGATAAGCTTTCAGAGCGTAAATTGTGTTTGTGTCTGCTGTCCATGTAAGTTTCAACGCTTTGCCGTTTTTGCCTTTAAAGCCTCTGGCTCTTAAAATTTCCTGTAAGAGGAGCACAGATGTGTTTTTATCTCCTGCTTTTACTGTTTCTGGATTAAACATATATTTCTCTCCTGTTTGTGCGGTATTAGGCAATGCATTTTCAGATTTTGCGGGTACAGATGCATCAGATGTAATACTATAATCTGGTGTACAGAACTTAGTTCCGGGCATCTGGCTGTTAAGATAACTCTTTGCACAGACACCGCCGCCATTTGCAATAATTCCAGATGCACCAGAAGTATTTCCCTCGATGGTATAGAACCTGTCTCCGATTACGGCCGTTACGATGCCGGTATGAGTGAAAGTTCCATTATGATAAAAAATTACAATATCACCGATCTTTGGATTAGCGTTCCTTGTAAACAGATTACCAAGTGTTGGGCAGTAAACATAGGGCCAGTGTTTCAACAGTTTTTTTGCTTTTTCCTGTCCGAATGCTTCCATAAAGCACCAACTCACGAATGCTGCGCACCAAGGCTGTCCTTGATATGATGGCTTAATGTCTCGCCAGTACTTCGTATAGTTGCTCGAACCGGCGTTTGCAGTCTTACTGTCGAGCTGACTATTGCTCTTCTTTTCAAGGTATCCAATCTCATTTTTTGCAATGAGAATCACTTTTTCAATAGCTTTATCCATTGCAGAAACCTCCTCTTTGTAATCCTTATAGAATACATCCATGTCAACGTTACCACTAATGCCGGATACTTTTCCTCTACTGGAATACTGCCAGCCTACACCAACAGATGGACGCAATCTTTCCTGTACAGAGCCATTATCACTAGCCGGATAACGAGCAATCCAGCAATCGTACTTTTTCAGGGTGTCTGACAGAACGTTATTGTACCAATCAAGATTGCAGTAGATACCGACCTTATAACCGGCTTTTTTGATTCTGGTCAGAAATGCTACTGCAATATTCTCAATCGCCTGTTTTCCAAGGTTTCTCTGCTGACTCCATTCAAGGTCGTAGAAGATTGGAAAGTCCATTCCGCGTCCGCCAAGAACAGAAATTACGCTCTCAGCTTCATCAATTGCCTGTGCCGGTGTCAGAGCGTAACTGTATTTATATCCGCCGACAAGGATTCCATTTGACTTGCATCCTTTGTAGTTATGCTCAAAAGAGGAATCGGTTCCAGATTTTTGATGGATTCTCAATATTGCAAACTTAATTTCAGAATTCGATACTTTCGCCCAGTCTGGCTTACTCTGATAAGATGATACGTCAATTCCTTTAATTTCCATATTTTCTCCCTTGCACGTATTTTATTTCACTATTCCTGGTTTTGATTCTGTTACTGTCCCGTCCTCATTCAATACATAGCCATCCTTTTGAAGTCTTTCAATTACCTTCTTATTCCACAGCTCAGGAACATCTGTCCATTTTTTCAGCCCATTGATTACTCGTTCTTCGAAAAATTTAACCATTATTCTTACCTCCGATTATTGCAACTAATGTAGCAAGTTCGTCAAGTGCCGAATCATGCGTTGATACAAGTTCAGCTAGACCGTCAATACCATCACCATTAATCAGAATTTTACGCTCAGATTCCGCATTAAGCATCTGTATCACAACGTCTAACTTCTCAGACATCTCATTCAGTCTGTTTGAAACTCTGTTAATTGCTTTGTAGATATTTGCAATTTCTTTTTTATCCATATGCACCTCCTGTTCTTAGCTATTCAGCTATATTCATTAATTTGCTAGGATTTTAGATACATAAGCAGGGGACAATGCCGTAAGTGCTGCTGACGTCGCCGTAGTACGAATTCCCGCTTACGTTCACATGACAGAATTTGTTTCCGCTGCTGGAGTAAGGCGAACGTCCCCAATAGTAGCCAGATACGTGATCACTGTCAGAACGCGGTTTCTTATATCTATTAGCAGTCGCATTCTTAAAATACTGATACTGATTTCCTTCGCCTGCGTAAGAATACGTTGTACTACCAAAAATTTCAATTTCAGACAGTAAAAACGCATAGTCATTTGAGATTTTAATCGTACTGCTTCGACTTCCTGCAGATGTCAACTTCTTGACCTGCTTCATCATATCTTGAATATAAGTAGGCAAACATTTCTTGTACACATTATTGCACCACGTACGTCTTGCACAACCTTCCCAACCACCACTATTTGTACTTGAACCGTTTATATAACCACATTCATGTGATGCATTATAGGAGGTGTTATATTCTGTCGTAGTGTCTAAATACAACATACGTTCTGTCTGAATTGTAATAGCAGCTTTAGTCTTGCCATTGATAGCAGTCACTAAGTCATCATGTTCAATTCCGATAATCACATAATCGTAATCATTTGCTCTGTGTGACTCACTTACACCAGTTGCATCCATGGCATTGTGATGGATGGTTCTCTTGTCACCGACCGCCCAATAGTCACTAATGTTGATTTTGCCTGCGTAGTGCGCTTCAATCATCTTTTCAATCTCTGCGTCTGTTCCGTCGGCAAATGTGACAATCTTTAAGCCCTCTGGTTCCCCAATCAGTCTGTTACCTGCATCGTAGTTATATATGCCATCGGTGTTGTATGGAAACAGTGTAAAGTAATATTGTTTGCCGTTTGTCAGCCCTGTGACTGTATAGCCTGTGGTTTTGTATTTATCTCGAACTGTATTATCAACCACAAGCGTTCCGTCATCTGGATTTGCGGGATAGCCCGTTTCTTTCATTACAAGTTTTGTACCAGCCCATGTAGAGAATGTTGAACCACTGATTACCGTGTTTTCTGGGTCTTGCCATTTAATTATAACCGATGCATTTGCATTCTCGATTGTTGGGTTGTTTACGGGTTTTGGGGTAACGGTTGCGCCACCGCCTTTTGCGTGGAGCGTTCCGTCTTCATCTATGAATGTTGTCTTGCCGTCAGGCTTAACCTTACCAAGAATTTCGATTGTAGCAATTGGGACAGTCGCATCACTTCCCTTGTCTCCTTTTGGCCCTTTGATGTTTACTGTTTCGGGATTGGCGATTCCATCTGTGTTGCTCCAGCTTATGTTTCCATCAGTGTCTACACTTGGAACGAATGTAGTGCCCTTTTCTCCTTGCGGTCCAGTATCTCCTTTTGCGCCCGTATCGCCTTGTGGCCCGGTAATATTTACTGTCTGGGGGTTTTCAAGTCCTCCGTCATTACTCCAACTTATGTTTCCTTCGCTGTCTACAACAGGAGTGAATGTGATTCCTCGCGCACCAGTATCTCCTTGCTCGCCTTTTGGCCCAGTATCGCCTTTTAGACCCTGTACTCCCTGCTCTCCTTTTTCTCCGGGGTCTCCTTTTACACCCTGCGGCCCTGGGTCGCCCTTTGGACCTTGCGGACCAACTGGTCCTTGCGGCCCCTGAATCTTGCCAGCATTGTTCCAATTCGTGCCGTCGAAAACCCACATTTCTCCGTTTATTAAATACGCATCGTTCTTCTCTGCACTCAGGGGGAGGTCTGCCTCAGATTCTTTTGTACCAAGGACATTAAGAGATGTTCCGTCATTTCCTTGTTCACCCTTTTCTCCTCGCGGGCCTTGCGGACCAACTGGTCCTTGCGGACCAACGTCTCCTTTTTCGCCTTTTGGGCCTTGCACTCCTTGAGGCCCCATAATATTCCCAACATTTTCACTATCACCATCTGAAAATGTTATTGTTAAATTTCCATCTACGTCGATACTGACCGCTGTGATAGAGGCACCCCTCAGTGATTCTTTCTGCTCAGGTGTTAGCGATTCAAATGTCACGGTGCCATCCACGCCCTTTTCTCCCGGATCGCCTTTATCTCCTTTTTCGCCTTTGGGACCCTGTGGACCAACAAATTCTCCGGTATTAACCATCTCTGAAATGTCCTCAATGGAACACAACCGCCTTACATCATTAGCCGCAAATGCAATGTATAAGGCTTTACCAGATGGAACGGACGGGTCATTACCAAGAATCGCAACGGGCTCTCCGGGACGAATTTTTGACGTATCAAAATCGGCGTACATACCGCGCCGGAATTGTATTGTATATGTATCAGCCATATTAGACTTACCTCCTTATGAAAGAAAATTATTTTTTATGTAATCCTTTACGGAATCAAGATTTTTTTGCACATTGTCATCCATTACAAGGAAATTGCCCTTATTGTTCTGGCTGATGATACTTCCTGTGTTTTCGTCTACTTCCGAATAAGTGTAAGCAATGCGACTTCCTTCTCCAGTGCTAAGATTCATAAAACTTGTTAAAATCTTCTTCATGATATTACCTCCATCTGATTGATAATACTTAATCTGTCGTTAATAAGCTCTGATTCATAATCTGGTTCCGAGACCTCTGTTTCTTCTGACTCATAATTTGGTTCCGGGATTTCTATATCTCTTGTGTCTGTATAAGCCGTATCTCCCGGGTCAGTAAATCGCATATGCTCATATTCAGCTTGTCTTGCTTTGATTTCGAACGAAAATTTAAGTCCCGGAGTTCCTTTTACAACAAAATAATTCTGCTCTTTCTCAGCTATCCAGCAGTCGCCCTCTCCTTCTCTTTGCAAGAACACATAATATTTAATGCCGACATTTGCAGATTCCTGAAAGATATCATCTATGTCAATCATACAAGTCCCGTCATCCGATATTACAGATTCACCGATATCTCCAAAGAATGGGGTTGGCATTTCATAGCAGTAAAAGAGCTGTTCATCATAGTCTACCGTCGAAACTGATCTTGATTTTGTCCCGCTTACTTTCAGTTTTCCTCTGATAGAAGCATCTGCAAGGTCCGTTCCCGTACTTGCACTGTAGAAATGACCACTGGCTTCTACGTGCGTACCTACTTCAATTTTTTTTGATGTCGAAACGCTGTCCGCCGAAACACTAGTACCAATCGAGGCTGAGCTTGCGTGTACGGTTCCTGTATAAAGATTGATTCCTCTAATTCGTGTTCCATACAACGTCCCGTACCCCGGCACATATACTCCTGTATTCGTCTCTGAATAGATCTCTCCAGTTGAAGCATCTAGCGTTACTTCTCCATACGTGCCACTTGCTGAAAGCTTTTTAATTCCAACTTTCCATCCTGCTAATTCACCTGTGTTAATATAATCGGCATTCATGTACACATTGCCATTTGATAGATACAGACCTTTATTGCTGCTGTTATCGCTTAGCACATTAATAATCTCTTGCTTGGACATTTTTCCTATGTCGAGATCACTGAGCGCTTTATCTGTATAGCTGTTTGCACTTGATAGCGCTGTCGAAGCTTTGTCTTCCGCAACACTATATATTGTATCACCATTTGTTAATACAAATGTATCAGGTCTGAGCGTAACATTTCCGTAGTTATCAATCGCAAATGTTGATGTTCCAGAACTGTTTGTAACATTAATGTTTTTCAAGCTAATTAAATCAGCTGAAATCTGGCCGGACTTAATATAGGAAGCATTTATATACAGATGTCCGTTCTGCATATAAATTCCCTCTTGCTTACCGTTATCCGTTAAAGCGTTAAAAACTCTTTCAAAATTGACAATTTTTTCAGCGTCCAGTTCCCGCCAAGCGCCATCAGTCCCAGAAAACATATATACCTGGCTTGTAGAGAAGTTCATGAATATCGAGCCGTCATGCTTTTCATATTCTTCACTTTTCCACTCAGATGCCGGATAATTCTGCAATGTTGGTACATACGTGCCATAATAGTTCGGGATAGTCACATTATTTTGAACTGCCCCATCCACAACGTCCTTGGCAATCTGTTCAATAGTTCTACTTTTCAGTGTAAAGTTTTCAACCTCTAATGTGACAGCGCCTGTGTTGGCATCTATTCTTAATGTCGTATTCCCGTTATTATCTTTTGCTGTAAAACCTCTTGTGTTAATCCATTCTGATTGGATGCCAATAGCATAAAGAATATTCAGAACAGCATCTCCATTACTGTCAAACCCGGCTTTCCATGTCTGACCCCCATCTACTGACAAAAAGAATCCATCGACACCTGTCTTATAAATTACTTTAGAATCAGCAAGTGTAGGCTTATCATGCCGGTACGTAATTACGGAACCATCTTCTTGTACTTCCTCTGTATAGAAAAAACCCAGCGTGTTCGCTGCAAGTTCATTCATCTGTTTGAGCTTTACGTCATAGGCAGATAGTTTCTTCTCTATATCTTTTTTTGACTGTTCTACGGCCGCTTGCTGACCACCAACAAACTCACTTACATCTTCTTCGGCACTCTTTGCGCTGCAACCCCATGATGTTGAACCACCGAACACAAATTCTACATTAGTTACAAATGATCTAAAAACACGATTCTTCGTGTCAATAAATTCGACTGGATCGCCGAAAGTGGCGTATCCGTTGGCAATTCCGTCACATGAGAAAGGACGCATTCGCAAACCGATTAATTGACTCCCAATGGCTTCAATGCCTGCCTGTGCATTTCCTGACAATAGCTGATTATCAATAGTGATTACATAACCGTCCTGACCCGACATATATTCGGTCTCATCTTCTACGTATTTGACGCCTGTTACAATGACATCGTCTACGTCATATTGTAGATTCTGAATTGAAAATAACGCGTGATAATCGTTATTACTTAACGTACCACCATCAATCACAGTCCCTGTCGTCCACGGATTAAGCGTGCCACCATCCAGATCATCACCGTTTGTCCAGTTCTTTACTGCTCCACCATCGTAAATAGTCGTATTGGTAAATGTCTTATCAAACGTAATAATCCTGAGTAAGTCATTTTCATCAATTCTTGCATTTCCACCGACTATCCCGGCACACATTCCGATTACTGTACGATATGTCGCATTAGATGGCGCTTTCTGAATCTGAAAGTCCGCATTTGGAAACATTGCATCTCCAAGAGTGATTCCACATTGCTGACAGCATTCTGAGAGCAGTTCCTTGACCGTACAAGGAAAAGATAAATTAGAATCATACGTCTTATCAGCGTTATGCATTTTGTCTAAGAGGGAAAGACTTATTTCGCTTGCCGTTGCAGGTTTCTTTGACACAATATAAGTACCTCTTTTTATAGTTTCTATCCTGTCAGATAACCGCACATTGAGAAAGATAACAAACCTTGCAGCATTAAAATTATATCCGTCAAAACGCCCATCATCGTTTACTAATGATAAGCTTGCCGTTTTTGCGATTGCCACACCCACCGGAAAGTCCCCGGAGTCTGCTGAATCTACGAGATTATTTCCAGACAGATAAAAGTCTTTTTTGCCTAGCTTAAGAGTTGTGCCATTTGACAATGTAACATTTGCTGTCACGTAATAATTTCTGTTTGTAAGTGATTCTTTCTTTAACTGAGTAGATACATTTATCAAATCGGCTCAATCCTCCTTACATTGATAGACAAATCTGTCCACTTTTCTTCCCCATCTTTCAGAGTTTGCGCAGCCATGTTGAAATTTGATGCGTAGAATGTTCTGTCTATCCATCTTCCCGGAACAGTTGGGTCTTTATGGTGGAATGTGAATTGACTTTTGTTAAGTACAGTATTTAGTATGGTTGCTATTTCAGCCCATGTAAGCTCGCCCCATTGCATGTCATACCCGCCAATTGTTCCCATTGGTGTATTGTGCATAATCAAATCCTGACTTCTTTTAGAGTCTTCCGTAGAAGTGGTTGCGAACACCGGTTTGTAACTATCCGGTGCTCTTATAACAACGTTGTCTATTTTAAATTGTTCCTGCGGCATATTCTTCTCCTTACGCTAACTCAAATGGGTTCTTCCCATTCCGGTTTCTTCTCATTTCAGCTTCACTGATAATAATATCTAACAGTTTTCTACCAGATGCATTAACTGTAACATTGTAGGTATTTCCGTCTCCCTGTCCCTTTCCTGATTCTTCCCGGACGATCTGACGTAACAGACTTTCCGGCGCTTCCAGGTTATTGCCTTTCTTCTGGTCACCTAATACCGCAAGGAATTCTGACCTTGGTGGAATAACTGCACCACTGGCCAGATATGGGATAGTTCCGATACGTGGAAATGTTGCATGAAATCCAATAGTCTTTGAACCAAACGGTGTTGGAACAGTCCAGGGTCCAAAGGAAAATGCAGATTCAATTCCACCAATTGCATTATTAATCATTCCAACTGCATTATTAACAATGCTGATTGCTTGATTGATCGGAGCTTTAATAAAATCCACAATGCCTTCAAACGCAGATCTGACTGCATCTCTGGCGGCATTAAACTTATTAGTGATAGCATTTTTTATCGCTTCTACTTTATTAGATACGAACGTAGCTACGTTTTCCCATGTTTTTGATGTCTTGTTCTTTACGCTGTCCCATACGCCTACAACTTTAGTTTTAATTGCATTAAATACTGTGCTGGCTGTGGATTTAAGAGAGTTCCAAAGGCCAGAAAGTGTCTTTTTGATTGCGTTCCAGATTGTTGAAGTCAATGCTTTAATTGCATTCCAAGCAGTGCCGATGATGCTCTTTATTATACTCAACGCGCCTTTTGTTACGGTTTTAATTATCTCCCACGCACCTGACACAACATCTTTGATAAAACTCCATGCTCCATCCGCAATCTCTTTTATTCCCTGCCAAGCCAGTTCCCAGTCTCCTGTAAAGACGCCAACAAGAAAATCAATAATTCCACTCAGTGTATCTGCTACATCACCAATTATTTTAATTAATGATTTTATGACTTTTATCGCTACGGTGCCTACAACATCAATTATCTTTGCAACAACCGGAAGCAAATTCGCGATTATCCAGTTAATTAAAGGAACTAACACCGACTCCCACAGAAGTTTCAGAGAATCAATGAGTTTTCCGAGAAATGTTTCTATCTTTAAAATTGCGTCCCCTAATGGTCCCTCTAATAGCCCTTTGATTTGTTCTGCTAGTCCTTGAAAAACAGGAAGAACGTACGTATTATATCCAGTTATCAGAGTTCCAAATATGCTTGATAGTCCATTTGCTATAGAATCAAAGAGCGGCTTTACGTGTTCATCGTATAACCTTGATATTGCGTCGCTAAGGTTTTGAACAACTATTAAGACGCCGCTTGTTACGGTTTCTATTGCTCCGAGACTACCCTCGATTGCTGACTTTAAAATGTCCTTGTTGTCGATAAAAGGCTGCGCAATCATGTTAAGGATGTCTCTGCCAAGTTTTGCAGCCGTTTCCGTAAGAACCATTCCGATTTCAGCAAAGATTCCGATTAAATCTGCTGTGATCTGTTGCGCAGTTTCTCCACCGAAAACTGAGAAAACATCAGCGAAAGCAACTGCAAGATTTCCACCTATTTGTGCAATTTCAGAGCCGATATTGAACATATCTATCAGATAGTTCTTTATTCTTTGCGTGTTCTGCTTTAAAAACTTTTCGATTCCGCCTATAATGTTTTGCGCAATTGTCAATCCAATTCTGGCAAATGAACCGGCAACTTGTCCAATTGCATATGCAAATGAATCAAGAAAATTATTTGCCGCCTTGGTAACTTCTGGGTCAGTGAAGATATCTTTTAAAGATTTCCATATGGAATCGAGATCCTTTTTTATTCCGTCAAGAATTGGTTCGTAATCTCCTAATCCATCCCAGAATCCTTTTGCAACCAATTTAGCTAGTTCTTTAAATCTGTTGATTATCTTATTTAACGGCTTTAACATCTTATCAAGAACTGTCTCACCCTTTGCCATTTTTCCGTAATCAACATTTTGTACAGCATCTTTTATCTGATCTGCAAGTCCGCCAGTTGTGCCCGGTACTTTTGACGATGAATCCGCACTTTTATCCGTTGAGTAATTATTTATTTCGTCGAGAGGACTAAGATACCCTTTTGCCGCTTTAGTAGCTTTCTTAGTTGCATCCGCTGTATCACTTGTTGCATCTGCCAGCTTTTCGGCATTGTCGGCAGCATTTCCATATTGGTCTGCCGTATCAGCTATTGCATCTGTCCCGGCAAGACCTGCGCCACTTGCACCTGTCTGACCAGAAGATTTTTTCCCGGTGATTAACTCCGTAAATGACTTGAAGGCATTTGCCAGAGTTGCCAGTTTGCCCAGCAAAATATTAATAACTCTCAAAACAGGAGTGAAGAGATTGATTAATCCCTGTCCGACTGTTGCTTTGAGAGATTGCAGCTGTAACTGCATCACTCGTACCTGGTTTGCCCAGCTGCCAGATGTTCGGATAAAGTCACCAGATGCGGCAGACAACTGTTTCTGTACAAAAGCCAAGCGGAGAGCCACTTTCTCCTGTTCAGTCATGGCGGATGTGGTTTTACCATAGCCATTTGCCAGCGCGAACTGGTCAAGCGCCGACTGGGTCATTACCACACCGAGGTCCTTGAGCGTTTCCGTTTCTCCCGTAAACACTGATTTCAGCTTGATATAAGCCAAGTCTTGACTAATGTTATAGAATGATGCTACGTCACCAGTCAGCTGCGTCAGAGCTGTTGACATGTCGTAAGCCTGTGCTTCGGAGAAACCGAACGACTTAGACATTGCTCCGAACGTTCCGACATACTGTTTTGCCATGGTTTCTGACAGTCCGGCAGAGGTCATAGCATTCTTTGCAAATTCGTTTACCTTGTCCGACATGGTTGTGAATGTAACATCGACCACGTTCTGCACTTCGGCAAGGTTAGAGCCGAGTTCTACGCATTCCTTACCGAACTGCGTCAGTTTTCCAATCGCAAATGCTCCGCCAATCAGTACGCCTATTTTTTTTACTACGCTGCCAAGTCCGTTAAAAGACTGCCTGATTGCTGATACGCCGTTTTGCACGCCTGATGTGTCCATTCTGGTATCAATAATGACTGAGCCATCAGCAGCCATGTGTCCACCTCCTAACTATTTGAGGTTCAACATCTCATTCAGCTTATCTTTATAAGCTTGCTCCTCGTCGCTGAGACGTGTTTTTATGTCAATTATGTTTTTATTCTCTTGATAGAATTTCTTTTCCCATTTATCGAACTTTTCGCCCTTTGCTTTTTTTGACCGGATTCCAACTACGGTGTTGAACAGGCACTCGCCAGATTCCATAAAGTATCCAAAAAACGTCCACCAGTGCATATAAGGTACTGATCTGATTTCTTTACCAGCAACCTTGTTCACAGCCGGAACGATCATATCTCCATCCTGTTCCCAGTCCATCAAACGGGGTTTGGGCTTGTTCGGGATATCATCGAATTGACCACAATCAATAAACTCGCAAGCTTTCTGACAAGCTTCTGTAAGATGTTCCAGGGGTATGCTTTGCCAGTCCTCAAACAAAATCTGTAACATAACAACAGCTTTCGCCTGTTCGTCCAATTCTGGGTCATTCATGGCGACCAGAATGTCAATAATTACTCGAAAATCCGTTCTGATAGAAAAATCCACCCCACTGATATTTAGTGAGGTGGGCAACTCATAGGCGGTCATTTTGTATACTTCTCCGTGTACTTATTGACCACTTCCTGCATTTTTTTCTTTCTCTTTTCAATCTCTGGAGTAAGTGCTTCATTGATTTTGTCAAGGACGATATAAGCGAATACCTGACCATTTCCAAAAACAGTTGTTGCGGTAATTGGTTCTTTAAATAAATCCTTAGATGCTTCGTATCCGAGCATATAATTGATTTTGTCCTCGATCTGCTTATTAATCTCCGCCATCTCTTTGCCGGAAGAGACATTTTTAACAGATTCCTGAGCCTGTTCAAAGAAAGTTTCCAATTCTTCCGCTCTTGCTGCAATGTTGATGTCGGTAGGATTCAGTTTGAATGAAGAGAACACTTCACCCTGCTTGTTCGTGAATGTGAAAAGAAGAAATCCATCATCAATGTTTGTATTAATTGTTTTTGCCATTTTCTATGCCCTCCTAAAAAAAAATTATTCGCTGTCAGCTGTAAATGTGCCGGAACTGATATCAAATTTTCCTTTTACTCGTTCGCCGGTATAATTGACGGTAAACGGAATCTGATAGCCAGATGTATCACCGCCGTAGGAGGTCGGCACAACGTAGCAGTCCTGCTGATATGCTTCATACTTGCCTGCTGTGGCTTCTGTCCAAAGGTGAACCTCAACTGCTTTTGTTTTGAGGTTATCGTCTTTGAGACGTCCATCTACAATCTTCTGTAATGCTGTAAACAGATCAGAAGTAGTGTCTGCATAGAATGGATCAGCGTCAGAAGAAACTTCGTAGCCGTTATGTTTGAATGTGGATTCTCCAAGAATGTTTTTAGAGGTTTCGGTGTCTGGATTGAGTTCAACATTGTACTCTTCCAGATCTTTTCCAAGACGTTCATACTTCGATGTCAGTCCTCCACAGAGAGAACCTGCATCGATATAATGAGCCATATATTTACGGTCAATTTTGCCTGTAACTGCCATAGAAATGTCCTTTCTGCCTATAACTTTTAAAAGGCTGTGTAGGTTAGCGACTATCTCCGATTGATAGCTGGTTGTTACTTGTTATATTACTTCATAAGTATTTTCGTAGCGTACCGTTAATGGTAATAACCAATCCTGTACACCACTCTCCTGTGGTTCTAAACCATAGGAATTATCACGGGTGATACGTTTTATCACTCGCCCCTGAGAAAGCTCAGGAAACGCATTTAAACGTGTCTCAGAGCCATTTATGATAACTGGTTCTCGGCATATCCATTTACCGAGATTATCTAGGAACTTCTGAACGGATAGCTTCTGCCTTTCCTTGTCGGATGCTGTGCGATATACCACGTAAAATGGGTACTGGCATACCTGGTGCATTACGCCACAAACATCTTCTTTTTCTGAATAAATCAAAGCTCCATTATCTGCCGAGAACGCAATTCCTGATTCCTTGCCAAGTTCTTCAAACTTGATTGTTTCATTTTCATACAGTCCCGGATACTGGTTCAGAAGTGCTTTCATGGCATCTGTCAGAATTTCGTATCCGGTTGCGTCTTTTCCGATAGGTTTATCTGCTATGCCTGCCACCTCCTGCCTGTGCTTTTACTTTGCGAACCCATGTGTCACCATATTGCCGTTTAGCGGCATCAAACCACTTTGCCTGTGCCCGTGGGTGAGCCTGTTTGGTGTATTCAAGATTTTCCTTTGCGGCTGTCCGACCAGAAAACTGACTAACGAGAACTTTCTTTGCTCCACGTCTTGCGTAGGGACTTCCAGTTGCTTCATCAACCATTCCTTTCCCCTCGTACAGAAAACGTCCATAAGGAGCCGCCGCCGCGCATACTTTCCCAGTTCCTTGTAAGGATGTACTCTCAACTCTTGTTCGGTTGATAAAGTCCCCTGTAATCATCGGCATAAACGGCACCATACTATCCATAACCATTCCATCAAGGAGATACTGGGCTTCTTGATACTGCCTTGAGAACCTGTCCATATTCAGTTTGATTTTCATATCTCCATCGACTATGGAGAATCCTTTGAAATGATGAATTTTACTCATATCACTTACCCAAAATCTCAAAGTGTGGAATCAGTGTGTACGGACCGCCTACACTGGTAACCTTAAACACGTTATCCTTGTTCTCGTTCATGTACTGGTAGAATCCGTTTCGATAATCACCATCAGTTACTGCTCCACCAGTCCATTCACCCTCCCAAAAGAATGATTCGTCCGAGAATGTGATAGTATCTTCCAGAGCGTTGTTAATCTGCTGTTTCCACTCTTTAGACGGCACCCATGGAAGAATCTTGCCGTCTTTATCAGTAATGGTTATGTCTCCGTTCTGGACGGTATAACGGATGTGTAACTGTGCGTTGTCAGTTACATCTGGTCCGTACTTTTTAAGGATTGCCCCTTTGTCAGTAATGAGGTCGACACTGGATAAAACATGAGGATACCAGTACGCATCTCTTGTTGTGGCACTTTCGTAATAGTTGAAAAGTGTAATTTTAGATGAATACATGATACCCTCCTATCCTTCACATATTGCTTTTGAAAATCTATCAGAGAATGATTTTATTCGGACAATATTGCCTTTGCACTCTTCCAGCATTTTCCCGTAAAAGATAATGCTTTCTGGGTGTAATCGTTCAATCATGGCATTGTAACCAGAAAGAAACAGTTCTTTCTTTTTCTTTCCGTTCATGCAACCAACAGAAGATACTGCAACTGTTCCGCCCTCTGGCTCCCCATCGAAACACCAATCGTAAGAATCCGGCGTGCTCCATGAGATTGTTGGAATCACGCGGCAACCATATTCTTGCAGATATGCACCTATCCAGTGTTTGCGGTAATGGTTGTATATCTGGATAGCTTTCGGAAAATCGGTGTAAGTGCTGAAATCTGGTGTTAGAATGTACCGGAATTTACTCAGCTTGTCCACGTACCTGTCTGGATTTCTCCATAGTGCGTCAAATTGGTAATCATCTAAAAAGAAATGAACAGCTTTCTCTTCTGGATTACTGCATTTTCCTCTGGCATAATTAAAACCGACAAATTCGCAGTTACCCTCGAACGCCTCAGGCTTTATCTGTGGTATACCATATTCGCCGACACCGGGGAAGATGCGGCGGTTCAGATTTTCGTAAGCTATACTTGTCTCTCGGTTTGCCATAGATTACTTCTTTCCGCTTCCAAAGAACCATGAATCAAAGTTTTTCATTCTGCGCTTTCTGGCTCTGTCATAAGTGGTGGTAGTACGGCTTGTATCGTGTAAAGCACTTATATCGCCTTTTTCAGAGGCCTTTGAAAATTTGTGCATTTCATCTCTCATGGCTGTACTGGCATTGATTAATTTTCGATGCTCTATAGCAAGCCTTTGATTTTTAAATAACGCCTCTGCGCTTCCAAGCTTTGCGATTTTCCTTTTACTCTCACTTAATCTGTCATTTATATAATTCATTGTCTTTACTGCTTCACTCTTTGTCTTGATTGACTTAAAGTAGCTAGTGTTTTCTGAATTAATGACTTTCTCGAGTTTACTGTCTTTTTTAACAGTTCCGCTCCCTCTTAAAGCGTCGCTTTTCTTTGAAGAATTAAAGTACACCTTCGCAATAAGCTTAGAAACTGGTTTCTCGTTACTTAACCCACTACTTCCGCCACGTCCACCCATAAAATCACTCTTTCTGCACTGTCTGCTTAATAACCTGATTCACACCAGTTGCCGACAATCCGTTAAACATACCGACCGCAACTGCTGTGATATAATCCGTTGCCGGGAAATCTGGGATAACTCCCATTCCGACTGCTCCGAGAATGCCACCAATAACCGCCATGATTACCGGAATCCATTCATCAGAGATTCTTTTTGATGCTTTGCAGCCCATTCCTACGATGTAGCAGATCATAACGATTGCTATACATGAGCCAAGCGTTGAAATGTCCATATAATCACACCCCTGCATACAATACTGGTATTCCATCATCCGTCCTTACTCCCATCAGAAGCGGTAAAGCTGTCTTAAGAAGTAAGTCGTTCGTTTTTTGTACATCTCCGGCGGCGGCATACACTGCACTCCATTCCTTTGCACTTGCTCCAATCTGCTGAGGCGTGGCGTAGGAAATGGATTCACTGCCAGATGATACGGACGTTACTGCACCGGCTTTGATGTTCCCGACATTTGTGTCGGTAAGATTCGTTGAAGCCTGATTGATTGCATTCTTTTCAGCAAGATCAATCTGATACATTAATTCAGCCAGTGAACAGACCGCCTTTTTGATACGCTTTTGTGCGCGTTCATTTGTCGGCAGTCCATCCACCAACCTATCAAACGTCATTGTGTCCACAAAATCACTGGCTCTTTCTGCCAGTCGGGGAAAGTCGGCTTCTGGCACGACATTGCCGAATAATTCTGTATAGAATTTATAATCTACATAAGCCATGCCAGTTACCTCCCACGATCATCATTTTGCTGTTACGCTTGCACTTCCGACATTCAGTGCCTTGTACGTTCCATCACACTCAACCACTGTGATCTTCTGCCCGGTTGCTGCCTTAATATCAGCTTTTCCGTCCCAAGTACTCCAGTTTCTGAGATTCTGTCCATATCCAACAGTTACTGCTTCTGCTGCAACTTTGTATTTATATACGTTGTTGGCGTTTTCCTTAGTTGGATTTACGGTGATTTTTGTATCTCCGGTCGCTGAACCTGCTACGGAATTTACTGTCAGAGCACCAAGTGTTGGTGTTTCGTCAATGGTAATTACTGCGATTGCGTCAATGTATTCTGCAAAAAGAGTCAGTCCCATAACCGCAAACGCTTCGGACACTGCTGTGTGGTAGTTGCCCTGCGTATGGAATCCAATCAGGTTTGTCTCGCCAGATACGGTATACACCAGACCAGCTCTTGCAAAGTCAGATTCATTAGGGTCTACATAATACAGAACAATGTTCTCAACAGGTGTTGCAATAACCTGTCCTCTTGGAATCTCACTGTCAGATAACAGGAAGATTGTGTTGAAGCCCATGAAATCTTTCATGTACTGAAATCCGAACTGGTTCTGAATAGTGATCTCAGCTGCTCCGAGGTATTCATATACGTCCAGAATGTTGACAAATCCAACAACGCCAGTCACATTTCTGTGCATCTGCTTGAATTTGTTCTCAACACGACCCTTAGCCATTGCCAGAGCCATCTGGAATGTTGTTTCTGTGGAAGTAAGTGTACCGGTTTTCAGATAGTCATAGAATCTGCCGGTAACATCAGTCTGAAGCTGGAAAAGGAATTCATCATCGGTCATCTGAACAGCGTTCTCGTAACCGTGATCTTTGATTGCTTCGATAGATACAGCCTTTGCGTATTTCTCGATAGTCATTTCTGCATAGGGTTTTTCTTTTACAACGAATTTGCTGTAAGGGATTTCCTCACCTTCACCAACATTTCCGTTCTGTAATGTACCCTCTGCATATTTTGATTTAAGAACCGCTCCGGGCGTCTTTTTGATTGGACGCATGATACCAAGTATTTCACGTAAGTGTTCCCAGTTTCTTTCGAATCTGGTAACAAAATCAATCTCACGTGCCGTTACCTGGATATCATTAGTCATAATAAGATTTGTTTTTGCTGGCATAAAAAATCCTTTCTACCCATAATTGTTAAGGTATTGGGTTAGCGGCTATACTCTGGTGTATAGTCGGTGTAAAAATCACTGGAATAACTGGATATTCTGAGCAATTGCAGCCTGTCTCTCGGACGGGTCTTTGATCGCTTCGATATCTTTTTTGGTCATACTTCCCGGTGTCTGCTGCTGTCCAACGTGAGTGGTAAATCTTGCCTGGTTCTGCTGAGCCTGCTGCTGAGATTCGTCCACAAAAGCGGATGCATCAGACTGTTTCATCTGCTCAATCAGATCATTTAATCCGAGAATTTTGCCGTCTTTCAGCTTTAATCCTGCTTCTTTGATGTCTGCCATGACTGATTTCTTTGCCGCTTCGCTGGAAAACTTAACGTCATCGAGTGCCGCTTTCAGAGCATCCGAGAAATCACGGTCGTAGATTTTTGCATTGAATTCTTTCTCTGCATCTGCCGCTTTCTGTTTCCAAGTCTCTAACTCGCTTTTAATATTTGCCGGGTCGATACCGTCAAAACTTTTTAAGGTTTCTTCTGCTGTCTCAGCACGTACTTTCCAGTCATCACGTTCTCCCTCGACTTTTGACAGAGTTTTTGCAACTTCCTTTGCATTCTTGTAATTCTCAGAGAGTGCTTTCTTTACATCTGCCTGTTTATCCTCCGGGATTTCAATTCCAAATGATTTTAAAGTGTCAATAAGTTTCTGCATAACATCCTCCTGGTCGTGTTTATTGACCTGCCGCCGCAGGTAAATGGATTAAGCCAGTTAGACCACTGGCAAGGTAATCGGAAAGGCAGGAATCGAACCTGCGACCTCACATTTACAGTGCGATCTACCACTGAACTACATTCCATGCCGCCTATAACGGCCAACCCTCTAAAAAGAAACTGGGGTGAATTTCACTTCTTTCGCTATAGCGTAAATCCACCTGAGACATAGACCACCTGTATACAAACAGCTTAACTCTAAGCGGATTAAAGCGGAGCGCCCGGAATCGAACCGGAGACCAGAGTGCGACTCTGTCAGTTTTCCACTAGCGTACATTCCACATAACCCGGATTCCCGGGTTAGCAAGGTGTTTAACGTGTCATGCCTGCCACGAGTTGTTTCGGATATTTATTTCTTTTTTAAAAGAAAAGTATGAATAACAAAAACCTTAATCAAGGAGGTGAGCCATCTTGCGTGCCAGATGGCAAATACGCACGACAGGATTCGAACCTGTTCAACTTTCCGTTAAAGCGTGCGTACCAGCTACTAAATTAAAGAAAGGAGGATTAAAACGAAAATGTCAAAAACAACCGTTTTACTTGTGCTTCCTGCTGCACAATTACATTATAACAGATTTCTTTTAACTACCTCTCTACCACTTTTGTGTTTTTAGAGCATATCACGGAGTTTTTCTACGTATCTCTTGACAAGATCACGTTCTTCCCGGCATTCTGCATCCTTGGACATATCACTCATTTCTGTTGTAAGTTCGTCCAGATGTTCTTCCAATGCGGCGAGCATCTTTCTTTTGCAGTCTTCAGACTTGCCGGAACGATAGCTCTGTTTCTGCGTCATGTAATCGTCATAAGCATCTCGCCCATCAGAGCGGCTGTAATGCCCTCTGACATAATGTTCACCCCTTCTGGCATAAGAATTACCCCTGTCGTAATCCGGCATCATTCTGCCGTCATTTGCGCTGTATCTCCCCATGCTGTCGCGCTTTCTTCCGCGTTCGCTGTAATCGTCATTGTATCCGCCACGCATCTCATCAAGGACAGTGTTGTAGTACTCTACTTTCTTATCCCAGTACTGCGTATTCTTGATATCTTTGTACATATCAATCAGTTTGTATGTCATTTCCAAGTTCCCAGTGGTCAGCCCATTATCAGCAATTTTGGACAGCTCGTCTTCGATTCTTGCGCATAAGTCTTTAATATCTCTCATAATCACACCTCCTACGCTTCTCTGGTCACAACAATGTTCGCGTTCGCAACAGAAATAGCCTGATCGCTTGTGTTTTCTACCGCGATATTAACGCAGCATCCGCGAGGCACATCAATATAGATGCCAGAGGACACATTATTGTACTGATTTACTGCTGCCGGTGTGGAAATCATCTGGGAAGAAAGAACCGGCTCACCAGAGATTGCAATTGCCAGAGAAATAGCTCCGACAGTACCGCCTGTTGGAATTGCGATATTACCAGAAAAATCCACGAAGAATCTCGCTTTACACTGGTTAGTCAGTCCTCTTAGAGTGATGATTCCGCTTCCCTCTCTGTGCTGAATGCAGTTAGAACCCTTAACTGCTGTATTTGAAAATACTACGTTTCCATTTGCTGCTACAGTCTGAGCAGCCACATTTGTAAATTCTGCCATAAAAATACTCCTTTCATATCACAAAAGGACAGGTCTCAGCCTGCCCCTCTGTGTAATAACGGCATAAGCCGACATCCGAAATCAATCGAAAGATACTCTCGATATGAAGTTATCAGCAATTGCATCCGGTGTTGCATCCGCATCCACATCCGTAATATGTGTTCGGGTTAGGAACCTGATATGCCGGAATCGGTGCTGGATTGATTGCATTAATGAGCTGCTGTGTCTGAGAAGCCATTGCAGTTGTGAGAAGTGCGCTCTGGCGATCCTGAGATGCAGCACGTCTGAGATCATTATTCTCAGCCTGCAGACTAGAAATCTTTTCATTGCAAAGATAGTCAAGAATGGCTCTTGTTCCTGCATTCTGACTGTCAATAATGTCTCTTGTGTTACTGTTCATTGTGTTCTGCAATGCGCAGGTATTCTGTGCCATATTGTAGTTTACGCCCTGGATAGCTTCCCTGGTTTCACAACAGCAGTTCGCAAGCTGTGCCTGTAAAGCGTTGGCGTTCTGCATATTCGCTACAGTATCAGCATTGATTGCCTGCTGGATTCCAAAGCCGGTCTGCATGATGTTTGTGTTGATTCCATTGAATCCGGTAAGCATACCATTATTCATGGCATAAAAACCATCGCACAGGCCACTGTTGATTCCATCAAGTTTGCTGATTACCGCTGAATTGTCGAATCCTCTCTGAATGTCTGCCTGAGTAGCTGCTGTGGCTGCATATCCGCCGCCATTGCCATTATTGCCCCAGCCGTTGTTTCCCCATCCGAAGAAAGCAAAAATGAATAAAACAATAATCCACCAGCTACCATCTCCGCCAAACATGCCGTCATTATTTCTACCGTTTCCAGTAGCGGCGGCAATATCTGCTAAGCTATAATTTCCATCCATAGTTATAATCTCCTTTATTGTGTATTTACATCAATCTGGCCAGATTGTAATGTACTATTTCATTCCTTTCAGCATGTGTTGAAACTGTCCCGCCATCTGCTGAACTTGATTAAGCTGTTGCTGAGAAATCTTCCCAGACTGTAACATCTTCTGGACTTCTTCCTTCGGGTCTCCCTTAAAATTCTGTCTAAATTGCATGAACTGCTGTATCATCTGCATTGGCCCGTTTCCCTGTGACATCCCACCACCGAGGGCATTGAATAATGGATTACTCATCTGCGTTTCCTCCCTTGACTGCTGATTCCTGTGCGGTATTAGCTCTAACAGGTTCAGAAAAAGAATTTAATCGGTTTATAATAGCTTCGTATTTGCCCTTTAAATCGTCATATTCCTGTCTGGTGACATATTTACTGTCCATGTTCTGAGCAGGCTGTTTAGGTGGCATCTGAGTGCCTATTTCGTGGTACTCAAACGTCCGTAATGGCTGTGGCATACCGGAAACGTCTGTGGATTTTATGTAGAACTTTTCACTTTCACTATCCATCAGTAAAACACTTGTCCCGGGTGCTACCAGATAGGATTTTGCGCCAACTTCGCCAGATACCCACAGGATGCCATTGTTATTCTGCTGGGGCTGTTGTACTGGTTGAGCTGGCATCTGGACAGGCTGTTGCTGAAATTGATTCATCTGCCCCGGAACACCAAAACTATATTGATAAGGATTGTTATATAATGCCATCTTATGCACCGCCTTTCTGATTATATTTTTGCATAAAAAAAGAACCGGAAACAGGTCGTTTCTGGCTCTAATTAGTGTCTAAAAAGTATCAACATACTTTAATTATTTTATTATTCACCCTCCGGCTTAATCGTTTCGCTGTGGATATGCTCACATTCATCTGTTCAGCACAGTATTCAAGCGTATATTCCTTACATCTCAGCCGGAACAGTCTTTCTTCGTCCGGTGTAAAATTACACTCTATCAAGAATCTGTCTATATCTTTCTTAGTGAACACATATAATTTCATGAGCATACCCCTTACTAATGCTAACGCTGATTCTGTGCAAGATAATTTGTAAGCTTCTGTTTTGTTTTTTTTAATTCTTCTACATTATTCCCACTGATCTGACTGTCCAACATGGTTGATAACACTTCCAGAATTAATGAATCTCGTTCTGCGATCCTCTGAAGACTCTCGTAATCTCGCTTGTCATGTTCTTCCAGTGTCTCTACTCGCTTATTAAGTCGAAATGCCGGAGTAATCCATTTAAAAATTACGGCTGCCGCCCCTCCGACAATGGACACCCCTCCGCAGATAGAGAGGAAAATCTGTACAAATTCTGATATGCTCATTTATTCTCCTTTTCCCAGTAATATACCGGGATCTCATTTCCGGAATCCCATGTATCGAAATATTTGCCATCCTGCACTGTCACCACATGACCATCTATACAGAGAATGTATGTGCCTGTTGGATGATCTGCGCAAAAGTCATTGACTGTATAAATATATCGCTCCGACTGCTCAATCAGTTTTCGCCTGTATCCATGCTTATAGAGGTACGCTCCCCAGACATAATTTGCGCTCGGCATATCTGACAGAGTACATGCCTGTATCATTAATCCGGCGAATACTGTTTCCCAGTCGAAGCCAGTTGCTTTACATATTGCCCGGACAACGCAATCTCCTGTTCTCTTATCCTTAACAGGATTTGGATTGAAATATTCCCATCTATCCATCAGTCAATCCCCTTTGCTGTTTTATAGCGTTTTGCCGCTCCTCTGGCTTTAGCGGCGTTCTGGCGGTTCCACTTCGCGATCATGAGCCGGTCTTGCAGTTCCCTCAGATCGTTCTGCTTGCAGTAATCTTTATATGTAGCATTTTGTTTTTGGAGAAGAAAAGACTTCCGGTCAAGGTCTTGCTGAAGTGCGAACCTTGTCTGTTCATCCTTACAGTTATCAACCGCCGCTTGCAGTCCAAGGACTTCACGCTTCGTCTTGCGGATTCTCCGTTCATAAGTACGTTGCCGCTGTTCTTTTTCGTACTGTTTACCTTTGTCGGCTTTGTCCTGTGCTGATAGTTCTGCATAAGGATTAAATTCTCCATCACTGGCTCCAAAGCTATGCCGACAGTTGACCCCTGACAATCCGCTTGCTGTTCCATACCCAGTCAATGAGAACGGCGGAAATTTCTTACTCTTGCCAGAACGAGAGTATATCTTGCCTTGCCAAAACGAGTGATTTCCCGGATTCTCGCCGCCGTCACCCGTCCTCGCTCCTATGTGCGCACTGACCAGAACTAAATCCCAGTCCATTTCTTCCATGCGTTTTAGGGATATATCTCCCGTAGCCTGCGCCACGCCAGTTCTAACAGAACGTGCAACTGCGGTTTCGATGGTGTCTTTTCTGCCAGATGGATATGTGACAGTGACGCCATCTGATACAACGTTATTAACTGCCTCTTTGATGGCTTGCGTATACCCAACTGCCCCAGTCATCACATGGTTATATGCAAGGTCGCATTGTTCAATATAGAGCCTCTGAGCGGCACTTGCAGTTGTCCGTGTGAAGTTCTTCCACTCGCCCATAGTTGCAAGCATATTCCGTTCCATGAGTCTTATCATTGTTGGTGACTGTTCGAGCGGTACAGGGCTTAATCCTGACGCCTTGTATACCTTGTCGTCATAGTTCATTGCGGTGATTCCGGCATCTTCAAACGCTTCAAGAAGCTCCTGTTGCTCACGTTTGGTGTATTTGGATAATTCTGCCAGAATGTCCTCTAGCAGTTCACCAGATTCCTGTAGTGTTCTGATTCTCCACGCATCGGCATTGGTCAGAATATAATCCTCACCTCTGCCGATTCTCGCCATCATCCGCGACACGATCTCAGAGATGATATACTGATGCAATTCTTCTGCTATCTGTTCACTGCCTTCTGTGATTCTTCGCAAATATTCTGGACTAAGCATAGTATATCACCTCTTTCGATAAATGTTGTGGTACATGTTTTGGATTTTACTGGTTAACTAAAGCCCTCGTCCCAAAAGTCCATGAGCCGTAAACCCTTGTATTTACAGGGATTTTCTCATATCTGTTGCTATCACCGATACCATCTGCTATAGTTAACTAGATGGGAGGTGGCAGCATGGCGAACCATAAAAAGGACGATAAGGACAAGTATGTCAAGACCACGATCAGCTTCGAGCCAGAGCAGTACAGGCAAATGATTTCTTACTGCGAGAGAGAAGAACGTTCTGCATCTTGGGTTATCCGCAAGGCTCTTGCTGAGTGGTTTGAGAAACATGATTGATTCCTGTTGGTTTCGGTATTACTGGTATATCTTAGTGCGTATTAGTAATACCGAAATGCCCTCTTTAGTTAATTAATCCCTTGTAAAATAACTTGTCTCAAACACAATGTTAAACGATGTTTGAGCCAATGTTGCATCTGGACTTGCATTTGTTACAATTATTCCGTCATTACCTACATACATTGATTTCGGTTGTGTAGACGGAAACGACCAAATACCACATAGCACAGGCGCGTTCATCATAGGTTTAAATGGTACCCCGGTAATTTTCATATTCCCTTTTACAACTGACCTATTAAGTGTTCCAATTATTTGACAACTCAAAATCACAAGTTGACCAAATTTTAAATACCTGCAAATATTCGTACTAAAAGTTATCCCATCTGTACCACTGTCATCAAATTCCATGCTGATTGTATTACAACTATTTGATTGGAAATTTGTTTCTGACAGTAACTCTATCCACTTATTCCAGCCAGATGAGTATGATATATATGCCTTTTTGAGTACATCATCCACTGCGATCTCGCCGATAGACAGTGATTGGGTAGGTTTCGCATTGGATAAAACTCTAGTATCATTCTTAACGACAGCTGTATATGTTGGTGTCACATCTGATATATAATCGCTTGATACTTCCGCATTTACATATGATTTTTTGCTGTTTTTCAAGATTTCATGAACATTTGTTATTATGACATTTGAATTAAGACGACTAAACTTGCAATAAATATCAATCTTATTTCCATATCTAACATTATTATCTACTGCAATAAATTTAATTGTTTCACCGCTGTTAGGAATTACATCATGTGTCACATAAAATATTCTTGCTGAACACAACTCGCCCTGTGAATTTCCTGATTTGAATATTGCTGTGACTTTTCCCTGTGGCAATATATAACCATCATTAAAATTTGTCACATAAAAATCAAAAGCAACGCCAAAATCTGTACCACCAGCGTCTGCATACATTTCAGCAACTTTTACATAATAATTTTTATTTTCTGAATTTGTGATTGTAGAACGCATTGACTCTTGATAATAAAAAGAGCCATTTGCTCCAACCCTGCACCATTTTTTGCCGTTAATTCTTTCGCCAACATCAATAGTGTTACCTTTTAGTCTTAATCCGTCTTTAAGATTGACTATAGGTATATTATTTGTTTTGCAATATGTTACAACCTCAATCAGATTGTCAACACCAGTTTGTCCCTCTGAAAACACATCTTTCCATGAATGCATTACAAATACAAGCCATAAATTATTTTTTACAGCGTATTGAATATCTGCAATCATTCCTTCTTTTGTAATTGCATTACCTTTATTATCCGAATCTCCAATACCGCTTCTTCTTAATATCGAATAATTGTCAAATATTCCTGTTCGTCCTATCCCAGTAATATCGTATGCCCCATCATTGAACATGTGTCCAGTGAGAATACAACATCTAAATATTTTTCTTGCACATTCATCCGTGTCTGGTGTCCAAGAACCATGTGGGGCAACATAAATATCATAGTCAAGCCCTCTTTCAAATAACCACTTAGATGATAATTCAAAATCAGTTTCAATATCACCTTTTGTTACTCCGCTTTCATTTGTAACAAGGTCATTATAAGTATGGCTTGCAACTGTCCATCCATCAGATTTCATTTCCTTGCATTGTTCAGTAGTTAACCAGCTTGGGTTTACGTCAACAGCTTTTCCAATTACCGCAGTCGAAGCAGGAACGCCAAGTGGCTTAAATATTTTTTTATAGAAAATAGTATAATCTGTTAACTGTCCATCATCCGTAACAAAAGACACCATTGGCGTACCAATTTGCCCGTATGACATATCAATCGATTCAGATAATTGAATTTTTGCATTACCTAAATTTTCCTTTAGTGAACCAGTTTCCTCTTTCAGCGACGCAACGTCTGTCTTGTTCTGCTCAATCTGCTGCGCCTGTTCTGTCGTGGCTCCAGGCTTGACCGGATTCTTTTCAAGGTACTCATTCACTGCATTCTTGATTTCTTCCGGCGAGATTTCACCGCCTATTCCTTTTAAACATAATTCGTATAAATACTTCTCTTTTCTTGTGATTGGCTTCGGGAGTTCGCCTTTATAATCACCTGTCAAATACGCAAGATATTTTTCTTCCCTTGTTACTGGTCTATCTACCATCTTTTTACTCCTCTCCGAATAATGCTGGTTCGTCTGGCTGAGCTTCTTTGACCATTGCTTTCGCTTCTTCTAATACTTTTACTGCTTCAGGCAATGTTTTATATGATCCAAAATAATATTTCTTCTTATTTCTTTTAATTTGCACCTTATAAGTTCCCTCACTATAATAAATTCCCTTATATCCTGTTTTGTTATCTTTTCTTATCCTCTGATTCAAACACTGAGTTTCACTATCAGTCCAACGGCAGTTATCTGGTTCATAGTTTCCATTCACATTTATTCGATCTATGGACAGTCCTTCCTTATATCCATTGTTCAGTGCCCATTGTATAAATGCTTGCGGTTCTTTTTGCCATTCTTCACAAACTTTTATTCCTCGCCCACCGTAATAAATATAAGCTTTGTCTTTTGGGTTATTACATCTCCCCTTCATTTTTGTATAAACATTGTACAACTTTGTCCTTGAATATCCATGTGTTTTTACAACTGATTCTTTTTCATAATTATAACATCCGCAGCTTACAGTACTTCCATTTCTTAAATCTCCATGTCTAACGATTGTGATATTTCCACAATCGCATTTACACTTCCATCTCCGAATCATTTTACCTGTTTTACTATAAATTGGTTCAGCTTCTTCCATAACTACAAGTTTCCCATATCTTTCACCCTCAAGATGCAATCTTATCTGATTTTTCATATTATATTCTCCTTTTATACGCATATACTCATATACGTATATCATAACATATTTTATTCTTTACGTCTATACGTATTTATGGTATATTCGTATTAAAGGAGGTGCCATAATGGGTAAAATTAAATTTACGACTACCATAGATGAAAATTTATTGGAGCAAATTAAAATTCTTGCAATTAAAGAAAAGTGTTCCGTAGCATCTATTCTTGAAAAATTAATATCTGATTATTTAAAATCTAATTCAGAGGGAAAATAAATCCCTCTTTTTTATTCATCATCAAATAATCCTTTTGCTTGTGTTTTTTCTGCTTCTTTTGTCATTGATACCGCCTCGTCTTTCGTCATTCCTTCAAACTTTACGAAATAGAGCCATGCCGGAACCTTGCCAGTAGTCACATACTGCCACCATCTTGCACGGTCGTTTTCTCTGACATAGAGAATGTCTCCGAAATCATAATTGACCTCGTATGCTCCGACAGGTGCAAGCCCGTACAGGTCAGCGTAAACGTTCAAAGCGTAGATAACTTCATCCAGACAGGATTCCAACTTGTCTCGAACGTCTTTAACAAACTGGACTGTCCTCTGCTGTTCCGCTTCTACTCCTGTAGCAGTCTGAATACCGCTAGATTCGTTAAAAACAAAGTATCCGTTGGAGAATCCAATCTTGTACCCTAACTGGCTTAAAAGGGCATTTATGCCGCTTATACGGGTATCTGTGTTGAGTTGTGGATTGATTTCTTGATAGAACTCTTTCTCGAGCTGTCCGAACACATTCTTGACAAAGTGTGGTAAGTTCATCTCATTACGTCTGTTCTCCATGCCCTGTGGTGACATGGCTGATACAGGCGTGCCGCTTGGTATCAGTAGTCTATCATCTGCCAGAACAATTTTCTGAGAATCAAAAATCTCTCCGGCATTACGGCTGTATGCAATGTCAAGGTCTTTTAGCTCTTCAATGGCTTCAGCAAAAATTGGAAGTCCCAGTGGTGTACTGATATCCACGTTGTTCGCCTGTGGTGTCCGAAGTACTCCGTATAGAGGTCCGTCCAGCTTCTCACCGTTTGCTTTGAGAATTGGCGGTGTATCTGCCATGAGGTCAGCCCATTTGGTCTGTTTAAGGTCGATCTTATCTCCGATGCTCTGAGGGGATTTCGACACATAAGCCCTGTTAGAAACGTAGTACGGATAGGTCGTCACGCCATTTATTGTGGTCTCAACAAATCTATGATATTCAAGCCTTGTGTAATATTTCCGTCCAACTGTATAAGAATCTTTAAATATAATCCCCTTGATTTCTTGGTTATCATAATCTACGATTATCACATCTGCCGGAGTAAATATGTCAAGTCCTTCTCCATTTGGCTTAATAAATACTGTTCCATAAGCACAGCCATATTCTACCCAGTGACGGATTTGAAAATATACCTTGTCGATCTGTTCCTGTAGCCACGTAGCCCTTGCAGAACCGTCTATCTGAATGCCGATCGCCAGCGTTGCGAGCCGAGCTGTTTCTGAGCAGACAGATTTAGCAAAATTGATCGTCTTGATATTATTCTTATCATCCAGCCATTCCGGCGCACCTCTGTAAATGTTCGCGCACCGGTTAATCAGCGATTCCATCTCTGGAAATTCTGCTGCCTGAATGTTGAAGTCCTCTTCGGCTTGTTTTTTGAATATCATATTAAACCACCTTTTTAGTGTTGTTATAAGTCCCATTATGCACTGTAACCTCTCCTGTTAAACAACGGCTCATAAGCATATCTAAGTGCCGAGATTGCATGATCATCTCCGTCAGGATAACCACTTATTACATTTCCCTCTTTGTCCCGATCGTACTCATATTCCGTGATTTCCTTATATGCGTTCGGTGTCCGCTTCGGGTCAATAACTATAGTCTTTGTCTGTAAGAATTTGAAACCATACTCGATACTTCCCGGTCCTTTGATTGCTCCTCTTGCAGGAAGTCCGGCATCCCGGAAGTCATTCACAGACTTAGGTTCCGCAGAATCACATATCATTGTGTAATCGTCATAGCCTTTTTTCTTGATCCAATCAGCAGTCTTAGAGTTGCTCCATTTATTTACATACAGCTCGTCAATCAGATATATCTTCTCTCTGGCAGAATCATAATAAGTTCGGAGATAGCAGAAGGCATCCGGGTACCATCCATAATCTACACCAGCGAAAATGCGGTCCATGTGGCTGATCTCTTCGTCTGTAATATCTCTGATTTCGAGATATTCAAATACGTTTCCGCCGTCACCATTCGGGACACCCAGGTATTCATGTTCATAGGCTTCTGGATTGATTTCTTTCAGATGTGCTGCATCGTCAATAAACTTCTGTCCGAGCCACTCCGCCGGAGCTTCCAGATAACTCGAATGATGGATAACTCTTTTTGGGTTAGGTACGAGCTTAATCCTGTTTACCCAGTTTGATTTTGATTTTGGCGGGTTATATGATGAAAAATCATAGGATTCATCACCACCACGAAGCACTGACTGATTAACAGAACGCTCCTGAGCATCTCCCTTCATTTGATCTTTTTCTTCCTTCCAGAGGATTCCGATATATCCAAATTCCGGCTTAATGGATTTCAGTTTGGTTTCATCGTCCAGACCACGGAAGTATATTGTCTGTCCAGTCTTTATATACTTGATCTCAAGTGGCGAAACCTTGCATTCAAATTCTTCCATCAGTCCCAGTTCGTTGATAGCCCATTTCATGTTAGCGTATACAGAATCTTTCAGAGTACCGGCCACCTGTCTTGTAATGCAGGCGTGCATCTGAGGATTATTCTTGATAAGCTCAACAATCTTAAAAGCTACGAATGAGGATTTTAGACCACCTCGACCGCCCTCGAATACATATTCAATATTGGGCTTAATCTGTCGGTTAATGTCCACGAATGCCTTACCAAGTACTCTGGCAGGAAGTTCATATTTGCTTTCGTCTGATTTTGATACAGCTACCAACTGTTCCCATTTGTCTACTGCCTGCATATTTCCTTTGATAGCTTTATCGTATACAGCAGCTACAATACAAGCATTGTTGTTTGCATCCTCATCAGATATTCCCATCTTTGTGAGCTTCTTCTTTGCGACAGTCGGGGCGGGATTCTCAGCTATCATTTTTGCTAATTCAGAAAGGGTCTTTTTTTGACGGCGTACTTCTCCCGACTTAATACCGCCTTTTTTAGTTATTTCTCGGAGTTCGCTCGGAGTTCGTTCAGAATTCGGTATTAAATTTTTCTCATTTGCCATCCTATCAACATCCAATCATATCCTTTCTGAATTCAAAAAAATCCCCAGTATAGCAGTTATATACAAATATAATACCACACTGGGGAGATTTAGCTCTCTACCACTTTTATAATTTTTTAAGTTTTTTTTTAAAATCTGCCAATCAATTTGGCCAGATGATAATATTCCGCCATGACCTTGCGTTTGTATCCGTAAAAGTCATTCTCTGTTGCAGGAACTGTCCTGATCTTCTCCATTGTCCGATAACCAATACTGTTCACGATGCTGTCATAGATTTGTGATTCGATGCCGGGTGCATATTTAATAGATACCTGTAACAGATTATATTTATCGCTTTCGCTAAGATTCCGCAAGTGGCTTTGTAATGTCGGTATATCGTCCGGCGGCACTCCGTAATCAATCAGTGTTGCCTTTCTTAACTTCATTTATTTCACCTTCTTCATTTAAGTTCCAGTCACATGGCATGCCTCGAAAACATTCTGGACAGTGTTCGTAGAATCCGCAGCCTTTGCAATCCGCTGGCTGTCCAGTACAATATTGCTGTAGTACGTGGTATGCTGATATAGCAAGGTTTGGCGTTATGTCTGGTGTAGGTTTGTTATTCATTTCTTCATCTCCTCCAGTTTCTTTACCGTTTTCCTGTAATCTCTGTTTGCAGACCGAAACATCATCAGAAGTATTTCAGATACAGGCCTCGCTCTGTTGGCTCGTTTGGCTTTCTTGGCACATATAAGTTCGTTTCCTTCTGGGACATATATTCCTACATGATACGGGATTTTCAAAAATACTGTTGCAGCTAATTCCCCTGGCATAACCAAATAATTGTAATCTCCAATGAAATTCAATCCATGGCCAGATTTGAAATCTTCAATAGATGACTTGATTTCATAGCAATAGCAATCACCTTTTTCTATCCCGGAAACACTATTGTTCACTGGAACAAATTTCATATAGTCCACTCTAACTGCATGGTTTGTAGAATAATCAAACGTCACCTCTTTTGCCCAGTAGATACGAGGATCGTTGTTCGGATTGATTTTCTTTTCAATCATGGTTGATAATTCTGCCGTAATCTCAGGCCTTGTCATTCTTCATCTCCTCCAACTTCTTCTCAGCTTCTTCACGGGTGAGAAATAATGATTCACCGATTTTATCTATATCCGACAACTTAAATACGCACTTGTCGATTGCACATGGTGTCTTATTTGGAATACCTAAGATGTAATATACTTCTGTTCCAACCTTACACGGCAATCTCACAAGCAATCCCTGTTCTTCTAAGTCTTCATAAACAGCAAGTTTCGTAAGAATTTTATCCGCAAACGGTTTTAATAATCCATCCGTAATTTCTTCTTTTGCAACTCCTGTACCATCAACATTTCTTTCTCTTTCTGTTAATCTCTCCATCTACTTCACCTCTTCCATCTGACTCTCTATAGCGTCTGTGAGCAGCTTCAATGATTCAATGAATGCATCCGTCAATGCTGTTCTGTCTGGGTATTTAGCGAACGTTCTGACAAGTTTTACTGCATCCTTGATTTTTTCTTCATCTTCGACGATTTCGGATGCTTCATACACTGTCTTTTCAACATAGTTGTAAGTAACAATCTTACTGTCGTAAAAATTCAATATGTTTGGAAACGGAATTACGATAGGGTTTAAATGGTTTTCTCTCGCCCATGTGAATCCCTGAAGCTTTGCCATTTTCAGAACACTCAAATATTCTTCCTGTGTCTTTACAAACACGATTTTTCCAGTTAAAATAATCATTTCTCCACCTCTTATCGCTTACTTTTTATCGCTTGTTTTCATCGCTTGTTTCTGTAATTTCTCTCAAGCAGGCATTCCAACCAACCGCAATAATATCTTTTTGTGATTCTACATTGTCATTCGGAACGATATACTCTTTTTTCTCCGGCAATGGCTTCAATGGACACCATTTAGGTCTTGATTTGCTTTCGTAATCATAATGTTCTTCTGTCATCAGAATTACATCATAATCTAAACAATCAGCTAATTCACAATAACCCACATATTCAAGTTCACCGCAGTATGAAGTTCCGAACGGGCAATCATAGCAATTTTCTGGTGCGTCTATCACTAATACTGATTTACTCATACGCTTCACTTCCTCTCAGCATCAGACTTAAAGTATTGTACCCCGGGACACAATTAATAAATTCTTTCTGGTCAGAACTAATACTCATCCCAATTTCCCAAATTTTGATGTATTTAATTAATTCGTCTGCATCTATTAAGCGCATTTTTCATTTCTCCTTTTAATCACTCGCCATGAAATTACCGAGGCATAACACACATGCTATAATATTAAGCACCAGAATATCCCATTTCTGATTGATTATATTCACAACAATGCATACAGCGTCTGCAATGCCTAAAACTAATGAAAAATATTTACTCATTGTTTTCATCCTCCCATACTCCCAACAACCGCATTCTCTCATACAGTACAGCGACGGTCTTGCGTCTGTATCCGTAGAAGTCTTTTGGATTCATCGGGATATATCTTTCTTTGCTGATTTTCCTGTAACTTTTCCGGTGCAAGATATTCTCAACAACCATATCCGCTATCACCGTGTTCTTAGGGCAAGCTGACAAGGCGGCGCTGGTAAGCAGGTATCCGTACTCTGCCGGGAAGTCTTTCAGCATCGTGTTTAATTTTTCAATGTCCTCTGCCGGAATACCGTAGTCTTTCAGCTTTTTATTCCTTGTCAGCATACCGTTCTCCTTTCTATTCGTCTGGATGGTGTTTGTCGTACATGATCGCCACACATACAAGACTAACCACTCCAAATATAGTTCCAAGGGTGAATCCTAATAAGAATGTAATCATGCTTCCACCTCGCTATCCTCTGGCATCTGAAAGACCATTTTGTTCATAAGTACTTTTCCAATAGCTTCAGCCAGAAGTTCATTTTCTTTTCTGGCATTTTCATCGTATTCGTAAAACTTTTCGCCTTTTCCATGTTCTTCATATATATCTGTTTCGATCTTGGTTCTTTTTGGAGTGATTCTTGTAATCTTAACCGGAATAATTTTTCTATGTCGGAACGTCGATAACCACCCGCAATTCACCGTTCTGGCAATTCCGACGGTATCTCCTACCTTTAAATCGTCTCTGCTGATTTCTTTTAACTTAATATTCATTTCTCGTCCTACTTTCATTTACCCAAATGCTACCTGTCCGTTATTCTGTATATAAATCATCGGTGCAGCTTTACGCTCCATATCTCTCAATCAGCTCCTTATAATCATCACAAATCTGAATGTGATGCTTCTTTTCCAAATCATCAACCATTTCAGACAATGATGTTTTTCCAGAATTAATATCATTGATGTAGTTATTAATTCTTTTTACGGACTTCATGTAACGTTTCCATCCCCATCCATGTAATTCGTGCATTACATAGAACAAAATCACAAAATTCAGCACGTCAGACCAGTTCTTTCCATCCTCGAACCCATCATCAAAGGCTTTTAACTCCATCTCTTTTAACTCTTTCTGGCAGTTCTGGATAGACTGTGCGAACATATGAGATTGTTTATTTGTATATGGAATGAATGCTTTCTTTTTCTGCTTGATTTTTAGGCTTCCCATCCAACAAACCTCCTTATGTTTTCTGTTAAAGCATCAAACTGTTTTAACATCTTCCGGCATCCGTTTCTAGTCACCTGCATATCTTCAGCGGAGTCATCTATCCAATATTTGCCGTCAATCAGATAGCTGTTATCCAAGAATGTACGGAATCTGCATTTTGTAAGTCCGAATTTATTCATGATTTCTCTTTGTGTCAAGGACTCTACAAATTCACCGTCTGCTGCAACAATGTCATAAAGTTTCATTTTATCTCCTTGTTTATCTTTCTTATTCCGTACCCAACTGGAGTATATGCCCTGTCGGTACTGGGGTGGTTCGTCTTGAGCAAACCATCATCAACCAGATTATTGATATGCTTCCAGACCGTAGCTCTCCCGGCATCCACCCTTTCAGAAATCTCTGTAATCGACGGTGCATATCCAACCAGTTTAATATAGCTGACGATATACATATAAATTTCTTTCCTGAGAGCCTGTCCCTGTTCGTATCTATTCTTTGTGTTGTACGGCATTTTGATTCTCCTTTTCCAATTCTTTTGCCTTATTAAACATCTTGGAAAGATAATTCGAATAAGCAACAAGCATGTGATCTACAAATCCATTTTTGTTATATTTTTCAGATACAACATGGATCTGTTCAACTACCTGCTGCCAGTATTCATCTTTTGCCTCAATTCCGGCAGTCTGGAGGACCAGTGCCGGAAAGTCAATCTGTAAAAACTTTATGGTGTTCGGTATCTGCTCATGCGTCACTCTCATACTTACGCACCTTCTTCTACCTCAAAACTCTGTTCAAGAAGTCGCTCGTTATCCTTGCTAAACGCCTTTATATAGCTCTGTTTTATCGGTCTGATAAAATGTATGCCGTTAGCTGATTTAGCCCGGGAAACAGCCACATAGAACTGTCCAGGATCCCAACAGCAAGGGTCAATGTTGATTTTTTCAAATGTCTGTCCCTGTGATTTATGAATGCTGATTGCCCAGGCAAGTTTTACCGGGAACTGAGAGAAAGAGCCTACTTTCTTACGGACAATCTTCTCTTTCACGATCTTCCGACCATCCTTTTCTTGTTCGGATTCCTCAATAACCTGTTTCTCAATGTCTTTATTGTATCTATATAAGCTAACTGTTTTGCCCTTATCAGTTTTGATAACCAGATAAGATTCTTCAAATTCTCCGTTTTCCACAATTTTCTGAATGATGCCAATCGTTCCATTAACGTAGTTTCCAGACAAATCATTGACTGTAATCATCACTTTTGCACCGATGTTAAGAATTAAGTCCTCTCTGGCAAATGCAATGTTCTTAATATCGGCAGATGTTAGCTCGCCGTCAACTGCTGCATGAAACACTTTTTCGGTCTTTTTATCCAACTTGCCAAGGAAAGTATTGTTAATTCTGTCAGCTTCTGCATTAGTGCCAACCAAGAACGGCGCTTCCGGTATAACTTTGTCTGATTCGTTGTTCTCCAGATATGCAATGGATTTTCTAATATTGTTGCCATATTTAATATCATTCAGCACATACTTAAATCCCTCATCATTCTGCCTGCATACCTCATCAAGTTTGATATATTCAAATCCCATTTCTTTCCAGTATTCAGACATGAAAGCATATCCATGTTCATACTTTCCACCCTTTCCATAATCAGATCCATACATCCGACAGAGAATTTTTCGATCGTCTGTCGTAATAACTGGCGGAAGCTGGTAGAAATCACCTATCACGATTAACTGAATGTCTTCTTTGTCCTCTCCGATCAGAAGTCTGTCAACTGCTCTCTCTTCATTCTCCGTGATGATCGTCTTTGCAATCATATTGAACAAATCGAACCGGCACATGCTGATTTCATCAATGATAAGAACATCTGCTTCTTTCAGAAGTTCAGCTCTGGATTTCACCTTTTTCTTATAGTCCTCAAATTTAATTGAAATATTCAATGCTCGGTGTACGGTAGTTGCCCCATATCCGATATTATCCGCTGCAATTCCAGTAGTGGCGGATACCAGAATATTTTTACCAGCTTTTTCCGCCTCATCGATGAACGTTTGGATAACCGTTGTCTTGCCTGTTCCTGCGTCACCTGTCAGAAAAACATTACTGCCAGACAGCATTGTATCTAATGCATATCTTTGCTTTTTATTGAGATCGTCTTTTTTCATTTTGTAACCACTCCTTGTAATAATTATGTCAACTAAATATTTTTGTAATATTCAATTAATTTTGCTATAATAAATCTAATTGTATATGCTTTTTAATTTTGTAACCAACGTGTAACCGACTTTTTCGACCTATTGGTTACGCCAAAAACCCTTATTTTATGCGGGTTTCAGAGGTATGTAACCGTGTAACCAATGTAACCAAGGTTTTCATATAGGAGAATCACTAGAGTATATGTTTTTTATACACTCTCAAACTTTCTCCTATAGGATGTTTTTTTTCGTGTTACAACGGTTACATGGTTACAAATTACGAAAACGGAACATTTGTTTCGGCATCAGCTGGCAGAAAACCAGTTTCAATAACCTCATTTTCTTGCTCGTTTTCAAGACTTTTTATATCAACAATCTTTACCGCAATAAGCCTCATTACACTTCCACCGTCTCTTTTTAGTACCGTATCTCTTTTTCCTGTGTGCTTGATTAACTCTCGATTAATCGCCCAGGCCGAAAAGGCTTTTCTGGAGAATCCATTGTTCTTCAAAAGGTTTTCAAGAGGTTTCGGATAAAAATATACATACACATCTCCATATTCATCTGGCGTTTCCTTGAATCCCCACTGATCACAGCTAAATTGCGCATCAAAGTGCTGTCCGTACACTGAGAGACTTTCAAGAATGAATTCATAGCATCTCTGACCTTCTGATACATCTTTCTTGCGTGTAGGTATGTCTACAACGTCCTCGACCGTCAGCTCACGTCCATCCTTAAATATGAAATCTGTAGCTAATTTGTCAGCCAGCAGAAGTGTAGATATTGCCATTACCTGCTTTGCTGGAAAGTCATATCCGTCAAAACCTTTCTCAATTTCGGCTTTCATTTCTTTCAGATCATCCGATGTGAACTGTTTGAGATTTCCAACGAACACTCTTCCAGCAAAGCCGTAGTTCTTCACGACAATGCCGTTAATCTCTGCTGGATTCTCGTAAATATCCTCACAACATTCAATTTCAATAATTCTGTTGATAGCTCCGCCGGAATCTGCAAATTCCGAAATAGGGTTCTCACCGTTGCAAATAGTCACATTACTCCATGTATTTTCCTTAGCTGCTCCGAGGTCCTTATTTGAACGTGCTTTTCCTTTGCCAGAACAGAGATTGTAAATCAATGTTTCGTAGTTATCCCGGATATACTGAGAAGCATTCTTCGAGTCGTCCAGAATCATCGGAAAGTTATTGAGCATATCTGCCCTTGTCTCCAATGATGTATCTGTTGAACGAAAATTCCCAACGTAGGCTCCCGGTGCCGGATTCCCCCAAACCGATGCCGCTATATTGATTGTTACCGTCTTTCCGCCTCCTGTCTGCCCATAGAAATCTACGATGAACGGTAGCGCATCAAGCGGCTGTATAAGAACACTCGCAAAAGATGCTGCCAGTGCTATTCGCGGTTCCAATCGTCCGCATGATCGTAGCTGCTTAGCCAGAGTCACCCACTTGAAGTAGTCTCCACTTTCCTGTATACTTTGGAATAGCGTTTTAAAGCGGTATTCACCGTCAAAAACGATTGAAAGGTCGTAAGGGACAAATGTATTACCATGCCACCCCAGTTTGCTTGTAGAGTGCTGTATGTCGATCATATCGGCATTGTACATTTCAACATCCGCCAGATACTTTACGAGAAGCCTTGCATTCTCTGAGTTGACCTGCACCCCGAACCTTGCAAGATTAGTTATTGCCCTGGAAGTCACAATGTCAATTTTTGGAACAGTTATTTCTGTCCAATATCCATCCCTTTTAAAAGCCACCGTGATCTGTTCCTCTCCTGTCTCGATGTTTTTTAGACGACGTATCGGCATGATCGGGTGGTGACATACAAGTTCTCTTGCCTTAGATGTTTCAGAGGAAAATATTCCGTTCTCTGTAGCTATCCAGCTACCACAAGCCATGTTAGGATATTCCTTATCAACAGAATCAGGATAAAAGTTTGTGATGTTTTCAACTAACTGCATAGAACGATTTACTTTTTCTTCTTTTTCCTTTTCCTGTTCTGCTTTCTGGAATTCCTTTATGAACTCTTCTGCTATATGCTTCGCTTTCACACTTTTTGCCCGGTCCATCAGCTTAAACTTGATTTCTGAGCGGTCAATTTTACTTTTTACTGAAAAAAGCTCTTCATACAACTGCTTTTCCATAAAGTCTTGTGCCTGTAAGTTTTCAATATTTTCAAGAATTTTTCTCACCTCCTGACTTAGCTGATAACATTTCGTATCTGCTTTTTTCTTTCTCAAGATTAAACTGGCACATATACCACTCTTCTGAATCAGGAGGGAACGTTTTTAGTGCTGTTTCGTACATAAGTATGTTCTTTTCTACCTGCTCAATCTCATTAGGATCCTGAACAGGGTTGTGTTTTTTTGATTTAATATCTCGCATTTCATGTCTGATCTGGTTGCGGCTTTTACCTTTTTTTGATATATAAGTGCCACCCAGCTCAATAAACGCCGTACTAAAAGGGACGGATTCGTATTGCATCACAAAATCAAACACATCACCGCCAGTTCCACAGCCGAAACAGTAAAAGGAATCATCGTAGATTTTGCAGGACGCTGACTTTTCCTTGTGAAAAGGGCAACATATAAATCCTGCTCTATTCGGCCTTAGCCCGTACCTGGAGAGAATTTCTGGCATTTTTACTGACTGTTTGATTTCTCCCTTAGTCATGACAGCAGCTCCACGATCCGCCGCCCAGTTTCTTCTTTCGTGCAGAATTCAAATCGGACTCCGTATCTATCTCTGATTGTGCAGAGAGATTTATACAACTGGCAGCCATCAACAGCCTTGTCAGAGATTACAGTCTTTACTTTTTTGCCGTTTATCGTCCTCCAGATAACTTTGTGTTTCCTTGGGTTCTCCCAAAAATACACATCGCCAACTGATTTAATATCTGGTCCATGCTCACATAGGATAATCAACTGAATACCGGCTTCACGTGCCCTGATAAGTTCTGCCTTGAATCTTTCATGTTGTTGACAGACATTTCCACAAAGCTCTTGTAAATCCTTCTTACGGTCAATACAGAGCTTTGCATTATCTAATGACTGATAATCTCCACAATACAATTTAGAGCGAAAATACTGCACTCCAAGGCTATCAAACTGACTCTGAATCCGTTCCCATTCTGATTTATGTTCCCTTGTGTCCACTTGTATAACCATTAAAAACACATCCTTTTAATTGAACGGAAGTTCTTCCTGTACACTGTCTGGAATACTCATAAAGTCCGTGCCTGCCGGATTCGCTCCCATGATAGCTTCTTCTTTCAGATGATCGTCATAGGCTTTTGTGGTACGCTCTTCCGGAATATCTGCATCTTTGATTCCTTCCACGCTGCGGAACCATGCAAGTTTGTGACGTTTTACTTCTTTATTGTCGTACCAGTCTCTCTCCAGACGGAAGATGCCGCCGATCAGTTTTCCCTTAAACTGCTGCCCGAAATTATCGCCCCACTTAACGGCAAATCCCGGATTTGACTTTTCTACGCATGTGATAAAAGTTTTAAGATTACGGACGCCATACTCTACACTCTCGTCAATGACCATATAGTTAGTGCCGGCATTCGGATATTTCTTGTCTGGACGGATATCATTTTCAAACTGCTTCATAAAGTACCCCGCCTGTTCGTCTCCTTCTGCAAAATCAAACAAGATAACGAGCATATCAAGTCCACCCTGTGTTTTTTTCTCTAATACCTGCTTAATTACCATTTTGTGCCCGCCAAGAGCAATCGGTTCAAATTCTCCTGCTGCCTGTGTAGTATCGTAATTATTTGGTTTCTGCATTGTCTGTTCCTCCTAATTCATAATAATCTCTGATAACCTTGTCAACTTCTGCAAGGTCGTTATCAATAGTTAAACTGTCAAACATCCCGATCGGGGACTTACTTACCGCTCCCTGACTGGACTGAGTGACAAATAAGTGCTTTCCACTCTCTTCGATGCATCGAAGAACGATGGTAAACATGCCCTCGATGCAAACTTTTTCGTCCAGAAGCTTACCAATTGTCTTAGGCTTTACTTCCCCGGAGTCATCTTTTTCCTCATGCATCATAAGGTAAACAATTTTATTCTGCGGTACTTTTGTTACAATGAACTGGATAAGATTCCAGAAATAGTCTCCAATATCATTGTACAGAGCGAACACTGCATTGCCTTTTCCAGCAGAAGCGTGTCCCTTCATAAAATGATTCGTGATAAGATACCCTGCATCATCAATTACGATAGACTCTGCTTTTGATGCGATCAGGCACTTCATTACCTGCTGGTAATCATCTGTAAACCATCCGTCAATCTTTCCTTTAAACGGAAGCGGTTTATTCAATACTCTAATAAGATTCCAGTGTTCATTCTGGCAGTTCCTAAGACTGGTACTCTTGCCAGAACCAGATTTTCCAATAATTAATACGGGTGTTGCCATTGCTATTCCTCCTTGTCATAAACTACATGTTTACTGCCCTCGATAATCAGCAAACTTGCAATATCTTTCATTGATAAGGTTGATTCGTTATAGATTTCGACCAGTGCGTTGTATGCGTCTGATGAAACCTTTACAACCTGATTATCTTTCCCAGTTACCAGTTGCTTCTTTCTTGCCGGAATACGGATTTCAAATTCACTCACCGATATTTTCCTCCTTATATGATTTCTGAGCCGTTAAAAGCCCATTTAAGGCTTGTACGTAACTCGCCAATGTTCTTGCCTTGTATGATTCTTCAATAGGATTATCCGGGACTGTGGCAAGCTGTATATCAATCAATCTCAGAACCTCATTAATTCTCTCATCCATGTTCACACCGCCTTGAAAAAGCAGTACAGGTTATCCGAAGCGTCCCCGGACTTCTCTCCATCAATGTCTTCAGCTTTGTGATACTCCACATGGTCCAGAGACATGTCACAGTTCTCATAATCCAGAATGCAATCACCTCTGGATTGAAGCTCTCTGAGTAGTTCATTAATACATCCTGCTATCTCCAGACTAGGAAGAAGTTTCATAATTGCTATCTGTTTACTCATTTGGACACTTCCCATCTATCAGAAGTTCCAGCAAGAAAGTTTTGATTTTATTAAGCTTTTCACGACTTTCTTTCTCGTAAAATGGATTAAAAGATACATTTTGATATAAATCCCATTTAAATTTGTCTTTGGGAAGGAGAGCATCTTCCTTCCTTTTAACCCCTCTTACTTCCAAACCGTAGCCCGAAAAATCAAAGGTGATATTTGCTACCGGAACTTCGTTCACAACTCTTTTACAGAGTTCATAAATTTCATCAATTTTCTCGAACATCTTCTTATCCTCCTTATTTCCTACTGCCAGTCTGCTTTCATCTGGCGTACTGCCCATGCTGCCGAGATACCGAAAAAGATGTTTAGCCAGATAGGTATATCCACATATTTCCCGGCGAGCATGCATACGGCGATCAACATATATTCTTTCATTTTATTTCATTTCTCCTGCAATCCACGCAAGGTTGCTTGCCACCAGTGCGGCAGCCGTCACAACCCATGCTGTGAACCATCTTTTTGACTTTTTCTTGCTTTCTTCGACAATTTCAGTCGCAAGTGCTACTTCGATGTCAGCCCATGTTAGCTGATTTTCGTTTCTAATTTCACTCATATCTTGCTAATTTCTCCTTATTTTTTCTTATTTGTCTTTACAATTAGCAGATAGAGAACTATAATGTATCTATCCACTAAGGCATTTTAGTGGGTGCAAAGCTCCGGGGCGGAGGTGTCGACTCCCTCCGGGGCACTCACTTATTAAGAGCAGCCTTACCTTTCCAGACATGTCCAGTTACTTCATAGACTTTCCTGGGGCTTATAATGTAAGTAATTCGTCCACCGGAAAGACTTTTTGCCGGCTTATTATTCTGCACAGCCACACCAATCGGCAACCATCCATACACAATTCCTGCCCGGATTGCTGTAATAGGGAGTCCGATCAATTGACTCGCATCGGCTACGGTCATATTCTCTGATGAGAACTCCGGCATCTGTGGGATTGCTGATATGATTCTTGCGACCTCTGCAGCGAACTGATGGACTTCTGCATTTTCTTTAATGTAAGTATCAACTTCGCTCATTTCATACTCCTTTCTTACTTTCTTTCTGGTCAGAATTACTGCAATCAATAACTCCGTCCATATACCCCAGAATATAATGCTTCTTATCTTCTGGGAACTTACAGTGCTCTGCGTGACTCACATAAAGGAGTTTCCGCTTAATACGTTCCTTGTTCTTTCTGTGCTCCCTTATTAGAATAAGTCGCAAAGTGTATGGTCGTGTCCACTTCCATATCAATACGGAAACCATCCGGTGTACAGGAAATCATGAAACCTGTACATTCACGTCCGAAATCCTCTCCGTTGATGCGGAAGATTTTCTTTTCTGTGTCAACCTCGATTGTTTTAAGTTCGTGTGGAACGAAAATTTTATTCATAATCTACTCCTTTCCCGTTTTCTTTCTGGTCAGAATCATCTTTTTTCTCAGAAAAACTTTCCGTCTTTCCGAGAATGTAACCCTTGTCAAATTCTGACATCTTAGGAATCGCGTTTTTTAGCTTTTCAACGATTCTTTTTTCTTTTTCAGACATGTACTCACTCCTTTCTTGTGATATACTCCCAGTAGACGGGAGGTGATATTGTGTATCTCAATAAAGAACAATTTAATTTCTTGAAATATCTTTCAAGCAAAGAAAAAATTGAATATTCTTCTCTATCGGAAAATGAAATCAAAATTTCAAATTTTCTTGAAGAAGAAAAATTGATTTCTGTTAATAGAGAATCTTTTCCTAAAATCAATCAAGACGGTCAGGTCAGATATGCAAAAGGAAAAACTCTCTCTATTACGATTTCCGAACAGGGAAAATCTTATATTGCTGAAAGAAAACATGAATTTAAAAAGTTACTATTGAAAGATGTGGCTATTCCGATTATTGTTTCGATTCTTACCACCCTAGCACTAAACGGATTAAAACTGTTGCCACACTTGCTACAATTGCTGGAATCACATATTCCATAATCGGATGGCGTTTCATATTTTCCACCTCCTTTGTTTACCTTGTAAACACAGTATAGTCCCTTAGACAACATTTGTCAATACTTTTTTGTTGACTTTGTAAACATTTTATGATATTATATTTTCAGAAAGGAGGAATTAAATTGAAAGACAGGTTTAAAGAGTTGCGAAAAGAATTAAACGTAACTCAGCAAGAATTTGCAGACAAACTAAAGATAAGTAGGAATTTTGTAGCGCAAATTGAAATGGGAAGCAAAGTTCCGTCAGATCGGACTATTGATGATGTTTGCAGAGAATTTAACGTAAACGAAGAATGGCTCAGAACTGGAAACGGAGATATGTTTGTACCCGGAATTAAAGACAAACAAATTTCTGCCATGCTTGCAGACGTAATGAAATCTGGAGAAGATTCTTTCCGACACCGTCTCGTGTCTGCATTAGCCAGATTGGATGATGAGGGATGGGACAATTTAGAAAAACTTATTGACATGATTTCTAATAAGTAAAAAGAAAGACAAGGGCAATGCGCAAACCCTTGTCTTTTTTAATGTTATCCGATTAGCCTTTTCACAAATATATAAATCACTTCTATCCAATGATTATTCGTGCATTTTTCAACCATCTCAATAATCTCTTTCTTATAATCCATAAATAACCCTCCCTGTCGCAACTACCACTTACACTATAGTATATGTCCGGCTGTGGGAAATAGAACCGAACATTAGTTCTTTTTTGCTATTATACCACCTATCCCGACTCTTGGCAACTGCCAATGATACACATAAACTCTCACTATTTTATAGAAAAAAATATTTCTTTTTCATCTAAATCACTCTATTTCGTTCTAAATCTTTACAATATGTTCTTAAAATGATAAAATAAAAATACCACGAATAACCGTACTTTACATAATATTGCAAAATCAGCGGTACAAAATACATAATCCGCATAAAAAGTGCGAAGCGTGGCGAAAACATATCAGGAGGGTGTTTATCATGAATGAAAAGAAAAAATATTGTAAGCACTGCGGAGAACTTATTGACGACGACTGTGTAGTATGTCCTAAGTGTGGAAAACAAGTAGAGCAGTTGACTTCTAGCAACAGAGACATCATCATTAACAATTCTGCATCTTCCTCTGCGTCCTCAGCGGCAAGTTCAGGCGCGCCGTATATAAAACGGAAAATGCCATGGTATCTCAGTTGGTTCTGGATTTTTATTCTAGGATTATTCTCTGGTGGAATATATTGGATTGTTGGAATTATAATGAGATCAAATTGGAAATCACATAATTAAATAAAAAAACCGCCCCGGCATTGGCGTACCGGGACGGCGTTTATACATCTCCGGAGAGATGCTATATTCTGGCAAGACATATTGTATCATCTTCGGAGCAGTCGAACAAGACAGAAAATTTGTTCGGCTGTTATTTTTATACCTAAAAAACAGCTATAAGAAAAGAGGAATAAAAATGGCGAAGAAAAGAAAGAAATATCCAAAACTGCCGAATAACTTCGGCTCTATCCGGTTCCTTGGCAAGAACCGGAGAAACTGCTTCGCAGTGCATCCGCCAGCTACACTGGGCGATAATGGAAAACTAAAACGTCCGCCGGCGATCTGCTACGTGGATGACTGGATAAAAGGTTTCACTGTCCTGACAGCATACAAAGCCGGCACGTATCAACCTGGCATGGAACGGACTCTTGAGGTGTCTCCTACGACCGATATAGATACCCTTATAAGTCGCTTAATTGCCGACTACAATACAATCAAGGGTGTCGAAGGAAAACACCCAGAAATCAAGAAATTGACGTTCTCAGATGTATACGAGCAGTTTTATGCGTGGAAGTTCCCAGAGGGGACAAAACTGTCATACAGTTCAAAAGAAGCATACCGGACAGCTTATACAAACTGTACTGTTCTGCACAATCGCATATTCGAAGATTTAAAGGCTCCTGATATGCAAAAAGTTATTGATGATTGTACACTGAAAAAGCAAAGCCAGATGGCTATCCTAACTCTGTTTAAGCAGATGTACAAATATGCAGTCTACTCAGAAATCGTAACGGAAAATAAGGCATTATACGTCCATGTCAACGCTGATAACGACACCGAACATGGAACGCCATTTTCTGATCAGGAGATGCAGGTGTTGTGGAATAATACCGACGATCCAGAAGTGCAGCTCATTCTTATTATGTGTTACTCTGGTTGGCGAATCGGGGAAGTGTTAAAACTCACAACCAACCTGGAAGAGAAATACTTCCAAGGTGGAATCAAAACAAAAGCCGGTAAAAACAGAATTGTTCCGATACATCCTGCCATATACCATTTTGCTGAACAGAAAGTGCTGGCACAAGATGGAAAACTATGCGTATATACTCAGCAGCATCACAGAAAAGCATTGTTCTATCCTACACTGGAACATTTAGGAATAGTCGGCAATCCGAAACACACGCCGCACGATTGTCGACATACCTTTTCTGCGCTGTGTGAAAAATACGGTGTCCGGGAGAATGACCGAAAGCGAATGCTCGGCCACTCTTTTGGTGGAGATGTTACAAACGCTGTGTACGGCCACAGAACACTGGAAGAACTCCGGACAGAAATAGAAAAGATAAAAGTTCCATTTGTGACTAACTGTGACTAACGGAACCCATTTTAATCTTTCTAAAACAACCGAAATATCATTATCGAAATGCCGGAAACCCTATTAAAATCAACGTTTTCAGCGATTTTGCAAGGATTTCCTTCATTTCATTTTCATTATTCTAATTTTATTGATTGTGACTAACAAATAGAATTTA
>ENA-OPAQ01000423-OPAQ01000423.1-human-gut-metagenome-genome-assembly--contig:-NODE-423-length-45773-cov-8.493875_pt1 | contig 45773 bp, 40 predicted proteins | sample MGYA00241058_ERZ501432 | MGnify/ENA primary metagenome ERZ501432 (study PRJEB25962, sample SAMEA2042570) | human gut metagenome | biome: human gut; feature: human-associated habitat; material: faeces... | reverse complement strand
AAAGAAGTGAATCTTACCGCGAAAGAGTTTGATCTGTTAGAGCTTCTTGTCAACAACCCGAACAAAGTCTACGGCAGGGAGAATCTTTTGAATCTTGTGTGGGGATACGAATATCCGGGAGATGTGCGTACGGTAGATGTTCATGTGCGGCGTCTGAGAGAAAAGATCGAGAGCAATCCGAGCGAGCCGAAGTATGTGCATACCAAATGGGGCGTTGGGTATTATTATTCTCAGAATTAGTAAGGTGCAGCCATGACAAAATTAAAAAAATTTACAGATTTTATGAACAGCCTGAGATTCAGGCTGGTTCTTTTACTTATTCTTATAGGCGTGATCCCATGTGTTCTTTTGCGGATCGGGATGCTCAATTCTTATGAAAACAGGGCTGTTTCACTTCGAACCAGCGAAATCTTAAGCCAGGCAAAGATTTTAGCGAATCAGATCGTGTCAAATGATTATCTGGAAAATTCCGGTTCTCCTACCATTAACGCACAGCTCGAGCAGCTTTCCACTATCTATGACGGGCGTGTCATGATCATCAGTGACACCTTTCAGGTAGTGAAAGATACTTATAAGCTTGATGAAAAAAAGACGATCATCTCAGAGGAAGTCATCAAAAGCTTTTACGGGGAGGAGATCACGAAATATGATTCAAAATATCGTTATATTGAGATGACAATACCACTTGTGCGCACGGATCAGGAAAATGAAAGCAGACAGGTGATAGGTGTCATGATGGTGAGCGTGTCAACGGACAGTATCAGCCTGAACCTGGATTATCTTGCAACGAACACGAGGATCATTGAACTGATCTGCATTTTTACAGTTATTTTCGCAAGCGTCATCATTGCAGGACAGATAGTAAGACCGTTTCATAAGATGTCAAAATCAATTGATGAGATCCAGACGGGTTATGGCGAGGATGCGCTTTCTGTCAATGATTATACAGAGACGAAGCTGATCAGTGAGAAATTTAATAAAATGCTTGGAAGAATGAAGGTGCTAGATGATTCCAGACAGGAGTTTGTGTCGAATGTGTCACATGAATTAAAAACACCGCTTACTTCCATGAAGGTGCTGGCGGATTCCATCAACAGCATGGAGGATGCCCCGATCGAACTCTACAAAGAGTTTATGGGAGATATTGGCAATGAGGTGGACCGTGAGACGAAGATCATCAATGACCTGCTTTCATTAGTCAAGATGGACAAGGCAGCGGGAGATCTGAATATCACAAATATCAATATCAATGAACTGTTAGAGCAGATCTTAAAACGTCTGCGTCCGATCGCGGACAAGCAGAAAGTGGAGCTTGTGCTTGAAAGTTTCCGCCCGGTCAGCGCAGATGTTGACGAGGTAAAGATTACTCTGGCGTTTACCAATTTGATTGAAAATGCGATCAAATACAACAAGGAAGACGGCTGGGTACATGTTTCGCTGAATGCGGATCATCAATATTTTTACCTGAAAGTAGAAGATTCCGGAATCGGAATACCGGAAGATTCGTTAGGACATATTTATGAACGTTTTTACCGTGTGGACAAGTCACACTCCAGGGAGATCGGTGGAACCGGACTTGGTCTTGCCATCACGCGGAATGCAGTACTGATGCACCGTGGTGCGATCAAGGTGTTCAGTACAGAGGGAGAGGGAACGATCTTTAATGTTCGTATTCCGCTCAATTATATTTCATAACAGATTGGATCTATTGAAAATGAAAGGTCAGATTATGGATAAAAAAATCATTGTGCTGTTGTCAGGATGTATCCTGGCAGTCTTTTTGCTGGCTGGATGCGGAAATGATGAAGTGAGCAGCGAATATAATATCGAATATCTGAATAAGGACAAAACAAAGATCGTAGATGTTCCCTATGAGCCGGAGGCTTCGGATACGGATGGGATGATCAAAGAATTTTTAGCAAAGTTAAGCTCAGATTCTGACAATGTTGAGTACCGCAAACCGATACCAAACGGGGTGGAGGTTACCGATTATTCGCTTGACGGCGTGATGCTCTCGATCCATTTTGATGCGGATTACAGCAGTATGACGGAGGTTGAAGAAGTATTGTGCCGTGCTGCGGTGGTTCTTACCATGACACAGATTCCAGGGGTGGACTGTGTATCATTTTATGTGGCAGATGCACCGCTTACGGATATCAGGGGCAATATTGTCGGAAGCATGAATCAGGACAGTTTTATTGAGAATCCGGGAGAACAGATCAATTCAATCCAATGTACGACATTAAAACTTTATTTTGCAAATGAAACCGGTGACGGACTGGTGGAGGAGACAAGAAGCGATGTCTATTACAGCAGCAACGTGTCGATGGAAAAATTGATCATGGAACAGCTTTTGGAGGGACCGCAGACAGAGGGGGCAAAATCTGCGATTCCGGCGGGAACGAAACTGATCAATGTATCCGTGGTGGACGGTGTCTGCTATGTGAGTCTGGATGAAAACTTTAAAAATCAGGATTATCAGGTGAATGAGGCGGTTGTCATCTATTCAATCGTGGATTCCCTGACAGAATTGTCTACGATCAGTAAAGTACAGATCTCGGTCAATGGGGATACCAGTGGCACTTACCGTGATAATTTTAAATTGAGCGACATGTATGACAGAAATCTTGATTATGTCGTTTCATTGGAAGAGACAGGAGTAACAGAGGAGGAATAAATTGGGGAAAAGACCATTTCTTGAAATGGCAGCAGGGTTTATCTGCGGTATTTCCATTGCCGTGTATGGAAAGCCGTGGACGCTCTGGCTTTTATTTTTTGGAATTCTGCTCTGGCCTGCAATCGTGACAGGACATGACAGAGGGATGCCGGAGAGTGACAGATATCCGGTTCGGAAACGGCGGTGGTGTATGGCGGTATGTTCTGCCGCAGCATTATTTTTGGGCTGGCATCACTGCGGGGTTGTGCAGGCGGAACAAAATCAATATCTGCCGTATTTGGAAGATGGGGAAGAGATCCTTTTAAAGGGGAAACTCACCGGCAAAGAGCAAAAAAACGAACAGTATTTATACAATCTATCATCCTGTCAGATCAGACAGGATTCTAAAATCAGTGAATGGCAGCGCATATCTGCAAGCATCATCATCTATGGTGAGTCCGACACCTGTTCTATCGGACAAACGCTTGTTTTACATGGAAAAATAAAATTATTTAACCGGGCACGCAATGAGGGAAATTTTGATCAGGCGGCTTATTATAAGGCGCGTGGGACCGCATTTGCCGTAAGTGATGTGGATGAAGTGTCTGCATACGGAAAAGCGAATCTTATTGCGGAGAAAATGTATCAATGGAAATATCATCTGGCAGGGGTGTATGAACAGGCACTTGGCGTGCGGGAGGGTGGAGTTTTAAGTACGATGCTGCTCGGAGAAAAAAATCTTCTGGATGCGGAGGTAAAACAGCTTTACCGCACTGCCGGGATCTCACATATTCTGGCGATATCGGGATTACATATCGCAGTAATCGGCATGACATTGTACCGATTGCTGCGAAAAGGGAGCTTTGGTTTCTGGGGATCGGGAATTTTTGCGGCAGTGTTTATGATCTTATATGGCATGATGACCGGAATGGGATATTCGTCGTTCCGTGCGGTCAGTATGTTTTGCATTCTTCTGCTTGGGCAGGCGGTGGGGCGAAGTTATGATTCCCTAAATGCAATGGGTTTTACCGCACTGCTCATTTTATGGAAACAGCCGTTTGCGTTATATGATGCGGGATTTCAGCTTTCTTTTATTGCGGTGCTTGGTGTGGTATGGGCTGGAAAAATTGTGCAGAGCGCATACCAGAGGCATGCGGTGCTGCAAAAAATTGGTACAGGATTCGTGCTTCAGCTTGTGATACTGCCGGTTACGGCATGGTATTTTTATGAAATCCCGGTATATGCGATGCTGCTGAATCTGCTTGTGCTGCCGTTTGTTGGAATTGTACTGGTGTCCGGAATTGCCGGGGGTCTGCTGGGGTGTGCGGTGATGCCGCAGGCAGTACTCGTGCATATCGTATTGCTGCCGTGCCATGTGATTTTAAGCGGTTATGAAAAAATTTGTACGATCGCATCGGGTCTGCCTCATGCGTTGCTGATTACCGGAAAACCATCCGCAGTAAAAATTACCGTATACTATCTGTTGCTTGCCGTGGGACTTTTTTTGCTTTCTCATGTGACAAAGCGCCAGAAAGAAATGCAGCAGATGACAGAAGAAAACGGAAGGCAAAAGAGAAGAAAGAGTTACCGGGGAATGGAGTGGAGTTTGTTTGCCTGTGGGTTGGGACTGCTTGTTTTTTTGTTTACACCAGTTTCACAAGGGATGAAACTTACCGTGCTTGATGTCGGACAGGGAGACGGGATTTATCTGCATACAGACAGCGGCTATGATATTTTTATAGATGGTGGCAGTACAAATGTGCAGAGTGTGGGAAAGTACCGTATCCTGCCGTATTTAAAGTCAAACGGTGTGAAAGAGATTGACTACTGGTTTGTTTCCCATACGGATCAGGATCATATCTCCGGTTTGTCGGAGATTTTTGATGAGGGATACCGGATCAGGAATCTGGTGCTCTTCCGGGGGATGATGCGGGATGAGAGCTATGAAAAGCTGGTTTCACTGGCAAAAGAACATGGAACAGAAATCTGTATGATGAGCCGGAAAGATGCGCTTTTTTCTGGAAGCGCAAAGATAACAGCCATTTCGCCGGGGTATCATGCGGGGGATGAAATGAGAAATGAAATGAGAAATGAAATGGGCACAGATAAGAATGGGGAATCACTGGTGTTATTGTACGAGGAAAAAGGTTTTTCTGCATTATTTACCGGAGATATCGGGGAGGAGCAGGAAAAACAGATCCTAAAATGGGGTGGAATCAATGACATAGATTTTTACAAGGCGGCGCACCATGGTTCAAAATATTCAAACACAAAAAGTTTTCTGGATGCGGTTTCGCCACGGATTTCGGTCATTTCCTGCGCAGAAAAGAATCGATACGGACATCCGGGCAGAGCGGCGGTTGAAAATATCCGGGATACGGGGAGTGCACTGTTTTACACGATGGAGGGTGGACAGATCACAGTGACTCGGTTAAAGAAAAATGAGCTGGCAGTACAAAAATTTTTACTTCCGGACAAGCGGTTTGTATTTGTCAGGTAATGTATGCTATACTGTGGTATGCAGCTTAGTACAAAGCAGCTTAGTGCAGCGCTGCGTAATTCGATGCAGCGAAAATGCAGCGAAGTGTAATGCAATATCAGTGCTTTGTATCTGGATAAGTGATAAAAAGGAATCAGATAAAATGAAAACGATCGATGATGATATCAGAAGCGGAAATTTCAAACAGATCTACCTGCTGTATGGAACGGAAGCATATTTAAAAAAGCAGTATAAAGACAAATTGAAAAATGCAATGGCAGCGCCGGATGACAACATGAATTTTACGACGTTTGAGGGAAAGAATATCAATCCGAAAGAAGTGATTGATCTTGCCGAAACACTGCCTTTTTTTGCAGACCGGAGAGTGATATTGATCGAGGACAGCGGATTTTTTAAAAGTTCCTGTGAGGATCTTGCTGAATATCTCACGCAGGTGGCACCGGCGACACATTTTATTTTTGTGGAAGAGGAAGTGGACAAGCGTTCGAAGATGTATAAAACGGTCAAGAATAATGGGAAGATCGTAGAGTTTTCAGCACAGAGCGAGGAACTTTTGACGCGCTGGATCTTGACCAGATTAAAAAAAGAAGGAAAAAACATCACCGGATCCGTGATGCAGCTTTTTTTAAGCAGGACAGGAACAGATATGGGAAATATTGACAGGGAGTTAGAAAAGCTGATCTGTTATGCCTTAGACCGGGATGTGATCACGGCGGAAGATGTGATGGCAGTCACGACGGAACAGACGACCAATAAGATATTTGAGATGGTCAATGCAATCGCCGAGCATAACCAGCGGAAGGCACTGGATCTGTATTATGATCTTCTGACATTAAAAGAACCTCCGATGCGCATTATGTTTCTGATTACCAGACAGTTTCAGATCCTTTTAAATGTGCGTGATATGGCAGGGCGTGGAATGGACAATCAGTCGATTGCCAAAAATGCGGGAATCCCGCCGTTTGCGGTAAAACGGAATATTTCACAGGCAAAAGGATTTACAATGGCGCAGTTAAAGAGGGCGCTTTATGATGGAGCTGACTTAGAGGAGTCCGTAAAAACAGGACGCATGAATGATCAGATGGCGGTAGAGCTTTTTATTATGAAGTACAGCCGGTCAGAAAAATAACATAAAAAGAATTCTGTTTCACAGGATTCCCCGCCTGCGGCGGGTCGCTTCGCGACATAATTCATCTCCGACGCAGTGCGATCCCGCCCGGAGGGATTTTTGATTCATAGGACGTAAATTCCTATGAATCAAAAAAACACCAGTATGACGGTACTGGTGTTTTTATTATGCGGCTGGGTTAAGGCCGCATATATGTTTTTATCTATGTTTCAAAAATTAAGCTAAACCGTTAACAAGTTTTGTTAAACGGGAAACTTTTCTGGCAGAATTGTTCTTGTGGTAAATTCCTTTAGAAGAAGCGCTCTCGATAGTTGAGATAGCAACTGTTAAAGCAGCTTTTGCAGCCTCTTTATCGTTTGCAGCTACTGCAGCCTCAACTTTTTTAATAGAAGTTTTCACTTCGCTTCTGATCGCTTTGTTTCTAGCAGCTCTTGTCTCTGTTACTAAAATTCTTTTTTTTGCAGATTTAATGTTAGCCAATCCGTACACCTCCAATTTGTAATCGTTATTGTTCATGATTGTTACATTAAAGCCGGACACGGACAGTTCAATGTAAACATACTGGTATATTATAGGGCAGGTTTTTGTGGTTGTCAAGTGTAAAACAGTAAAATAATGAGAAATTATGGATAATTTTTTTTCAGACCAGAAATAATATAGGCAAAGATAACAGATGCCGGAGCAGGGCATTGGAATATGGGGGAAAATTTATGTATCAGATACGAACGGATTTAGCGCTTGAAACGCAGGAAAAAATGCAGGAAGATCATGTTGATCTGAAGGGAGTCCGTTTCTTAGAAGAGAAAGTTGACAAAAATATCACAGTCAGCACAGTGGTCATTGAGACGGAAAACGGTGCAAAGACGATGGGAAAACCCAAGGGAACCTATATAACGATCGAGGCGGGAAATATGGATGAGGAGGATGAAGACTATCACAGAGAGATATCCGTACAGCTTGCGAAGATCATCCGTCAGTTGATCCAGGAAAAAAATGAGGAGTTGTCGGTGCTGGTCGTTGGACTTGGAAACCGTGAAGTTACGCCGGATGCACTAGGCCCGCGTGTGGTGGACAATCTTTTTATCACAAGACACATTGTAAAAGAGTATGGAAAGTATGCTTTCGGAGAAAAAAATGTGAACCGGATCAGCAGTATTGTCCCGGGAGTTATGGCGCAGACGGGAATGGAAAGTCTTGAGATCATTCATGGAATCATCGATGAGACAAAACCTGATCTGGTCATTGTCATTGATGCGTTGGCGGCGCGCAGCACCAAGCGGTTAAACCGGACGATTCAGGTCACGGATACCGGGATCAATCCGGGCAGCGGGGTTGGAAACCATAGACACGGACTGAATAAAAAAAGCCTTGGGATTCCCGTGATATCAATCGGGATACCGACAGTTGTGGATGCTGCAACGATCGTCAATGACACAATGTTTAACCTGATCGCTGCGATGAGCCAGAGCAAGGCATTTGATATGCTTGGGGATTCGTTAAAAGAGTTAAACGATGGAGAAAAATATGAACTGATCCGGGAACTTCTCTCACCGAATTTAAATGCGATGTTTGTGACGCCAAAAGATATTGATGAGTCGGTCAAAAGATTAAGCTACACGATCTCGGAAGGCATCAATATTGCATTTATGGGGGAAGGACTGCCGGCATAATAGACAGGCGGGATTATAGTAAAATAAGACTGCCGGGCGAAACTCATGCAGATCACGATCAAGAAGCAAAGCTTCATGGTATAATGAAAAATAGAAGTGCATACAGTGTAGTATGTATGCTTATCGTTATCGACATTTAAAAAAGAAAAAAATAAATGGTGCCGTCTGGTTGGGGGGATTGCTGCTGGCTGTCATTGGAATACTTTTACAGACAAACAGATCTTTCTTTGCAAAGCTTGGAGAAGAGGGGGCAAAAAGCTGCTGCGAAAAAGTACTTGATTTTTATCTGCCCGGTTTGTCTTACAGTGTAAAAGATGAGACGGAGTGGTCTTTTGTGGAGAAAGTGATCGATGTGCTTTTTTACGGGGAAAACTATGAACCTGAAAGTGGATCATACCAGACGCAGATCGAGAGTGATCTCTCTTATGAGGCAATTCTGGCGCGGGAGGCTGCAGATGAAAATTATGTGGATGAAAAGACGGGGGAAGTGATACCATCGGTCGGAAGCGCAGATGGTACGAGCCTGTCAGATGAAAAAGATGCAGGAGGACAGACGGCGGATGCAGGTGCAGCAGAGAACACCGGAGGGCAGCCGGCAGAGCCAGGTGTGGCGGAGAACACCGGAGAGCAGCCGGCAGAGGCAGATGCAGCAGAAAATCAGCAGGCACAGATTGCAGAGGCAGGTGCAGCAGACAGTCAGGCAGCTTCCGCTGTGGCAGACATCAAAGCAGTGACATTTGCAAGGGAAAAGCTGAATGATTTTGATTATCTGATCCAGAATTTTTATCAGGTGGACAATACGACGACGATCGGGAGCGCACAGCTCAATGCGGATGCCCTGCTCGGAAAGGATGTACGTTTGAGCCATGATGCGTCCACACCGCAGATACTGATCTATCATACGCATTCACAGGAAGGGTATGCGGATTCCGTTCCGGGTGATGCATCCATGTCGGTCGTCGGTGTCGGTGATTATCTGACGGAGCTTCTGACACAAAAATATGGCTTTTCCGTGATCCATCACACCGGGCAGTATGATGTCGGAGACCGCGATCATGCCTATGCAAAAGCAGGCCCTGCGTTAGAACAGATCTTAGCGGAAAATAAAAGCATTGAGGTTGTGATCGATCTGCACCGTGACGGAGTCGGAAACAATACGAGACTGGTTACGGAACAAAACGGCATGCCGATGGCGCAGATCATGTTTTTTAATGGATTGAGCCGCACGACGAAAACAGGCGATATCGAATATCTTTATAATCCTTATATTGCAGATAATCTGGCGATATCGTTCCAGATGCAGTTAAAGGCGGCAGAATATTACCCGGGATTTACCAGAAGAATTTATCTGAAGGGATACCGCTACAATATGCACTATTGCCCGAAGACACTTCTGATCGAGGTGGGGGCGCAGACAAATACACTGGCGGAGGCAAAAAATGCGATGGTACCGCTTGCCGATCTGCTCAACAAAGTATTGACGGGGCAGCAGTAGAAACATAAAATGTATGTAAAAACATAAAAAAACGGGGTAATACATAAGATGGATGTTTTATTGCAGTTAGATGGGAATATTTTATTGTGGATCCAGGAGCATGTGAGGAATGCTGTTCTGACGCCGGTCATGACATTTATTACGCATTTAGGCGATGCGGGATCGATCTGGATTGCTCTTGCAATCGTATTTTTACTTGTAAAAAAGATGCGGAGAACAGGTGTGCTCATGACGTGTTCCCTGTTGGGATCTCTGATCGTTAATAATCTCATTTTAAAAAATCTGGTCGCCAGAACAAGGCCTTATGAGGCTGTGGATGGACTGCAGCGTATCATAGAAGCGCAGAGGGATCTTTCATTTCCATCCGGGCATACCGGCAGTTCTTTTGCAGCGGCTGTTGTGATCTTTCTGACATGCCCAAGGAAGATCGGGGTGCCGGCTTTGATCCTGGCATTTCTGATCATGTTTTCAAGACTTTATGTCGGAGTGCATTATCCGACGGACGTTCTTGCCGGAATGATCACGGGGACACTGATCGCAGTGCTGGTATGCAGGGTGTATCAGAAAAAACATAGAAAAGTTTTAGAATCATAATATACAAAAAACACCCCGGACAAAGTAAAAGTGCCGGAGTGTTTTTTTCTGTCACACAGAAAGATGATATTTCTCCATCCAGTAATTGAGCTGGATAAAATAGGCCAGAAGCTGTGGACCAGCCATAAGCTGCCCGAACCACGGCTTTCCGTATTCTTTTGGTGCTTCCATAAATTTTTTCGCTTTCTTTTTATCGATAAGCGGAAGGATAGGAGCATTGCTGTCTGCTAAAATATCCGTCATCCGCGCGATCAGGATCTTTTCATAACCCGGATGGTAGGTTTTCGGGTAAGGACTTTTTTTGCGGTGCAATAGTTCCGGCGGCAGAAGATCGCGGAAGGCATCACGAAGCAGAGCCTTTTCCACACCGTTCTGGTATTTTATTTTCCATGGAACATTGTACACATAGTCGATGATACGGTGGTCAGCAAAGGGGACTCTCGCCTCAAGACCGGAATACATGCTGGTGCGGTCCATGCGGTCGAGCAGTGTCTGCATAAACCATTTGATATTCAGGTAGGCGATCTCACGGCGTCTGTATTCTTCGGCGGTTTCATCCGGAAGATGCGGTGTTTTTTTCAGGGATTCTTCATACCTTGCATGGGAGTAAGAAGAGAGATCAAGGCTTTTCATAACATCATCATCAAGAAAGGCAGTACGGGCATCGATATCCGCAGACCACGGAAAACCATCCCGGTTCATCAGTTCCGGGCGGTAAAACCACGGGTATCCGCCGAAGATTTCATCGGCACATTCCCCGGTCAGTGTGACCTTGTTTTGTTTTTTGACCAGAGAACAAAAGTAAAGTAAGGAGGCATCGACATCTGTCATGCCAGGCATATCCTTTGCGTCCACGGCAGCATAGAGCATGTCGGCGAGCGTCTCCTGGGTGCATTCCAGGTAAGTATGACTGGTTTTACAGTGCTCTAACATGCAGTTTACATAGGGAAGATCGCGTTCCGGCTGAAAGGAATTGGATTGAAAATAAATATCATTTTCCGTAAAGTCAAAGGAAAACGTATTTAAGACTTCACCGTGTTCCCTCTGGTAAGCGGCAGCAAGGGCTGTGACGATGCTTGAATCGATGCCCCCGGATAAAAAGGTACAGACCGGCACATCGGAGATCATCTGCCGTTTTACGGTATCGCGCATGAGAAAAGATACATGTGCCACGGTGTCCTCGTAGGAGTCCGTGTGGGGCAGACATTTCAGATCCCAGTAGGTGGTATCGGAGAGCCCCATGGCATCAAAACACAGGTAATGTCCGGGTAGAACTTCATAGATATCCTGAAAAACCCCACATCCGGGGGTGCGCGCCGGCCCGACTGCAAGCAGTTCTCTCAGGCTGTTTTCGGTAATAGCGGGTGAAAGATCCGGAAAGCAGAACAGTGCTTTTGGCTCTGAGGCAAAGACAAGCTCACCGTCTTTTGCGTGATAAAAAAGCGGCTTTGTCCCTACTCTGTCGCGGTAGAGAAAAAGCTGTTTTGCGGCACCGTCCCAGATGGCAAAGGAAAAGATTCCATTTAAGCGGGAGACAAAGGAAGCACCGAAATGCATGTAGGCATATAAGATCACTTCCGTGTCGGATGTTGTGAGAAAATTATATCCGGCAGCAGTAAGCTCCGGGATCAGTTCATCGGTATTATAGATCTCCCCATTGTAGACGATGGCATAATCTGCCCCGTCCCGGTGACGTATCATAGGCTGTGCACCGTGCGTGATATCACGGATAGAAAGTCTCTGATGTGACAGACCGGCATGAGGTGTCAGATAAATGCCGGAAGCATCACCGCCGCGGTGGATGAGTTTTTCGTGCATGGACACCAGTATATTTTCCCAAAAGGACTGTCTGTCCGTATAACAGCGTTTCAGGCTGCAAAATCCTGCAATTCCGCACATAAGGTCACTCCATTAAAAAACAGATTTAATCCCTGTTAGTGTATGCAAATCCATCAAAAAGATGATGGATTCCCATCAAAAAGATGATGGATGATGGAAAAAAATGGAATTGCAGGTTAAAATATGCTATAATGAGAGAGAGAGTCAACATGCTTGTATGATTGACGAATTGTGAATTGGATCATGTGCCGATTTTGCACATGAATATAATGATTGATTTTGAAAAATTTTACATTCAATTTGGAGGAAACGGCTTTGACGCTGGATAGTTTATATATTGGAGTTCCAATCGGAGCGTTTTTCTGTTTTTTATTTATATTTTTTTCATTCCTGAATGCCGGGGATGCAAAACCGGTCAGGTATTTCAGACAGATTCTTTTATCCTGTCTGATCTGGACTGGCGGTGTAGTAATGATGCGTATGCAGATCATGCCGGGGATGCGGTTCTGGTTTCATGTGTCGGTATTCGGATTTTTGACAGTACCGATTTTTATGTATGCATTTTTATTTTATATGTTGGAGATCAAAAAGAATGGTTTCCTGACCGGATATTGCATAGCTACTGTGGTGGCAATGGGGATCAATGTTGTCACAGAAGTATTTATCCCGGAACCGGATATTATCCGGTATGCAGATGGAAGCATTGGATATGCCTGTCATCTATCTTGGGGAAGTTATTTATTTGCAGCTGCGGAGGCAGGTGTGATCGTCTATACGACAGTTTTGGCGCACAGGGCAATCGGCAATAAATTTGAAAAACGAAAGAAATTATTTCCACTGCTGCTTGGAACAGTTGCAATTTTGACAGGCAATCTTTTTGTTGCACTGCCGGGTAATTTTTTCCCGTATGATATGCTGGGCGGTATTTTTATGGCATTGTGCCTGTTATATATCATGTGGCACAAGTATCTGTTTGATATCTCGAACCGTATCGTGATCGGATGTATCTACTCGGTTGCACTGGCGGTCAGTCTTCTTCCTGTGTTCAATTTTAATCACAATGCGGAGTGGTATCTTGGTAGTGTATTGCCGGAAATACAGCAAAAAGTTATAGTGCTCGTACTTGGATTTACAGGATGGTCGTTGTTTGTATTTTATCTGGCAAGAAAAATGGCAGAGGGAATCATGCAGAGGCAGAACAGAAAGCAGATCGAGGTATTACGTCGTTTTCAGAATGAGTCGGCGTTTATATTACGGCAGGAAGATCTGTTTAAGCTGCTGGTTGGTGTGGTAAATGAGATGTTTCCGGTAAAGGACATCTTTGTTTTTATCAAAAATGGAGAAAAGTTTACGGTTGTAAAAACAGCCGGTGGACAGATGCCGGATCAGGCAGAGCAGGATGAAATCACGGCTATGCTGGAAAGATCGGGGGCAGGTGAGTGCTCTGAGATTTCATTGATGAAGTATGATGATGAGATACAGGGATTTATCTATATAAAATCGGAGAAAAGAACCAGATTAAATTATTTAGAGAGAGATTACTACTGGAGAATTGGTGTGTATGCGGGTGTGTGCCTTAAGAATATCCGTACTTATCAGGAAGTATATCAGATATCGATCCATGATGAACTGACAGGACTTTATAACAGGGGATATTTTAAAAAGTTTCTGGCGGAGAACTGGAAAGAAGAGCAGAAGATAGCCCTGGTGTATCTTGATCTGGATGATTTTAAGCTTTTTAATGAGCTGTACGGGGAAGAATGTGGGGATCGTATCTTAAAATGGTGCGGGCATATCATAGAGAATACTGTAGGAAGTAAGGGAGAAACATTCCGGTTTGGATCAAATGAATATGTGGTGCTGATAAATTCGGATGAAAAGAAAAAGGTGGCACAGATTGCGGCGAAGATACAGAAGAATTTTCTGCTCGCGGATGAAGAAAAACCGGATGTTCTACAACCGGTGACTGCAAGTGTCGGAATTGCATTTTATCCGGATACGGCTTCGGGAGCGGATGAGCTGCTCAGTCAGGCAGAACGTGCAAATTTTTATGCAAAACGGGACGGAAAAAACTGTATTAAAATTTATGGAGCACATACAGAAGATGAACTTGAGGATCAGCAGGTACAAAAGCATTATGAACAGATTGCACCAACGATTTACGCACTGACTGCAGCAATCGATGCAAAGGATTCTTATACCTTTGAACATTCCTGCCATGTATCGGATTATGCGGTTCTTCTCGCAAAAAAAATAGGTCTTGAGCCGAATGACATTGAAATTGCAAAGGAGGCAGGACTGCTTCACGATATCGGAAAGATTGGTATTCCTGAGAGTATCTTAAAAAAACAGGGCAGGTTAAATGATGAGGAATATGAGATCATGAAAACACATGTCACGAATTCCATTGAGATGATTCATTTTCTGCCGAATATGAACTATGTGATACCGGCTGTATTATCGCATCATGAGAGATATGACGGAAAGGGATATCCGAGAGGCCTGAAAGGAGAAGATATTCCACTGTTAGGGCGTATTCTTGCGGTATGTGATTCGTTTGATGCGATGACAACAAAGCGTACCTACAAGGAAGCTATGTCGATCGATTATGCAATCAGTGAGTTAGAACACAATAAGGGAACACAGTTTGATCCAAAACTGGCAGAGGCATTTATTGAATTGTTAAAAGAAGGGAAAATTGAGGTCTAATTCTTAAGATTTTCTGAGGATTTTTGTTTGAGGGATGACAAAAAAACGTTAATGTGTTAAACTGCAAAAGTGTAAAATGTTTTTATCAGGAGGAGTTTAACATGTGGAACAGAAGTGAGTTAAAAAGCAATGCAAAGCTGGCATTGAAAGCGAATTACTGGAAAGCAGTGCTGGTGGGACTGATTCTGTCATTTATTTTAGGTTCAGGCTCAACAGCTGCCCAAAATTCGGCAAGGTCATCAACGGATGGATTGACGGATATAGATCCGGTAATGGTATTTACTGTGATTGGGATTATACTGGCAGCAGTATTTGTTGCCATGGTGATCAGCATCCTGCTCAGTATTTTTATCTGGAATCCGCTTGAAGTGGGATGTCAGAAATTTTTCATTAACTGTAAGTATGGTAACGCGGAATTAGGCGATATTGCATACGGATTTAAAAACGGATATGCGCACATCGGCATGATCATGTTCCTGCGGGGGCTGTTTACAGGACTCTGGATGTTATTATTTATCATTCCGGGTATCGTGAAAAGTTATGAGTATATGATGATCCCATATCTTTTAGCAGAGCATCCGGAGATGACCAGACAGGAAGCCTTTGCAGAAAGTAAACAGATGATGGATGGAAACAAATGGGATGCATTTGTGTTAGATCTTTCATTTATCGGCTGGACGCTGTTAGGTGTCTGCACATTTGGTATTCTTCTTGTTTTTTATGTAGAACCTTACATATATCTGACACGCGCAGAACTGTATCATGCATTAAAAAATAATAATAAGTCGGTAGAATTTTAAATTTACCCCAAAAGAGTCATAAAATCCCCCCAAGCTGCATTTCTAATAAGTAAGGAGTGCGTTTGCGGGGGATTTTTATGTCCAATGAGAAAATGGAAAATCTGTTAAATCTTGCACTCGATGCGACAGAGCGGGAGAGGGAAAAATCGTTAGATCTCGATACCGGGTATGACAGAGCGGAACGGACCTGGGAAGTTATCGTAAAATTCGGAGGCACGGAAGAAGCGTTGAGGGGACTGTTTGCAGAAAAATTTCCGGAGGAGTATGACCGGATCAGGATTACAAATCTGCGGAATGAATATGCGATCCTGCTTTTGCCAGAGCATATTGTGGAACTGGTGGCGGCACTGACAGAGATCGAATACATGGAGAAACCGAAACTTTTGTTTTTTGCAGTGAATAACGGCAGACGTGTATCATGCATCAATCAGCTGCAGACGGTGGGGACGGAGCAGGGAACATTGTCGTCTGGCAGAAATTTAAGTGGAACCGGCGTGATCGTGGCAGTGATCGATTCCGGCATCGATTATACACACCCGGATTTTCGGAATGCAGACGGAACCACCCGGATTTTAAATCTGTGGGATCAGACGATACCAGCAGACAGCGTGGCAGATCCGGTTCCTGCGGAGAATGGAGAAACGTCATTTTTAGGGGCACCGTCAGGGTACTTTCTTGGAACTGAATTTACGAGAGCGGTGATAGACCGCGCTTTAGAGCAGACAACGGAGAGAGAGCGGTTTGCGTTGTGCCCCAGCCGTGACATCTCCGGGCATGGCACCCATGTGACGGGGATCGCAGCCGGAAATGGCAGAGCCTCACAGGGAAGATACCGCGGAGTGGCATATGAAAGTCCGCTTCTGATCGTAAAATTGGGAACGCCGGGGGAACGGTCTTTTCCAAGAACGACGGAACTGATGCAGGCAGTAGATTACTGTATCAGAAAAGCCCAGGAATACGGGATGCCCATTGTTATAAATTTGAGCTTTGGGAATAACTATGGTTCCCACTCCGGCAACTCCCTGTTAGAGAGTTATCTTGATGATATGGCGAATTACTGGCGGACGTCGATTGTTGCCGGCAGCGGAAATGAGGGGGCGTCGGCGGTGCATGCGTCTGGAACCCTGCGGGAAAATATCACGAAAGATGTGGAAATCGCCGTGAGCAGTTATGAGCCGTCTTTAAATCTTCAAATTTGGAAAAATTATTCCGATGAGATTGCGGTCTCGCTGATTCATCCGAATGGTACGAGAGTGGAACCAGTCCGGCAGATTTTAGGTCCGCAGCGTTTTAGGCTGGGGAATACAGATATTCTGCTTTATTACGGAGAACCGAGTCCCTACAGTCCTTATCAGGAAATTTATTTTGACCTGCTTCCGGTAAACGAGTATATTGACAGCGGCGTCTGGACGATACAGCTTGTACCACAGAGAATTGCAGCCGGAAATTATGATATGTGGCTTCCGGCGGGCGGTGTTTTAAACGAAGGTACGGGCTTTTTGATGCCGTCGGAGGAGACAACACTGACGATTCCGTCGACGGCGGCGCGGGTGATCACCGTCGGAGCCTACGACGGATATTTTGACCGCGCGGCGGCATTTTCCGGGCGCGGGTATACGCGGGAGACCAATCAGGTCAAACCAGATCTGGTCGCACCGGGGGTGGATATTACTTCCTGTGCGCCGGGCGGCGGGTATGTGACAAGAAGCGGAACATCGATGGCGTCTCCCTTTGTGACTGGCGGGGCAGCACTTCTGATGCAATGGGGGATCGTGGATAAAAATGATCCATATCTGTATGGGGAAAAAATGAAAGCGTATCTGATCAAGGGGGCAAGAAGGCTTCCGGCGATGCGGGACTATCCGAATCCGGTGTTTGGGGATAATGGTATTATAGTGTCAAGTTAGTGAGAAGCCAGTAAAATCAAGGGGTTCCGCTGATTTCGTCCAAAACAGAAATTGCTGTGAAAACGGCAAATTGGGATGAAAACAACCTGGTTTTCATTCTGAAAAAGGAAAATCGGATAACTTGACACTAAAATACCATAAGGAGTTAAAAATCTATTTTTCAAATGTATTTCAAATTTATCATTTCTAATCAATCTCAGTTTTAGTGCAAAATCTATTTTCCAAATTGTAACCGATAGTGTTCTTACATGGAAGGAGGTAAGTGAACAGTCCTACTTTTATCCAAGTGTCATATGAAATTGATACCATGGCAGTCGCCAAGGTTCAGCAAGCCTGGCCTTGGCTCGCTGCCTGCATGAGAATCCAATGTAACCAAAATAACAAATTCAACAAGAGAAAGGAAGCAAACGTATGGGCAAGGTTTTAGGAATTGTAAACAGAAAGGGCGGAGTAGGTAAGACCACGACCGCCACAACCCTGTCATATCTGCTGTCTAAGGAGGGCTGTAAGGTCGCATTGATTGACTTTGACGGGCAGAGGCACACAACAAAACTTTGCGGAGTGACCGCACCAGAGCAGCTTTTCGTGACAATTTATGACATTTTGAAGTGTATCGTGATGAACGAAGAACTGCCGGATAAAGAGTCCTACATGATAAGGACAGAGACAGGAGTAGATTTAATTCCGGCGAATAACAAGCTGGATAACTTTGATAAGCTGATGTGTGATACTGATTTTGCAGAATACAAGCTGAAAGAGTTTGTGGACACCATTAAGGGGCAGTATGACTACATCCTCATTGACGGGATGCCTAAGATGGGGACAGCCATGATAAATGTGATGATATGCTGTGACAGTCTGATTATTCCGGTACAGTCGGAAACGCTGGCGGTAGAGGGAATGGCAGAGTTTCTAAGGGCTTTCCACAGAATCAAGAGCCACGCAAATGCAGAGACGCAGCAGGAGAAAACTAAGCAATGTCAAAGGAAACAGACTGATAAAAAGGAGATTTGCAGAACAGACACAGCGTATGGAAGAGTGGACGAAAGAGACACCTTTTGGGGGTGGACTGGGGAGGAGGTCAGTTTGATACCACCTTGAACGTTCATTTTAACTAAAAGACTAAAAAGTGAAAAAGAAGTATTTAGGATAAAATAGAAATATAGTCTGGTTACACATTGGTAATAAACGTAAAATGACGTATATGTTAAGCTTAAAATGATAATTTTGCAAATAAAATAAAAAATTTCTTGTAGATTATTAAACCATAGCAAAATAAATTAGCATATAAAGCATTCTTAAATAGTCAAAGAAAAGATATGATAAAGGAAAATGAGTTTCGGAGATAGAAATGAAATTAGACTATTGCGCAATAGGTATGAGAATAAAAGAGCGTCGGACGAAGAAAGAATGGTCGCAGGAGATGCTGGCATCTACTGTTGGAAATTCTAATCCACATATGAGTAATATAGAGTGGGGAAAGACAAAAGTAAGCTTGGCAACTTTGATAGATATTGCAAACGCTCTGGATACGACATTGGACGCATTGATTTGTGATAATCTGGTGAAAGGGAAAGCTGTTTTTGATGAAGAAATTTCACAGGAATTGGAAGAATGCAGTGAAGAAGACATCAGAATTGTTTATGATATGGTAAAAGCTTTGGTTAAGAGTCTGGCAAAACGGCAACATTAGTTGTTACAGTGGGGGCAAAGATATATGATAAGGATCGGGATTTGTGATGATTTAGTAGAACAACTTCAGATACAGGAAGAGATGGTTAGGAATATCGTTTGCCGTTTTGGGCTGAATACAGAAATAAAATGTTTTCAAAGTGGAGAAGATTTGTTATGGGAAATGGAACAAAAAGGCAATATGGATATCATTCTTTTGGATATTGAAATGGGCGGGATAAACGGAGTTGAAACGGCAAGACGGATTCGGGAAAAGGATAACAGGGCAATTTTGTTCTTCATTTCCTACTATGAACAGTATTGTAAGGAAATCATTAATGTACAGCCATTTCGGTTTATAGACAAGCCTGTTTCGGAGGAGGAACTGGATCGTGGGTTTAGAGAAGCGTTTAAGGCGATGAGTCAAAAAGAAGAAATTTTTGAGTATACATATAAAAAAGTTCCATATAAGATTTTGGTAAATAAAATTCGTTATTTTGAGAGTGATAAGCGACAGGTGAATCTTTACAGTACAGACGGTGTTTCTTCATTTTATAAAAAACTGGATGAAGTAGAAGCACAGTTAGAACAGATGAATATCAAGTTTTTAAGGATTAGTAAATCTTATCTGGTCAATGTGAACTATGTAAAGGAATTTCGGTATGAAAAAGTAGTGATGGATGACGGCAAAGAATTTAAAATAGGTCCCAGATATAAGGATAAAATACGAAAAAGTTATATTGAATTGATGAGGATAAGCTAAATGATGAAAGTAATGCTGGCAGCCATTGAAATTTTTTCTTTAGTGTATCAGAGAATTTTTGCACAAAAAGTCCTGACACAAAGAAAGCATAGCAGAGTGTGGGAGTGTTTTGTATGGGGAATGTATTTTGTTATTTCTAATTTTTTTACTTACAGTTTTGCAAAAAGTGCGTGGGACAATACAGGAATATTTGTTGTCTCATTTTTTTTTGCTTTACGTATTTTATATATAGATTCTGCATGGGTTTTATCGGCAGTTACTGCTTTTATGGCAATTAGCGGAGCATTATCAGAAGTATTGACTTATTATGGATGGCAGATATTTGTTCAGAAAAGTGGAGTCAAAGTAGATACGGCAAATGAGGATTACTTACTATTGCTGGTTTCCAAGCTAGTTATGTTTTTCTTTATAAAAATATTGCTGGCACTTATCAAGCGGCATAAAAATATCAGGTTGAATACACAGGAATGGGTTGAAATTTTTATGATTCCCGGAGGAAGCATTGTCATTTTAGCTGAAATGATCTGTCAAAAGGAAAGCATGAGCGAGACATTGGATTTTGTGGCAGCGCTTATGGTAATGCTGATAAATATTTTTACATATTATTTGTATGATAAAATTGGAGAAACAGCAGAAAAAAGAGTACGGGAAGAGGTTTTACAGGAGCAAAGTGAATATTATCTCAGACAGTACAATGAAAACATGAATCTGTGGGTAGAAATGAGTGAGTTCCGCCATAATATGACGGAACGGTATCTGATGGAGAAAATGTATCTGGAGAAAGGGGACTATGAGGCACTCAAAAAATATTGCGATAATTCTTTAGAAAAGTTACATAAGCAGAGAAAAGTATCTAATACAGGGTGTTTCTATTTTGACAGTATTATTAACTATAAAGCGGCGGTTGCTGAGACATTTGATATTAAATTTGAAACAAAGCTGATGATACCGAGAGATTTAAAAGTGGAAACAGAAGATATCTGTATCTGTCTTGGAAATTTGTTGGATAATGCGATAGAGGCATCCAAAAAAGTGAAAGCAGAAGAACGTAGTGTTTGCGTAGAAATACGAGTGGATAGAAGAAACCTTATGATGATGGTTTCTAACCATTACGAAGAAGAACGGAAAAAGAGCGGAAATCATTATATGACAACAAAAAAAGAAAAACACAGGCATGGATTTGGACTGAATATAATAAGGAAGATAGCCAGACGGTATGATGGGGAGGTTATCATTGATGATGGGAATCATCAATTTGTGGTGACAGTATTATTGTATGAGATTTTTTCTATGTAAAAAAATGTAAAGGGAAATAAGAGATGCGTGAGTGAGAGACAGGCGTCTCTTTTTTTTGCATAAAAATAAAAAAGTTACAGATAACCATACGATTCTTGACGTTTTGAAGATTTTGTGTCGAAAAATGGTATTATTAGGAAAAAAGAGAGGGGGAATCAAGATGAGAAATCTGTTAAACCGCTATTTGAGCAATTTAATGACATTTGGACTGGAGAAAGTAGCAACAGGCGCTGCAACAAAATGCTGCTATTTTATTCTGCATCAGCCCAAGGTGCCGGAAAATCTCAAAAAGTTTTCTGAGAGTAAGAAATGAGAAAACTTTTTGAAAGAATCGTAGACTTCATGGAAGAAAATGGAAGCATTCAATCGGAGTACAGGGATGTATATCTATTTGCGTTGCAGACCATTGCTGTATATGCTTTCAATATTGGAACGGGTGTTGTCATTGGCGCAGCCTTTGGGGAATTGTTATATTGCATGATATTTCTGATTGCATTTATGCTGTTGCGGCAGGAAGCAGGAGGATATCACGCACCGGGATGGATGAGCTGCTATTTTCTTTCATGTGGGATTCTGGTTTTAACCTTGTTATGGATAAAAGCAGAATTTGCTTATCAGACCTGTCTTACAATCGCTGCGGCGTTGGCTGCGGGGATGGGGATATTTCTATTTGCTCCCCTGGAGGATAAAAATAAGCCTCTGGAGGAAGCAGAAAAGAAAGTAATCGGAAAAAAGGCGCGAATCATAGTTGTAACAGAGCTGATACTCGGAATGGTATTCTTAGCGGTAAATCAGAGAGCTGCATATGCGGTTTTGGGCGCAGTTATCTGGTGTGGAGTGAGTTATCTGGCATGGTCAGTAAAAAGATATACGGAGAAAAATGGGAAAAGTAGAGAAGATAACAATTAAATTGGCAATGCTGTTCATAGGGCTTTCTTTGCTGTTTCCGGCAAGGGTTTTGGCAGCGGAGAAGAATGAAATCAATGAAATCACCGAAAAAAAGCAGATTATATTTTTGCTGGATGCAAGCAAATCAATGCAGGGAGACGGACAGTGGATTGAGGCAGCGGACAGCGCATGCATGATAGCGTCGGCGTTGTCGAAAGAATACGAAGTGGCATTGCTGGTATATAACACGGAAATTGTTTATGAGGAAGATTTCGGAAACATTAATCAGAAAACCAGACATGCACTCGAGACGGTAGAACTGCAGGGCTACACCACCCCAGCGGTGGCGTTGGAAACGGCGGCTGATATGTTTGACAGTGCGGCGGCAGATAAAAGAGTGGTATTTATTTCCGACGGGGAAATTTCTCTGCGGGATCAAAGCGAAACAGAAACTGCAATCAGGCAGTTTGAAAATATGGTGGATCAGATTGCAGAACAGGAAATAAAAATTGACATGTTTGCAATCCCCAATGATAAGACGGAGAATGAGGTTTCGTATGGAACGAAAGTGACGTCAGGAGAGCAGTATACAGTAGGCGAAAACCAGACGATTGAAGAAATCACTGCAAAATATCTGTTCCAGACGTTACAGATAGAAAAAATAGAACTTGGCGAGGCGGTTTCCGGAGAAGGAAATATGACAGTGGATCTGCAGGATACTTATATGCAGAATGCAAAGATACTTCTCGTGTCAGGGGAAAACATCGAGGATTTTCATGTTGCGGGACAGTGTGAGAGCCTGAATATGCTTCAGGGAAACAAGTTTGCGGTTGCTGAATTGGAAAATCCATTGGAACGGCAGATTACAATGGACTATTCTCTGGAAAACAGAGGAAATGTCCATACTTATCTGATAAAAGAATATTTTTTAAAAGCTGATATGGAGAAATCCTATACATCAGAGGAAGGGACATTTACCCTGAAGGTAAATGTTGTAAACCATCAGGAGAAGCCGGTTTTGGATTCGGAAACTTTAAAAGACAGTATTTCTGTTTTGATTAATGGCAAGGAAGCGTCTTACCGTGTGGAAAATGGCACGGCGATGGTTCCGTATCAGACAGACGAGACGGCAAAAGTGAATGTGGAAATTGCAATTCAGCCGTCGGAAAATGTGGTTCATTACATAAAAACGGCAGATACGGTGGAATTGACAGTTCCGGTTGTAGAGGAGGAACCTGATTATACGGTTCTTTGGATTGTAATTATATCTTTATGTGCAGTGGTACTTTTGCTCTCTGTTTTATATGAAAGGAAAAAGCAAAAAAAAAACGATGGTGAGACGGGTTCCATTATCATAGAGAAATCGGAACCTCCTGTGCTGCCGAAATATGATTTCTCGGGACAGTTGGCGGTATATTTGTTAAAGGGGGAGCAGGAAGAAGACGTTGCGCCCTGCAGTATTAAGTTATTCGGAAAATCACGAAAAAGTATATCCTTTGACTGGATCAAAGACCGCTGCGGGATTGACTATAAATTATCGGATGCAGATAAAATCAGGTTTACTGGCGGAAAAGACCATGCACTGTGTTTCAAAAACAGTGGTTATGCAACAATTGTAAAAGAAAACCAGATTTTGAAACGGGAGAGAAAGTATTCTTTATACTATGGAGAAAAAATATTGCTGATTTTTAATAATGGAGGAACAGAAATTGAACTTCATTATAAAAATATGAAACCAAGCGAAAGGTAAGGAGGAACAAAGTGAATACAATAACACAGACAAACAGGACGATTCTCTTTGAGGAAATCAATCCGGAAAAGCTGAATCTTCTGACACTTGTTGGAGACGTCAGGGGGGTAAACAGCGTAAGTGACGACAAAATCAAAGAAATAAACGATGCCTTGCTGGTGAGAAGTTTTGACGAATTTTTGGAGAAATTTGAGCCGGTGGTGTATTCGTATTTTGACGCAAACAATCAGAAAGTAATCTATACGCTGAAAAAACCGGAAACGATTGAAGATGAGTTACTGAGTGAAATTCATCTGAACCGCCAGAATGATTATCTGAAAATGCTGATGACGCTTGTTGAGGCAAAGCGGGCGGAGGGAAGCATCAACGTAGATTTTAAATTTGAGAAACTGACGGATATGATTTCACCCAAAAAGGTCATGGACGATATCCGACAGAACCGAAAAGAACTTCAGTATACCTACAGTGAATATGCGAAACTTGAGGACGGCGATCCGAAGAAGTTAGATACGGCAGATAAGCTGAATCTGATGTTTGAAGAAGCAAGTGTCAATTACAACAATGTAATGGCAATGCTGCCGCTTGCGATAGAGGATATCAAGACAAGGCTGTTGTTGGGCGATGGACAGAAGAAAAAAGACGAAGCGCCGTTAAGCATTGGCGTGCTCAGTATGGATGAACACGGAGAACTTAAGATTTTAGAGGCGCCGAAGGAAAACAAAAAAGAGCTGATGGTATTAGACGACAATGCCAACGCCGGACTGATTCAGGCAATCGAGAAAGACTATATGGATTTGAACGAGGACGGAAATGAGTATGTTATGTCGTTGGTTGCAAGAACTTTCTGTCCGCTGGCATCTACGATGGAGAGTGTGGTAGATATTGAGAAAGAAGTAGCGAACTACAATTCTTACCTTGAGTTCTACAAGCGGAGCAAGGATGATTTTATCAAGACAGTAAAACCGTTGGTGGAAAAAATCATGGGGGTATGGGCTTTCTTCGAGCAGTATCCGAGAAACTGCAAGGGAATGAAACCTTCTCTGGTGGTATCGAATGTGAGCAACGATATGCTGGCAAAGAGCAGCAACATTCCGCGACTTTTAGCATATCTCAATACGGTAAACGCAAAAAATGATTTTGAGAATACCATCTGGTATGCCATTGTTCCGTCGGTTTCCTTAAACAGCAGTTCTAAGCTGAAGGCGGTAAAGGAGCGTTTTAAAGGAAATGAGAACGTAGAGAAAGAGGATGTGAACAGCATGGAATCGCTGGTTCGGATTCTGGATGCGCTGAAAGATTATGAAGTGCAGTGTTTCTTCAGCTATGAGACGGGGGACAAGACCACCTTTAATGTTATGGCGACAGAGGGAATTGAAAAATATGAAACAAAATGCACGCAGTTGATTGGCAAGCCTTTTAGTGAATATGCAATTCCCTGTATCCCGAATTTTACCGTAATACCAAAAGACAAGTCCGGCGTCATTCTGGATAACAAAATGTACATTACAGAGCAGAATACGGCAGCGCTGTCTAAAGAAAAAGAAGATGTTATGAAAATCTGGATTGATGGTGTCTACATAGGAGCTGCTTATGTGGCAGCCGGTTTGGTGGCAGCTTACCAGAGTCCGGACTACTTAAAAGAAGTGTTTAAGAAAAACGTGGACGATGAGCTTCCGGGTGTCCGGTTTGACATTGAGTCAGGAGATCACGCACTGCAGGTTCGGACTACCATGGCAAAAGAGATTACAGGATACACCAACGATATCAAGAGCGATATCAACCGGAAGAATTTCGGATTTGTATTTTCTTCCGAAAATGCAGTGCTTAAGGATATGAATATCCAGAACATTATGGTCTACAAGGCACGTAACCTGCTGACAGACGGAAAGAGTTATGAGCCAATCTATAAGACACAGGTGACTACTTACATTCAGAGAGTGATGCGTTTAGCGACAGGCGATTTTAAGCAGGAAAATATTGTGGAGTTTTTCTCCAGCAAGCCTACCAGCCAGAGAAGCAGATGGATGGAGAAGAAGGATTGCATCAATGCGATTATCGGAAACGGAGACGATATCCGGTATTCCATCGACGAGGCAGCGGGATACTGCACGCTTGATATCGCATTTAACGGTAACGTGAAGAATCTCGAAATCGAGATTAACCGGGTCAACAGCGAGGACAGAACATTTTAAATAAAGTCTAAAAGAAAAGAAGGAGGAAACGAACATGGGTTTTAGATTAGCAGTGAGTGGAGGCGCAGAGAACATCAATCTGGACGAGAAAACTATCCAGAAAGTTACGTTCAGTTCCGATTCCGCAACAGATTCCAACGCAAGGGCTACAGATTTTGGCATTGCAGTAAAGATTACCGGAAAAATGTTGTATAAGGTGGGAGCAGACGGAGAAGACGGAACACTTGGATTATCCAAATGGTCTCAGGTTCCGTCCGAGCAGGCAGACTGCTACAGAAATGCACAGATCGATGTTGTATCAGCAGGACAGGTGGTAAGAAAGTACACAATCCCCAATGCGTTTGTCATGGAATATGAGGAGCATATGGATGATGAAACCGGTGTGGGTACATTTTACCTCCACATCAAGCAGAAAAAGGACGAGAATGATGCGGTGAAGATCGAAGGCGGCTACGGTGAATAAAGAAAGGAGAGGAAATTATGTCATTTTTAGTAAAAGTCGAAGGAAGCGAGAGCTTTGAAGTGGCGAAGGAATGTGTCAGAAGCGTAAAGGTTACTACTGATATTCCGCTGGATTCTAATGCGAGAACGAAGGATGTCGGCGCAACTATGGTAATTACCGGAAAGATTTTAGCGGCTTTGGACGGGGATATTACTGACAGTACCAGGAAGCTGGCATTATGGTCCGTTGTTCCGGCGGAGAAAGTGGACTGTTATCGGAAGGTGACAGTAGAGCATGTGGCAGGCGGTGTAATGGAGAGAAAATATTGTTTCCCAAACGCATTCGTGCTTGACTACAAAGAAGAGTTTGGCGATGTAGAGGGAACCGGAACCTTCACATTAGTACTCAGACAGAAGAAAGACAAAATCGCTTCTGTAGCGGTAGAAGGAAATTATTCAGCATAACAGCAGGGCGCAGATTGTCAGCAAATAGGACAGCCTGCGCCTTAAATCGGCAATAGAAAGCGCATTTTACGGGCTTTCTATTGCCATGAACGAAAGGTTGGAACAAATATGAATCCATATCAGGTATTAGGGGTTTCGCAAACGGCTGATGAGGACACCATAAAAAAGGCATATAGAAAAGCGGCAAAAGAATGCCACCCCGATACACATCCGGGAGATAAGCGGGCAGAGGAACGGTTTAAGGAAATCGGAGAGGCATACCGGATTCTGAGCGATAAACAAAAGAGGGAAGAGTACAACGCTAGGGCAGCGCAGAAAGAACAGAAAAGTGCGGCAGGAAGGAACAGCGCTGGGACAGGAAGGAACGGTGCTGGGACGGGCAGAAAGAATACCGGAGGAGGAACGATTGATCCGGGAGATATTGAAAAGGAATTTGAACGATTTTTTTCCATGGGAAAGCAGAGTGAGAAAAAGGAGAATCGCACGCAACAAAAGATTAATCCCATGGATGTGACAGATTTATTTGAACGTTATATGGGATTGAAACGTTGAGAAAGACGATTTGATTTTTCAGACGCAGATTTGCGGTGATATTGAGGTGAAAATGAATAAGAAAAATTTCATGGACATGATGATATGCAGTCTTTCCGCTGCAATTATAATTCTATGTTTTACATATATGGAGCAGAGCAGGGGGCGGGATACGCTTATGGCTGTCTGCGGGATTGTATTTCTGGCATTTTTGCTGCTGGCAGTGACGGATTCTCTGTCCGGCAGACAGAAAAAAAGAGGAAATGGGCGGGGAATACAGGAACTGTTGCTGTTAGATGAAGAGGGAAACGAAATATCAGCCTGGCATATTGGCGGAAAGACGTCCCTTTTAATCGGACGGGACGAGCATAAGGAAAACGTGGACATTAATCTTCAGAATACAGAGTATGGCGGAATGGCAGACCGTCAGCACGCTGTGTTAAATTATGCGGCGGGGCAGTGGTATATTGAAGATTTAGGAAGCAGAAACGGTGTAAGAATCCAGGATGCGAAGGATGGCAAAGTGTATCAGGTGTCAAGGGAGCATCCCTGCCGGATTAACGCAGGCGATATTATTTTTATCGGGAATACCAGATTAGGGGCAAAATAGCGTGTACATATGGAGGAAAAAACATGAGTGGAAATTTAATTCGCTGTCAGAACGGACATCTTTTTTCAAGCAGGAGATATGGAACAGTGTGTCCGTACTGCAATATTGAGACAGCCACGAAAGAAAAAAAGTCAGTGGAAAAATCGCAGGAAGAAATTGAGGACATTCTTTTTCTGGAGGAGGAGAATCCGGTCTGCGGCTGGATTGTATGCGTAAAAGGTCCGAGAAGAGGCAAAGATTACCGGGTCATGGACGGAAAGAATTTTGTGGGACGGGCAGATGATATGGATATTCAGATTCTGGGGGATAACAAAATCGCACGGAGAAATCATGCGGTGATTGTATTTGATGCGAAGAAACGGGAGAACATGATTTTACCGGGAGACAGCAACGGTCTGGTCTATCTGAACGGTGAAGCGGTCTATCTGCCGCAGCCGTTAAGCGCATATGACGTGATTGAGATGGGGGAGAGCACATTCCTTTTTGTTCCTTTCTGCGGGGAGCATTATATGTGGGAGGACGATAAATGAGTGTCCCGTACCTGACAGTCTGTATCTTATGCGCTTTCTTAGGAATTGCATTTTTGTACCGTTTTTGTCTGGTATTCCGGAGCAGCAGAGAGGGATATGAGACGGGAGCCTGCAAGACCATCGGCAGCCGTGAAATACAGATGGATTACTTTACAATAGAAGAAAATGAGAATGGTTTACTGGCGGTTTTAGCAGACGGAATGGGAAAAGAAGCGGGCGGCAGAATTGCTGCTAAGACAGTCATTCGGGTTTTTAAAGAAATTTTTGAAACGTACAACATGGCAGACCACCCGTCCTATTTTTTTAAGAAAGCGTTTCAGACGGCAAACCGGGAAATTTTAAAACAGATGGATGAGGGAAGAGGAATGGCGGCAGTCAGCGCCGTTATGATACAGGGAGGATTTCTGTTTTACGGGATTGTCGGGAATGTAAAGATTGCAGTATTCCGAAATGAGGAATTGATTCCCCTTGGAACGGGACACACCGTAGATGTGCTGGCACAGGATAAGTATGTGGAAGGCATTCTGACAAGAGAAGATGCCCTGTCTATGCTGCAGGAAAAAAGAATTTACAATTACCTGGGAAAAGACGGTTTTAAGGAAATACAGTTCTACGACAAGCCGGTTCGCTTACAGGAAGGGGATGTGGTGGCAGTTTTCAGTAATGGAATGCAGGAGAGCGTGACATGGAAAGAGATGGAAGACTGCTTAGCCCGGAAGAAAAGCTGTAAGAGAATGGCATTTGATTTGGTGGAACTGGTAAATCAGAAAAAAGGCGATAAGGATAATGCCAGCGTAATTCTGATAAGAGTTGGAGAAATGACATGAGAAAACAGAACAGTGATTTTGAGGCACGGTTTATTTCCGAAGAGGGAAGCAGGTTAAAAAACAGAGATTATTTTGGGTATGTGGAATTAGATGAGTTCGCCTGCTATGTCATCGCAGACGGAATTACGGAGGTCACGGATGTAGAAAGCGCAAGGCTTGCCATTGAGACAGTCATTCTTAGTTTTCAGGAAAATCCATCTCTGTCAAAGCGGGCTGTAAAGAGATTGTTAAAGCGGGCAAACCGGGCATTGTTAGGAAAAGAAAGTGACAGACGGTTAAAGGCATCTATTACAGTGGTTGTAACGGATTACCAGAAGATGAGATATGGATATGTGGGGAACACAAGGCTCCGCATGTACCGGGGAGGGGCGGTTTACCGTCAGACGAGGGATATGTCTCTTGCCCAGGAGATGGTGGAGCAGGAGAAAATTGCCAAAGATGAGTTGATGCAGCATGAAGAGAGGAATAATCTTTATGCCTATCTGGGACAGAAAAATTTTAAGCCCGTGGTTTCAAAGAAGATAAAGCTGGCGGAAACCGACATGATTGCTCTGTATACAAGGGGAATCTGGGAGAATGTGGACGAGGCGGAACTGGATGATGTCTTTGCAGAAGCTGACAACGAAGTGCAGACAACGGTGGATAATATCGAGGACTTACTGCTTTCAAGACAGCCGGAGAATCTGGACAACTATACGCTGGCAGTTATTTTTGTAAATAAAGTATACCAAAATCCAGAGAAGCGGAAACGGATAAAAAAAATAGTGATGATTACGTTTATTGTTGTCATAGCGGCAATCGTTATCGGTGTGGTGCTGTGGTTTCTGCGTGATAGAAAAGTGCAGCGTACTGAGGATATGAATTATCATTTTACCAATACGGTGGAATATATCAATACCGGAAATTATGTCAGGGCAAAGGAGGAATGCGAGCAGGCGCAGAAACTGGCAGAAAAGCTGAAAAACAGCAGTATGAGAAACCGTCTGCAGGAATATTCCTTTGTGATAGAGACTGTGATACTGGCAGATGAAAGCTACAGCAGCGCAGATTATGAAGCGGCCGAAGAATACTATCTTTCTGCATTGGATCGCACCAGATATGCGGACAATGTAGGGACGGATTACATAGAAAATAAGCTGGAGAATATCAGCGTATTCCTGTCGGTGGAGGATTATATAAACCTTGGAGATTCCCTGTTAGAGCAGGGCGATTATGATGGGGCGGAAGAGAAGTATCTGCTGGCAAAAAAAGCCGCGTTGTCCGTACATGATGCGGAGGGCAAACAGACTGCTATGGATTCGCTGGAAAAGCTTTATGAGGAAAAGGCAGATGCCGAGAGCGCGGCACAGGAAGAAGCAGACAGTCAGGCACAGCAGACAGTTGCCGCAGCGGAGATGGTGGCAGCAGGAGATAAGGCATGTCTGGAAAAAGATTATGTTGGGGCGAAAGTTTATTATACGATGGCAGTTGCCAAGTATGGTGAAGTAGCGGATACGGCGGGACAGGAAGATGCACAGAAAAAATTGGATGCCGTAGAAGAAAAGTTAAGTGAACAGGAGGAACAGAAAAATACGGCGGCTGCCTATGAAAGCCAGGGAGAAGCCTGCCGGCAGTCCGGGGATTTGTGGGGAGCAAAATCACAGTATCTGTCTGCAAAATCGGTTTATCAGGAACTTGGGAGCGATGAAGATGTGCAGAGGATAGAGGGAATTTTGAGCGATATTGATATGCAGATCACAGAGGGGTAAATATTGTGGAAAGTATGACAGATTTACAGCAGCATATACGAAAAAGACTGACAGAGATAGAGGATTTAGACGAACGGAAGGACGCAAGGGAAATATTGTTGGAAGGTCTTGTGCCCATTTTTGAACGGATGGAAAAACGGTATCTGGATTTGGAAAATCAAATCAAACGGGAAATAGAGATTCCAAATGAGAAATATGCAGTCTCTATGACGGTTATCACCCAGAAAGATTATGACCCTATCAACGGAACACTGTACCCGGTTGTTCCGGCATTACTGCAGGAGGATAAGGAGCAGGAGAAGCAGGAAGCAATGCCCTGCATTATCTATTTTGCGGGCAGTTATCAAAAGAAAGCAGAATTTGAAAAAGCAGCAGATTTTCAAGGGGTCGATGACAGCGGCAAATCCTATACCGTCCGGGTGCGCAAAGCAAAATGTTATCAGCAGGCGTTGTCGGAGCTGTATCAGGTATTCGTCTATAACAAGATATGCTGGACAACAGTCAATACGGGATATCTGGATAGATTTTATGAAATAGATACGGACGGGGAAACGGATGGAAACGGTTTGAAAATAGATTTTGGCAGCTATGAGGAAGATATTAAAAATGACATGCTGCTGTTATGGAATATAGAAAAGTTCACATTTCAGTGCCGTAAATTTATGGTCCCGTGTATGGATGAGAAATATTATGAACATGAACTGGATTTAAAAAACTATGATTTGGACAGCGGATATATGCTTGGGATCAATGAGGATGTTCTTAAGGTCAGGCATGAAAAAGACAAAATTATTATGACGTCGCTGAAAGAATCTTTTCGGGATTGGGAAGTATACCGTTTCATTGAAAAGACAGATACAAGTTCCCATGGGTATACCTGCGAAATGTTAAGCAACAGCAGAAAAAGCAGTTTTTTTCAAAATTACAGAGAACGGCAGGAAAGTTCCCTTGGCAGCCGGACAGAGTTGTTTTGGATGGTACAGAGCTTTGAACATAATGTTTATGTAGAGTTAGAAAAGTGTGAGGTGCTTGAAACACCACTGGAGTCCTGTCTGGAAGGGGATATGAATCCATTTTTGGGAAATACCGTTTTCCCGATGGAGACAAGAAAAACGTTGGCATTGTATTTCACACGAAAGGGACAGAAAAAGAACTTTTGCGAAGATATGGTACGTTTTTTCGTGTCACAGATACAGCTATCTGTCTGTGAATATAAGTGTGTTGGTATTCTGATGGATTCGCACCTTTAACCATTTTATGTTAGGCGGTACAGCCTTGTAAAACGACAGGGAGACAGGACATAGGACAAAGGAGTTTAAGTGTATGCAGTATATCTGGGAGGTTGTGCTGGCAGCAGAAAAAAATGGAATCAGGGAAGCCGATTTGCGGTATGAGGTGGCAGAGGTGCGAAGCCCATATCTGGAGGTTTCATTTTGTGACTTAAATACGCAGACCGTAGAGCAGACTGTTGTAGAGGTAAATCCATTTTACCGCTTTTTTGATATTTTCAGTGAGATATTGGATATTAACCAAAAGGGATATGAAAAGACAAGGGAAATCTTTGTGGATACAGTCTTTCATTATCTGGCATTGACGGACTTGAGGATGGGCATGAGCAAAAAAGATTACTATCTTAAGTTCTTAGCAGAGGAATTGGAAAGCGGACAGTTTGGAAGTAAGGCAAAGGCGGCAATGCGGTTATTTTCACGGTATGAAAAAAGATATCTTGTACTGGCTCTCATGGATGTGGTGGCTTCCCGCAATTATCTTGAAATTTTCAAATGGTTGTTTCAGGAGATATATATAAATTCCATGATATACGTCAGCATGGATTGTGCCAATGAGCTTTATATTTACGTTGGAAGTGCAGAGACACAGGAAGAAAGAGAGCGGGTTCAGTTTTTATTAGACACCTTTTTGCCAATAGGTATGAGGACAGAAGTCTTTTATCTGGAACATTTTGGAATCCTGGATATGGAAGAAACCATGGTGATAGATAAGGTACTTTTAATATAAATGTGGAGGTGATAGGTATGGAGGCAACCAGAACGGATACAAAGAAAAACGAAATGAAATATGAAAAATCAGAACTGGAGTTGATGACCACCTATCAGCTAAGGGAAATCTGCCGTCGTGAAAAGATTATGAATGGTGTGATACACCCTCTCGATAAAGAAGAACTGATCCAGACGATTATGCGTTACATGGGAAAAAGACAGGACTTCCTTATCTGTGACAAGAAAAAAGGGGGAGAAGAGCGGGTAGAGGAATTTTTAAAAAAGACCAGAATTGTGATAAAGCCTTGCAAAGAATTATACTGCCAGTCGCAGATTTTAGCTTATGAGGGACTGTCCATCGAGTATTATGACGGCTATACCATTCCTTATAAGAAAGAACTGTCAGGAACAAATGCCTTTTTAATGGGAAGCGATATGACACTCTGTGCAATTTTAAATCTCAAAGAGCACGGAGAGAGACAGGAAAAATTGTATCTGACCAAGGCTGCGGAGTTAGAGATACGGGAGACACAGAGAAAAGATTACAGAATTTTCTGTATGGGACGTCAGACATCGGAGAGCTTGTATCATTTGTATTATGGTGAGCACACAATATTGCCGGAGCATATCGAGGTTTACAGTATACCACTGATTGATTTTGTGGTGAGAAAACCTGTCACACTGATGCTGCCCATGGCGATTGATTTTGGTTCTGTAAATACCACTGCCGGGGTGTATCTGGATTCTGCTTATTTCGAGCATGTGGGACAGCAGGCAGCAATAAAAAATTGCAGGGAAAATGAAATCAATTATACGGTTTTTGAGGACGGCGCAGGGGAAAGTATGCTATTGCCCAGCGTGATAGGAGTATTGGCAGTGGAGGAAGAAGACGATAAGCTGCTGTTCGGTTATGATGCCATAAGGCTGGCAAATGCGAGTTATGTGGACGAGGGGTTTTGTGTCTTTTATGATGTGAAACGCTGGATTGGGGAATACGAGAAAGAGGAAGAAATTGTTGACAGACAGGGACGGCGGAGGCTGGTAAAGCGGGCGGAGATTTTACGTCGATTTTTCCTGTATATCATAAGAAAAACGGAGAACCGTTTTAAATGCCGCATTTCTCAGGTACATATCTCAAGTCCGGTGAAGCAGAAGCATTATTTCCGCAGAATGTTCCGGGAGATACTGCCGGAATATATGACGGGTCAGGAAACGATGCTCGATGAGGGAATGGCTGTATTATATAACACCATTTCCAATATGTTAGAGCAGGAGACTCTGGAAGAAAATGAAGAATACGAAGCGCTTATCATTGACTGTGGAGGAGGAACAACGGATTTGTGTTCGTACCGTTTCCGTATTCAGGACCGCAGAGCTGCTTACAAAATTTATATGGAAACTGCCTATGAGAATGGCGATACGGACTTTGGCGGAAATAACCTGACATACCGCATCATGCAGATATTGAAAATCGCACTGGTGCGTGCCAAAGGAAATCAGAATGTAAGCAGTGTGAAAGAAATCCTGGAATACATGGATACGGATATTTACCGTTTTATTGATTCTCATGGAGTAAAGGCGTTTTATCAGTATTTAGAGCAGGAATATCAGAAAGCGGAAGAGACACTTCCCACGCGTTTTGCCGATTTTGAAAGATATAACCGCAGCGAGTATTACAAGGTGAAAAATAATTTTTATACCTTGTTCAATACAGCAGAGCAGATAAAAAAATTATTTTACGGAAAAATCGGAGCATTGGAGGTCACAGTTACTTCGGAACAAAAAGGACAGCGGGAAAATACTGTTTTATTGGATAAGTGGAAGCTGTCTTTCTGGAAAGGGAACAGCCTTACGGTGGAAAAGATGATACCGGAAGTGATGATGAACTATTTTGAGATAGAGCTGCTGTTATCCGGCGAGATATACGGCATTGTACAGAAATTTATGGAGGAATTATACCACAGCGGAAGAATACAGGATTTTTCCTTTATTAAGCTGACGGGGCAGTCCTGCAAGATTGATTTGTTCAAGGATGCGTTAAAAGAGTTCGTTCCGGGGAGAATGATACAGTTTCGGAAAAGGGCGAATATTGATGCGGCAGATTTTGAATTAAAGATGACTTGTGTGGACGGGGCGCTGAAATATCTGCGTGACCGGAAATATGGGCTGGCAGATATTCACCTGAACAATGGTAAAGCTGTGCTCCCCTATCGGATTACCGCTTATACCCATAATGGAAAAGAAGTGGTACTGGTGGATGGTTTTAAAGACTGGGATACGGCGGGAACTATTTCGAGGAATATGGAGGATTTGATTCTTCCGCTGTATTTGAAAAATACGGACGGGGAGGAACATTGCCGTTTTCAGTATGTATGCAGGCAAGAAGATTTTTCACAGAAAAGCTATGAGGAGATTGAGGCGGTTTATGGTTCCCATATTCTACAGAAAGAGACGGACAGTATTGAGAATGGAGATGTGAAGTTCTTCGTATGGGCAGAACAGGAGGAATGGGGATTTCAGGTTGTTCCGGTTTACTGTAAAATGGATGAGCTTTATCTGGGGAAAGCAGAATTTTTCAGTTTCGAGAGTGATAACTGGGTGAACAGTTTTTTTGACGGGAAGAAATAGGAGTGTGAAGTTTCATGGAAATCAGGGTTCCGGTGTTTGCGGGCAGGCGTATTTTGAAAAAAGAAAGTTTGTGGGATATCAGGGATTACACCTATGCAGGATGGCAGTTGTATTATGCGGATCATACGGATGGCTTGTTAAAGGGCTGTGAGATACATACAGAAGATGGTCGGCTTGTCATCGGGAAAGGGATGTTGAAATTTCACGATTTTATCTATTTGCTGATGGAAGAGGAAGAGGTAGCTTATCAGCCCAAGAACAGGTGGCAGGTTTTGAAAGCCGAATTTTTGGAGGATGATACAAATTTAGACTACAAGGCTTACCGTGTCAGATTTTTTCTGGATGAGGAGCTGGAGCTGGGCGAGAACCAGATGGAAATGTGCCGCTTCTATCTGCGGGAAGGTTCGACACTGCGTGACAGTTATAAGAATTTTGCGGATATGTCAACCGAGTACGATACGGTAAATCTGATCTGTGCTACGGTGGCAGGGGTTGGGGAAAAAACGCTGCACCCGGTGGTGGTTAAGCAGTTTGGAGAAGAAATTTGGAATGCGAAAGAGAAGGAGACTTCTGATTTTGCTTTTTCTTATATGATTGCAAGTAGCAAGGGAAAGATAGAGCGTCAGTCTATTATAAGGTATTTGCAGGATAAAGGCAGGAAGGAAAGCGAAAAAATTTTATCTGAATGGGATAACAATATGATTTATGCAGAGATGGAACGAATATTAAGGCACAGAGGTACTGGACATGGAAAGGGCTATGATAGAAAGATGATTTATGTAGAGTGAGGTGGAGACGATGGAAATGGTATATGAGAAGATAAAACTGTTTAGAAAACAGATGGAAATTTTAATTCCGGAAGGATTTAAGGATATGCCGGATTATGTTGCCAAAAAGAAATATCCATCAAAGCACAGACCACCGGTCATATTGATGGATAAGAATAATATGGTTAATTTTACATTTCATCTCATGGATATGGCGCTTGCAGAGGGACAGTTAAAAAAGGCGGCAGAGGGATTTGTGAAAAGCATGAAGCAGGTGTATGTAAATGCAAAATTTCAGGAATTACAATATGGTGAACGGAATGATGGCGGTAAAATAGCATGGCTTGCATATGAAACAATGGCGATTGATGCAGATATTTTTAATATCATGTTTATTACTCCATTAGAAGGAAAACTGCTGTATGGTTCATTTAACTGCATTTTGGGAATGCAGGATGAGTGGGAAGAAATCGCAATGTACTGTATTAGGACGATTACGAAGGTAGAGGAGGAGCAGCAATGAGAGCAGTTCATATTGAGACATCTCCGTTTCAGATTCTATCATTGGTGGAATTTGAAAGCATATTAAAAAAGAATCAGCATGGCTGCGCTAAGATATCCGGTTATATATCTGCGGAAGAAAAAAATCGGATAATGGCTATGATATCGGAAGAAACATGGGCGCATATCTGGTTTTATGATGAAACCGAAGGGAAAAATATTTTATTTTGCGGGTATATCGAGGATTTGAGAATCCATGCGGAGGCGGACACATTTTTGTTGACGGCACTTTTAAAAACGGGGACAGGTAAGATGGATATGGGAGAGCGTATTGGAGTGTATCAAAATGCATCCACCTCCTACCAGAAAATACTTGAAACCATAGTACAGGGATACACAGATGGAAAGCTCCTTATGGGAACGGAAGCAGGAAACATAGGAAAGATGGTTGTCCAGTATAAGGAGACAGACTGGGAATTTGCAAAGCGTCTGGCAGCTCAAAAAAATACTGTATTAATGGCAAATGAGAAGAGCGCCGGTGTGAAATATACTTTTGGAATTATAGAAGAAGCGGGGCGTGAATTGTTATCCTATGAATCGTATTCCATCGTAAATCTGATTGGGGAATATCAGATAAAGAAGAATTGCGGCATGACGGAAAGTGATGCTGTGGCGTATAAAGTAAAGACTCGGGAAATATTTTATCTGGGAGATGCCGTTTGCTTCCTTGGAAAAAATTATGTTGTTGGAGAAGTGGAGCGGAAATGGGAAGGAAACGAAATATATAACTACTATCTGCTGGAAACCAAGGGAGAATTACGGCAGATGCCGTATGGCAACAAGAAGATTATTGGTGCATCCTTGAAGGGAAACGTGACATCTGTAAAGAAGGATACGGTAAAAGTTGTGCTGATGGAGGATGAAACTGGCGGGTGGGCAGGGCAGAAGTGGTTTGCTTATTCTACAATTTATTCTTCACCGGATGGCACCGGCTGGTATTGTATGCCGGAAAAAGGGGATAGTGTCCGTTTATATTTTCCGAATGAGAATGAAGCAGAGGCATATGTGAATAGTTCTGTGAATGAACAGTCATCAAACAGTTCGGCGCGCAGCAATCCGGATGAGAAGTCCATAAAAAATAAGCAGGGAAAAGAAGTTTTGTTTCAGCCGGACCGGCTGATTCTCACAAATAACAATGGGATGTCGGTCAAGATCATAGACGATGAAGGAATCATAATAGAAAGTGATAAGAGTATCACAATCAGGGCAAAAGAAAATATAGGAATTATCAGCATGGAGCAGGGAGTGGAGATGTCTGCGCCGGAAAAGATTGCATTTCAGCAGGGCAACACCATGCTGGAGCTTGCGGATGATATCAATGTACAGGGTGGACGTGTAAACATGCAGTAATACAGAGGAACGATAATGGAAAAATTTCTTGATGAGCTGATATTAAGTGAGCGTAAAAAGAGGAAAGAGAAGGTTCTTGATGAGCAGATTGATCTGGAAAGAGATCTGCCGGAGCAATATCTTCAAACGGTAGTAATGTCAGATAAAGCGACCAGTATAAAGATTCCTGCTTTTATGAATGATTTACCGGAGAAATTGGCGGAACAAAAATATGAGTTTGAGCCAAAGCCACAAATTATTAAAAGTACACAAAAGGGAAACGTTGATTTTACGTTTTCGCTGCTTGATGTATCAGTGGAACCGGGACAGCTTGGAGAAATTTGTCAGGGCTGCAAGCGGGCATGGAGAAGAATCTTACCGGAAATCATTTTTTATGAGGAAGGGGAGGAGGACATTAACGGCATCAGGGTTCATTGGATGGAATATTCCAATCATGCGGCAGGAGGAAAGCTATATAATTTCCTGTTTTATGCAGCAACCGAGCGGACACTGACAGGAAGTATGAATTGTCCTTATGGAAAGCATGAGGTTTGGGTAAAAATAGCAAAACTTTGTATGAGGACGTTAAGGGGAAAAGGATATGACGGAGAGACAGCAGCAGATCATGGAAATCGGGAAAGGGATGATGGAACCCATATTTATGGGACAGCTTCCGGAATTGATGAAGAATTATAAGGATGGGGAAACAGAAATATTGACAGGCCTGGAAGAAAAGCTGCAGGTAGTGTTTCAAAAAGCACAGCAAATGCAAAAAGCTGATAGAAAAGGAAAGATTTGCACAATGGGGATCAGCTATCTGCAAAGCAGTGTATTGACAGAAAATTATGAGCTGCGAATTGATTTATACGATAAAGAGTTTTATTTGGACAGTGCAGAATGCTGTACATACTGGAAACCGGAATTTGTTACAGGGTACCTGTTACAGGACGTGGAGTACTTTAAAAAAGAAATCCGTTTTAAGATACCACAGATAAAGACATATGAGCTGCAGCAGTTTATAGACGGCTATCTGTTAAATTATATGTATTTACTGGCGCAGTTTTTTCAACAAATATTGCCACAGGTTTTGGATAAGACAAAAACTTTGTTTCAGGAAGTGGCTGAGGAGAACATGAGCGTGACTTTTGGGGAATATATGGGTAAAGGGATTGTTGTTGTGGGAGAAAGAGAAGAATGAGGTATTATCTGCTGAATTGGGAGGAAACAGGGAATCCGGTGCCGAGGATTCGAAATTGGATGGAGAGACTGGATTATCAGGCAGTTCAAAAAAGAGAATTGGCGAAGTTACCAGAGCGAACCATTCTTTTTTTGGAAGAAAATCAGGATACACTGTTTCCTGATGTGATAGAAAAACCGTTTTTGCTGGTGTCAAAAATGTTTTGGGATGTATCAAAAATGTATGAAGTGCCGGTCAGAGGAAAAGAAATGGTTTTGCTTGATGGTGCGAATGGCTTTGCAGAAATTTACTATATGCCAGTGTATCCCCGATATCATTGTCTTTCAGAAGAAACCGTTTTTAATAATGATTATTCTGTGATTCAGGAATTGATATTGGATAAAGAGAAGATAAAATATGTACCTCCGGTTTTTGAAGTGGCAGAAGTAGAAAAAGACTATCTCATCTGCCGGTTGGACTTTATAGAAAGTATTTTGCGAAGAGGTGCAAAAGGAATCAAACTAGCAGAGCTTAAGGTGGAATAGGAGGAGCTGAATGTCAAAAGGAGATAATTTTGCGAATGGCGCATTGGTGACACGGGCAGGAAATGCGAAAAAATCGTCAGAAGAGTTAAATGGTATATCAGAAAGTGCACAGGAACAGCATGAGATGGAGCTGCAGGCATTATTTGACCAATTGGAATTGGAGGAGGGCGAAGAGGTGCAGTTCCCGTATCTGGTTCGGGGAGCGGAGCTTTACTGTAATTGCGGGACGCATAAAAGGAGATTAAATTTGCCAATATGCCATGGGGTGTATACAAACGGGCAGCCTATGATGCACGAAGAAGATTGTGAGGTTGGGGATGACAAAAATATTCCATCTTTTGGAATTTGCCAAAGCGAAGAGAATCCGGTAAACAAATCATGGCTTGCTAAGACTGCAGAAAAAATAAAAAATTTTTTCGCAGGAGAGGAGGAAGATGAGGACGCGGATAAAATTATTCTGCAGACAGAAGATGGGCAGAATGTAAAAGGATATCCGTGTACACCCTGTATTGTTGGAACATGGAAAGACGTATATGATTCAGAAAAAATTCTTAGAAATAACGCAGATGCAACAAGTGAAGGAGATAAGCTGTCTGCATTGACACAGAGATCATTTCTTGTTTGTGCCTATGGAGGATTAATAGAACCCATTTCATCAGGTCAGGAAGAAGAATAGGAGAGGCTTATGGCAGAAGGATTACAAAGGAGAATTGAATATTCCGATTTAAAATTTATCAGTTCCTTTGCCATGGAAAAGATCCTTGATTTTCAGACATGGGAGGAGCCAGGGGAACATGCCAGAGGAAACTTTCGACTTCTGTTGTCAGAAAATGAGACAGGCATAAACAGCATGAATGCACCCATACAGCTTTTGGGGCAGGGGAATACTGCGGGAGCGTTGTTCAGCGGATATCCGGAAAAGGTGGAAATCAAAGAAGAAAGAGGATACAGGATTGCAGACATACAGGCTGTGTCAGGAACAATTCTTTTAGATCAGAAAAAAAGTAACCGGGTATTTCAGAAAAAAGTACAGACTTATATGGGGATTGCCAGTACCGTAACAGCAGATACCGAGCACAGTGCCTGCATACTGCCAGGGAGCGACATGCGGACCGGAGGGACGCTGATACAGTATCAGGAAACGGACTGGAGATTTCTGAAAAGAATGGCGTCCCAGCTTGGGCTTCCATTAGTGCCGGATACCAGCTATTATTATCCCCGCTTTTACCTTGGATTGCCGGAAGGTGAAAAAAGGGAATTGGGAGAAATCATTTCCTGTGATCTCTGTTTTGATGGGAGATATTATGCAGTCAGTGGAAAATGCCTTGTTGATAGGGAAGATTTCATTTGTTATGATGTTGTTACGAGGACAAGCCTGTCGCTGGGGGACAGAGTAACATATGAAGGAAGGGAGCTGCTTGTTTCTCGGAAAAAAACAGAACTGGCAGGAGGGGAGGTCATCTTTACATACCGCCTTGCGGGAAACAGTTATACGTGGGTTCCATGGGAGGATAACCCGGACTATACGGGAATGTCATTTGTCGGATCCATTGTCGGAACGCAGGGGGAGCAGGTAGAAGTAGCATTTGATATTGATAAAAGTGCGGCAGGTGGAAACAGTTATGGATTTGCTCCGGCGACAGGAAACCTGATGTACTGTATGCCGCAGAAGGGAACAAAAACCGCATTATATATAGGAAATGGAGATGAGGCACAGGGAATAGCGACAGGGTGCATCCGTACCAATGGAAGCACCTGTGAAGGAACGGGAAGTCCAGAGAAGAAAAGTTTCCGGTCAGAGCATGGCAAAGGAATGGACCTGTATCCGCAGAGCATGGGATTAGATGGCGGGGAGACAGGAAAGATTACGTTTGAGGATGAAACAGGAACCACCATAGAAAGTAATGGCGGACTGGTTCTGATGGCAAAAGAGGGAATCCGGTTGGAGAGTATGACCGGGATTGCCATGCAGGGAATGTCGGATATTATGGCGCTGTATTCAGAAGGGGCATCCAGTCTTTGTGTGAATGGCAGTGTGGACATGCTTGGCATGAGAACAGGTCTGGCGGGAACGGTATATCAAGGGTATGATCCATTTGAGGATGCGCCTCAGAAGGGCGAGTTTGACTGGGGCGGATTTGCAAGAAATCTTGCTATTGGATTGGGAGTTGCGATTGCTTGTGTGGGACTGGCTTTAATTCCAGGAATTGGCCCCATCGTAACGGGAGCATTGATAGGGGCGGCGATAGGAACATTCTGCCAAACAGTATATAAAGCAAATGAAGAGTGGCAGAGTGGCAATGTTAGAAGTACGATAGAAACTGTGAGGGATGTTGTAATTTCAGCAGCAGCAGGTGGATTTACTGGAGCATGTGTAGTTGCTTTTCCAGTAACGGTGCTTTTTAGTGGAGAGATTTATGCAGGAGTTAGTCTGACTGGTCGTGCAGCGTGGGCTCTTGGAGATAGTTCCATGAATAATGAGAAAAAGATGGCTTATATCTTTGATACGAAACAGATGGCAGTAGACTTCTCTATAGGAGCACTTATCGGAATAATTGTACCTGGAGCTGTGGCAAGAAAAGTTGCAAGTAATGAGGCAAAAAATCCAGTCCTTGATGAGACAAGAAATTCGCATATAAATGGTAATTATGGAAGTCCCGATAAAGTTGATAATCTTTTGAGTGGAAGACCTGAATTATCAGGATCTTCGAGAGATAAATTATTGACTACAGTGCAAAATTCAGAATTAAGAAAAATAGTGAATGAACTTTATAGACCAGGGGCATCTGTAGGAGATGGAGGGACAGCAGCCATACTCGTAGAGGAGTTTAACAATGGCTCATCAACACATTTAATAAAAGCAATAGAAAGATTAAAACAACTAAGAAATTTGGCAAGTTCAGGTAAATTAGGATTTAATGATTTAGATGTAGTAGAGGCACTGATAGATGATTTAGAATATGCCGTAAGTTTATTTGATTGATTGGAGGATATAAATGTGAGTAAAAATGTAAGAGAGTTTTTTGAAAAAATGCAAGAATTTTTTCCTTCAACGAAGAATGCATACATTGAAAGCGTAGAAGAATATGGAGAAGTATTAGAAACAGTTGTAATAGAAGATATTTTTATGCCGGAGCTTTTAACATTATTAGCTAAAAATGAAGATGCTGAATTATTAAGTAATATATTTAATTATTTTGAAGAAATAATAAAGAAGAATGATTCACATTTGATTAATATTTTTTCTGTTACTGTGTTAGAAATTTTAGGAAATGATAAGGCAGTTCTAAAGGTGGCTAAGCAATATATGGGGGAAAAAACTACATTGCTCCAAATGAAAGCTGATAAAGAATTGGGAAGAATATAAAAAAAGAATGGCGTCCTAGCTTGGACTTCCGTTGGTGCCGGACACCAGCTATTATTATCCCCGTTTTTATCTTGGCCTGTCGGAAGGTGAGAAAAGGGAACCGGGAGAAATTCCCTCCTGTGATATGTGTTTTGACGGACGCTATTATGCAGTCAGTGGAAAATGCCTTGTTAATAGGTGAGATTTCATTTGTTATGATGTTGTTACGAGGACAAGCCTGTCGCTGGGGGACAGGGTCACATATGAAGGCAGGGAGCTGCTTGTTTCTCGGAAAAAAACAGAACTGGCAGGAGGGGAGGTCATCTTTACATACCGCCTTGCGGGAAACAGTTATACGTGGGTTCCATGGGAGGATAACCCGGACTATACGGGAATGTCATTTGTCGGATCCATTGTCGGAACGCAGGGGGAGCAGGTAGAAGTAGCATTTGATATTGATAAAAGTGCGGCAGGTGGAAACAGTTATGGATTTGCTCCGGCGACAGGAAACCTGATGTACTGTATGCCGCAGAAGGGAACAAAAACCGCATTATATATAGGAAATGGAGATGAGGCACAGGGAATAGCGACAGGGTGCATCCGTACCAATGGAAGCACCTGTGAAGGAACGGGAAGTCCAGAGAAGAAAAGTTTCCGGTCAGAGCATGGCAAAGGAATGGACCTGTATCCGCAGAGCATGGGATTAGATGGCGGGGAGACAGGAAAGATTACGTTTGAGGATGAAACAGGAACCACCATAGAAAGTAATGGCGGACTGGTTCTGATGGCAAAAGAGGGAATCCGGTTGGAGAGTATGACCGGGATTGCCATGCAGGGAATGTCGGATATTATGGCGCTGTATTCAGAAGGGGCATCCAGTCTTTGTGTGAATGGCAGTGTGGACATGCTTGGCATGAGAACAGGTCTGGCGGGAACGGTATATCAGGGGTATGATCCATATGAGGATGCACCTCAGAAGGGTGAATTTGACTGGGGCGGATTTGCAAGAAATCTTGTAATGGGTCTTGCGGTAGGAGCCGCCTGCATAGCTTTGGCTGTATTTTTGCCGGGAATAGGAACTGTTGCTGCAGGAGCACTATTTGGTGCAGGAATGGGGGCAATTTCAGCATCAGTAGCCGGGGCAGTAAGCGATTATTCCAGTGGAAATGTGCGAAGTCTTGGAGAAGCCACAAAAGATATGGTAATTTCAATGATTACCGGAGCGATTACCGGAGCAATCGGCGCAGCATTTCCGGCAATGAAGTGGTTTGGAGAAGGGCTAATAGATGTAGGAAGTGGCATATTGACCAGAGGAATGTATGCCCTTTTGAATCCGGATATGTCTACGGAGGAAAAGTTAGCGTATGTGTTTGACCTGAAACAGATGGGAGTAGACTTTATTACTGGTGTGGCAATGCACTTTGCGTTTAAAGGTGTTTCGGCGGTAAGGGAGAAGTTGCCTTGGAATAAGGGTGGTTCATATTCTGTTGGAGATGCTACATTTATGGATTCTGATGATAGTTTTTTTAGGTATATTCAGAAACGAGCAGATGTTGATGCCAATGGATATTATGATATTATAGCACATGGTACTCCCAATGGAATACAAATCACTCATAATGGTCAACATATGATTGTTGATCATAGAACCGCGGCAAGATTAATTCAAAATGCAGATGGATATAATGGTCAAGGAATTAGATTATTATCTTGCAATACAGGTGCTCTGGATGATGGATTTGCACAAAACTTAGCAAATCAACTTAATGTGGAGGTTTACGCACCAACAAATTATTTATGGGCGACACAAGATGGAAATTATTTTGTGGCAGGAATGACAAATCAAAAAGGTCCTAATATGAGCGAATTGGGCATATTTAAATTATTTATACCAGGAGGAAGCCAATAAAATGCTATGTGAAAAATGTAAAACAAATATGATTCATGTTTGTGAGAATTCAGTACAAGGATGGTCATGTCCGGTTTGTGGGTGGGGAACATTAACAACATATATTGATAAAATACATCAAGATATGACAGAATATAGTATATGTACAAAAAGTATTACGAATATTGATAAAGATAAAATCAAGGTAATTTCCAAAATAGCAGGAGTTAATTATATTGTGGCTAAACAAATGCTTGAAAAAGAAGGTATTTGTATATTAAAAGCAAAAGCTGTAGATATAAAAAAAGCAATATGTGAATTAGAAAATGTAAATATACCGTTTGAAGTAACCCCTGAATTTAATTACTGCTAAAAATTCTGGTTAATTTTCTATTGCAGTAATTGTAGTCAGGGAATGTCGGATATCATGGCACTGTATGCAGAAGGGGCATCCAGTCTTTGTGTGAATGGCAGTGTGGATATGCTGGGCAGGCTGGCAGGAATATCAGCCAGTAAGTATACTG
>ENA-OPAQ01000341-OPAQ01000341.1-human-gut-metagenome-genome-assembly--contig:-NODE-341-length-52728-cov-6.184801_pt1 | contig 52728 bp, 49 predicted proteins | sample MGYA00241058_ERZ501432 | MGnify/ENA primary metagenome ERZ501432 (study PRJEB25962, sample SAMEA2042570) | human gut metagenome | biome: human gut; feature: human-associated habitat; material: faeces... | reverse complement strand
GGAAAGAGATTACCATTATTGTACTGACATCTTATGAATTCAGCGAGATCGAAGAAGAAGCAAAGACTGCAGGCGTAGATGCTTTTATTGCAAAACCGCTGTTCCGTTCCCGTTTGACGGCTACATTGCGGCAGTTTACTTCTGGCAGAAAAGAAAAAACAGCAAGAAATTATCTGGATGAGCTGTCTGAAGCAGATTACACAGGAAAAAGAATTCTGCTGGTCGAGGATAATGAGTTAAACAGAGAAATTGCTGTTGAAATTCTGCAGATGACAGGGGCGGAAGTGGAAACGGCAGAAAATGGAAAAATTGCAGTTGAAAAAGTAGAAGCTTCTCCGAAAGGCTTGTATGACCTTATTTTTATGGATATCCAAATGCCCGTCATGAATGGTTATGAGGCAACCGCAGCAATCAGGAGCCTTCCGGGTGAACAGGGAAAACTACCGATTGTTGCCATGACAGCAAATGCTTTTGCAGAAGATGTACAGCTGGCAAAAAATACAGGCATGAATGGACATATCGCGAAACCGCTGGATATGAATAAGCTGAATGATGTTCTGGAAAACTGGCTGTAATTGTTTCCCAATTATTGAATTAATGATTTTATCAGGAAAGAATGAGGAAAATACGAGGATGAAAAAGGCAAAACAATGTCTGACAGCATTACTGCCAGGTGTGCTTTTAGCAATTACTGTTTTGTCTGGCTGTGGACAATCTCAAAAAGCAGTATCTAAAAATGACGATCACCTTACCGTGTATCTGTGGGAAAATCGTTTAATGAAAAATATTGTACCCTATATCCATGAGCAGTTTCCAGATCAGGATATTGAGTTTATTACCGGTAACAATGATACCGATTTATATAGCTATTTTGAGGAACATGGTGAACTGCCGGATATCATAACCGTACGTCGATTTTCTGGAAAAGATGCACAGGATCTGGAGCCATATCTAATGGATTTTGCTTCTTATGACGTGGTTTCCAGGTATTACTCCTATGCATTGCAATATTATAAAAATTCAAAAAATGAGATTCAGTGGCTTCCTATCTGCGGTATACCGCAGACGATTATTGCCAACAAGACATTGTTTGAACAGTATGGAATCAAGATACCGAAAAACTATAAGGAATATGTACAGGCATGCCAGCAATTTTATGATAATGGTATAAAACCGTATTCCCTGGATCTTGCAGAAGACTGGTCTGCTCATGAGGTGATTCAGACAGGTGCAATTGGGGAATTCATGAGTCTGGATGGAATCGAATGGAGAAGCTCAGCTGAAAGTGCATCAGGGGATATCGCGTTTGATGATGCGTTATGGAAACGTATTTTTTCAGAAACCAATACATTTTTGAAGGACTCACATTTTACAAGTGATGATATCAGCGTCGATATTAATACTGCAACGCAGATGTTCCTTGAGGGAAAAGCAGCAATGTTTCATGGTTATCCGGCACTTATGCAGGAATTTCAGGAACAGATGGATGCAGAATTAACTCGTATACCGTTTTTTTCACAGATTTCGGATGAAGCTTTTATAAATATGACCCCTTCTCTGAATATTGCATTTAACAAAGAACTGGAAAAAGATCAGGAAAAACTGGACCTGGCATTCGATGTCCTGGAGTGTATGATTTCAAAAGAAGGACAAACATTGATCGCAGATGGAAAGGGTGTAATTTCATTAAATGTAGATGTTCCAAACATGATGGAAGATGTACCTGGACTGGAAGATGAAATTAATAATAATTCTGTTTATATCCGATATTCTGCTCAAAAATCATTTTATGCCAGTCTTGAGGCTGTTCACAGATTATTGTCAGGGGAAATGGATGAAACACAGGCTTATGATGCTTTTCGCAGCACAATGAACAGTAAGGATTCAAAAGAAGAAACCACAGTTAATTTTGAAAATGAATATTCCATTTCGCTAAATGATAAAAACGGTCGTGATGCGGCATCTTCTATTTTAACTACGATTAGAGAAGAAAAGGATGCTCAGCTGGCTTTGGCACCATATTATTATTTTACTTCCTCCATTTACAAAGGGGAGTGTACCTGCAGCCGGGTTGGTCTGATGACAGCAAAGAGTTCAGATACACCATTATACCTGGCAAAAATCAATGGCAAAGAGATTTATGAACTTGCGGAGAAATATCTTGCTGATTCTGATGAGAAATTCCATATAACCAATAAATATGAATTACCAATTGCATCCGGTATGAAAATAATCGTCAGGCAGGAGGAAAACGGATTCTCATTAAAGGACATAGAAGTAAATAAGAAAAAAATCGACAAAGAAAAGGAGTACTCTATTCTTCTTACAGAAACCACAATGTCTGTTTTGAAAAAAATAAATCCGGAATGTGAGATCAGGCGGCTTGGTAACACAACATTATCAAGTGCATGGACCGCAGCAATGGAAAACGGACAGCAGCCGTCAGCACCGGAAGATTATATAGAGGTTGAAAAATAAAAGTGGGAACAGAACAGGCGAAAACAAAAAGAAAAAAGATGATAGTACCATTGTTCTTTTTAATTCTTATCTTTTTAAACTTAATTTTTGTAAAGCTCCTTTTGAACAGGATGAACAGCTATATCGCAGAAAACGGGAAAAGCAGTATGGGAGCAGTTGTTGAACAGATACAGCAGACCTATGATCTGCAGGTGAATGGATACTACAGTCGGCTGCATATGCTTGAGGATTTTCTTACTCAAGAGGGAGTGAGATCTATTGAACTGGATAGAAACAAGAAGTTCTTTGAGGCATGGCAGAAAGAATCTGAAAGTACACTTATATTTCTCCAGGAAAATGGAAAGGCAATAACCACTGATGGAACAAAACTTCGGGTTGACATGCCAAGTAAACTTTTGTTGGATTTGAGGAACGGATATAATATTGGAAAATTGGTTACTCTTGATTACAACCAGAAGAAAAAAGATGGTTATCTGGTTGCAATTCCATGTCAGGAATATACGATTAAGGGGGAAACTTATACGGCAATTGGAACCTTGTATGATCATTCAAAATTAGATTCCATGTTAAGTGTGAAAAGCTATAACGGGAATGCGTATCTGTTTATGCTGGATAACGACGGAAATATTACTTATACAAATCAGAAAGAAGATAAATTTTTCAGGAACTATTTCTTGTTAAAGCATTTAAAAGGAGATCAGGCTATCACTGAGGAAGAGGCTGATTCTCTTCAAAAAAAGCTGGATGGCAGAGAACAGGGGGTAGAACTTGTGGAAAGTGACAAACCTTACTATCTGGGATACTGTCCGATAGAAAATAATAACACCATGCTGATTTGTATTGTAGAAAAAAGTGTTGTAGATAATGTACTGAGAGATTATCAGAAAACAATAGTGTTTGAAACAATACTCATGGCAGGCTTTATACTTTTGCTTTTTGCCGGATTGTTCTACAGTATTTCCAGACGCAGTCTTGCTGAGCAAAAAGCTGAATACGAAAAAAGAAATAATGAGATTCAGACGCAGGCAATGAAGGAAATGGAGGAGTCCAATAAAAAACTGAAAAAAGCAAAGAACATTACAACGGAAGCCTTGCAGACCGCTGAAAATGCAAATAAGGCGAAAACAGATTTCCTGTCCAATATGTCACATGATATTCGTACACCAATGAATGCAATTATCGGCATGACATCATTGATCAGACATGATGCCGGTAATAAAGCGAAAGTAATAGAGTATGCAGATAAAATAGACATTTCATCACAGCATCTGTTAGGAATCATTAATGATGTTCTGGATATGAGCAAAATTGAGGCAGGAAAAACAGTTTTTAAGTATACCGATTTTTCCATCTTGGATTTTATTACAGAACTCAATACCATATTCCATTCACAGATAGACGAAAAAAATCAGACTCTTACAATCATAAAAGAAAACATCCGGCACGAGTGGGTGAACGGAGACCAGGTTCATCTGATGCAGATTTTCAGCAACTTGGTTTCTAATGCAGTGAAGTACACGCAGGAAGGTGGAAAAATTCAGTTTCTGGTAGAAGAATGTGAGACAAAGTCATCTGTCTACGCAAAGTACCGTTTCTTAGTCAGCGATAATGGCATGGGAATGTCGGCAGATTTCAAAGATACAATTTTTGATGCTTTTACTCGTGCTGAAAGTTCTATGACGAATAAGATACAGGGAACTGGTCTTGGAATGGCTATTACCAAAAATCTGGTTGAAGCAATGGGAGGCACCATTGATGTGGAGAGTGAACTGGGCCAGGGAAGCTGTTTTGAGGTTCTTATAGATCTGAGAATAGCAGAAGATAGATTTGTTTCTTCAGCAGAACAGGCAGAAAAGGATGAACCGGCTGGCAATGTCCTGAAAGGAATGAGGTTTCTGTGTGCAGAGGACAATGAGCTGAATGCAGAAATCCTGATGGAATTGTTAAAGATTGAGGGTGCAGAGTGTACAATCTGTGAAAATGGTAAAAGGGTCTTAGAGGCATTTGAGCAGTCTGCTCCGGGGGATTATGACATGATCCTGATGGATGTGCAGATGCCGGTTATGAATGGTTATGAGGCAACAAAAGCAATCCGAAGAAGCTCCCATGAACTGGCAAAGACAATTCCAATCATTGCTATGACCGCCAATGCGTTTTCTGAGGATATTCAGCATTCTCTGGCAGCCGGTATGAATGCCCATGTTTCAAAACCGATTGAGATGAAGGTACTGGAAAAGACGATCAGAAGCATAAAATCCGGCGGGGGGCACCGAAATGCAACTCATTGAAAGTGACAAATGGATATGGAAAAGAGCTGATGAAAGAATCTGGCATTGCCAGAACTTTCAATCAGCTCTTTTTTATCATCAGTTCCCTCTTGACATTTTTTCATTTCCTGCTATACTTATCAAAGATAATTACTAAAGATAACTAAATTTCAAGAAGAAAGGACCATTTTCCATGACACAGGAAAAATTAAAGCAGTTCCTGGATGCGTGTTTTGATGCAAAGCGTCTGATCGAGAAGCTCCCGGACCTGCCGGACGGTATGAAGCCGCGGCAGGTGCATGTGCTGGATGCGGTGAATGAGATTCAGAAAAAGCAGGGCTTCTGCCGCGTCAGCGACATCAGCAGCTATATGAACACAACGCTGCCGAGCATCACCAAGCTGGTGCAGGAACTGGAGGAGAGAAATCTTCTCGTGAAACAGGCGGATGAAAAAGATAAGCGCGTGATCAACCTGACACTGACCGAAGAGGGAAAAGAGTTTGTGGAACTCCGCGTGACGCACTTTCACGGGGAATGGGCATCCCGCCTGCCAGATCTGGACGACGCGGTGGTGGACGAATTTGTGCATGCAATCACACGGATGCAGGAAACGATGCCGGGAATAAAAGGAGTGAAAAACAATGGCAAAAGAAAATAAGAAAGAAGTATCGTTTGTAGAGGGACCGATTTTCCAGTCCCTGATCCGTTTTGCGCTGCCGGTGCTCGGCGCGCTGATTCTGCAGGCGGCTTACGGTGCGGTCGACCTTCTCGTGGTCGGCTGGTTCGGCGATGCGTCGAGTATTTCCGCTGTCGGAACCGGAAGCAACTTCATGCAGATGGTAACATTTATCATCACCAGCCTTGCGATGGGTTCGACCGTTATGATCGGCCAGCACATCGGCGAGGGCAAGCCGGATAAGGCCGGCAAAACCGTGGGAACCTCGATTGTTCTGTTCGCCATCATCGGTGTCGTCATGACGGTGATTCTGGAGCTGTTCGCAGGCCCGATCGCCAATATTTTACAGGTCCCGGCGGAGTCTTTTGACAAAACCGTCCTCTACCTGCGGATCTGTTCCGGCGGTATTCTGATCATCATCGCGTACAACGTCATCAGCAGCGTGCTTCGCGGAATCGGTAATGCAAATCTGCCGCTTTTATTCGTCGGCATCGCCTGCGCAGCCAATATTGCCGGAGATCTGTTCTTCGTCGGTGTGCTGAAACTGGACGTTGCGGGAGCAGCGCTTGCGACGGTTCTGGCGCAGCTGATTTCTGTCATCGCTTCCATGGGTGTGTTGAAAAAAGGCAATCTGCCGATTGAATTCAAAAAAGAAGACTGCCGCATCGACCGCGACGAGCTGAAGAAAGTCCTGAACGTCGGTGTGCCGATCGCGCTGCAGGAGACGACCGTACAGATTTCCTTCCTTGTGATCAACTCGATCATCAACGGCATGGGCCTGATGCCGTCCGCCGGATACGGTGTGGCGCAGAAGCTGACCTCATTCATCATGCTGATCCCGTCCTCTGTGATGCAGTCTGTGTCAGCATTCGTGGCACAGAACACCGGAGCCGGAAAGAAAGACCGCGCGTGGAAGGGCTTCCTCACCGCAATCGCAACGGGCTGCTCTCTTGGAGTTGTGATTTTCTGCATCGGTTTCTTCGGTGGAAGTGTCATCTCCAGAATCTTCACGAGCGATCCGGCCGTTATCGAGCAGAGCGCCGCTTACCTGCGCGGTTTCGCACCGGAATGTATTCTGACCTGTGTGCTGTTCAGCAGCATCGGATACTTCAACGGCCGCGGCATCAGCATCCCGGTTATGATCCAGGGAATCACCTCCGCCTGCCTGATCCGTATTCCGCTGGCGCTGTTCTTCTCACACCTGCCGAATACGAACCTGACCTTCGTCGGCATGTCCACCCCGATCACAACCGTATACGGCATCTGCTTTTTCATGATCTGCTTTGCACGGTTAAAGAAAAAAGGGCAGATGTAATTGAATCAAACATAACAGAACTGCCTGGGAAACGGCACGGAGCGATCCGCCGTTTCCCAGGCAGTTTTTGGTATTGTTTGTCCGGAACTTTTTTGATACAATACAGACAGAAAGAGCGGAACCCTGTTCAGAAGGGACAGAACAGACGGAAAGGGGAAGAGGAGTGGATAACAGAGAAATCATCAATGAGACACTGGTCCATCTGTTTCACGAGATACAAAAACTGGAAGAAGAGGCGATCATCACCGAGGATTTCAAGGATCTGACGAACAACGATATGCACATCATAGAAGCCGTCGGCCTGGAGGGCGGCAATATGTCATCGATCGCGGCAAAGCTCGACATCACGGTCGGATCGCTGACAACGTCGATGAACAGTCTGGTGAAAAAAGGCTACACCGAGCGGGAGCGCAGCGAGAAGGACCGCCGGATCGTCTACATCCACCTGACCGGAAAGGGACGGCAGGCATTCCATCATCACGCAAAATTCCACGAGCAGATGACGGATGCCGTGATGGCGGAACTCGGAGAAGAGGAAGTGCAGGTGCTCGGGAAAACGCTGAAAGCGCTGACGGACTTCTTTCGGTCGTATAAAAAATAGAAACAAAAAGGCTTTTGCAGCCGGGACAGAATCAGAAAAATCTGTCCGGTATGCAAAAGCCTTTTTCGCATGGAAACGCATAGAAAAATGCTATTTTTCTACGCCGTTCTTCTCACAGATATCCGCGAGCACACACCGTTCACAGTGCGGTGTCGTCCGCGCAGTACAGACCTCGCGTCCGTGCTCCACAAACCGGTGGCAGAGCGAGCTTCCTTCTTCCGGCGGCACAATTTTCCAGAGTGCCATCTCCACCTTCTTCGGATCCTTGCAGTCATGCACGAGCCCGATGCGGTTGCACAGCCGGATGCAGTGCGTATCCGTCACAATCGCAGGCTTTTTGAATACATCGCCCATAATCAGGTTCGCACTTTTCCGTCCCACGCCCGGGAGCTTCAAAAGTGCGTTAAAGTCATCCGGCACCTGGCTGTGGTACTCGTCGCGCAGCATGCGCATGCAGGCGTTGATGTCGCGTGCCTTGCTCTTTCCAAGACCGCACGGCCGCACAATTTCCTCGATTTCCTCCGGTGTCGCGTTTGCCAGCGCATCGATATCAGGATACTTTGCGTAGAGATCCTCCACCACAACATTGACCCGCGCATCGGTGCACTGTGCGGCCAGGCGGACACTGACGAGCAGCTTCCACGCCTGGTCATAGTCAAGCGTACAGTCGGCGTCAGGATATTCTTGTTTCAAACGTTCAATGACGGCAAGCGCCAGTTCTTCTTTTGTCATCGTGTTAAACTCCCATTCTCAAAGATATTAAAACAGCGAAAGCTATCAGGATCCTTTCTCGCGTGCTGCCTTCCGAAGCTGCAGCGGCGTCGTGTGAAACCGCTCGCGGAAGAGGCGGTGAAACAGCTTATCGTTTGTAAAACCATGCTTTTCCGCGAGCGTGCCGACCGGCAGATCCGTGGCGATCAGGTCGCGGTAGATGCGGGAAAGACGGTAGGAATTCAAGTATTCCAGATACGTCGTTTCCATGTTCTGGCGGAAGAACCGGCAGAAATATTCCGGCTGCAGCGAGACAACATCGGCAGCCTCCTTCAGCGTAATCGGCCGCTGGTAATTTTCCTGCGTGTACGTCAGAATCGTATCGAGCCGTGTCTGCGTCCGGGAGCTCATCGGGTGGTGCGCAAGCGGGCTCTTCTCGGAAAATTTCGTGTAGAGCAGATCGAGAAACGTAAAAAGCTCCCGCTGGAACGTCAGCAGATAGCCGTCGGGCATTTCCTCATGAAGCTGCATCATCGAAAGCAGAAGACGCCGGAACTGGCTGATATTTTTCTGCACTTCCGGATTCGTACTGTCGTAGTCAATCGAGAACCAGAGCTGTGACGGATCAGGCAGATAGTTCGCAAGGAACGCATCCGGAATCTGCATCAGAATCGAGCGGTTTCCCGTGGACGGACAGCGCGCCGTGTGGATACGCCCGGAATTGATCAGCAGAAATTGACCCGGAAGGACGGTCTTGGTGCGGTCCGAGAGCGTGACAATGGAGGAACCCTCCAGAATATAAATAATTTCCAGCGCGTCGTGCCAGTGCGGCGGCGAAAAACTGCCGAAATCGTCGGTTACACGAAATTCGATGCTGCGGTTCGGCTGCAGCGTGATGTGTTCCTGGCGTGTCTGGCGCGGCAGATGATCTTTGCGTGGCATAAAAAACTCCTTTTTTGTTCAACTTAGTGTATCACTATCTTATCACGAAACCCCCGAATTGGGTATAGCAATTTTTGCATGAAGTTGTTATAATAAATGAACACAAAGCCACGTCACATACGGCTTCGTGCAAACTCAATCTAAAGAAAAGTGAAGGAAGAAAACGTATGTATCAAGTATGGAGTAACTTTTTAAATCCCGGCCAGATCGCCATGCTGGGAATCGTGGTCACCTTTCTGCTGACCTTTCTGGCGTTAAAGCATCCATTTTCCTTTCTGCCGAGCGATCACGGCAGAGAATTTGCCGTAAACGGCGGCCTCTCCCGCGGAAAACTGCGCGGCGTCGGCCTCGTGATCGTCATCTGTTTCCTGATCGGAAGCGTATTGTTCCTGCCTCTTGGCGCCGAGTATGTGATCTACGCGATCCTGCTCGTCTGCATCATGCTGAGCGGCTACCTCGATGATGCATCCGAAACCCCGTGGAGCGATTACAAAAAAGGCGCGATTGACCTCGTCATCTCCATTGTGACCGTCATCACCTTTGTGAATTACAATTCCACCACGATCTACTTCGGAAGCATGTCCCTTACCATTCCGAAAGTGGTCTACATAATCCTCGGCATCATCCTGATCTGGATTTCGATCAACGTTACAAACTGTTCCGACGGTGTCGACGGACTCTGCGCGAGCCTTTCCTGCGTGGTCATCTTCGCGTTCAGTATGATTTTCCACGATGTCCTCGGAAGCTTCACCGTAGCCAATTACCTGTTCGTGGCAGCGCTTCTCGCGTACCTGTATTTCAATACCTCGCCGAGCAGCATGCTGATGGGCGACGCCGGTTCGAGAGCACTTGGCTTCTACATCGCCATCCTTGCCATGCAGTCCCGCCATCCGTTCTTATATCTGCTGATGGCAGGCGTGATGATCGTCGACGGAGGAATCGGCCTTGTCAAAGTATTTTTACTCCGTTTCCTGAAAATCGCGATCCTCAAAAATACAAGAACACCGCTGCATGACCATGTCCGCCTGAAATACAAATGGTCCGACAGTCAGGTTGTGATCCGCTTTGTGATCCTGCAGATCCTGCTGGCTGTCATTGCGTATCTGATTGTAGCATAAGAAAAAACACAAGAGAAACGGGAGTGTGTCTTTTGCAGACGTCTGCGGGGCACACTCCCGTTTTGCATCTCAGCCTCCGAATACACCAAAAAGATAGAAAAAGATAATATCGCCGTATTTTTTCACAGAATCCGCCCTGTTTTCGAAAGCAAGAGTGTGGTAGTATAAAATTACCAAAAAATGTCAGCCTGAAACAATAATTCTGTAAAGATTGATGAAAAGAAAGTGCTTTCAGCTATCTGTTTCAGGTTCATCCAATCAGGAGGTAATGAAAAGATGAAATTCACAGAAGGTTACTGGCTTCCGAGTGAAAAAGCAAATGCATCCCATGCAATGCAGGCTTATGAAGTAGAGCAGATCCCAGGCGGTATGCGTATCCTGGCTACCACCCGCCCGATCGAGCACAGAGGTATGACCCTGAACCTGCCGACCATCACCGTTGAGTTCGTGGCACACACACCGGATACCATCTCCATGGAAGCATGGCACTATGAAGCATACGACAACAAAGTTCCGTCCTTCGACAAAACAGAGAGCGTATACGAGGACGTAACCGTTACCATCAACGACGATGAGGCAGTTCTCGACACCGGAAGCGTACTGGTACGCGTACAGAGAAAAGGAATCTTCGCTTACACCTTTGAGGCAGACGGAAAAGTCCTGACCGGAAGCGGATTCCGCAACCTTTCCTATATCAGATGGGATCGCAAGCAGAGCACCATGCTGCCGGCACCGAACTACATGACCGAAAAATATCAGCCATACATGGTAAGTGAGCTGTCCCTTGGCGTAGGTGAGTGCGTATACGGCCTTGGCGAGAGATTCACCCCATTCGTGAAAAACGGACAGGTTGTCGATACCTGGAATGAAGACGGCGGTACTGCATCCGAGATCGGATACAAATGCGTGCCATTCTATATGACAAACAACGGCTACGGTATTCTCGTTGACAGCACCGACAACGTTTCCTTCGAAGTAGCAAGTGAAAAAGTTGAGTATGTCGGCTTCTCCGTACCGGGCGAGAGAATCAAATATTATCTGTTCCACGGCCCGTCACCGAAGAAGATCATGAACGAGTACACCGCACTGACCGGACGTCCGGCACTTCCTCCGGCATGGTCCTTTGGTCTGTGGCTGTCCACATCCTTCACCACCAACTACGACGAAGAGACCACCACATCCTTTATCGAGGGAATGGAGAAGAGAAATATTCCGCTGAGCGTATTCCATTTCGACTGCTTCTGGATGCATGAATTCCACTGGTGCGATTTCGAGTGGGATAAGAAATGCTTCCCGGACATCCGTGCAACCTTAAAGAAATATCATGACAAAGGCCTGCACATCTGCGCATGGATCAACCCGTACATCGCACAGGGAACCGCGTTCTTCAAAGAGGGTGCAGCAAACGGCTATCTCCTTCAGAGAGCAGACGGCAAGGGCGTATGGCAGACCGATAACTGGCAGGCTGGTATGGGTCTGGTAGACTTCACCAACCCGGATGCCGTAAAATGGTACACCGATAAACTGAAAACCGTTCTGGACTGCGGCGTAGACTGCTTCAAGACCGACTTCGGCGAGAGAATCCCGGTTGACGTTGTTTACCACGACGGAAGCGATCCGCAGGCAATGCACAACTACTATACATACCTGTACAACCAGGCAGTATTCAACCTGTTAAAAGAAGTAAAAGGCGAGAACGAGGCAGTTCTGTTTGCAAGAAGTGCAACAGCAGGAAGCCAGAAGTTCCCGGTACACTGGGGCGGCGACTGCTCCGCAAACTATCCGTCTATGGCAGAAACCCTGCGCGGCGGCCTTTCCTTCGCTATGAGCGGATTCTCCTTCTGGAGCCATGATATCTCCGGCTTCGAGAGCACCGCAACACCGGATCTGTACAAGAGATGGTGCGCATTCGGCCTCATGTCCACCCACAGCCGTCTGCACGGATCAGGAAGCTACCGTGTGCCGTGGCTGTTCGATGACGAAGCATGCGACGTTGTAAAATTCTTCACCAACCTGAAATGCTCTCTGATGCCGTACATCTTCCAGAAATCTGTAGAGGCACACGAGGAAGGAACCCCGGTAATGCGCCCAATGGTATTCGAGTTCATGAACGATCCGGCCGTTCCGTATCTGGATCAGCAGTACATGCTGGGTGATGCCCTTCTGGTTGCACCGGTATTCCGCGAGGATAAAGTTGCACAGTACTACCTGCCGGAAGGCACCTGGACCGAGCTTCTGACCGGCGAGACAAAAGAGGGCGGCAGATGGTATCAGGGAACCTACGACTACTTCTCCATGCCGCTGTATGTAAGAGAGAACAGCATCGTAGTAAGAGGAAACTGCGACACCAAACCGGATTACGACTACGCTGACCACGCAACTGTTTGCGTATATCAGTTAAAAGACGCAGCCGAGACAAAAGTTCCGGATATCCACGGAAACAATGTATTCACCGTAAAAGCAGTCAAAGACGGCGACACAGTGAAAGTATCCGTAGAAGGCGCACATACCGAACTGAAAGTAGAAGTCTTCGTCGGAAATGAGAAGAAAGAAGCTGTTCTGGCAGCAGATGCAAGCGAAGTTGTTGTTGCATAAGCATCGGAATGTAAGAATATAGGGAGGGAGAGGCACGGAAAAGCAAATTTTTCTGTGACCTCTCTTTTCAAAAAAGGAGAATAAAACAATGCGTTTTCAGACAAAAAATGGTGTATTAATTGCACAGGCAAACGGAGAAACACTGCGGATTGAGCCGTGGGGAAAAGATTCCTTACGTGTCCGCGCAACCATGCTTCCGGAATTTTCCGGAAAAGACTGGGCGCTGACCGAAGTGCCGGAAAAAACAGAGGCAAAAGCAGAGCAGTTTGAGGTCGATCATCTGGAAATCGACGGATCGATGGGAAAAAGAACCAGCGCATCGATCACCAATGGAAAAATCCGTGCTGTGGTCAACTTTGCAGGAGTTATCACCTTCTACAAAGAAGAACAGGAAATTTTAAGAGAATATCACCGTTGCTACGACGGAACGATCAGCAAAGAGAGCCGCTGCTTAAAAACGGTCAACCGTGAGTGGAAAGGTGTGATCGGCGGAAGCGAATACAGCCTGAACCTGAAATTTGAGAGCAACGACGGAGAGAAGATTTTCGGAATGGGCCAGTATCAGCAGAAATACATGGATCTGAAGGGATGCACCCTGGAGCTGGCGCAACGGAACTCCCAGATCAGCGTACCATTCGCCGTATCCAGCTTAGGATATGGTATGCTGTGGAACAATCCGGCTGTCGGACAGGTAACCTTCGGAAAGAACTACACCGAATGGACTGCACGCTCGACCAAAGATATGGACTACTGGCTGACCGCAGCCGATACACCGAAAGAGATCCTGGAAAATTACACCGCAGTGACCGGCCGCGCGCCGAAATTCCCGGAGGACCGTATGGGCCTGTGGCAGTGCAAGCTGCGCTACCGTACGCAGGAGGAAGTGCTTGAAGTGGCACGCCGCTACCAGAAGGAAGGCATCAAAATCGATCAGATTGTCATCGATTTCTTCCACTGGACCGTACAGGGCGACTGGAAATTCGATGAAAAATACTGGCCGGATCCAAAAGCCATGGTGGACGAACTGCATTCCATGGGAATCAAAGTTATCGTTTCCGTATGGCCAAGCGTAGACCGGAAGAGCGAGAATTTCTGGCCGATGCTGGACCGCGGCCTGCTGATTAAAACAGAGCGCGGCGCCCTGCAGACGTATGATTTCCAGGGGGACTGCGTGGAAATCGATGTGTTCAACCCGGAAACCAGAAAATACGTCTGGGAAGTCTGCAAGAAAAACTATTATGATTTTGGAATCGATGCCTTCTGGCTGGACAACTCAGAACCGGATTTCGGCGTTTACGATTTCGATCATTACCGCTATATCGACGGACCTGCTCTTTCCTGCAGCAATATCTATCCGCAGCTGTACAGCCGTGTCTTCTATGACGGCATGAAAGCAGAAGGAGAAGAAAATATTGTAAACCTGCTTCGCTGCGCCTGGGCCGGAAGCCAGAAATACGGAAATGTTGTATGGTCCGGCGATGTGCCGAGTACCTTTGAAGCCTTCTATGATCAGCTCCAGGCCGGCCTTAATATGGGTCTTGCCGGCATTCCGTGGTGGACAACCGATATCGGCGGCTTTATGACAGATGATGTCAACGACCCGGATTTCCAGCAGCTTCTGATCCGCTGGTATGAGTTTGCCGTTTACTCTGCTGTTTTCCGTATGCACGGCGACCGCGGACCGCACAACATTCCACCGCTCGATGACCGTGATTTTGGCGGCGGCTACCTGTATACCGGCCAGTCCAATGAACTGTGGAGCTATGGAGAAGAAAATTACCGGATCATGAAGAAATATTACGACATCCGCATCAGCATGCACGATTACATCAAACAGCTGTATGACGAGGCATCCGAAAACGGTTCTCCGCTGATCCGTACCATGTTCTATGAGTTCCCGGATGACAAAAAATGCTGGGAGCTGCAGGAACAGTATATGTTCGGAAGCGAATACCTGGTAGCGCCGATTTTCCATCTGAACGAGTTTGAGCGTGAAGTATATCTTCCGGAAGGACGCTGGGAAGACACCAGAGACGGAAAAGTGTACGAAGGCGGACAGACTATCCGTGCCGCTGCACCGATCGATTCGATTCCGGTATTTAAGAAAATGGCATAAGATCGTGTAAAAAGGTCAAAAAAGAAAACAGTACAGAAGACACACACAGCGTGGGGACTTTTCTGTACTGTTTTCTTTTCGACTCTAACTGCGCATCAGATATCCATATTTGCGCATCTGTCGGCGTATGATTTGCTCAACACGCTGGCGGATTTCCAGAGGGTAGTAATCGGCCAGAGAAGCCAGTTCCGTGCAGACATCTTTTGGAGTAAAGGAAAAGTGAAGCTGGATACCGTATAATTCCTCCGCAGCATCCAGCTGTGTATCAAAATCAGAGCTGAAAGGTTTGGCTTCGATGCGTTCCATACAAACATCCATCGGCAGATCCAGAGGGTAGTCATTGCTAATGTCTGCAAACAGGCATAAACCCTGATCGAACAGAGGACTTGGAGAATATTGCTCTGTTTCTGTATCATATAGAACAGCGATGTTGTTGGTGTGCCGGTCTTCGTTTAGAAAGAAGGCATCAATTTCCAGCATAGCGGTCAGATATGCACCGAAATTCTGAATTCCCGTCATGTGTTCCATCTGATCTGCCAGAAAACGAATGCGTTCCGCCGGTTCTGAAAAAGCAGCAAGCGTGATTGCCAGACTGTCTCCGGTATTCTGGCGGTACAGTTTTTCCAATGGGATCAGCATCTGATTTGCTTTTAGAAAATCAGGACTGGAACAGCCACTGCGGAGAGTACCGCGGTATGCAATCCGAACTGGCTGATACAGGACAAACGGGTGGGAAAGAGAGCTTTTTTGCAGTAAATGAGACACCAGTGTCTCCGAGAGTCCCTCATATCCCATATAGTCGGATTTGTACCAGATATTACCGATTTTCCACTTGAGCTGGTCCCCTTTTGAGGTGTGATCTGTTTTTTTGACAGGCAGCTGATGATCAAGACGGATCTGTTCCATGGCGTGCCTCCTTATTTTTCAGAATCAGGATCCATTGCTCGTCACCGGCCATTCGCCCATCTGTTTTTTCAATGATAAGCAGCGGATCATAAAAGGGAAGTCCCATTTCTTTTAAAATATCTTTGGCATGATCGCGTGTTTTGGGAAAACAGCGGCTTTCCAGAAACCAGGTAAAATCATCCCAGGTCGGATGCTCCACAACGCCAAAGGCACGAAGCGGAATTTTTTTTGTGTAATTCTGGATTGCAATTTTCTCATGACGGAAGTCGATATCAATCGTTGTGCAAAGCTGATCGCGGTAAAGAAAACACATCCGCGTTTTGACATCGGGATCCGTGCTGAAACAGTGGGCACGGGCGATTTGATTGTATACCGTCTGCCTGCTGACCTGAAAGGTGCGCGCGATCTCGGCAATACTTTTTCCCTGCTGCTGCAAGGCAGCCATCTGAATGATTTGTGGCAGCGAAAAAGCAGGTTTTCTTCCAGCTGCATGGCGCAGGGCTTCTTTTTTGGCTAACTGCTGGTATTGTTCCGCGTCTTTGGAAAGCCTGCGCAGCTCCTTTGGATCTGTTGTTCCAAAGATCTCGTAAATCTGTTGCTCAAATGTGTTTTTCATGCAATCACCTCGTTTCTGCCATTACTGTATCACAGAGATCTGAAAGCGTCAAGAAATCATTTATTGACAAAAAACGAACTGATTGAGAAAAGTTACGGCTCGCAGATGTCTGAGAACAGCAATCATGGCGATGAAAGAACTTCCCTGCAGTGCAGGCAAAAGCTTGACAGAAAAAAGCAAAGGCAGACCCCATTCTGCGTGAAAAACTGCTTCAGACAAGGGAAAATCCGAATCCAATCCACGCATTCTGCGAAATCTGCCATGCCTATGGCGTTTCCATCTATGAAATGGATCTTGCCATGGCAGGTGAAGAATTTTACGCAGAAATCAAACGCAGCACCAATGGCGGCGGAGAAAATTCCCCGGCGCTTGAAGGGGAAGATGACTTCTATGAGCTGTTTCTGGCAGCGTTAGAAAATATATGATTTTTTGCGAAGAATGTAAGTATTGATGAGTGTGGAAAGCTGCATGGACAGTGCCTGATGAACCTGCGAAGGGCTTGCCATGTCGTAGACGACACCGTCAAAAACTTCGAAGCGTTTCTCTTCTGGAAGCATTTCATACTGTTCCAGCGTGACTTTTTCGAGCTGTGGTTGAAGAACTGGCGTCATAAAATACACATCTTTTCCCAAAAATGAAATGAAATCGCTTAAAATTCTTTCTTTAAATGTTCTGCGAGAATCGTATCGTAATCGCCTTCGATTTCCTCATCGCGCCCTGCATACCGCAGATTGGTCTCCACGCCGACCGGCTCCACATCGTCTGCAAATTCCCAGATATGATACCGCAGACCGCGGTGCTCAAAGTCGATGCTTCCGCAGTTGTCCTCTTCGACATAAGAAAAAGAGATGTTCTTCTCGTTTAAAACAGATTGAATTTCTGGCATATGCATAAAACTATAATCCTCCTAATCGTTGTTGACATATCTGTTATTAGTATAGGGCAATGGCGGAAAAAATTCAATCTACAAGCTTTTCGATAACAGTATACGTGTCTGAGAGGTTATAAATTAGTGGCGAAAACCCATAGGTTTGCCTGTGGGATGAAAGCCACATATTTTTTACTTGGTTTTTACATAGAATAGATGTATAATATATGCATAGATAAAAAGGAGGTTAAGTGCATGGGAAGACCGAAATCAAACAATGTACAAATTAACATTTCAATTCCTATGGAGTGGAAAAAAGAACTGGAAAATATTGCTCGTATCTATTCTGTTGAGGAAGGGAAAACAATTACATTCCTTGATTTAATGCGTCGAGGAATTCAGGAAAAGTATCAGTTAGGAGAACAGAATGATGAGCAGGAAACCCTATCATAGTGCTTCGCATTGCAAGTATCTGATACAATATCATATTATCTGGTGTCCAAAATTTAGATTTTCTGTATTACATGGGAAAGCAGATATGACTCTCAAACAGATACTACAAAAAATATGCGAGGATTACGGATATAGAATTAAAGCACTTGAAGTAATGCCGGACCATATCCATATTTTTGTAGATGTGCCACAAACAGTCGCTCCCTGCGATGTGGTTAGAACACTCAAAAGTAAAAGTGCGATTGAATTATTTAAGGCATATCCAACACTGAAACGGTTTTATGCAAGATGTGGTGTTTTATGGTCGAGGGGATATTTTATATCTACAGTGGGACAGATAAGTGAAGCAACAGTAATGCAGTATATAGAGGAACAGAAAAGTCATGAATGAGAAGGAATATAAGAAAAGCCTAAGACAATTTCATAAACATTCTGACAGACATATCCTGGTCGTAGAAACCGATATGTCTTTTTCTGATATACAAAAGGTGGTAGCTCTTTCTGATAAGATTCGAAAAGCAGGAAATGAACTGGTTGGTCTTATGAGAAAGAATTACGACCAGCTTATCCGTACGAAAAGGTATCGGAAAGTACGGAAACTTTATGGTGCTACAGAAGAGAAAAAGAAACGAAAAGTATTTGCCCGTCAGCTGAATGAAATGCAAAAGCAATATCATGTTACATGGGATGATTGTAGAACATCTATGATACCAATCGGTAAAAAATATGGGATTGATGCTATATTTGCACTTACAAAAGCCGAAGATATTTGGAGAGGGATAGAAAAATGCTTATATGCAAATGGTAAGACACTCCACTTTTCTAAATATGGAGTGTTGCCCTGTATTCGAGCCAAACAAAGGAATCGTGGGATTCCAATTTCTGTGAAAGAGAATCAATTGCAATTTAAATTTGGTAAATCTACGTTTGGAATACAACTGAAAGATAGATTTCAATCGGATGAAATTCACGCTGTTTTGGATTACCTTGCTGAACCTGAAATAATAGATAAGAAAGCAATCCAGATATTTGCAGAGAAAGCGTATTGTATCAATACTTACAGACCCTGCTATGCTACGCTTGTACCAAAGTTGATTCGTGGGAAATACAGAGTGTATTTGCACTTAACGATTGAGGGGAAAGCAAAACCGAAATATGACAGATTTGGGAATCCAAGGCATAAATTTGGAAAAGGTATCATTGGTGCGGATATTGGAACGCAGACCGTTGCTTATACATCGGATACGGAGGTTGGTCTTAAAAACTTATCCGAAAGAGGGAACAGTATTCAAAAATCCGAGCGATTAGAAAGAATTTATTATTGTGCAATGGATAGAAGCAGACGAGCGACCAATCCACAGAATTATAATAAGGATGGTACGATTAAAAAAGGTCGAAAGATTTGGAAATACTCGAATCATTATAAAAGACTGAAAGCGAAACACGCAGAATTATGCCGTATTAATGAAAGAAACAGACAGCTTGCGATAAATGAAGATGCCAACTATCTAAGAAGCCTTGGAGATGTGTTGATTACAGAGCCTAAAAATGCCAGTAAACTTATGAAACGAGCGAAAGAGACTACGAAAAACAATAAAGGTAAGTTTAACAAGAAAAAGCGTTTCGGTAAATCAATAAAGAATCGATGCCCTGGTGGATTTCAAACGACAATAGAAAAGAAATTTGAAGTGTCTGGTGGCAGATATATAGAAGTGGCGAGCAATTATAGAGCAAGTCAATATGACCATACCGCAGATGCTTATGTCAAAAAGAAGTTGTCGGATAGAATGTATCATTTAGTGGATGGAACATTGGTACAGCGAGACTGGTATTCCTCATTTTTACTATACTGTTACGATGATAAAATAGAAGAGATAAATAAAACAAAATGTAGAACAGAATTTGAAAAACATTACAAGAGGGAAAAAGCCTTAATTGAATGGATTCAGGCGAATCAGATTAAAATTTTAAATAGTGGAATAAAAACAGCATAAATGAAATACGTTAGGGAGATTGACGATACTTCCTTATCAAAAGATAGAAATTTGCCGTCAATGTGGTCGTAGGACTGCCCGGCAATAAAAGTCCTTACTCAAATAGACTTACACTTGTATTCCAAAGTCTGAGAATGATGTACGATTACAAGCTAAACTTGGTAGTAAGAACCCCACGGGCTTGCCCGTGGGAGTCGTCAGCCGTTCGGATATGGAATGTCCTATACGACCTTTGACGTAGCAACAGAAAATGCAGCGTGGAAGCCGGATGCAGAGTCAAAAACAATCACAGTAACCGTAAAAGTAACAAACACCGGCTCCTGTGCCGGAAAAGAAGTTGTACAGATTTACGCTGCCTGCCCGTTTGGAAAACTGAAAAAAGAGAGAAAACGTCTGGTCGCTTTTGGAAAAACAGCACTGCTGCAGCCGGAAGAATCCGAGACACTGCACCTTAAGGTACCAACTGTCCTGCTGGAATCCTACCGGACAGGCAAAGCCGTATACTGTATGGAGGCCGGAGACTATGATTTTCTGGTCGGAACCTCAAGCCGGGATGTAACCCTGGCTGCGAGACTGACACTTGATAAAACCGTGGAAACCGAGCATCTGACCAACATCTGCCCGCTGCTCGACGCATTAAAGGAAATTCAGCCGGAAGAGGAAAAAGAGGAGCGCTGGAGAGCAGAACGGGAGCAGATGTGGGAAGAAAAGAAAGCAGAAATCCCGCTGCTGTTCCTGGACGAAAAAGGTCTGATCCGCGATGGAAAGAGTGTCGAAGAAATGTATAAAATTCTGAAATTCGGAAAAACAAATGCAGCAGAAGCAAAGGAATGCGATGCCAACGGCTGTGAATTTGAAGCAGAAACAACAGAAGCGAAAGAGGACGCCGGAAACTGCAAATGTGGAGCAGAACAGCCGAAATGGGAAGAAAGACGGCGCAAGGCAATGGAAAAAGCCGCCGAACTCGCTCAGAAGCTGACACCGGAAGAAAAAACGGCTCTTGTCTGCGGCCGCAGCAGCGGAAGCAAAGAAATCATCGGAGCCGCTAAAGCTGCTACGGAAAAGCAGAAAAAGAAATCATCGGAGCCGCTGCCGTTACCGTACCGGGTGCAGCCGGGGAGACAACCGCTTCCTTGCTGGAAAAATACGGTGTTGCCAATGTCATTCTGGCTGACGGCCCGGCAGGCATCCGCATCACCTCACATTATCAGAAAAATCCGTCGGACGGCAGTGTTTACAAGATGAATATGTATCAGCGTCTCGAGAACCGCATTTTCGGAACAGAATTCCTCCACACCGACGGAGAAGATTATTATCAGTACTGCAGTGCGATCCCGGTCGGAACGCTTCTGGCGCAGACATTCGACACAGAGCTTCTCGAGGAAGTAGGCCGCATGATCGGTGCAGAGCTGGAGGAGTTCGGCGTGACCCTCTGGCTTGCACCGGGTATGAACATCCACCGCAATCCGCTCTGCGGACGCAACTTCGAATACTATTCTGAGGATCCGCTTGTCAGCGGAAAAATGGCGGCAGCCCTCACAAGAGGCGTCCAGAGCCGGTACGGGGTCGGAACGACCATCAAACATTACGCCTGCAACAATCAGGAAGAAAACCGCCGCGGCGTATCGAGCATCGTCTCCGAGCGCGCTCTGCGTGAGATCTATCTGAAGGGCTTCGAAATTGCAATCAAAGAATCCCAGCCAAAGGCGATCATGACCTCCTACAACAAGGTAAACGGTGTCCACACCGCCAACAGCTACGATCTGTGCACAACCGCTGCAAGAAAGGAATGGGGCTTTGCCGGCATCATCATGACAGACTGGACCACAACAAACGCCGACGGAGGCTCCTCTGCCGCAAAATGCATCGCTGCCGGAAACGATCTTGTGATGCCGGGAACCGACACCGACCGCCGCGAAATCCTGGATGCGCTGAGTGCCGAAAATGACCAGTATCTCGAGGAAAAAGACCTGACCGCCTGTGCCCAGAGAATCCTGGAAATGATTTTTACTTCCAATTCATATGAATAATGCGGCGTTTTCAGGGATAAAATAACATCAGAAATAGCTGCCGCCCCTTCGCAAAGCAAAATTTTCCATGCGAGCTTTGAATGTTACAGTTCGCTGAGATGCAGTGAACTGTAACATTCAAATAGTTGGGCAATTTCACGATTGAAATTTCCCATAACATGTATTAGAATATAAATGATATCAATAAATACGAGGACGTGAAAAGAATGTCAGGATTAAGTAACACACAATATTTTAAAGTAAAAACAGAGCCGGAGATTCAGGTAAAAGAGGTACTCGAAACCGTTTACAACGCCATGGTAGAAAAAGGGTATAATCCAGTCAACCAGATCGTAGGCTATATCATGTCAGGCGACCCGACGTACATCACAAGCTTTAAGGGAGCCAGAAGCCTGATCATGAAAGTAGAGCGTGACGAGCTGGTAGAGGAACTGTTAAAAGAGTACATCAAAAATGAATCCTGGAAGTGAGCGTAATTACTATGAGAATAATGGGATTAGATTACGGCTCAAAAACAGTAGGGGTGGCAGTCAGCGACGCCCTGGGTCTTACTGCGCAGGGAATCGAAATTGTCCGCAGAAAATCGGAGAATAAGCTGCGTCAGACGCTGGCCCGGATTGAAGAGATAGCAAAAGAGTACGGCGTGGAAAAAATCGTACTCGGCTTCCCGAAACATATGAACAACGACATCGGAGAGCGGGCCGAAAAATCTCTCGAGTTCAAAGAAATGCTGGAGAGACGGACAGGCCTGCCCGTTGTTATGTGGGACGAGCGGCTGACAACGGTCGAAGCAGACCGCACCATGATGGAAACCGGAATCCGCAGGGAAAACCGCAAGGAGTACGTAGATATGATTGCAGCTGTTTTTATCCTGCAGGGATATCTGGACTATCTTTTCCATCAGAAGGAATCACAGGAAAACTGAACAAAGGAATATTGTATGGAAAAAATAACATTTGTAACAGATGATGGCGGCAAAGAAGAATTTTACGTGGAGGAGCAGACCAGAATCAACGGAGTCAACTATATTCTGGTATCCGATTCAAAGGACGACGAGGCAAATGCCTATATTCTGAAGGATATCTCCACCGACACCGACGCAGAGGCAGAGTATGTTGTGGTAGAAGACGACACCGAATTCGATGCCGTTTCCGGCGTATTTGCTTCCATGTTGGATGACGAGGCAGACATCACCTATTGAACCAGCCGTTTTGAAGCCATACCGGGACGCAGACGAAGCGGGACCGGGACAGCGCTTTAAAGGGCAAATCCTGCAGGTGCGGGACATGCTCCATCAGCCTGAAGTGACGCTCAGGGGATGCGTGCGTGAAGCCGTACCGGTAACGGAATCGTTTGGAAAACATGCGCGGAGGTGCTATTTGAAAAAGAATAATGGAAGTAAATTAAAAATTATACCGCTTGGCGGTCTGGAACAGATCGGTATGAACATCACCGTTTTCGAGTATGAGGACAGTATCATCGTCGTAGACTGCGGACTTGCATTCCCGGAAGACGACATGCTCGGTATCGACCTGGTCATCCCGGATGTAACATATCTGAAAGAAAACATCGACAAAGTCAAAGGCTTCGTCATCACCCACGGCCACGAGGACCATATCGGAGCCCTGCCTTACATCTTAAAAGAAGTGAACGTGCCGGTATACGCCACCAAACTGACGATTGGCCTGATCGAAAACAAATTGAAGGAGCACAACCTGCTCCGCACCACAAAACGGAAAATCATCAAACACGGACAGTCCATCAACCTGGGCGCATTCCGTATTGAGTTTATTAAAACAAACCACAGTATTGCAGATGCAGCAGCACTGGCAATCTACTCCCCGGCTGGCATCATCGTCCACACCGGAGACTTCAAAGTCGACTACACACCAGTCTTTGGTGATGTCATCGACCTGCAGAGATTCGCAGAGATCGGAAAGAAAGGCGTTCTGGCACTGATGTGCGACAGTACCAATGCAGAGCGGCCTGGCTTTACCATGTCCGAGCGGACCGTAGGAAAGACGATCGACGGCCTGTTTGCCGAGCATCAGAATTCCCGAATCATCATCGCAACCTTCGCATCGAACGTTGACCGTGTGCAGCAGATCATCAACTCTGCTTATAAATACGGCCGTAAAGTTGTCATCGAAGGCCGCAGTATGGTCAACATCATCTCCATCGCGCAGGAGCTTGGCTACATCAATATCCCGGAAAATACCCTGATCGATGTGGAGCAGATGAAAAACTACACCGGCGAGCAGCTTGTCCTGATCACCACCGGAAGCCAGGGCGAGTCCATGGCAGCACTGTCCCGTATGGCGGCACACCTGCACAAAAAGATCTCTATCCTGCCGGGCGACACCGTGATCTTCAGTTCCCACCCAATCCCGGGAAATGAAAAAGCCGTTTCGAACGTCATCAACGAACTGTCTGCGCAGGGTGCCAACGTCGTATTCCAGGACGTTCACGTATCCGGACATGCCTGCCAGGAGGAAATCAAGCTGATCTACTCCCTGGTAAAACCGAAATACGCGATCCCGGTACACGGCGAATACCGCCACTTAAAAGCACACGCAGAAGTAGCACAGAGCCTCGGCATCCCGAAAGAGAACATCTTTCTCATGTATTCCGGTGATGTCATGGAACTCGATGAGGACGGCGCAGCAGTAACTGGCAAAGTCCACACCGGAGCCATCATGGTCGACGGACTCGGCGTTGGTGATGTAGGAAATATCGTCCTGCGTGACCGCCAGCATCTGTCCGAGGACGGAATCATGGTCGTTGTACTGACTCTCGAAAAGAGAACGAACCAGCTTCTGGCCGGCCCGGACATCGTATCCCGCGGTTTCGTCTATGTACGCGAATCCGAGGATTTGATGGGCGAGGCAAGAGAAGTTGTAGAAGAGGCGCTGGATGGCTGCCTTTCCAAAAATATCTCCGACTGGGGCAAGATCAAATCCACGATCAAAGATGCCCTCGGCGATTATGTATGGAAGAAAACAAAGAGAAGACCGATGATCCTTCCGATCATCATGGAGGCATAAATACCATGGACAAAGTAACAGAATGTCTGGATGCGCTCATCGAAGAAATGAGGGAGAGCAGGGCATATCAGAATTACTTGTGGATGGAAGAGGAACTTGAAAAAGACCCGGACTTAAAAAGCCGGGTCGACGACTATCGAATCCGCAACTACCGACTGCAGCAGTCAGAAAACGTAGACCTCTACGACGCCGTAGATTCCCTCGAGCGGGATTCCTACGCACTCCGCAAAAGCGAGAAAGCAAACGCCTATCTTGAAGCGGAACTCGAGGTCTGTAAGATGGTACAGAAGGTGCAGGACTGCATTTCAGAGGCAATCCGCATCGGAGTACCGGAAATCTAAAACCGAAAATCAAAAGGAGAGCGCCCATGTCCGAAAAGAAAAGGGATGCCGGATACCGCGCAGCGCTGACAGGTGCGAAAGGAACCGTGCGCCTGCTCATTTACGTCTGCGTGATTCTTGTGATCATTCTGGCAGCGAAAACTTCATATCAGTTTGGACATGACGTGTTTGCCGAGGAGCCAGTCGCATCCAGAGGAAAAGGAAAGGAAGTCACCGTACAGGTGCGTTCCGGCATGGAGGCGAAAGAACTTGGCGAACTCCTGAAAGACAACGGACTGATCGACGAAAGCCTTCTGGTTTTCGAAGTCCAGTACCGCCTGTCCGGCTACTACGGCGGCATCAAGGACGGTTCCTACGTGCTGAACACCGCACAGACCGTCGATGAAATGCTGGAAATCCTGGCGGGCGTCAACACCGAAGGACAGCCGTCTGCGGAATAACGCACGTTTGCAAAACAAGAGGAATCTTACATGATAATAGACGAACGAATGGTAACCTACATCAATTCCCTGGACACCGGCCACACCCCGTTTCTGGAAAATCTGGAGCGGACGGCCAAACAGACAAAAGTGCCGATCATTCGCCGTGAAATGCAGAGCTTTTTAAAAGTATTCTTAAAGATGAAACAGCCAAAGAGAATCCTGGAGGTAGGAACTGCCGTAGGATTCTCTGCTGTTTTCATGGCACAGTACGGTGAAGCGGACGCAGAGATTACCACAATAGAAAATTACGAAAAACGAATCCCGATCGCACGGGAGAACTTCGAAAAATCCGGCTTCGCCGACCGCATCACGCTGATCCCGGGAGACGCTGCAGAAGTCTTAAAAACCCTGGACGGCCCGTACGATTTTATTTTTATGGACGCCGCTAAGGGACAGTACATCCACTTCCTGCCGGAAGTACTGCGTGTCCTTGATAAGAACGGCGTACTGATCACCGACAACGTGCTGCAGGACGGCGATGTCATCGAATCCCGCTTCGCCGTGGAACGCCGGAACCGCACGATCCACAAACGGATGCGGGAATACTTATTTGAACTGACACACAATGAAGGGCTGCTGACATCGGTCGTGCCGCTGGGAGATGGAATCGCGATCACGATGAAAAGCCATGAGAAGAGAGAGGAAACAACATGAGAAAACCGGAATTACTGGTTCCAGCCAGCAGTCTGGAAGTATTAAAAGTAGCAGTGATCTTCGGCGCAGATGCCGTATATATCGGCGGAGAAGTCTTCGGACTCCGCGCGAAGGCGAAGAACTTTTCGATGGAAGATATGAAAGAAGGCGTGGAGTTTGCGCATGAGCATGGCGTAAAGGTCTATGTCACCGCGAATATTCTGGCACATAACCAGGATCTTGAGGGCGTGCGGGCTTACTTTGCCGAATTGAAAGAGATTGGACCGGATGCACTCATTATTTCGGATCCGGGAGTGTATCGCATCGCCATGGAAGTGTGCCCGGAGATTGAGCGGCATATCAGTACACAGGCGAATAATACGAACTATGGAACGTATCAGTTCTGGTATGAACAGGGGGCGAAGCGCGTCGTGACAGCGCGGGAGCTGTCGCTGGCGGAGATCAAAGAGATTCGGGAGTATATTCCGGAGGAGATGGAGATCGAGACGTTTATTCATGGGGCGATGTGTATTTCGTACTCGGGAAGATGTCTGCTGTCCAATTATTTCACGGGAAGAGATGCGAACCAGGGGGCTTGTACACATCCGTGCCGGTGGAAGTATGCGGTCGTGGAAGAGTCCAGACCGGGGGAGTATCTGCCGGTGTATGAGAATGAGAGAGGGACGTATATCTTTAACTCAAAAGATCTTTGTATGATTGAGCATATCCCGGATTTGCTGGATGCGGGGATTGACAGTTATAAGATTGAAGGAAGAATGAAGACGGCGCTGTATGTGGCGACGGTGGCAAGGACGTATCGGAAGGCAATTGATGATTATCTGGAGAGCCCTAAGAAGTATGAGGAGAATATGGAGTGGTATCGGGATCAGATCTCGAACTGTACGTACAGACAGTTTACTACGGGATTTTTCTATGGGAAGCCGGATCATGAGAGCCAGATTTATGATAGTAATACGTATGTGAAGGAGTATACGTATCTGGGGATTGTCGGGGAGAAGAATGAAAAAAGCAGATATGCGATTGAGCAGAGGAATAAGTTTTCGGTTGGGGAAGAGATTGAAGTGATGAAACCGGATGGGGAGAATGTCTGCGTTACGGTGAAGGGGATCTGGGATGATGAAGGGAACCAGATGGAGAGTGCGCCGCATCCGAAGCAGAAATTGTGGATTGATCTTGGCGTGGAATTGGATAGGTTTGATATTTTGAGAAGGAAAGAAATGGAATAGGATAGGAAAATAAAAGGGATTAGGAACGTGTCATTTTCGAAAGGCTGCTAATCCTTTTTTATGCGAATAGAGATTATGTAAAATAATGGTAATGATAAAAGAAACAAATAGGAAAAAGTTCGACATTCTGTGAAAAAAGTTGTTTCATAATGTTTACAAACTGGAGCAAATAAGCTAGTATATACATGATATTGTTGGGCTAAGGCTAAATGCTGTTTTAATAGGCCATAAGTCACAAAAATATGTTAAGTATCATTACAAACGGAATGTATATAACTGGCAATGTTTACTCAACAAACTACATTGACGTAGCATAGTCAAAAAGAACCTGTTTTGCACACTTTATGGGAGACTAAAACTAGCTATATTTCACAGACACATGAACCGAAAATACCAATAACTTATACAAAAAGCTGAACTTTTGACCCTTGCAACACAAAATTGGCATATCTTTTTCAGAAGGTATGAGGAAAAGGCGAAAAACAGGAGAAAACAACAAAAATCCATGAGTTTATCATTAACATCTGAAACTGCTGTTGAGTACACTATCTGACCCGCTAATGACACCTACATCATTACGGTTTATTGAGTCATGAAAATTAGAGAAAAACAGATGATTTCTACTTCATAAAACAGCTGTTGAGTAGAGCATGGATGGCGATGATGATTACATGTTTTGAGTGGTTGAGGCGAATGATTTGTTCATAATGAACAGTGAGTGACGAGAATTGGACTGGACGATATATACAGTTTTAACAAAACTCATGCACCGACAAGGTTCGATTCAACAATCCAACACTTAGAAAAAACGTCATTACAGAGTATACGGGGTTCGACTGTATAAAGTAACACTTCAGTTATAGAGGAATAGAGACGAGTGTACTCAACGGATGTTTTATGGAGTAGAAAACACGATTGCTGAGGTAATTGGGTACGACAGCATAAGAAAACACTTAGCCGAGTGTGGTTATCACACAGCAGAAATTAGAGAGAAAGACCATCCATATGGATGTGTACATAGAAAATTAGAGGATATGCCCGATGAGGGCCGGAGGAGTAAATAACATGAAGAATTACAAAATCGCCGTTGCGGGCACTGGTTATGTGGGTTTGTCAATTGCCACATTGCTTTCTCAGCACCATCAGGTGACCGCAGTTGATATTGTTCCGGAGAAGGTTGAGATGATCAACAATCGCAAGTCTCCAATTCAAGATGACTATATCGAGAAGTACCTCGCAGAGAAAGAACTGAATTTGACAGCAACGCTGGACGCTAAGATCGCATACGCCGATGCTGATTTTGTTGTCATTGCGGCCCCTACCAACTACGACAGCCACACGCAGCACTTCGACACGAGCGCAGTCGAGGCTGTGATCAAGCTGGTCATGGAGTACAACCCGGATGCCATCATGGTCATCAAGTCCACCATTCCTGTGGGCTATACTGCAAGTGTAAGAGAGAAGTTCAACAGCAAGAACATCATCTTCAGCCCGGAATTTTTAAGAGAGAGCAAGGCTCTTTATGACAATCTTTATCCTTCTCGTATCATCGTTGGCACTGATTTGGAGGACGAAAGATTAGTAGAAGCAGCACACAAGTTTGCTGGTCTGCTGCAGGAAGGCGCTATCAAAGAGAACATCGACACATTGTTCATGGGCTTTACCGAGGCAGAAGCTGTTAAGCTGTTCGCCAATACATATCTGGCTCTTCGTGTTGCTTACTTCAACGAATTGGATACCTATGCAGAGAGCAAGGGACTGAACACCCAGCAGATTATCAACGGTGTTTGCCTTGATCCTCGTATCGGTAGCCACTACAATAACCCGTCCTTCGGTTACGGCGGCTACTGCCTGCCCAAGGACACCAAGCAGCTGCTGGCTAACTATGCCGATGTGCCGGAGAATCTGATCGAAGCTATTGTCGAGAGCAACAGAACAAGAAAAGACTTCATCGCTGATCGTGTCCTGAAGTTGGCTGGCTACTACGGCTATGATGCAGAGAACGAGTTTGATGAAGATAAAGAGAAAAAGGTAACGATTGGTGTTTACCGTCTGACTATGAAGAGTAACAGCGATAACTTCCGTCAGAGTTCTATTCAGGGTGTTATGAAGCGCATCAAGGCCAAGGGCGCAACGGTAATCATTTACGAGCCGACTTTGAAAGACGGTGAGACTTTCTTTGGCAGTCTGGTGGTCAATGATTTGGCAAAATTCAAGGAAATGAGCAACGCCATTATCGCAAACAGGTATAGTAAAGATCTTGATGATGTGAAAGAAAAAGTTTATACGAGAGATATTTTCCAGAGAGATTAAAAAATATACAACTAATGAGGGAATAAATTATGGATATTAAAAAGGAATACGAGCGTTGGCTGGTGAATGCAACTGCGGATGCAGATGTTGCCGTTGAATTGAAAACGCTGGATGATACAAAAATTGAAGATGCTTTTTACCGTGACCTCGCCTTTGGCACGGGTGGTCTACGCGGTGTGATTGGTGCAGGCACCAACCGCATGAACATCTATACTGTGGCAAAAGCTTCTCAGGGTCTGGCCGATTATCTGAAAAAAATTTTTGCAGAGCCGTCAGTGACTATCGGTTATGACAGCCGCATTAAGAGCGATGTGTTCGCCAAGGTCGCCGCAGGTGTGTTTGCGGCCAATGGCATCAAGGTCAACATCTGGCCTGCACTGATGCCGGTGCCGACAGTGTCTTTTGCGACCCGTTATCTGCATACCTCTGCAGGTGTCATGGTAACCGCATCTCACAATCCCAGCAAGTATAACGGCTATAAGGTCTATGGTGCAGACGGCTGCCAGATCACTACTGAGGCCGCTGCAGAGATCCTGGGCGAGATCGAGAAGTTGGACATTTTCGCAGATGTTAAAACCAGCGATTTTGAAGCAGGTGTGACAAACGGTAGCATCCAGTATATCCCGGATGAGGTCTATTCCGCGTTCGTCGAGCAGGTCAAGAGCCAGTCCGTTCTGTTTGGCGAAGAAGTCAATAAGGATGTTGCTATCGTGTATAGCCCGCTGAACGGCACCGGTCTGAAACCTGTGACCCGTACCTTAAAAGAAATGGGTTACACCAACATCACTGTGGTCAAAGAGCAGGAGCAGCCGGATGGCAACTTCCCGACCTGTCCGTATCCGAACCCGGAAATCAAGGAGGCAATGGCACTTGGCATGAAATATGCCAGGAAGTGCAACGCTGACCTGCTGCTGGCGACCGATCCGGATTGCGACCGTGTGGGTATTGCCGTCAAGAACAAAGCAGGGGATTATGAACTGCTGTCTGGTAACCAGACCGGTATGCTGCTGCTGGACTACATTTGCAGCCAGCGGGTGAAACATGGCAAGATGCCTGCTGATCCCGTTATGGTCAAGACCATTGTCACGATGGACATGGGTGAGCAAATTGCCACCCACTATGGCCTACGCACCATTAACGTGCTGACCGGCTTCAAGTTCATCGGTGAGCAGATCGGCAAACTGGAAAAGCAGAGCAAGGCCGACAACTATGTGTTCGGTTTTGAGGAAAGCTATGGCTACCTGACCGGTTCTTACGTCCGTGACAAAGATGGTGTGGACGGTGCCTACATGATCTGCGAGATGTTCAGCTACTATGCGACCAAGGGCATTAGTTTGCTGGAAAAGCTGGATGAGCTGTACAAGACTTACGGTTATTGCCTGAACACCCTGCACAGCTACGAGTTCGATGGAAGTGCCGGTTTTACTAAGATGCAGAGTATCATGCAGGCGTTCCGCGGTGATATTAAGGAGTTTGGCGGTAAGAAGGTCGTCAAGCTATTGGACTACGCGCCCGGTCTGGATGGTTTGCCAAAGTCCGATGTGCTGAAGTTCCTGCTGGAAGATAACTGCTCCATCGTGGTACGACCTTCCGGTACGGAACCGAAGCTCAAGACGTATATCTCTGTCAGTGCAAAGAATAAAGAAGCTGCTGAGACTGTAGAAGCAGAAATTCGTAAGAGTGCTGAAGAGTACTTGAAGTAAAAAGTAGAGGAGAAAACAAATGAATATTATTTTACTTTCTGGTGGTTCAGGTAAGCGCCTCTGGCCTCTTTCCAATGATGTACGTAGTAAGCAGTTCATCAAGCTGTTCAAGAATGATGACGAGTATGAGTCTATGGTGCAGCGTGTCTATCGTCAGATTACTACGGTAGATGCTGACGCAAAAATCACCATTGCAACGAGTAAATCGCAGGCAAGTGCTATTAAGAATCAACTGGGTGAGAAAGCATCCATCTGTGTAGAGCCTTGCCGTCGTGATACCTTCCCGGCCATTGCACTGGCGGCAGCCTATCTCCATGATGAGCTGGGTGTGGCAGAGAGTGAAGCTGTTGTTGTTTGTCCTGTGGATCCGTATGTGGATAATACCTATTACGAAGCTGTTAAGACTCTGCAGGAGCTGGCAGAGCAGGGTGGAGCAAACTTGACTCTGATGGGCATTGAGCCGACCTATCCTAGCGAGAAGTACGGTTACATTATCCCGGAAAGCGGCGAAAATGTCAGCAAGGTTAAGGAATTCAAGGAAAAGCCGGATGTGGAAACAGCTAAGAAATATCTGGCTCAGAGTGCACTGTGGAACGCCGGTATCTTTGCATTTAAGCTGGGGTATCTGCTGGATAAAGCACACAGTATGATCGATTTTGAAGATTACCGTGATCTGTTCAATAAATATGATACCCTGACTAAAATTAGCTTTGATTATGCTGTGGTCGAGAAAGAGGCTAGCATTCAGGTTCTGCGTTATAGCGGTGACTGGAAGGATGTCGGCACTTGGAACATGATGGCAGAGGTCATGGCAGATAAGACTAAGGGTAAAGCTATCTTGGATGAAACCTGCGAGAACACCAATGTGGTGAATGAGCTGAATATCCCAATTCTTTGCATGGGCTGTAAGGACATGATTGTTGCAGCCAGTGGTGATGGCATCCTGATTGCTGATAAAGAACGCAGCGGTTACATGAAACCTTATGTGGAAAAAATCGAGACGGAGGCAATGTATGCTGAGAAGTCTTGGGGTACTTACACGGTCATTGATGTGCAGCCAGGTTCTATGACGGTCAAAGTTTCCATGAGAGCTGGCGAACATATGACGTATCACATGCATAACCACCGTGAGGAAGTGTGGACGGTCGTTTCCGGTAAGGGTAAGGCAATCGTTGACGGCATGGAGCAGGTACTCCGCACTGGTGATGTAATTACTATTGCGGCAGGTTGCAAGCATACAGTGGAGGCTATCACTGCATTGGATATGATTGAAGTTCAGCTTGGAGAGGAAATCAGCGTCGCAGATAAGATTAAATTTCCGATGGAATAAGAACAGGAATAAGAACAGGAATAAGAACAGTGGGAGACAGAGTAATGGAAATCATGAAATTGATTCCGACGGGTAAAGATTATTTGTGGGGTGGTACTCGACTTCGGGAAGAATATGGTAAAAAGATTGATTTAACACCATTAGCAGAAACTTGGGAGTGTTCAGTTCATCCGGACGGACCAAGTTATGTGGCAAATGGTACATATAAAGGAAAAACACTGGCTGATGTATTAAAAGAACATCCAGAATACCTCGGTACAAAAGTAGAAAACGGTGAATTGCCTGTGCTGGTGAAATTCATCGATGCCAAGAAAGATCTCTCAGTACAAGTTCATCCTAGTGATGAGTATGCGAGAGAACACGAAGGTGACAATGGTAAGACCGAGATGTGGTATGTCATCGATGCTGATGAAGGAGCCAGTCTGATTTATGGTTTTCAGCATGAAGTAACGGAGAAAATTCTCCGGAAAGCAGTCGAGACTGGAACGCTGGGTAAGCATCTGCAAAAGGTTCCAGTCCACAAAGGCGATACCTACTTTGTTCCGGCGGGGACTGTGCACGGTATTGGTAAGGGCATTCTGGTGGCTGAGATTCAGGAAAGTTCTAATGTGACTTATCGTGTCTACGATTATGACCGTGTGGATAAGAACGGTAAAAAACGAGAGCTGCATTTTGATAAGGCTGTTCAGGTCATGAACATGAGTGCTGCACCAGATGTCAGGCAGAAACCAAGAATGGTGAAGTACTATTCTGGCTGTTCTCGTGAAATACTCTGCCGTTGCAAATATTTTGAAACAGAAAGAATACAAGTAACGAAAGGCTTTGCATTCTCTGTTATGGATGCATCTTTTCAGGTGTTAATGTGCCTGGATGGATATGGTGAAGTGCAGACGATGGATGCGGAACAGAAGCCGATGCGATTCAGCAAGGGTGAAACACTCTTTTTACCAGCTGGATTGGGTAGATGCCTGGTTGTTGGTGATGCAGAGCTGATTAAAGTTCGGTGCTAACAGGCTTGTGGTGAGGTGGATAAATGTCAAGAATGAAGTTTATGAATACAGAGATTGATAACTTGACAATGCAGGAAACGCTGCAGGCTATTGATCGTCTGATTCAAGAGGATAGAAGTGCATATGTGGTAACACCGAATGTGGATCATATTGTACAGCTTGAAACAAGTAAAGAATTACAGGCGGTTTATGAAAATGCGTCATTGATTCTGACGGATGGTAAACCACTGTTGTGGATCGCCAAATGGTATGGAACACCGATTAAAGAGAAAATTTCAGGATCGGATTTGTTCCCACTCTTGTGTGATATGGCTGCGAAAAAAAGATATAAGATGTTCTTTTTAGGTGCGGCTGAAGGTGTAGCTGCAAAAGCGGCGGAAAATCTATCAAATAAATTTAAAGGATTACAGGTTGTTGGTACATATTCTCCGCCATTCGGTTTTGAAAAAAATCAGGATGAGATGGATAAAATTAAATCCATGATAAAAGAGGTTGCCCCGCACATTTTGATTGTTGGTCTAGGCTGCCCGAAACAGGAAAAGTTCATGTACCACCACTGTAAAGAACTCGGAGTACCAATTTCCTTTGGATTGGGTGCCAGCTTTGACTTTGAAGCAGGTAATATCAAAAGAGCACCTCGTTGGATGTCCAATCATGGCTTAGAGTGGCTTTTTAGAATAACACAAGATCCAAAGCGCATGGCAAAACGCTACCTGGTAGATGATCGAAAGATTCTTGGTTTAGCAATTAAGTATAGAAAATAGGTGGATAAATGGACTTAGTAACAATAATCACACCCGTTTATAATGGCGAAAAATACTTGCAACGCTATTTTGCGCAGATAAATGCGATTGGGTATAAAAATTTACAGATAATCGTTGTTAACGATGGAAGTAAAGATGAAACATCAGAAATCGTACAAAAATATGCAGAGGAAGATAGCAGAATAGAATTCATCGATAAAAAAGTGAATGAGGGTGTCAGCAGCGCAAGAAATGATGCATTAAAAAGGGCCAAAGGAACGTTTTGTTTCTTTTTCGATTGTGATGATACTTTTGATGCACAAATTGTTGAAAAATGCGTAGCGAAAGTAAAATCTGATACAGACACTGTTTGCTATAATTATGCATCAGTACGCAGAAATGGAAGCGTAGCTGAACATAAGTTTTCCTATTTGAAACGTCAATATAATAAAAAGGAAATTCTGGAACAGGTACTGCCAAATTCCTTTGGAACATCGATAGCAGATTTAAAGGGATACCTTTCAGGCAAGCGAGGAATGCGCCAGGGAAAGGAACTAAATGGGCCATGGCGTATGATGTATTCACTTAAGATAATCCGAGAGGAAAATATCTTTTTCCGAAAAGATTTGCGTGTTGGTGAAGACACGATTTTCACTAACAAATATCTGGCAGTAGCGGATGTGATTTATACGATAGATGAGCCGCTGTATTATCTCCACAACAACGACGGGTCAGCGATAGAAGCATATAATCTTGATGTCAATCGAATGATTTCAGGGAAGTTGCAGCTTATCCGAGCGAAAGATGAATTAAGTAATGAACTGCAACAGATGGGCATGGATACATATGAGCTGTGGGGGGGGAGTACATACTTTCTTCCGTTCAAATTGGCTATGCTCTAGCGAAGGATAAAAAATTATCAATTGCTGAAAAATGTAAGGCTTTGAAAAGTTACCATTTGAATTCTATAGTTAGGAACCAATGGAACCGTCTGAAAACAAAAGATATTATTGAAACAAAAAGCATTAAGGCAATTCCGGTTTTCTTATTAAAAATAAACTGGATAGCTATTACAGAATTGATGCTCATCCTGTTTTGTAAAATGGGATTTAAAATCAGCTGAGAAAGGGCAGAGATGAAAGTATTAATAGATTTGACTTCTCTTGCAGATAACTTTTCTGGAATTGAGCGATTTGCACTTAGTATTACGAAAGAATTGATTTCGGATCAGAGCAGAAGTGATATTGAATATATACTCGTTTTCAAAAATGAGATACATAAAGATTTTTCTGCGGAGCAGAACAATGTTAGAAAAATTATTGTAAGAGGAAAGAATAAACTGATTTTTAATCAGTTGCAGTTACCATTAAAACTAACAACTATAAAAGCAGATTACTACTTTTTTCCGGCGTTCCCAGCACCATTTTTCTTTTTTAACAGAAATGCAATAAGTGCAATTCATGATGTTGGGTGTTGGGATTGTCCAAGTAAAAATAAAAGGTACATGACTCTCTATTTTAAGCTCATGTACAGAAAAGCTGCGCTTGGGCATAAGAAAGTCGTTACGGTGTCGCAGTTCTCTAAGGATAGAATTTCAAAGATTTTGAAAAAAAATCCTGAAGAGATTGCCGTTATTTATGATGGTTTATCGGATTGCTTTGCGAACTTTTACTATGATAAAGAACAAGACATGAAGGCAAAAGAGGCCTACGGACTTCCAGAAGGGTATATTCTCTGTCTCTCGACATTAGAGCCGAGAAAGAATATGAGACTTTTGGTAGAGGCATTTAGTGAACTGATTAAAGAAAAGAAAATTAATACCAACCTAGTTCTAGCCGGAAGAAAAGGCTGGTTGATGGATGATTTGCTTTCCAATCTGGATAAAGAAATTGTTAATCGAATTCATTTCACTGGATTTGTGGATGATGACTTATTGCCGTATGTGTATAGGAATGCACAGGTATTCGTTTTTCCCTCAGTATATGAGGGATTCGGGGTGCCTCCAATCGAAGCGATGTCTATGGGAATTCCGGTAATCTCCTCGGATGCAGCTTCATTACCAGAGGTTTTGGGTAACGCAGCTTATTATTTTGAAAATCGCAATTTGAAAGATTTGAAGAAACAGATTGTAACCGTCATGAATCTTCCAGAGGAGAAAATTGATATGACGAAAAAGGCTGGGGTTGAACAAGCACAGTTATTTAGTTGGAAAACCGAGGCCTTGAAGCTAAGAGATACTTTGTTTGTATGATGGGGGATGAGTAAATGCGAATTGGCATAGATGCAAGACCTTTAATTTCAGAATCCCCTTCTGGAATTGGTATTTATTTACTGGAGATACTAAGAAATTTTGAGAAAAATGAAAACACTACATATATTCTTTACACAAACGAGCCGATCAGAAATCAAGATCCAGTGCTTGCTGGATTTGAGAAGCGTGTAGTTAGTGGAAAAATTGGAACGTTCACTGTATGTTTTGGTTTAGATAAAGCATTAAAGGCGGATAAAATAGACGAATTTTGGGGGACAGAACATATGCTGCCCCTTTTTGTACATGGTGTAAAAAAGGTCTTAACCGTACATGATTTGGCACTGTTGATTGATCCAAAATGGGGGAGCAGGAAAAATGCCATTATGCAAAATATTTTCTGCCGTCTTTCTTGTAAACGGGCAGACAAGATAATCGCAGTTTCAGAAGCTACGAAAAAGGATATTGTTTCATTATTATCAATTGACGCAAGTAGAATTACGGCAATTCTAAATGGGGGGGTACGGCGAGTATATAACTCCCTCTGATGAAGAATGCAGAAAAATTAAGAAGAGATTTGAAATAGAAACCGAGCCATTCTTTGCGTATACTGGTAATATTGAGCCAAGAAAAAATATTGTTACGATTTTAAAGGCGTTTGAAATAGCTTGTGACAGGTTGGATAAAACTATATCGCTTGTTTTAGCAGGAAAATTGAGTTGGAGAACACAGCCTATTATAGAAGCGATAGAGCAAAATAAATACAAAGATCGAATTCATCTGCCGGGATATATTTCAGAAGAAGAAAAGAAATACCTAATGCACAATGCATGCGCATTTGTATTCCCATCTAATTATGAGGGGTTTGGAATTCCGATAGTAGAAGCAATGTCTTGTGGTGGCATAGTTATTACTGCGGACAATTCCTCTCTAAAAGAAGTTGGCGGAAAAGCTGCTTTTTATGTACAAAAAACAGATGAGGTGTCGCAATTGGCAGATAGAATGGTGCAGTGCTTTAATCTGTCAGATGCCGAAAGAAAGAAATTAACGGTGGATGGAGAAAGCTGGGCAGCACAATTTAGTTGGGAAAAGTGTGCCCATGAAACACAAGCAGTGTTAGAGCAAGGTTAAAAACAAATCTCTCCTTAATTACATGTTTAAGGAGAAATTATCGATGAAGAGAATTGTTTTTAACGGATGCTGGGTAGGAACAAATGTTGTTGGAGTCAGTAGATATGCTTATAACATAATAAAAGAGTTGGATAAATTGCTTGATGGCTCTAAGGATAAGTATTATGTGGAGTTACTCGTTCCAGCTGATGCTGTTGAGTGTGATTTAGGCTTTAACAATATCACGATAGTGAAGAGAGGCCAATGTACTGGAAAAGTAAATAAAATCTTTTGGGAACAAGTGGTTTTTCCACATTATGTAAAAGAAACTAAAGGGGTTGGCGTTGATTTAACGCTGAGCATTCCGGTGCATGGGATAAAATATATTGCTATCCATGATTGCATATATGAAAGCTTTCCAGAAAACTATAAAGGGCACGAACTTCACCGAGCACTATATATGTGGAAAGTAAAGAAGGTTACAAGGCAAGAGAAAGTTCAAATAATAACGGTCAGTAATGAGTCTAAGAAGGAAATTGTTAAATATTATAATGTTGCACCTAACAGAATAACTGTAATTGGTAACGGTTGGGAGCACATGAAGGACATTACCTCAGATGAGCGAGTGTTTGAAAAATGTAAAATTGATGATAAGAAACCGTATTTCTTCGCACTGGGTTCAAAATATAAACACAAAAATCTGATATGGATTTTGAATGCTGCGAAAAAGAATCCTAAATACAATTTTGTTTTGACAGGGAATGATTCTTTTTCAAAAGAGTCTGAGGAATTGAATCGGGAAAAAGTAGATAATGTTATATTTACCGGCTTTGTGTCTGACGGAGAAATGAAAGCATTAATGCTTAATTGTGTGGCTTTGATACAGCCGTCGCTTTATGAAGGGTTTGGAATTCCGCCGATTGAAGCTTTAAGCCTGGGGAAAAAAGTAATTGTTTCAAGGGCATGTTGCTTGCCAGAAATATATGAAGACGCTGCAATTTATATTGATCCTAATAATAGTGATGTAGATTTGGACCTTCTTATGAAAGAACACATTGGAGGTGCCAAGTGCATTTTGGAAAAGCATTCATGGAAGAAATCGGCAAAGGAAATGCTCAAATTGATTGGCAGTTGAGTAAGAGTAAGGGAGGAATTCGCTTTGAAAGTATTGATTATAAATTCTTTCTATGCACCAGATATTCGTGGTGGAGCAGAATACAGTGTGAAAAAACTTGCAGAAGGATTACAGATCAGAGGACACATAGTTCGTGTTTTATGCACGGGAGATTTTGACAAAGAAGAAATAATTGATGGCATTGAGATTGTTCGTTTCAGACCGTATGGCGCACACAAAGAGAAGAACATTCAGGATGTGCCACGGTGGCGAAGACTCTTGGGACATCTTCTGGATATATGGAATATTGGGAACCTGAAGCGTTTGTCTCAAGAAATTGATCGGTTCGCTCCGGATGTAATCAATACGAATAATTTGTATGGTATTACGCCAATTGTATGGAAGATTGCTAAAAAGAAAAAAATTCGGTTGGTTCATACAATCCGGGATTACTACCTGATGTGTCCTCTCGTCGCGATGTCGTGCAAAAAAACAAACGGAGAAAAATGTGTACATCCTGGACTTGGGTGTCAGCTGCATAGAAACTTAAATAGAATACATTCCAAATATGTTGATTGTGTAACGGCTCCTTCTGCATTGACGTTAAATGTGTTGCTTGATGATGGCTTTTTCAAAAATAGTGAAAAGAAAGTTATCGCAAATGCAACTGATTTTGACATTGATGCAGTGAAGAAAATCTTATCGGTTCGGGTAGCTGAAGTTGACAAACGGCAAGGAGTTTCGTTTGTATATCTTGGCACATTAAGCGAACAAAAAGGTATCCGTTGGATGATAGATTCATTTAAAGCTGTAGAGAATAAAGCATGTAAACTGTATATTGCAGGAAAAGGTGATTTGCAGAACTATGTCATAGAAGAAACCAAAAAAGATAACCGGATTGAATTTGTTGGTTTTCTGAATGAACAACAGGTTTCGCAGCTCCTTCAAAGTGCAGATGTTTTACTTTGTCCTTCACTGTGGGAAGAACCTTTTGGGCGTGTTGTGCTCGATGCCTATAAAAATGCAATGCCTGTAATTTGTAGCAATATGGGAGCATTACCTGAACTGGTCGAAGATGGACAGACAGGTTTTGTTGTTGAAGCAAGAAATCTTGAACAAATTAAAGATCGAATGACGTATTACATCAAAGATAAGAAGAGAATTATCCGGCATGCGGAGAATGGTGTTAATCAGCTTGAAAAATATACGATTGAGCACCAATTGGTCGAATTTGAAAAAATATATAAGGAATAAGGAGAGGAGAATAAAATGTCATTTACAATAAAGAAGCCAACTATGAAGTTGCCAATATATTGGATTTATATTCTTTTCTTATTACCTCCATTTCTTCTAAATAGATCAGATTTATCTATTATATGTGATTTATGGCACCTTGCGCAGCTGGTAATTGTATGTGTAATGTCGCTTTACTATTTTGTGAATTATAGAGCCAGAAACACTATAGTAAATGCAGTTTTATGCTATTATATTGTGGCAATAATATCAAGCTATTTAAATGGATATTCTATTAACACAATTAAATGGGATATTGCGAGTGATCTTGGTATTGTGTTGGTAATATATTTGCTATTCAATAAAAACAAAGAAAAAGCGCTGTATTATTTATCAAAAATTTTATGGCTGTATTTGCTTATTAATACATTGGTTATGCTCATATGGCCGAACGGTATTGCATCTGGGCGTATTGGCCAGATAGTTTGGTTCTTGGGCGGAAAGAATAATATAGTGCCATGGATTTTGATTGGTGGTGGATGCATAATACTCGATTCGTATGAACGAAACAAGAAAATGACTTTTATTACATATTTGAAATTAGCAATATGTAGTGTACAGGCTTTTTTATGTGATTCTTCCACAGCTGTGGTTGTTATGATTATTCTTTGGGGAATCTATTTGATTAATATTATAGTGAATAATCAAAAACTATTAAATTTCTTTATGGGTGGAAAACGCCTGTTTTTACTTGTTGCCATTGGATTTGTTTTTGTCGTTTTTTTTACAACTAGGTCAAATGTTTTGCAAGAATTTTCAGAATGGTTTGGAAAAGATATAACCTTTAATGGAAGAACTGGCATATGGATAGTAGCATTAAACTATATAAAGGATAATCCTTGGTTTGGAGCTGGTCCGGTTCTTGTTTTTGATATGGGATGGAGTGTGTATATGACACATGCCCATTGTTTGTATCTTAATATATGTGCCCATAATGGGATCATTGGACTGAGCTGTTTAATATATATATTATGGAATGTATTAAAGAATGCAAAAAAAATACCTCTTGTTGCTATATTTAGTCTGTTTTTATATTTAATAGGTTCCATTGTTGAGGTGTATTCATTGAATACGTTGCTTTTGTTCAGCATGGTTCTCAATTGCCTTGAACAGAAAAATAGTAGAACGTAAAAATAATATAGAATTGAACATCGTTAAGGATTCTAGTGTAACTTTGATAAAAAATATATTTCACATAAGAATTTTGAAAGGGAAAATAATGATACCTAAAACGATACATTATATTTGGTTGGGTGAAAATAAACCAAATGATCATGTAAAAAAATGTATGCAATCATGGCGTGTTCTTCAAGAGAGTGGTTGGAATATTAAGAAATGGGATGACCACAGTCTCCAACAGTTAAACCCGCCTAAAGTTGTGACTGCGGCACTTGAAAATAAAAAATATGCGTTTGCAGCCGATTGGCTAAGACTTTATGTTTTATATTTAGAAGGGGGGGTATATCTCGACACAGATGTTGAAATAATTAAAAAGTTTGATGATCTTCTGACGGAAGATACAGCAATGCTTTTGGGCTATATTTTTGATGCGTCATTGGGAACAGCAGTTATAGGAGCTGAACCTGGAAATCAAGTGATTGGTGCATTACTAAAACAGTATGAAACAGCGGAGTATCAATATAAGCCTGAGACCCGAGATTTTAAAATAAAGTTTGAATTTATGCCGGAAATGTTTATGGTTAACAATAACGATATGTTTACCGCGTATTTTCTGAAAAATGTTAAGGGATTTGCATTGACTGGGAAAAAATGCCGATGCGGTGATGATGGGAAAATCCATATTTATCCTAAAGAGTATTTTGAAGGCTATTCAATGCACTTTAAGAATAATTACTCAATACATCATTGCTTTGGAAGTTGGCGTTATTTTGAAAACGAGAATGAAAAACATGATGAAAGTATACTTCGAAACTATTTAAAAAATATCTATTTTCTAAGGTGGGCGAAAGATAAATACATAAGGATGAAAAAGAAAAATCTACCATTCCAAAATTATTTTGTTAGAAGATAGATGTGTAAATGCCATAAAAGGAGATCTTAATTATAATGGAAGCGATTCTAGACATTCTATCGCAAAAGATGGAAAACCGATTTCGTAGATATAGAGACTATTGTATAAAAGGAGAAAAATCATTACATATAGAAAACGAGCTTTTAAAACAAGAATCACAGTATAGAGTAAATACTGTACAGCGTGAACGGAAAATCATAGTTTCATTAACTAGTTTTCCTGCGAGATTTGAAAAACTTCATCTCGTTATCAGAAGTCTGCTTGTTCAAACAATGCCGCCAGATGCAATTATATTATATCTAGATGATGATGTTGAGGAACTACCGGATTCCTTAAGAAAATTAGAAAAATACGGTCTACAAATAGAATGGCGTCCGGGGCGGATAAAGCCACATAAAAAGTATTACTACGCTATAAAAGAACATCCCGATGATATTGTTGTAACGGTGGATGATGATGTGATGTATCCAGCAGAGTTAATCGAGAGTTTATATAAAACACATCGGAGATTCCCGGATTGCGTCGTAGCGACACGAGCGCATAGAATATTATTTAATAACCATAAGACGATTAGAAGCTATAATAATTGGCATTGGGCAGATGAACATCGGAATAAGCCATCGTTAGCACTTATGGCTACGGGGGTTGGTGGTGTTTTGTATCCACCACGTTGCATGAACGAGGAACTTTTGAATCAGAAATTGTTTTTAAAGCTGTCACCCAATGCAGATGATTTGTGGCTGAAAGTTATGCAAATACGAAAAGGAACAAAGGTTGTTTTGTGCGATAGAAAAGTATCACATAAAAGAGCGGATATTCAAGGTACACAAGAACAATCTTTGAATTCAAGCAATGTGCATAAATGCGTTAACGATGAATATATGGAAAGGATGATTCAGTATTTTCACTTAACAGCGAATGATTTTGGATGTTGAAATGAGAGGATAATTGATGGAGAAAAGATTTAATGGATAATTCAAGAACAAAAAAATCAATAAGGAATACAATAGTGGCGCTTGTTGAGCAGGGAATATATACTGTAATGTCTTTTTTGTGCAGAACAGTATTTATTTATTCACTGGGGAAAACTTATTTAGGATTTAGCGGCCTTTTCAGTGATATTTTAACGCTTCTATCTCTGGCAGAGCTTGGTGTTGGTACAGCAATTCTGTATTCCATGTACAAACCAACAGCCAAAGGTGACCACAGACAAGTGGCAGCTTTACTTAATCTCTATAAGAAAGTTTATAATACGATTGGCGTTATTATTACGGTTGTTGGCCTTGCACTGACGCCGTTCTTGAAATATCTGATTTCGGATATTCCTGATATGCCGGAAATACCGCTGATTTATATTCTTTATCTATTAAATACAACAGCGAGTTATTTCTTTGTTTATAAGAAGAGTATTCTGATTACGGATCAGAAAAGCTATATTGCTTCGTTAACTTATATTTGTACGACTACATTACAGAATCTGCTTCAAATTGTATTTTTGCTGACGACTCATAATTTTATTATTTATCTTTTGATTCAAATTGTGTGTACGCTGGCGAATAATATAATTATTTCAGTTTACGTTGATCGGCACTATTCATACTTAAAGGAGTATAAGAATGAACAACTGGGCAAAGAGGACAAGCAAGTAATCTACAATAATGTAAAAGCGATGTTTGTCAGCAAACTTAGTTCTGCAGTTGTTACATCAACAGATAATCTGCTGATTTCAAAATTTGTTAGTACGATCGTTCTGGGTTTATATTCAAACTATACTCTGTTTACGACAATGCTTCGTACAATTCTCTCAAAGATTTTTGAAGCATTGACTGGAAGCGTTGGAAATCTTGTGGCACTTGAATCCAACGATAGGGTGTACAAGACTTTCAGAAAAATATGGTTCGTTAATTTTTGGCTGGTATCTTTTTCTTGTGCGGCACTCTTTGCTCTTGTGAATCCGTTTATAACTCTTTGGGTTGGAGAATCGTATCTGCTGGAAGAGAAGGTTGTGTTCATTGTTTGCCTGAACTTGTACATGCGACTCATCAGAAATACATTTTTGACATTCAATGATACATATGGCATGTTTAAGCAGCTGAAGCCGAAGTGTATTGCGGAAGCTATTATTAATTTAACTGTATCGCTACTTTTCGTTGGACCGATGAAGATGGGAATATATGGAGTCCTGCTTGGCACATTTGTAAGTAATATTACAACAAATTTCTGGTACGAGCCGTATTTGCTTTTTAAAAAGTTTGGGGTCAGCCTGAAAAAGTATTTCCTGTTGTTCGGAGAATACATTCTATTGACAGTGATAAGTGCGGGCACGATGTTCTGGATTTGTAACTATGTGATTGCTTTGAGTGGTTGGATTGGCTTTTTCCTTAAAGTTGCGGTTACATGCATCTGCATTAACTTGTTCTATATTGTAGTTTTTGCAAGAACTGATGAGTTTAAATACTTTTTAGGAATTGTCAAAGCGAAAATTAAAAGGTAAAGACAAATGGAAAACGGTAACAGAACGCAATCAGTTGATATTGCAAAAGGAATTTTAATTATATTAGTGGTTGTTGCGCATGCACAAGCGGACATAGTTCACGATATTATCTTTATATTCCACATGCCACTTTTCTTCGTGATTTCTGGCTTTCTCATAAGACAAGAGAAATTATTAAAGACTGGGTATGTGAGGGGAAAGATTAAGCATCTGATAATTCCGTACATGATATATTTAATGCTTGATATGCTGCTTGTACGAAAGACACTCTCTGTACATGACTGGATGTATGCTCTTTGGGGCGGTCGAGCAGTAACGGGGGTTTACTGGTACATAACCTGTTTCCTCTTTACGCTGTTTTTGCTTTCTACTTTATTAAAGAAATTTTCCGATAGAACCATAAAGAGCATTGCTCTAATCGGGGGGGGATATCGGTAATCGAATCACATCTTATTGACAAGATTCATTTGCTACAATCACCGGGTGTTCCGTGGAACTTAGACGTATCCCTAATGGCACTTATCTATTTAAGCATCGGATTTTTTTATAAAGATAAGATCAAACAGCTATCAGAATTTGAATCGAGAAAATATGATTTGGCAGCAGGAGCTGTTGCCGTTGCTTTGGTTATATTCTGCTGGTTTATTTACACAGATGGTAATAGGCTTTACTATTTCGATATGAAGCCTGTGTATTACAAAGAACTTATATCGGCAGCATTGATTCCATGTGCATTTGGAATGGTATTTGCAAGGATAATTTATTGGATGGAAAAAATCAACTGGCTTGATGGCCTGAATCGTTTCTTTGCACTTTGCGGGCAAGCAACTATTCCGATCATGTTTATGCATATCCCATTGAATCATTGGAAAGACGCTTTTGAATATGGCAGAGTTATGTATGTGGTAATTGGTATTGGCATTCCTATAGTATTTACATTGATTTTCAATAAGTATAAAGCCATGAGAAAACTGTTCGGATTGCCCAAATTGTGATATACTGGGAGCGGAAGCTCCCTACGCTGCTCGTAATAATCACACACCTCTCCGTGGTGAGCAGCAGGCAACGATCTATTATGATCGGCGAAGATGTGATGATATGGCTACAATAAATGAATTTGATAAACGGATTGTGAAAGGATTTCCACAATGGCAGGAACAACAATAGTAGATACATTGGACACAGAGGAACAAATAGAAGAGGCGAAAGCCTCACTCGATAGAATAAATGGTTGGATAAATAGCTGTGATTCAAAAGCGGGTACAGTGCTTGCATTGACAGGAGTTTTATTAACAATTATTTTCACAAATGATGGCATGGCAGAAATGTATAAGGTGCTGCAGAATATTTTCCCGCCAGCAAATTTTTGTACGGTTATATATATTGTGTTCCTTGGAAGTTCTGTATTCATGCTGTGCTATGGTATTGTACGATTAATTTTAACATTAGTTGCAAGAATTAACGCCAACATTTACCAGCAACCTGGTTTGATAACAGATTCAGTTCTGTTTTTTGGAAAAATAAGCAATAGGCCGTCCTATCAGATTTTCCAGAATGATATATTGAGTATAAAAAAAGAAGACTATTTGAAAGATCTTCTTTCTCAGGTGTACATAAATTCGAAAATAGCAAATGAAAAACATATTAACTACAATAAAGGAATTAAATGGACGATAATTGGATTTATTGCGTTCATAGTGATGCTTCTAATTGGAATCTATTTGTATTGAGGGATAGAAAAGCTAATGGCAGATTATGATTACAAAGCGGGTAAGCAAAGGTTAGAAGAAATTTTAGACAACGATATGGAAGTTGTAGAGCAAGATAAACTTCCTAATGACGATGATTTTACATTCACAAACGGTTATTATAGTTGGGTTAGTGCTATTTTCGTAGATATGCGCGATTCAACAGAACTGTGTGCGGATGAGGATAAGGAAAAATTGGCTAAGGTTTTCCGAAGTTTTTCCTCAGAGATTATTGAGATTTTGAGAGATGATGATAATCTTCGAGAAATCGGTATTCGCGGAGATTGTGTATATGCAGTATACACCAGTCCCTTGAAAACCGATGTATATGAGTGTGCAGATAAATGCTTTTATGTAAATACATTTATGAAGATGCTTAACAAACTCCTTAAGCAACACAGCTTACCAGAAATTAAAGTTGGAATTGGTTTATCCTCAGCTCAAGAATTGGTAGTTAAAGCTGGACGAAAAGGTGTCGGAATTAACAGTAAAATATGGATTGGAAAAGCTGTAACAAGAGCCTGCCATTATGCTAATTATGGAAATAAAGATGGGAATCCAGCAATTGTTTTTGGGTCGTGTAGTTACAATAATATGATTGATCAGCTTATAAAGAATGATCCTGACAAGAATCCCAAAGGATGGTTTACATATCATAAAGACGAGGGAGAGGGAGATTATTACACTGCGAATATCATTAAAACTGGATTTGATAATTGGATAAATTCTGGTATGAAAATCGATTGATAAAGGCAAAGATTGCCTTCCCCCCAACACACTGCTATACTTAAACCACTAAAAAAGGAAAGAGGTTATCACCTATGCCCAGAACGAAAGGTAGCAAAAACCGTCCCAAAACCAATATCACCAAAGACTACGCATCCCAGATCGCAGAGAAGCAGGAGTCTATTGCGTCCCTGAATACTGAGATCACATCCATTCAGAAAGCGATTGAAGAGCAGAAGAATACACTGAAAGAGAAGAAGGTATTGCTGAAGAAAGCTGAAAAAGAGTTGACCTCTTTGGAAGCAAAAAAGGCGAAAGCAGATGCCAAGGCCGCTGAAGAAGCAAAGAAGACCGAGGCCGAGAGTGTGGTTAAGAAGCTGTTGGCCAGCGGGATGAGTGCGGACGAGATTCTGGAAAAGCTGAAATAAAATAACCCAAGAAAAAATGAATGCCGTGTGGACAAACTGAACTCCAGGAGTTCACACGGTAATTTTTGAAGGACGCTATATAGTTTATAACGGAAATAAAATGAGAATAAAAATGGAGCGTGACAAAATGAACTTATCAAAAATACATCATATTGCAATCATCGTATCTGACTACAAAGCAGCTAACAGGTGAAAAAGTTCTCTGTTTTGCACAAAAGACAGAATCAGATGGAACTGTCGGGTGTGATATCATGGATGACCGGGTCAATGGCAAACCCCTGCATCAGCCAGTGGAACTGCTCGGCGGATAAAGATCTGAGCTCTGCGGAAGAACGCGGCCATGTGAAATGACCGGATTCCACACGTTTGTAAAGAAGCAGAAATCCATCTCCTTCCCAGAGGAGTCCTTTGATTCGGGTGGAAGATCTGCCGCAGAAAAGGAACAGGGTATTAGGCACAAACAGCTGCATATGAAACCGGCTTGTTATGATGGCTGCCAGTGAATCAATCCCGAAGCGGAGGTCTGTGTATCCGCAGACGATATAGACACCGGCAAAGTAAGCGGGATCGGCATCTTTAAGCATGGCACACCGCCCGGATGAGTTTGCTGAGAAACTCTGCGGAGACATCAGCACTTGTTTCGATAGAAATACCGTTTACCAGAACTTTTACATTGGAGTTGTCATTCGAGCGAATCGCGCGATTCGCTCGAATGGAACGAACTTCCGTTTTTGATGTTTCTAACGAAGTATCAGAATCAGAGAGAACAGGGAGTGTGATCGGGACGATATCCGGCAGCGCCTGGTCAACAACTTCTTCTTTGAGAAGATGTTTCCAGTAGTTATAGGTGTGGAAAGAAAGATGATTCTGTTCACACCACTGCCGGACGGTAAGACCGCTTGCTTTCTGCTCGGCAAATCTGACGGTCCATTCCTGAAGATGGATCTGGTGAAGTTTTTGTTTTGCATTCATGAGATAATCCTCCTGGATAAAGTAACACGAATCGCGCAAATCGAGCGAATTGCACGAATTTATGGTTAGAAATGTTGGGAGTAATTATCTCAGAAATGTGGTGGGATGAAAAGGTACTGGTTATTGAGGGTTAACATTTGAAGCGAGTCTTGAGTCTGCCGCGGCAACGCTGTAGGCTAAGCGTAGACAGCAAGGTAACAGAGATAGCTAGTGAGCGCCGAAATTCCAAAAGAACCAGAGGGCCGACATCGTGGTCAGGATGGAAGGCAACATATGTACTTATCGTTACGGTGAGATTTTACATACCTCTGCGGCGTTGGTGGGAACTATGTTGACATTGGGGTCAGCCCCCCTTACGATTTTCTTAAATTCCCCGACAAAGTTTGAAAAATATTATCATTTATGATATGATTCATGAAAAATAAACACGGGGAAAAGTATATGAAGTATAATCTCGAAATGAATAAAATGGATTATCAAAAAGAAAAAGAAAACCGGAAGAAGCGATTGGAAGCGTATGCGGAAGAAATCCAAAAAAGCACGCTGAAAAAATCAGCAGAAGTGATAGAACAACTAGTGAAAGAAAGACACCGTCAGGGAATGACGCAGCAGGATTTGTCGGATCTTACAGGTATTTTGCCGCCCAATCTGGCACGTCTGGAAAGTGGAACAAGAGTACCGACGCTGGTTGTGTTAGAAAAATACGCATCAGCCCTTGGGATGCATATAGAAATTAAGATTTGTGAAGGAACGGAAGAGTAAAAGAGAGGCGAAAGTTTCTCTTTTACAATAAATATTATAGATGATAATGTGATAAAAAATAGAAAGAGGGGTTCGACTTATTTTACTTGACTTTGCAGACTATCTGATTTATTATACTCGTAAAGAAGTAACTTACGAGTTACTAACTCACGAGTATAATTATTGGAGGTGAGCAGATGAGTCAATTCTATTGCCGTGAGGATGAGCTGCGGAAACTGAATAAACGGTATGCAGGTGATAAGTTTGAGTGCATTGTCATCTACGGCAGACGGCGTGTTGGTAAAACGGCACTGATCAACGAGTTCTGCAAAGATAAGCCTACCATTTTCTTTTCTGCATTGAACACGACAGGAAAGGAAAATCTGGAAGCTCTCTCAAAGTCGATTATGAGTTTTGAGCGGCCGGATATGGAGTCTGCACCGGAGTTCAGGTCCTATGATGCAGCTTTGGATGAGCTGACAGCACTTTCAAAGGAAAAGAGGATTGTCTTTGTCATTGATGAGTATCCTTATCTTGCAAAAGCAAAACCAGCTATTTCAGCGATGCTGCAGCACATCATCGACCACAAATGGACAGAGTCCAAGATGTACCTGATTCTTTGCGGCTCCTCTATGAGCTTCATGGAGAGTCAGGTGCTTGGAAAGGAAAGTCCGTTGTATGGCAGACGTACTGGCCAGTTTAAGATTGAGCCGCTAGACTATAAAGAAACCGCTGTGTTCCACCCAAATCTGTCTGCAGAAGACAATTCCTTGATTTATGGGATCACGGGAGGAGTTCCCCACTATATCAATAAGTTGGATGTGCGAGATAGTGTGGATGAAGCTCTGTTGGATAATTTCTTTGACCGCTCCAGCTATCTGTATGAGGAACCGGGGAACTTACTGAAGCAGGAACTCCGGGAGCCGGCCATTTATAATGCAATCATTAAAGCGATTGCAGAAGGTGCTTCCCGAATGAACGATATCAAGATGAAGGTCGGCGAGGAAAACTCGGTCGTATCGAAGTACCTGAAAACGCTGATCGACCTTGGCATTGCGAAGAAAGAAACACCGATTACAGAAAAACCGGGTAAGAAAACCATCTATCTGCTGGCTGATAACTTCTTCCGTTTCTGGTATCGGTTTGTGCCAATCAATATGAGTGCCATTGACTCTGGCAGAATTGCAAAGACCTATCCACACGCTGTAAAGCAGTATCTTCCTGATTACATGGGTCTAATTTATGAGAAGATGTGTCAGGATTACCTGCTCTATTATTCGGATAGCCTTCCTATTGAGCTGAGTGAAATCGGCCAGTGGTGGGGGACAGACCCGAAGAAGAAAAAGCAGATACAGATTGATATCGTCGGAACTCCTGTTGAGGGCAAAGACTATATCATCGGTTCATGCAAATACCGGAATGAGAAAATCGGTGTGGATGAACTCGATTTGATTCGGGATTATGCCTCAGTTTTTGGAAAGGGCAACAACTATCACTACTATATCTTCTCGAAAGGCGGATTCACAGATGGACTTCTTCAGGCACAAGAGCGAGGTGAAGTTCGGCTGATAACGCTGGAAGACCTTTACAAGTAAAAATTCTAATCAACCCAGCTGGTGAAAGCTGGCAGGGTATTTTTATACCCATTTTTAGCCTGTCTGCTCCGTGCAGATGGGCTTTTTTCATGCCGGCAAGGAGGTGGTTACGCAAATGGCATCCAGAATCCAGGGCACCACCGTTGAGATCGGCGGCGATACCACAAAGCTCTCCAAAGCACTGGAAAGTGTAAACAAGTCAATCAAGGGGACGCAGTCCGGACTGAAAGAAAGACACTTATACCTCTCTGGAAGCCCTGAATGCTGCGGTCAAAAAGATCGTAGCGGACATCAACCGGCGTCCTTTCCAGAAAAAATCTGACATTCGGAAATCCCGCATGAATGGATTTGAAAAGTACGACAAACCGCGTATGAACCAGCTTCCAGGCGAAAGTTATACACTTTGTGATTATAAATACTTTCTTAAAGTTCCAGATAATTACCACCTTGAGTATGATGCCCACTACTATTCTGTATTGTATACCTATAAGGGGAAGCTTGCAATTCTTAAGGCTACCATGACGGAGATACGGATCTGCGACGAGTATAACCGGCTGATCTGCCGACATCCGAGATACCCGCATAAACCACAGACAGCACTTCGGTATGCTCCAAGGTGCAGTTGTGGCTTATGCGGGCTTTTTTGTTATATGATCAACAAGTTATAAAATCAAACTCCTAAGCCGTATAAAATTGCTTTCATCTCCTTTACCATCCGGGTGAGAATCTCCTGCTCAATTGCATTACAGTCTAAAAGCAGACGGTGGATCTCGGAATCGGCAGTGGACGCGGAGTGCGTCAAACTGTCTACAAGAAGATCATCTGCTGAGACATTTAGTGCGTTGGTAAGCAGCTATTTGTTGCAGTGACTTGGCTGACTTTATTAAAAAGGCAATAGAACTCGAAGCGATTGATAGTGCCGGAGATTTGTATGGTGATGACGATGATCTTAGCCGGGATGAATATATTGAGAGAGATAAGGGAGTGCTTCTTTACATGAAAAAGCACCCAGAAATACGGAAAATCGTTGAGGAACAAATTGGAGAACCGATTACATCGATTTGGAAAGATGCTGAGGTGTAATTTGCCAAAAGTAAAGAGGCACACACAAATGGGGGTGTTAACATTGATTTCAAAATGTGGAATTTATACGTCGCAAGGAAAGCGGGTGCTTCTTGCAACCCGTGCAGTTGTAAATGGCCGCAAGGCTGTTGCCTATGTGAAGAACGGGCAATTGCAGGTACTGTCCGGATAACTGATCATATCCGGAGCATTATTTTGGCAGAGAAAATACCATCTTCATAAGTAAAGTCACAGGCACCGCCGTTTTTGTCGGTAATGTGGCGGACAGATTCGATCCCTATGCCGTTTCCGGAGTGTTTGGAGGATTGGAAAATATTGTTTTTTTGCTGTATTTTGCCATCGAAGGTATTCTCCACATGAATCAGAAGCAGATGATTATGGTGGGGATAAACCTCCACATTGATCTTTCTGCGGGCGGGTTCTGTTTTTACACTTGCCTGGAGGGCATTTTCCAGCAGGTTGGAAAACACAAGACACAGATCAATCTCGTCTATGGAAAGATCAGCAGGCAGGGAAACCAGTGCATGAAAAGGGATGTTTTCTCTTTTGGCAAGGGCGGAATAATATCCGAAAACACTGTCAACAGCCTGATTTTCACAGAAATGCAGGTTA